>Ga0214921_10001153_pt1 | contig 45898 bp, 43 predicted proteins | sample LL1505_MetaG_FD_177992 | JGI IMG/M metagenome (GOLD analysis project Ga0214921, IMG submission 177992) | Freshwater microbial communities from Lake Lanier, Atlanta, Georgia, United States - LL-1505 | ecosystem: Environmental > Aquatic > Freshwater > Lake | place: USA: Georgia | collected... | reverse complement strand
TAGAGGAAGTTGTTGTTGCTTTCGCGCCAAAAATTTTTTCACTCCTTCACTCAAAGGTTGTCCAGGAACAACAGTCAGATTTGGCTGACTCCAAGAGGAGGTATCCACAGGAGTATTATCCGTTAAACTATATGCCGACGATTCGCCGTAATTAATGTTGGCACCAGTAAAGCCTTCTTTGCCGCTGGTGGACACCGATGCTTCTTTATGAGCTACGCTGTGTTGCGAACCTGCGACATTTTGTGTGGCTAAATTAGTATTAGCCTTGGCCTTTTTAACGGCGACTTTTTTTTTGTTATCAAAACTTTCCATAATTCTATTCATATTGCAACACCCCCCAAACAAATGACCTACTAAAATTAAATAAACGACGCCAATTAAAATTAAAACTTCAAGGTTTAATTTATATCCAAAAATTGTGATATCCATATTATACATATTTCATAGATAATAATTTTCCGTTATTGTTGTCTAAAAATAAGTCAATCGCTGCGTTATAATCGTAAAATAGAACATGTCCAATGATAAAAGTTTTGGTATCGGTTAATAAATGATATAATTCGGCGGGTTTTCTCTCTAGTTTTGATTTATAAAATGCATCTAAAGTAAGAGTTGATAGTCTCCTATTTTCTTGGCAAATAACTAAATTAGGTCCCCCTTCCACCACTAGATTTTCGCCTAAATTATATTCAAATACATCCGTTACATTCGCCCCATTTATTTTAACCACACCATAGACACTCGCGCCATTATCAAGAATATCGCCAACATCTATATCCTTTATTTCTTTATACGCGCCATTTTTCAATTTAATCTTGGTGTCACCGTTGAATCCGCCATCCATACAAGTATGTATGTCTTTTAAACCGCGTATAGGAACTACTCCGTTCTTTTGGATAGCGGTGAATTGACTATCCAGATAAACTTCGTCCCAATCGGTAAAAACACAATCATTTATGTTTATCACCTTTTTACTAGTATTCAAACAATATAAATAAGCTTTCTCATAAACAGGCACCATTTTAACCGCTTCTGGGTGTTTTGAAACACAAATCCATTTATCTTTATATAGAACAATATGGGAATCAGACACAGTAACTCCATGTAAGTTATATAATTCGGATCCTTTTGTCTCTACCTTCATACAAGCGGTTACTTCATTATCGTCAGCCAATTTCTCTCCCACTCGAATATCCACAATTCTTTTTTCCGTTCCATCATTCATTGTAATAAGTGTGTCTTCGTCAAAACATTTAACCTTTGGTATTTTAAAATTGGTTTTGACATGTAACACGTCTACCATAAATGCCAGTACAATCGCCAATGGTATTGCGATAGCAACAAAAATAACCGTATTTGCAATAGCCGCACCCCAAGTAAACGGCACTACCCAAAATACCGCAATCATGGTAGCAAGAGCTACTAAAATAGATATAATAAATTGTGCAATCGCTCCCATTAATGATTTGAGCGTGTAATATGAACCTAACAAGGTATACAAACCTGCAGTCAAAATCCCTTGTATTTTACTCATTAAATCTTTAAAACCAATAATTATTTGCTGTAACGGAATTGTAAAATTCATGATTCTACCCATAATTTCTTGACTCACCTCCTGCGCCATCGTTCTCACTTTGTTAAACATATCTCGAATCGATTGTATATCACTGGATACTTGTTGCGCCATATTATTAAGCATACTGGTAACAAATGTTAATGGTTCAACCGCAAATCCAGTAATACTAGATAAAGTATTTTGCATACAATAATTAAAGTTTTGATAGGTATAATCGCTGGCAGAAACTCCTTCCGGATGAGTGATAAACCCTGCAATGGGCAATATATTTGGTTTACATCGTTGATTCGGCCAATCGTCGATAATTGGCTGAGCATTAATCATAATAAAACAATACGATATCAGCAAACATAATATAATAGTTATTATAATACATAATATCACCGAGCCTCCATATTGGTCAAAATATGTCAATTTCTCATACATTTTTTTTATATTTTGTAAATCTGGTTTATCCATATAGTATATTCGTAAAAAAGAATTCGCATATTTCATTTATTTTATTGTTTTCTGGTTTTCTGGTTTTCTGGTTTTCTGGTTTTCTGGTTTTCTGGTTTCCTGGTTTTCTGGTTTCCTGGTTTTCTGGTTTCCTGGTTTCCTAGATTCATAATCTAAAATTCTTCACATAATGGTCCTCCCAATCCCAGAAAACCTCGTCTCCAATGGGTATTTTATGAGTATTCGTAATTAAACAACTAAACCAATCCGTTTTCTCATCAGATAATTCTGATTTGGAATAATATTCAACGTTAATAAATTTGTGAATCGCATTATCAAACACTAGATGCGAGCCTGTGACATAAATATCTTCGCCACGCACACCAGCATTCGGTATTACATATAATGGCACCCTTTCTCTCTTATTGTCAATTCTCAATACAGATTCTACAATGGACCCATCTTCTAAAACATCTCCTAAATCAATATCTTTCATATATTTTACGGAACCGTCTTTTAATGTAACATTGGTATTGGGATGAAAACATTTCCCTAATGCTCTCACCATTTGACCAGGAGGACCATTCCAGGTGCTATTCATTGTTTTTATACTTCCATCCAAAATATACATAAAACTCACCATAATGCCGATGGTTTTTCCAATTAAATCTTTAATACCAATGGTAATACGTTGAAATTCAATCACTAAATTCAGAAACACGCCGAATACCGATTGAATAATATTAGAGAAGAAAGTTCGTATTTTATTAAACATGGCTCGAATGCTGTTAATTTCGTCCATAAAACTACCAAGCATAGTGCCGAGTGAATTGGTAACAAATGTGATGGGCTGCAATAAGTATCCCATATAATTTGTTTGCATAGATTGAACACAATAAGTAAAATTCTCTTCTAAATTATCTGCTAAAGGCATATACATTGGATTGCATCGGTATAGTGGCCAATTTGCTTTTATTTCGGCGACCTGACTATAATAAAATACACCAGCAATATATATTGCGAATGCTAGATTTACATATAAAAAATTTAACCAGTTTTTCCCAGAAGGCATAACTTATATTATAAATATAAAATTATTGTTGCAAATAAGTTTATATTCCATAGGCTCTATCTCAATATTTTCTATAAGTGCGGCCTTTTCTGCTTTTATTACGTCTTATACTACGTCTTCTAGTACGTCTTCTAGTACGTCTTTTACCGCCACTCATACAGCCCCATACCCAATCCGGATTTCCACCCTTTCGTCTTTTCGTCCCCCCACCCATTTTCGACGCCTGTGCATCATATACAGAGTTCGCGGCCATTTGTGTAGAGGTTTGTGCGTTTCCTTGTATTTGATTATTTGGATTGGTTCCAGGTCCACCTTGTGGTTCATAAGGAATTTGTAATTGCGGCACAGGAATAGAAGATGCCCCGCCACGATGTTTTTTGTTTTTTCTCTTGATTTTACCTCCAGCCATTGCAGAATTCGCGGCCGCTTGCGCTTGTGCTTTATTTACAGCGGCAAGTCTAGCAGAATCCGCAGGATTTGATCCCACCATCGCCTTTGTCGTTGGGTATATCATCCCTGGTACATTTTGATTAGAATTACTGGTAGACATCTATATATTATAAAAATAAATAAAAATAAAATACAAAATAAATAAAAATAAAATACAAAATGCATTTTTTGTGTTTAAAGCTTAAATAATTATTATTGTATACATATAATGGACGATAATCAGCGATTACAATTGGCGAATATGATTAAGGCTAATAATGTAGAAGACCAAACCGAATTAATACGCAATTTAAGACATAGTCAGGTTTTACGAAACGAAGTAAACAATATGATTCTATTAAAGGCTAAATATAGAGGCGACGACGAAAAAATTTATAATGAATGTGTAGATGAATGTAACTTTTTGTTTACATATTACACTGATATTTTCAATAAAATTAGAAAAAATGAAATCGACATTGGTATTTTAAATAAATTTCTAGATGTCTTAAGACGAATTGAAGAAGGCGAATTGGACCAACACGAAGGGTCATTTTTAGTAGGAACCATATTAAAAGAATTATATGTAGATAGTGCTCTTAAGAAGGCCGAAAAATTAGACGAATTAGCAGAGAAAAAGGAGGAACCAAAAAAAGCGGAAGTAAATATATCATGGAGTCAATTCAAGAAAATGGGTAAATAAATTACGTCGAATTTCGTCTTTAACGTATAGTATTTTCTTTCGAATACACTCGCTACTACAACACATTAAATCCGCCACTTCACTATTACTACGTATGCTTTTCATATAAAAATCATATTTATATTTCATAATCCGTTGATGTTCTATGTCGAGATTATGTATAATAGTCCAAACTGCCGCAAACGTTGAAAATTGGCCGCTACCTTGTAAACTGCAACGATGACTATTTCTTTCATATAGATAGTCATCATTTCCTACAAATGTAGTCTTTAGTAGTGTACTATATGTTTTTCTGTTGTCTTTCTTCCATTTCTTAGACAAACGGACTTTTTTGGGTAAAATAGTTAGTGGATGTAAATCGGTTAGACCCATATGTAGTTGACCTTTTACGTATAATTTCATATGATTTACAAACGGATAATCTGGATTATAATTTTTGATTGCCATCAATAATCCTTTGGAAGCATATAATTTTAGTTCGGCGAATTTTATATTTTTGCACTGTGTATAATGGTGTTGTCGAAATTCATACGCAATATCAAATGCTTTATATCTATAATGTTGATACAATATTTCCGAAATTTTATTTACCATATAGTCCGTTTTATGAGGATGACGCAATATTGTTTTGATTAGACCCATTTGATTATTTGTCAAATATTGTAACGCATATGTCTTCTTCATACATAGAAAAAGGCAAGTGAAAATAAAAATAGATACCAGTAGATTCATACTATATTACTCGTCACGAAATTTTTATATTATTTCAAAAATACATAAATGTATCTCTCTATATTCTATATATATTTATGCCAAAAAAATACACAACATCTACGACTCTTATCATAGTTGAGTCTCCTGCCAAATGTAAAAAAATAGAAGAATATTTGGGCCCTGGTTATAAATGCGTTGCCAGTTATGGACACTTACGCACCATCTCTTCTCTCAAACATATTGATATTGAAAACAATTTTAAGCCAACCTATAGTGTTATTGACGAAACAATAAAGAAAAAACAAATAGAGATTCTAAGAAAGGAAATCAAAAATGCAGACGAAGTTATACTGTCGAGTGACGCTGACCGTGAAGGAGAGATGATAAGCTATTCCATCATAGAATTATTTAAACTTCCATTAACTACCAAGCGTATTATATTTAATGAAATCACCGAGACCGCACTAAAAAACGCAATAAAAAATCCGAAAACAATCGACATGAATATTGTCCACGCTCAACAAGCGCGTCAAATATTGGATATACTCGTCGGATTCAAGATTTCCCCTACATTGTGGAAATGTGTAGCCCAACCAAAGGGAAAAGAGAATGCCCTAAGCGCAGGACGATGTCAAACACCAGCACTACGTTTGATTTATGATAACGAACAAGATATTAAATCATGTGAAGAGAGAAAAGTATACAATGTTACAGGTTATTTTACCAATGCAAATTTGCCGTTTGACCATAGTCCTCAAGGGAAGTTTGAGTCAGAAGATGACATTACGGATTTTTTAGACGGATGTGCCGATTTCTCTCATATATACACTTGCTCACAACCAGCAAAAGTGTTGAAACAACCCCCAGAGCCATTTACTACATCTAGAATACAACAAGTGGCCAGCAATGAACTACATTATTCGCCAAAAGAAACCATGCGTATTTGTCAAGTGCTCTATGAGGGAGGTTTTATTACATATATGAGAACCGATTCGAAGACATATAGCGGTGAGTTTTTGGATACGGTAAAGTCATATATCTTACGCAATTATACTGAAGGAGAGAAATATATTGGCGAAAACATAGATGCATTGACCAGCGGTTCGCCTGTAAGTAAAAAAAAGAGTAAAAAGTGTGGTGCATCTGGCAAGGACACGGCCGCAGACGACCTTCGGCAAGTCACCGACAGCCTTCGGCAAGTCACCGACAGCTTTCGGCAAGACGCAGACAGCCTTCGGCAAGAAGCGCATGAAGCAATCAGACCAACCAATATTTCTCTCGACGATCTCCCAGAAAAACTAGACGCAAAATTCGGTTCCAAAGAGCGCCGAATGTATAAATTAATTTGGACCAATACATTAGAAAGTTGCATGGCCGCAGCATCGTTTCATTCTGTTACGGCAAATATTTCGGCTTTTAACAATACGAAATTTACCCACACATGCGAGCTTATATCCTTTCCAGGATGGAAAATAGTCGAGAAAAAATATTCGACAGATAACAATGAATTTCATTATTTACAACAAATAAAACAAAACGCACCCATTCCATATAAAAAAATTTATGCAAAAGTAACGATAAAAGGTTCTAAACATCACTATACAGAAGCACGATTGGTACAGCTTCTAGAAGAAAGGGGTATTGGCAGACCATCCACCTTTTCTTCTCTCGTCGATAAAATACAAGAACGCGGATATGTAAAAAAGGAAGACATTAAAGGAAAGGAAATTATTTGTAAAGATTTTGAATTAGAAAACGACGAGATTTGTGAAATCGAAACCAAGAGAGAATTCGGCAATGAAAAAGGGAAATTGGTCATACAACCACTAGGAGTAATTGTAATGGAATTTCTTGAGAAACATTTTAACGATTTATTTAATTATAATTATACGAGTAAAATGGAAGAATCACTCGATAAAATTGCAAAAAACGAACAAATATGGTTTGAATTATGTAAAAAATGTAATGATGAAATAGATTCTCTCTTGGAAAAAATAAAGGATGAAACAAAAATAGAATACAAAATCGATGATAACAATACGTATTTAATAGGGAAATACGGACCAGTGATTAAATGTGTAGAAGAAACCAATGACGGCAAAGAAGAAATTAGTTTTAAACCAGTGCGTAAGGATGTAGACATTAAACATCTTGAAAAGGGCGATATTACCCTGGAAAATTTAATTGATACCAATAAAACTGCGAAAAATCAGTATATTTTAGGTCAATATAATGGGCACGATGTTATTTTAAAAAAGGGCAAATTCGGTCTTTATATAACTTGGGGGGAAAACAGTAAAACCCTAAAAGAACTCGGTAATAGACCTATAGAAAATATTGGTTTCGATGAAGTAAAGAAATACTTGGAAGAAGGCAGTAATTTAATTAGAGAGATAAACGCCAATATGTCAATACGGAAAGGCCCCAAAGGTGACTATTTATTTTATAAAATGCCAAAAATGAAAAAACCGCAATTTTATGACATTAAAAGTTTTTCACAAGAAACAGGCGAAGACTATAAAATATGTGATATTACTATTTTAAAGTCATGGATTTCAGACAAGTATCAAATATAGAAAGACCAACCAAACACCAACCAAACACCAACCAAACACCAACCAAACACCAACCAAACACCACCCTAACGCGAGATTAATGGTGGGTATGTGACACTTTTGGAATTTCTCAGCATTTGAGGCATTTGTAGTGTAAATTCAATGACGAAACTATAATTAAACACTCCAAAATTTGCTAATTCCCCGTTATGATATCGAACCTTTATTTTAAATCTTCTCATTCTCTCGGCAGGAGGATAATAAAATTTATACGGCAATGAATCGCGGTCGAACCATTGTGATATAGGCGTGGATGGTATGGCAATTTTAGCAAATGCGGAATTTACAACACCATTTGTTTCATTGGTGCTTAATGTAAAAGAACTTACATTGTAAGGTGAAGTTTCATCTATACAATTATTTCCCTCCAACTCCATATACATATATCCAGGACCCATTAAATTTATTTTATATGTAGCTTCTAACCATTGCACTTCTGAACCAATTAATGTTAAATTTGGTACTAACCAAAATCCGTCATCTCCATATGAAACATCACCATAATAAAATCGGGGAACTATTTTACCATAATAATATGCTATATATGTAGCAGTATTCGTTACATCCGATCCACTAATCGACTGTTGATTACATCTAGTTAGTCCTAGATTTCCAGGCAAGCCCCAATTACTAAATTCAGGCAATTGCGTTCTAGCTCCGCAATATAAATTGTCCACCAACGTATTTTTTATGCTTTGAACTTCGTTTGTCAATAGAAAACCGTCGCATTTATTTCCAAACCATATTTTTTGTCCTACGTTATTATACACAATAACAAAATTAGTATATCCACCTGCTAAAATTAGTTGTTGGTTTGCTTCTAAATAACTAGCCTGTTCTTCAGGGGTTAAAGAAGGATCAGTAGATTTTGCAATAAAATAATTCGTTAATCTAACAGTAACTGCATGATTAAATTTATTCGTCAATTCAGTAGCCATTTGAATAGGATTATAAAACCCTTCTTCAATAATAATTACGAAATTTTCATCTTGATTTAAAAAGAGGCATTCGAACGTTTTGACAACTAATAAATCTGTAATGTCAAAAGCATTTGGATTATAAGGATTATTAATTTTAAAAGTCATAGAAATATTAGAAGTATTAATAGAGAAGGTGCTATAATTAGATGGAAAAGACCAACTAACTAATCGTAAAGAAGCTACATTCAGTAAATCTTCTGGTAATTCAATTTCAAATTCACTTGGATTTGGAAATTTTAATACATCTCTATCTTCAGAATGTATTGAAACATATTTTTTATAATACATATATTCTTGCGAACTAGGTATTATGGGATGAGATGTATTCGTATTAAATTGATTACCTTGGGTTGAATTAAATATGTTACCTTGGTTTGGAAACTGATTCGAATTAAACATACCAGACATTTGCATTATAATTATACTAATTATTTTTTTATATATAAATAATATTAATTATTAAAAAAACAATGGGTACTATTATATATATGAGTAGTGGTAGTTCTATTGCTAATTATGGAGGCAAACATTTAGATAATTCACAATTTATAAAGACATTTAATATTGGCGATGATAAAGGTTTAGCTCTTTGGATTTATAAAAAATTACCAACAGGTTTAAAAGTGCAAATGCCTTACGATACCAAAACGCCGGTGTATATAAACAACGAAGTAACTATAAATAATGATTTACATGTAGAAAAAGATTTATATGTAACAGGTTCTATATTTAATCCATCCGATATAGTCCTTAAAGAAAATATTGAATCAATATCCGTAAAAAAAATGCGTAATTTATTACATTTAAAACCAATAGAGTTTTCGTATAAAACGGATACACATAAACAAAAGCACTATGGCTTTATAGCCCAAGAAATCGAAAAAATCTATCCTGAACTAGTGAAATCCAGTAATTTAAATTACAACCGAATGCATTATAAAAGAGTAAATTATATAGAATTGATACCAATATTAGTAGCCCAGATACAAATTATGCAAAAAGAAATAGATGAACTAAAAGAACAACTAAACTAAAGCAACAACTAAACTAAAAGAACAACTAAACTAAATGAACAACTAAACTAAAAGAACAACTAAACTAAAGCAACAACTAAACTAAAGCAACAAATTATAATATATATTTTATAATTATATATTATATGGCAGATTGGTATTCTAGTATATATAAAGGTTTCATTATTGCTGGAATGATAGCATTTACTATAGGGTTTTTAACACAAGGAGAGACATCTTTAGGCGCATATATGTCTGGTTATTCCGTATTAATTTTAGGTATTATGATGATATTAATAGTTTTATTTAATAATATATTAAACATATCACAAGGAAACTCTACTTTTCAATTATTATACACGATTTTATTGGCTACAGGACCATTTCTATTAATGTTAGGAGTTATATCCTTCATTCTATATTTATTAATAACGTATAAAGAAAACATCATAAATAATCGTGTTACAAGTGAATACTACTCATTTACTAACATAAATGTAATATTGTTGTTATTGCAATTATATTTAGTGTATACAAATATTACAACAGAAAAATTTATAACAACAGGTAAAATTTCAAAAGTCACGTCCAGTATAATATATTTATTAGGGGTTTTAGGAATAATATGCTCTATCATTTTATTTACAATTTTGAAATATTTTACAACGGATGGATTCAAACCAATTAGTCCACTTTAATAAATTTATAAGTTAAACCATAATTGAGTTGTGTTTCCCATATTCCAGAAATTTTCATGATAAATGAGCAGACACTCTTATTAGAAATATCTGAAAAAACTTTAAAATTACCGTTTTTAAGCTGTTCATATATTTTAAATTGTGGTATTTTTTCTTCGATAGCACAATTTTTGAGTATATCTTCTTCAATGATTTTAATATCATTGATCAAGTCTTTATGAGTATGTACATTAAAAACACATTTGAATTTGTTATAATATTTTTCACATGTTAAGTCATTTAATGTAATTAATAAGTAAATTCCATTAAATACTACATTATTGGTAGAATATAATATTCTAATAAAATTACCTTCATTAATAACATTGTTTTTGATTGGTTCGCAAAAAAAAATATTTTTTTTGTCATATTGATCAATTCTTTTTACTATATTCATGTACAAGTATTACTATATTAGTAGACGTTGTTTTTAAACTATAACAATATCAGTTTAATATTTTTATGCTAACGGAAAACACCGAATAGAGAATACCGAATAGAGGATACCAAATAGAGAATACCGAATAGAAAGCATCTAACAGAAATATTATATATTTGGTTTATAATAGAAATAAAGAATAATCATTACTAATAGTAATGAAGTTTTTTGAAACCCATTTTGAAGAATATATAAATGAAAACGCTCTAATAAATATACACCCAAAAATGGATAAAATATATGATAGATTTCCAAATTCAATTAAAAATATGAGAAATGTTATTTTTTATGGGCCAAGCGGAACAGGTAAATATACCCAAATGTTAAAATCTATAAAAAAATATAGTCCAACTGAATTAAAATATGAGAAAAAACTATCTCTAACCTATAATAAACAACAATATTTTTTTAAGATCAGCGATATACATTATGAAGTAGACATGTCATTATTGGGTTGTAATTCAAAACTATTTTGGCATGAAATATATCAGCAAATTATAGATATCATATCAGCTAAATCAGAAAAATCAGGTATTATAGTATGCAAATATTTTCATGATATACACAGTGAATTACTAGAAAATTTTTATAGTTATATGCAAAAAAATAATATTTCAACTATAGATTTAAAATTTGTAATCATTACCGAAGAAATTAGTTTTATCCCAGATAACATACTCAAATGTTGTGAAATAATTAATATAAGCAGACCTACTAAAACGTTATACTCCAAGTGTATTAAAAATAAAACACCTATTAAAATAAAAACTGAAAACATAACAAATATTAAAATTATTCATCTAAACGATGAAGATTTGATGATACAATACCGAATCATTTGCAATAAAATTATAAGCAATATAATAAACATTAACGATATTAGATTTCTAAAATTTAGAGATATATTGTATGATATATTTATTTATAATCTTGATATAAGTGATTGTATTTGGTATATCATTTTTTCTCTAGTGGAGCAAAAAAAGATAAAAGAAGAACATTTGTCAGAAATCCTTATTAAAACATATTGTTTTTTTCAATATTATAATAATAATTACCGACCCATATATCATGTGGAGCATTATTTATTAAATATAGCAAAAATTGTGCATTCCATATAGAGGATCGCAATTACAAATGTGTAAAAGAATCTATGGTCTCCAGGGCCACCTACTACGCGTAGTATTGGTCACATTTCGATTATAAAATTTGTAGTTTCCAAGGTACAGGTTCATTGGCGCAGGTATCGTGTTGTTTGCCTGTGCAACGAAAAAAAAATTATTGTAAGTATTTGATATACCACGAGTATAAACAATCGCACTGGTATGAATAGCCATTGTATATACTATACAAATATTATAATGTTACAATATACTAGTAAAACTTTCCAACGATTAATACTTAAAGTTTATATTGCATTTACACTAGTATATGGATTATAAACGAGCATTTGAAATATTAGAAATAGATTTATCATTTGTTGACTATAAAGATATTTCATTAGAATACTTAAAAAAACAATATAGAAAATTAATTCTTAAACATCACCCAGACAAAAACGGTAATACCCCAGAATCAAATGATAAATTTAAACAAATACACGAAGCATATCATTTTTTGAAACCAGAAATACATAAATTAAACCCGAACATTTTTGACGATAAAGAAGAAGACGATCTAGATTCCTCTATATATGTTAATATATTAAAATGTTTTATGCAATCGGTGTTTGAAGGTAGTTATACAGATTTATTATCTAAAATTGTGAATGATATAATGAACGCAGGAAAAAAAATATCTGTAAGATTATTTGATGACTTGGATAAAGACACCGCGTTACATATTTACACGTTTCTCTCGACGAATCGTTCTATACTTCATCTAAACCAAGAGATTTTGGATTTGATTAGAGATATTGTAGTAAAAAAATATGATAATGTTGAAGTATATAAATTAAATCCAAGTATAAATGATTTGTTAAATAACAATGTATACAAATTATATACAAACGATGAATTATTTTTAGTTCCGTTATGGCATAATGAGTCTTATTTTGATGGTTCTGGCTGTGAAATCATAGTGTTATGTGATCCAGAGTTGCCAGATGGTGTTAAAATAGATGAAGACAATAATATTCATGTGACAATTACTATAAACATTCACGCATTATCTGAAATGATATTCAATAATAAATTGATTGATGTAATCATTGGAGAGAAACACCACCAAATAACCCCTTCAAAATTATATATTAAAAGTGAACAATATTATAGAATCAAAAACGAAGGATTATCTAAGATAAAAAAAGACATATATGATATATCTGAAAAAACAGATATTATTGTTAAAATAAATATGCTACAATGAATACACAAATAGACAGATACACAAATATACAAATACACAAATACACAAATATACAAATACACAAATACACAAATACACAAATACTATGTATTTTTTATAATATACATAATATATATTAGCATGAACACAAGAGTTAGTAATAAAAATAATAAAACTAGAAAAATAACGTCCAAGAAAAATACTATAACTGAAACAAAGACTCCATTTCCAATTGATATTGTTTATACGTGGAAAGGAGAAACAAAATCAACAAATGTTAGATTAGGATATAATCATGAGTTAAAATACAGTTTACGGTCTGTAGAATTATATGCACCATGGGTAAATAAAATATTTATTTTAATGAACAAAAAAAAATACCCCAGTTGGATAAGAGAAAATGATAAAATAGTCGTTGTAGAACATTTAGATACATTTCCGTCTAAAGACTATTTGCCAAACTTCAATTCAAACGCAATAGAAACCACCATTGCAAATATTAAAGGCTTGTCTGAACATTATATATATTTTAACGACGATATTTTTTTAGGAAACAAAACCAAATATACTGATTTTTTTACACCTAGCGGTAAAGCCGTTTTGGATGATTATGCTATAAAAAATACTACAAATATAGTAAAAGATGAAAACAATAATTTACATATAGAATTTCCACCGAGTTCTGATAAGATATACAAACATATTCCTATTCCTCAAATCAAAAGTATTGTATTAGAATTTAACAAAAAATATGCTGATTTTATACATTGGATACGTTTAACAAAAAAAAGAAAAGATAAAGGTTTTGATATATGCGAAAAAAACAATCTTGAATCTCCGTGTCAACAATTACATTATCCAATCGCTAAATTTTTAAACCTAAACAATATGGCTGTTTTTAAAAAAAATAATAGTAAAAATAACACGTATATTCCTAATATAGATCCTAATTTTACAAAAAAATTACAATATCTGTTAGTAAAAAAACCGTTCTTTTTTTGTATAAATGACGTAGAAACGAATCCTGATAGAAAGAAAAAATTATATGAAGAAGTATTAGAATTTTTTAATGCTTATTATCCTACCAAAGCATCTTTCGAAAAATGAGAAAAAATTATATATTTGCATTTTACACAAACATATAATTTTATTTTTTGTATTATTTTGGATTTATTTATTTTTTGTAGTGTTTTGGATTTATTTATTTTTTGTAGTGTTTTGGATTTATTTATTTTTTGTATTTATTTGGCTCCACCTTTCCCAAAGGTGGATGATTTATGCTTCAGCGGTCTTCTTTTTGGATACAACACGCTTTTTCTTTGGTTCTTCAACCGCTACAACTACTGGCTTTGGAGGTGGTAACTCTTCCTCCTCTTCTTCCTCCTCGTCTTCCTCTTCTTCAGAATCTTCAACAATAGTGCTTGCTACAGCTCCATCTAATTCGATATCCTCATCTTCTGGTGGAGGAAGCGCCTTTAATTTTTCAACATCAGATGCCTTTGGTCTTAAGAAACATGTTCCCTCTACAATCGAAGATGTTCTCAATTTTTGAACGATGGCTTGTTTTAAATTCCAAGTAATAGAAACCTTACCATTGACAAACCATAAACCGCCACATTGAATCAAACAAATCACATGTGTTTTTGACTTTATAAAATCAAGAGGAGTTAAATGACTTGGACTTTTCCCTTTTAAGAATAATGGTTTGCCCTCTTCGTCATAAATTTCTGGTTGCCAAACACCTTTCCAGCATGGTATTTTAACAGTAAGAGTAGGAGGCTTATTTAAATCAGGTTCAATACTACCCTTCTCCTTCTTTGGATGTCTCAACATCACGTTAAACTTCTCATCCATAACATCAGAACTAGTAATTGTCTTACCAAACCATTCCTTAGAATATGTTAATGCATCAGCCTTAATTTTTGCTTCAAGATTTCGCATAGAAGTCAAGAACGCTTCTGCATCAGCATTTGAATATTCTTTATTTGGAAATTGTAACGACATAGTAAATTTACCTGTAGGATTTTTAGCTTGGTCTAAACCTTCTTGAGCACCCCATGTTATCATTAATGGGGTTGCAATAGTAAGTGATTCTTTAAAATTTTTATTATATAAATTTACAACTTTTCCACCAGAAGGATTTGCCTTTGGTGCAGAGTATGAGAATAAACTGGTATCAATATTAGTTCCGTCGATTATTGCGGTTGCCATTGTGTTTGTATAGTTTATATATATGATGTATCTTTATATCAATTTTTTTTTTAATTATAAATGTGACTGTGGTCTACGAAACAAAAACTGTCTGCATATTGTGTGTACAAATAAAATATATAAATAAATAAAACAGCTCAAAAAGAAAATATATTATTATAATATATGAACAATACTTTAAAGAAAAATAAAAGTAATGAGACGCTGCTATGTGAATATATGAATGATATTACGAAAAAATGTGAAAAAAATATGCCTGTAGTTAAGAAACAGGTCAAAATAAATGGAGATAATATTATAATTCCTACTATCAAAAATTATGATGATTTATCAAAATATAACTATAATTTATCACAATTGAAAATAATCGCGAAAAATTATAAATTAAAAATTAGTGGGAATAAAAACGAGTTAATTACGCGTGTCTATTCATATTTATATTTTTCATCATACATTATAAAAATTCAGTGTATTTTTCGCGGTATTATTGCTAGAAAATATAAAGAATTGCATGGTCCGGCGGCCATAAAACGCTCGTTGTGTACAAACACTGAAGATTTTGTTTCAATGGAGCCAATAGAAGAAATAGATTTTCATCAATTTTTGAGCTACAAAGATACAGATGGGTTTATTTATGGGTTTGATATTATTTCTCTCCACAATTTATTTTTAAAATCGAAGGATATTGCATCTATTAAGAATCCATATAATAGATCATTAATCCCTGAAACGGTTGTGAAAAATATAAAGTCAATTATCAGATTTAGTAAAATATTAAAAATACATATTAATTTGCACTACGAAGATGATACCCAAAACATATCAAACGAAAAAGCAGTCGAATTAAGAGCGCTGAGTTTGTTTCAAAATATAGATGCATTGGGTAATTATTCAAATTCTCAATGGTTTCTCTCGTTAAATCGAATTCAACTGATTAAATTTATTAGAGAGTTGTCTGATATTTGGAATTATAGAGCTCAAATATCAATGGAAACGAAACGTAATATTTGCCCCCCACATGGTGATTTATTTAGGCATTTAAGTATGTCCTACATTCATACTGAAGAAAATTTATATAACGTTAAAAAAGTTATTTTAGAAATTCTAGAAAAACTCGTGAATAATGGGGTCGATACAGATAGCAAAGCATTAGGGGCGTATTATGTACTTGGGGCATTGACTATCGTAAATGAATCGGCTGCTCTTGCGCTGCCATGGCTTTTTCAAAGTTTCGGATATTTTTAATCCACTACCACCTTATCCACCTTATCCACCTTTGGAAAAGGTGGAGCCAAAGTTCGAGCAAAACCTTATCCACCTTTGGAAAAGGTCCAAAGGGACTGACGTTGCGGAGCCAAAGTGGAGAAAAATAAAGAAAAACAAATAAAACACAAAATAAATTAATTAAATTTATAGGAAAACCCTGGTATTACCATATTATCGTAACAATATATATTATTTGGGTTAAATCACTTAAAAGGTAGTTGTTAGTATATAGTATAATAAGATGCCAAAGAAGACCACATCTAAAACCGAGACTGAATTAGTCGCCGCTCCTGTCGAAACCGCTCCAGTTGTTGTTGAAAAGAAAGTTAAGAAGACCAAGGCCCCAAAGGTTGAAACCGCCACCACAACTGTTACCGAATCTGTTGCTCCTGTCGCCGAAACTGCCGACGTTGAAACACCTCTTGCTGAACAATCCGTAGAGTTCCTTGCCAAATTACAAAATATCAGTGTTCTTATTTCTTCATTAAAGACTGAATACAGAACCCTTGAGAAGAAATGGTCACGCGAAGTCAAGGCAGCCCAAAAGCAATCCTCCAAGAGAAAGAGAAAGACTGGAAACCGTGCTCCTTCTGGATTTGTTAAGCCAACCAAAATTTCCGATGAACTTGCCTCATTTTTAGGAAAGGACAAGGGAACTGAGATGGCACGCACCGATGTAACACGTGAGATTAACACTTATATCCGTGCTCACAAGTTACAAGACAAGGAAAATGGTCGCAAGATCAACCCTGATACCAAATTAGCTGCTCTTCTTAAGTTAAAGAAGACTGATGAGCTTACCTACTTTAACTTACAAAAGTACATGTCTCCTCACTTCGCTAAGGCAGTCAAGGAAGCAACCACTGCTTAATCCATCCACTTTTAGAAAAAGTGGAGCAAAACCACCTTTGGAAAAGGTTGTAACGAAGTAAGAGCCAAATCCGCTTTTAGAAAACAAATAAAAATATAAAAACCAAATAAAAAATATAAAAACAAATAAATCCACTTTTAGAAAAAGTTGTAACGAAGTAAGAGCAAAATATGAAAACCAAATAAAAATAAATTATGTAGTCCAGTTGGACTATATAATTTTTACAACACAACAAAATCAAAAACTTATCATTATATTTTATTCACTTTCCACCGACTGTAAGTTTCTAAGTATTTCAACCTCCGGATAAATATTTTTAAAAGAATCGTAATGACCATGACACCATGGTTTGTGACAAGCAAACGCTATTTCAGAAAACACTTCATCTACACAAAATGTGGTCGCTTTTTGAAATTCAGGTTTTTTTACTTCTATAGTTTCATATTTTTTACTAAAATATAAATCTTCATAGCGAAGGAAAAAGGGCTCGATACTATACCAGTCAATTTTTGAAACAATTTCTAATAATTTACTCTTCTTTCTCAAACTAAACCCTCCATTTCCAATAAAACCACATTGTTTCGTAGGTATATATTCAGTAATCAGCCAAGGGGCGCCTACATAATCATAGTCTAAAAAATCATTCAATAGATGCTTGTTTTGTTTCAATATCATTGAATCGGTTTGAAATACCAAAAATGTATCGCTATCAATGTGGTCGTAAATTATACTTTTGGTAGCAAAAAGCTCACTATAGGAGAGAAGGTCTAAATTGTCAACATACAAATTCACTAATTTTATTCTATCAATTCTATTTTCAAATAAAATATTTAGTTTCGACACGATATTTGTAACGTATTCTACATTATTTTTACCGTGAAAAAAAACGATATTCCAATCATCCGTTAAACATTCACACACATTGTTTAATACAAATTCAATTGCTTTATGTTTACGTGGTTCAATTATAATAGCAGTATATTTAGATGACATTATAGTAGGAAATGATATTATTTTTAAATTCTAATATTATATAATATTTATCTATTGTATAATGAGTAAAGAATTGGCTATTTATAAAAAATATCGCATTGCCGAATTACAAAATATTTTTAATATAAATGTCATGCGTTTATATAATACATTAGTAACAAATGTTAAGAATGTACAAAATTCGTTTCAAACACTAAGAATAAAACAAAACAACATCAATAATTTAATCAATCAATATAATACAAATGTGAACATATTGACGACCGAATTAAACAAAATCATTCAAAAGATTCAAAATTTTATTCCAAAACAAATATCAACAAACAAAAACAAAAAGGCCCTATTAATCGGTATAAATTATACAGGAACACAAAATGAATTAAATGGTTGTATCAATGACGCAAATGTCATAAAAGAGAGAATATCTAACAAAGGGTTCAATAATATTACATTAATGACCGATTTAACGAATAAAAAAGCGACAAGGTCAAATATATTAGAAGAATTTAAAAACTTACTAGCCAATTCTCAAGAAGGAGATTTACTATTTTTTTTATATAGCGGTCATGGAACCTATTTAATAGACAAGAATAATGATGAAACCACTGGTTATGACCAATGCATCGTTCCATGTGATTTAAATATAATAACCGATGATGAGTTAAAAACGCTCATTCAAACCTATTTGAAACCAAATGTCACCTTATTTGCAATGTTTGACAGTTGCTTCAGTGGTTCAGTATTAGATTTAAAATATCAATATATGGACAGTTTAAATTATGATAATTACAGTGAAAACAATAACGAATTAGAAACCAATGGGAATGTATTTATGATAAGTGGATGCACTGATTATCAAACCAGTGCAGATGCAAACATCAATAATAAAGCGAATGGAGCGATGACGTGGTCATTTTTAGAAGCACTCAAACAAAATCCTAATTGTTCTTGGAGAGAATTGGTAAAAAAAATGCGCGATTTGTTAAAAACGTCACAGATGACCCAAATCCCTCAATTTTCATCTGGAACTTTTGAAAACATTGATGCGCAAGTATTTATATAGAGCATCTAATGACTAGCTCTACTGTAGTGGAAATATAAACCCATCACCCCTTAATATATTATAAATCTCTTTTTTTTGAATGGGTCCATTCACTATTTTAATATTATCTAAAATTTTAATATTAAAATGATTTCTATTTAAATCAAATATATCATAAATTTTTAATAATAAATCGTAATCTTTAATGTAGGCTGATTTTTTTATTAGCCAATGATAAAATCCATCTTCATCATCATTTATCTTACTACTATTATTTCTCAGTTCGCTTATTTTTTCTTTGTGATATTTTTTGAAATATTTCAATGTTGTATAAAGTGTAGGTGTATTTCGTAATTCATCATTAAAACTATTATAATCAGTACCTGATAAAATACAGATTTCTCTTAGCTCTTTTTGACTAATCCCTAAATTTTCGAGAATATCTTTCATATCATACATTACTACCGTATGATTTAATAAACTGAGATATCTAACGACTCTTGGACAACCATAGACAAACATATCCATATCTTCGCTCAAGCAAGCCCATACTTTACCTTTCACCGCTAATAACGCACATAATTCATCTGCTTCACCAGGTGCATCATAATAAGTCGCTCCATAAAACCGAATTAAATTTTTAACATTTTCTATATCTTTTTTACTAATATGAACAAATTTTCTTTTCAACATATCCATATTATTCATCAGTTCTTGTTTCTCTATTTCATCCATATCGGAATTATTATGGAGTATATTTTTTAAATTATTATATTCTTCTTCAGCGTCCTTCTTATCTTCGCGGCGTTTCAATAGTAGTTCTTTTTTTTCAGCTGGTGGTTTCCCATCAAATATAAATATGGGAATCACATTATAATATCTAAATACGGATAGCATAAGATACATATTTTCTATCAAATTGTTATCAGACGCATATTTATACATATATATACTTATATCGACTGCTATTTTTTTCCCAGATAATTCCGCAATAGATATAAATTTTATCGCGTCGGATGCATTATCCTTTAAAAATCTATTCAAATATCTTATACCCATGTTACTATAATGATTGTTTCGAGATATATATTTATTGTCGGTTATACATTCAACCACGTAGATTTAGTATTATCAATTTTATTTAGAATTACACCCTTGAAGCCGACGCAAAACTATTTGTAAAACAACATAAATATACCATGTGGTATAAATTATTATACATTATATGTATTGGACTGATATAGACCATTCTTTTTGTGAAAGTAGTCTAACTGGTTTACCTGAATTTTACAATGCATTTTCTTCATTCTTTATTGTATTTTTTGGAATTCAAGGAATAAGAAATATATATAACGAATTGTTTGTTGATATATTATACGCAAATTTGATAATAGTGGGGTTTGGTTCGTTTGGTTATCATTGGTACGGTAATATTGGATGGGGGTTATTTGACGAAATACCCATGATATTAGCCATTTTTACTGGAATTATATACACAGATAACGTACATTTTCTATTATACAAAAAAATATACGATAAAAATGAGCCCATGACAAAAAATATAATATACAAAAGAAAATGGAAACTGTTTACTTATTTATTTACAATGTGTTTGATTACCATTTGTAATATTATGTCAAACTTTCGTCGATTGTTTCCAACAGTCTTTGCGTGTGTAGCAGCTTATCTATATTATAAAATTTTTCTATTATTGCAGTTGGTAAATGTGAATAAAGAATGCATTACCGTAAAAACATATAATTCTCTAAAAACAATAGCCGCGAGTGGTTCTATATGGATTCTCACGGAATTATCGTGTAAGTATATCAAACATCCGTTATTTTTAGTTGGACATCCTAGTTGGCATTTTTTTATTGGACACGGTTTTTATAACTTGATACAAGTAGTTTACTTTATCAAAACAAACGATGTCAATTATACTTTGACATATAATAAATTATATTTATTAGAGAGAACTCCACCAGAAATGATTGAATAACAAAAATAAAAATTACGCTAATTTTTATTTTTCTCTTAATTTTGTGTTATTTTACAATTATAAAATTTTATGTATATTATATAATTATAATATACATGGTTAACAAAATCCTTTTGACCAGTTTACTCTGTAATTTATTTCCATTATCTATTGTTGCCAATACTATATACGTGTTGGCTTATTCTTGGACCCCTGGGTTTTGTCTCACCAACAACCCAAAGTATCCTGGATGTTTAGAGCCCAAACCGTATTGGAGAGAAAACTTCACACTTCACGGTTTATGGCCTCAATATGACACGACGGGTTATCCTTCTTATTGTTCCACTGAAAAATTCGACTCAAATGTTCCGTTGGATATTGGTTGGGATACAATGGTAACTTATTATCCAGATGTAAAATATGAAGAAACAAGCCCTGATTATGATAGTTTTTGGGAACATGAATGGGATAAGCATGGCACTTGTTCGAATGTAACACAATATGACTATTTTCAACAGGCAATTCTATTTGCCGAGACATTTGCCACACCGAATATAGTCCATAATTACATAAACACGACCAATCTTTTATCTACATCAATATTGAGAGAATCGTTTGGAGGTGCTTCATATACTTCCCTACAATGTAGTAATACAAATATACTGACTGGTGTGTACACGTGTTGGTCGGCATCTCCAGTAGTACAAATAGAATGTCCCAAATCGGTTCAGAGTGAAGATACTTGTAGTTCTGAATACCTGACTATTGTTGCGTTATAATTTGTGTGTAAAAGAAAACAAACTATTTAGGCATATGCAAAAAACGGCTATACATAAAATATAAAATATTTACATAAAATATATGAACGCACCAACCACAATGCCAAAATTTAAGGTAGGAGACATGCTAATGCATCGAGGTAAAAGATATACTGTTTCTGCGGTAAGTTTTACAACACCCACCGAATATTCTTACGTATTTAATAACGACGGTATTAGTAGATTTGGAATGACTATAGATAAAGAAGCGAGAGTAATAAGTATGGTCCCTCGAGGAGGTCGCAAATCCAGAAAAACCAGAAAAACCAGAAAATCAAGAAAAACACGTAGAAGAAGCCATCGTCGCATGTAATTATACATATTATTTTTAGAAATTTAATAATATATATTTCGATCTATTGTCACTACATCATGTAGTGTCAAGTTTGGCTCTACCTATACTTTTAGAAAAAGTATAACAAAATTTTTGGCTTCGCAACGGCTTAAGTTTCGCGGAAGTCCCTTTGGACCTTTCTAAAAGGTGGGTTCTAAAAGGTGGGTATTGTTTTGCTCCACTTTTTCAAAAGTGGATTTGGCTCTTACTTCGTTATAACCTTTCTAAAAGGTGGATTCTAAAAGGTGGATATGGTTTGGCTCCACCTTTCTAAAAGGTGGATTAGGTGGAACAATGACTCCATTCAAAATTATCAAAAATATAATCTAAGCCGTCTCCATTGTTGGGGTCAATTGCAATATAATATTCCCAATTGGTAATGACTCCATCTCCATCGGTGTCGGCGAATTCGGAAAATCCATCTAGCAAAGGTAAAGACGCTGGCAACACCGAATCCGTTGCATCATGCCCAACACATGTATACGCTTCAGGCCAATACGCATTCTCATTTTCTTCTAATGAAAAATATGAAAATGAATACCATGTTTCTTGTGAACCGTCAATGGTAGGCCATCTATAAATAGGTGTCCCGCCATAATCTACATAGGCATCAACTCTTTTTGCCGCTAATAAACGTTCAATCGTAGGATGTATCACCCAAAACAAAATATCTATGGGTGAGGACGACTCCAACATTTCACCTTCTATTGATGACATGGTGCTTAATAAATATACCATATCAATTATAAATTCCTCTGGAAATATTTTATTAAATACCATTTGACTACGCCCTGATAGAATACAATCATACACATTTTCCCAATCGGTCGTTCCGTTCACCAACGATTCTACTTGACATTTGCATTCTTGAGATCCATCGCAATTCTCAGGACAAACTAATAAGTTGGGAGTGCCGTCTCTAGAGCACATGTGAGACCTCCACAAGGATTTATACACATGGAAATATTCACCCATTACCATATTTTCCAACATAGTTCGTCGCGGTCCTTGGGTACCCCATTCCCATTCATCCATACTATACCCATGCGACATAATTTCTTCAGCCGTCATTTCAGCGTCCAATAAAGAGGACCAGGTCTCAGTAAAATTTTGGTATGCTTCTATGCATTCGCCACCCATTCCGCCTAATTGCACATGCACTGTTCCATGACCGTCATTTGGAGACAATATTTGAAATTCCGATAGCGTCGTGACATTTATAATATCAAAATGGGTTTGACAGCTGGGTAGGCGTTTATTTTTTGCTTCTACTCCACAAATATCGAACAAATGTCTTACAGCATATTCATCATTATTATTATTCCAATAAGACCGTATATATCCATACGAATTAGGTTCTACAATGGATTCATTTGTTATTTTAGGCATTTTCATAAAGGCAAATTTAGAATCTTGCACATGACCATCTTCATCCGTACTACCAAACCATTTATCATTCAGAAATGGAGTTATTTCTAATAAATATGACGGCGATTCATTCGCATCTTTAATCTGCTGCCCCTCGATAGTAAAATCCCAATAGGGTAGCGTTACAGAGGGGTCTACGGACCGTAATGCCGCCTCGAATGTTTGTGTAATTGCGAAATGGTGCGTAAAAAAACCACTTCCTTCGTGGAATTGATCGCATTTAATATCGTTAGATGCGAGAGCATGTTCTTCTACGAGTTCATTGATTCCGGTGAATTTTTCGCCATATTTTGCACGACCTTCGCTAGATGTATATTTCCATATTTTAGAAGCCGCGTGTAAAAATTTGTGACGGTCTTCATTTGTTAATGCGCGCAATTCACGTTTCACATATTTTACCACAATGGGTATCGTGACAGTGGTCAACGTTTCATTCTTTGCATTCATAGCATCTAAATAAATAGTGTATTCGCCAGGAGCAGTAAATATTTTTTCAATAGAACTACCCCATGTTTCAAAACCACTGTCTGCTTCTCTCCATTTCCAATAGAGAATGTCTGAACCTATAAATACATCGTCGATCGAAAGAGTTGTAGTTTTATAAGGTTCTGCTAAATATTTATTTGTTAACCATTCGTATTTAGCACCACTGTATGCGCCGTATTCATTTGATACCATTATATTTATATCACTCATCTCACCGTTGTCGTCATATAATAAAGACGTAAAACCGCCGCTACTCGTAGCCGTCTCTTGTGTAGTCGTGTCATGACTAGTGTCATATTTTTTATATAATGCATACATTGTACCTGAAACGGTCATTGCAAATAAGACAAAAACAAATACCGCAAAAAAATTCATTTTACGAAAATAGTTGTGGTAATCTTCGTTGACCATATAGGGAAAGGTTTCTATTCCGTGAAGATTTAGTTCATCTTGATTTTCAATGGAATTATAAATTCTATTGACTCTTCGCGCATCTTTTTCTTTCTTTTTTTCTTCATTTTCATCATCAATCATCCAATAATCAGGTTCAGCTTTATATCTACGAAATGCCGACATATGATTTGCCTATATATTCATAATAAAATATTTTTATGTGTGTATTCAATATATATACATACATAAATTGTATAATCAAGATTATAATAAAAAAATTGAATTTGAAATAAACCAAACCACGATAAACCCAACCACATAGAATAATGCTAACCAGAAGTCAAACAAAACAACAATTATTCACGATTGATTTCGATGAAGCCAGTAAAGCTTGGAAAGCGAATAAAAAAAGCACCGGAAATGGGTGCTATAAATATGTTTGTTGTACAGTTAAAAATAGGAAACAATGCACCAAAAAATGTTTGCCTGGAGAAAATTATTGTAAAACCCACTATAAAGCGACCTATATAAGTGTAAGTTCTAACCCAATTCACAAATAGTCATACGCATATTATTCATTATAAAATTCATTTCTTTTTTCTTATGAATTCCATTGTTCCTTTTTTTTTCTATGTTATTTACGAATTCTATGGTGTCATTGATACCATTTATGATATTGGTTGATTTATAATTTTTTTTAATAAAATTGCAATACTCGTTTTGATTGGATAATGTTTTTTTAAATTGCAAAAGAGACAAATTATTCGTTTTACACCAATGTAATAATCCTTGGTAGTTATTTATTAAAACAGTCTTGATAACATAATAAGATAATACATTTGTTTTTTCTTTATATAAATTTTCTCTAAGAACTCTGCTACGGTGTGAATTAGAATATAAATCCTTATAAGTCAACCCCATAAATTCCAATGTTTTAATCAACTGGAAAAAACTGTATGTGATTTCAAAATCTATAAAAATTACGGCATTGGATATAAATTCATCAATGTTCGTTTTATCTTTTAACGAATAAAAACTACAAAATAACGCATTCATAATTTCGGCCCAAAACTCAGTATATGATTCGTATAAATTAACATCTGAATTCACTTTGAAAATATCTAATACGCAACGGTGAACATCATTGTTATTCATATCTGAAAAATCCAACGCGAAATTATGAAATGTTTCATGAATGAAAACCTTGAACCATTCTTCTTTTCTGAATACAACTATTTCCGAATCTTTTGGACATGTCGTCGTAAATGCGGTATTCACATTAATTTCATCTAGAATATGAATATTTGAACTAGGTAGTGTTTTTTCTAAGGAAGTAAAATATAAGTAAATGACTAGCGATTTAGAACATTCTTTGGAAGCATATTGATTTAGTATATATAACCACATGATAATTGAATCTATATATTTATGGAACGTGTCTAATTTAAGCTCTATGTGGTCTTCCTCCACCATAAAATGTACTTTTATATTTCGTCCCTCGAGAGAAAATGTGTATGTTAATTCAGACATGGTTAATTCGTCAATGTGATTTCTCACAAGGTCAGGAAAACTTTTACTGTTAAAGATTTGTGGTTTTACGATTTGGCTAGCCGCCATTATTTTTTTTGTTGTAACCGTAAAATAATTGCCTTTTTGCTTTAGTTTAAGCAAATGATTATATGCTTCGAAAATATCATTATATAATTCACTTACTATGTTTTCTGTGCGACTGGTAATATTTTTTTTTATAATATGATTATTTTTTGCAAAAAAAGTCATCAACTGTTTACTATTTTTTGATAGATTCATCCTATAATAGTGTAATAATTTTTATTATATTTTTTTACAAAAAACATTTATTATACACATCGCTTATACAAAATATATCTATACAAAATATATACAATATATATTATGAATATTACTACTTTGATAATTATTTTAGCAATCATTTTATTTATTTTACTAGCTCTAAATAATATAACACTGATTGTTTCTACCTCATCTCAACCACCAGGAGGTCAAGGATCGTGTTCACAAACCGCGTTTGGTTGCTGCCCAGACGGCGTAAACTCCAAAATAAACTTTTATGGCACCAATTGTCCTGCTTATAATCCAGGGCCCGGGTATCAGTTACATCATATGCAACCTCCACCACCTCCAAAAGTATAATCATATGTGTAAATAATAAAATACTTTGCAAAAAAATTGATTAAAATTTATTATCTTTTTGAATTGTATAAAAACATAATAATAAAATGAGTCATTTTCAATTGCAAAATCATCAATTACAAGCATATTTACAAGAAGAACATCAAAAATTAATAAACAAAAACAAAAGTAAAAGCAAAAATAAAAATAAAAAAATAAATTTCAATAAAATTGTTTCCGCCATACTCATACCAAGTATAAAAGATATGGATGATGAAATGCGTTCAAAATTATGGTGGAATAAAGTAGATTATCTCGAATTTTGTATTTCAAGTAAAGCAGAAATTGATATGTTTCTAAATATTCATAAGGACCTAAAATACAGAGACGCCACCAGATTACTATATCAACATGGTATTATTTGTTATGAACCCTATATAGACGAGGTAAGGCCTTCCTCAAACTATAAATCTATGTAACCTTTATTGTACATTTATCGTAATTATAATTATAAACAATACATTTATCGAAATCGTAATATTGCATTATTTTTTCTTCGTATGGTATATTTGGTCCTTGATAAAACTCTACAATATCAAAAGGTGGTGCTTTATAAGGTATGGTATAATCATCGCGAGTAGAAATCATTTTTGATATGTAGACTTCTACGTCATCCAATGTATTTTTGAAGAATTCACTCGTTCCATTTATCGTTTTGCCCGCATATCTATTGCAACTATCATAGACCACGGATGTAACTAGCACTACTTTTTCATGTTTATTAGCGATTATATTGTGAAAATATTCATTAAGGTATTGACCATAGACCTTGTCTATTATTTTATCAGTCGGTGTTGTATACGGGGCAAATAAATTTTTGTAGTCAGGGACCAAATTTTTAGTAAATACTAGAAAACAAATAAGTCGGTGTAACATTTATGAGACGATGTAACGATGCAAAGATGCTAATTGATTTCTCTATATTGCTCTAAATAGAAATCAATTTTTTCGTTTAGTTTGTTTTATTTTCGTTCAGTTTGTTTATTTTACATTTCACTTCGTCTAATTTTATCACGAACCAACATCAACTCGTCACATATATCAGGTTCGGCACCCTTCACAAATTGGGTTATTTTTGCATCATTGGTCGCCAATAACAAATGTTTCAGCTCTTCATTTTGAGTGAATTTCGCATATTGCGCCGCATACAACTCCTTCTTTTGTCTGGCCGCAAAATCCGCATCAACGGCCACTTCAATTGGACGTAATAATTCTCCTTTGTATTTACCACTCTTTCCCCCAGCACCTTTTGCCATAGCAGGGTCTTTAGACAAGTCGGTTCCAGAATCTAGAGAGAAACTCAAATAAAAATCAGGATGACCCTTTTTAAACTTCGACCCCTGATAATAATGTTCAATAGAAGCCCATCGATGGTTATCTAAACTAAAGGGTGAATTTACCCAAAAATTCGACAATTTTTTACGCCATTGAGGGATAATGGCCAATTCAGAATATTCCTTTATGCGTTCATTGGATATTTTCTCTCCATTCCCTTTTCCAGGAAGAGGTTTGTCTACCGATTTGGAATAAAACTGTAATACAATTTCATCGTTATATAAACCTCTGAGCTTACTTTCACTTATATCCTCGTATTCGGTTTCCTTTATCACCGATTTTACCTGTCCTGATTTAAATTTCTGGAAATCAGGAATAATAGCAAAAGGGCCTGCGTTTTTTTCCATACATTTTTCAGTAATCATCACTTTCATATCATAGGGGATTTCACTAAATTTAAAAATATGTTTTTTCTTATAACCAATTAACTTATAATGATTACCCATGTGTTCGACAATAATATAAAACTCTGGAGTAAATCTACCGCGTTGTTCTAATATAGAATCGTTTAGATGTCCACATTGTAATACATTTTTCGTATCACCAGATTTATAGATTTCACTAGACATAATAATAAATTTGATATTCAGTATTCTCTCTAAGGTTGAAATGGCCCACGTATCCGCCCAGAAATCACATTTGCGAATTTTACTTTTAAATGCTTCAAGAGTGTCCACGCCCTTCATAAATTTAAATTCTTTGAGTATTTCAGCGGAAACTTTTTTCTCTTCTACCAATCTATCATGTTCTGCTTTCACATTTTTAGCTTCGTTAGAAATCATTTTTTGTTCATTTCTATCAATGACTTCGGCGAATCGTTGTTTTAACAAAATATATTCCGATTCTAACTCCTTGATTTTATTCGTGTCCTTTATTAAACTTGCATGATACATATCGTATTGTTCCTTGTAATTTAAAAATATTTCATTCGATGCTTCGTTGGATAATTTTTTTCTAATTTTATTCACGGACGTTTGTTGAGCAATACTGGAAAAAGCATCTCGAACCGTGGCAAACAAACAATCACCGCCACCTTCATTATCCGTAATAGTATAATATTTATTTTTCATAAATTTTTCTATCCAAGTATCATTTGGCGAAACGTGATATTTCTCTCTAATATCCTTGGCGTGTTTTTTGGTCTCTTCTTTTAGAAGAGGTGGTAAAGGAACTCCTCTGGTTAGAATAAATATATCTTCGCGGTCTTTGGGGATTTCATAATATTCATTATATTCGATTTCTTTTTCCTCTTCGTCGTCGGAATCACTGTCTGACGAGTCGTCATCCGACTTTTTACTCTCCTTGTCCTGGTCCTGGTCTAATCTTCGCAACGGAACTTCTGGTAACAAACGGTATTTGTTTAAAAACTCTTTTGTAGCGAAGGCATAAACGAGCGGCTCGGTTATATTTTCCACATCTAGGTTATTATACTCATCTAAATAAGTTAAATAATCCGATGCTTTTATCTCATAAACGCCTATTTGCACTACTTTATTATTATGTTTAACTAAATAAATTGGAAAATACAGTATATTTTTATCTTCAAATGTATTTTTCGCATTTCCAATAGCAATAATTACGTCGATTTCTTTTATTTCTAATTGATATAAATTGGCTTCTTTTTTAAAATCTCCTGAATCAACACTTTTCAGTTCAGGATAACTAACATCGCTATCTATTTTTGATAATACCATATATTTTACAATTATTAAAAAATAATATTTATACTTTTTTACCAAAAAATATACTTTTTTACCAAAAAATATACTTTTTTACCAAAAAATATACTTCTTCATAAATTTATCACTTTTCAATTCATTCATATAAAACCACATGTTTTTTCTTTTACATACTATTTCGGCATTGGCTGTTTTAGATTCAAAATCGACTAGAAATTCAATGATTATTTCTTTATTGCATTTTTTCGCTTTGAGCTCCTTTGCTATACCATAATATTCACATATTAACAAGAGTTCCTTTACGGTATAATTCTCACTGTAATTTATTATTTCTGGAATTTTAAAATCATCTAATGCTATATCTTCCAAGTCGCCAAAATCATCCAAAATATCCAAATTACCCATTTGTTTCAAAATATCGTCAACGTTTGATTCATTATTGTTTATACCATTTTCATCATCTAAAACAAAAGTTATATTTGTATCCGCCATAGTTGAATATATTATTATATTATTTCAAGTTTTTTATATTTTAGTAAAAAATATATATTATTTTTGAATATATATTTTTCCAGGTTGAACGAAGCAACCTATACTTTTAGAAAAGTATAACAAAATTTTTGGCTCTTACTTCGTTATAACCTTTCCACTACGTAGTGAAAGGTGGATAATAATATTTTGCTCTACTTTTTCCAAAAGTAGATTTGGCTCCACATATACTTTTAGAAAAGGTATAACAAATGTTTTGGCTCCACCTTTCGTAAAGGTGGATTTACATATCAATCAAGTCCATAAATTTAAACAGTGTTTTATTGGTCAAACTCTTATAATCCTTTACTTTACTGTTCGCAATACGCTCAATCACTTCATTAATCGTATATCCATCTATTTTATCATAATTATCACCACCATCATTTGCATATAATTCCTTCTTATATAAAATAGCCACCGTTTCAGTTAATTCATCTACTTCATTCTTTTTATCATCTTGTGATATAAAAGTGTAAATTTGTGCCAGCAGATTACGTGTTATTTGCATAATTTGCTTTTCTGAAATAATTCCATTCAACATTAAATTTAAATAGAAAGCCGCCAATGCCTTTCTTTTTTCATTGATCTTGTTAATTTCGCAAAATTTATCATAATTTACATTTGGGTCGACATACTCAATATTATTAAATAAATCCGTGAAATTTTCAAAATTCGTTTCAAAGGTAGTCTTCATCATTTCATATTTTGTAGATAAATCTGAATACAATTCAGCGTATATTTTTGAATAAAATCTGTTGGTAGACGCAATTTCAAATATTGTAGAACTAAATTGAGACATATCTTGTAGTGAAATTGAATCATTTATTACATTATCAATAATATCTATAATTTTGTTATGTATATCGATGTAATTTTTATCGGTTAGTTTATTTAAATATACACGTATGGAATCGATTTGCGCCATGATACCACTTTTTTCCTCCATTTTAGTCGTTTGAAAGGTTCGAAGGGTGTCCCAATCCGCATCATTTATAATCTCAGTAGGTTTATTACGTCTATTTTTCTTTAAAGCCTCTTTTGGTGGCTCTACTTTCATAGGGTTCTCGCGTTTTTGAAATACAGGTGTTTTTACATAATCCGGCGAGCCAACTTGCAATGCTAAATTCGAAATAATTTCTAATGTCTCTTGTGGTAATTTATAATCAAATCCGTTAAAAAGGATTTCATTAATACTATCTAAATTATATATCATTGCGGTTGTAGTCATAATATGTAGTATAATATACGAGATATTATTTATATCAATTTTATTAAAATTATAATAATTACAGCGTTTTTATTTACAAAGGGCTTAAATAGAAATAATGATAATATATTATAAATGATTCATACAGATTCAGAATCTGGAGCGCCGAACGAAGAAATATATGATTCTTCGTTTGAAATAAACACCTGGGATGAGTTAGATTTAAATCCCAAACTATTAAGAGGTATTTTTGCCTATGGGTTTGAAAAGCCAAGTCCTATTCAACAAAAAGCAATCAAACCAATTATTTTAGGAAAAGATGTGATTGCACAAGCGCAATCTGGCACTGGTAAAACCGCTACATTTACTATTGGAGCACTTGCAAATGTAGATATCACTGATAATAACACCCAAGTTTTAGTATTATCTCCTACCAAAGAGTTAACAATACAAACGGCTAAAGTATTTGAAAGCGTAGGAACCATGATGGATGGCTTAAAGGTTCAACGTATGTATGGAGGGTCTGTTATTGAAGAAGGAAGCAGTTTTTCCAATAAAAACGTTCCGCATGTTATATGTGGTTGCCCAGGTCGTGTTCATGACATGTTGCGTCGTAATAGAATTTATTCCAAAAAAATAAAAACAGTCGTTATTGATGAAGCAGATGAAATGTTGTCGTCTGGGTTTAAAGACCAAGTGTACAATATATTCCAATATTTTAACAATGATATACAAGTAATTTTAGTTAGTGCCACATTACCAGAGAGTATAAATTCTATTATTGATAAAATTATGAGAAACCCTGTAAAAATTTCGGTGAAACGTGAAATGTTGACATTAGAAGGAATTAAACAATTTTATATTGCGGTTGACGATGACCGTCAAAAATACGCTACGCTAAAAGATTTGTTTTCATATTTATCCGTTTCACAGTGTATTATTTATTGTAATAGTATTAAAAGAGTACAAGACCTATACGAAGCGATGAAAGAAGACGAGTTTCCAGTATGTTGTATTCATAGTAATATGGATAAGAGCGAAAGAGAAATTGCATTTACTGAATTTAAAGGAGGTAAATCACGTGTTTTAATATCATCAAATGTTACTGCTCGCGGTATTGATATACAACAAGTTAGTATCGTGATCAATTTTGATTTGCCAAAATGTGTGAATACATATCTTCATAGAATCGGCCGAAGTGGTAGATGGGGTAGAAAAGGTATTGGTATTAATTTTATTACCAGACGAGATTTACTAAAATTAAAAGAAATTGAGAGTCATTACGCAACACAGATAAACGAGATGCCGGCTGATTTAGGCTTTTTAAAAACTTGTTAAAGCGAAGCGACGCGCATTCGTTAAAAAATCATTATATTTCTATGATAAATTTACATATAATGATTTATGAATTTTTACAAAATCTAAATAAAAAAGATATACCAGAACCAACCAACAAAACGCAAGAACCAACCAAATCACCAGAACAAACCAACAAAACCCAGGAACAAGTCAAATCACCTGAAAACGCAATTGTCAATAACATAAACGATTACTTTAAGACGCCAATTTATTATAACAACGACAAGGTCGAATTAAAAAAAAATATAATAACCGATTTAGAACTAGTGAATACTATAGATGAATCATGTGACCCCATATATTCATATTGTTTTAACAATGACAACGACATCTCAAAAAAACTGACAGAACAAATTGCCACATATTATACAACCGATGTTGCCTTTTTAGAGGATAATCAAAAACTTATCAAAGAGTATACACCGTTGGCCGCCAGATATACCAAAATATCCGCCAATTATAAAACAATCCTTGAAATATGGTCTGAGCTAAAGATTGAATCTGGATTTAAGGAAAAATATTATTACATAGATTGGGAAATGATTGAATTTTTGAACAAATCTGAACTGTTTTTGCAATTCATAAGTATTTATAATTTATGTTCACCGCTTTTCTCTCTCATGATACCCATCATAATATTAATAATTCCTTTTTTAATTTTAAAAATGAAAGGTATCCCTCTTAGTGTAACGGAATACGTAGAAGTATTAAAGGTTGTTGCACAATCCAACGCAATTGGCAAACTATTCACAGTAAATTTCGAAGAAATATGTGCGCAAGAAAAAATATATATTTTCGTTTCAGCAGCGTTTTATTTATTTTCCATTTATCAAAATATCATGGTTTGCGTTAGATTCAATAATAATATGAAGACGATTCATAACCATTTTAAAGAAATCAATTTGTATTTACACCATACCATAATGACCATGGATAATTTCCTCGAATATTCGTCTCATTTATCTAGCTACGCGCAATTCAACGACACTCTAAAGTCTAAAAGACAAGTACTGGAAAATATAAATAATAAAATAAAATCAATCACCGAATACAATATATACAATATCGGAAAAATCAAGGAAATCGGTAGAATATTAAAATATTTTTATGAATTACACAGCGATACAGATTATGAAGAAGCAATCATGTATTCGTTGGGATTCAATGGATATATTGATTGCATCGAAGGTCTTCAAACAAATATTGCCGAGAGAAAAATGAACTTTGCATTGTTTATCAAGGAAAACAAGAAGAGTGTATTTAAAAATAGTTATTACGCATCTTTAAGCAAATCGGCGACAAATGATAATGGAACCGATGGTAAAAATACCACGAATCCACCAGTAAAAAATACTATAAAATTTAAGAAAAATCAGATTATTACAGGCCCCAATGCTTCAGGAAAGACGACGATTCTGAAATCAACCTTAATTAATATTATATTCACTCAACAATTCGGATGCGGCTTTTATGATTCCGCAAAATTTGCACCATTTAAGCACATCCATTGTTATTTAAATATTCCTGACACTTCTGGACGCGATAGTTTATTCCAAGCCGAAGCGCGTAGATGCAAAGAAATATTAGACATCATAAGTGTAAACAAAAAGGATTCTCATTTTTGCGCTTTTGATGAATTATATTCGGGCACGAATCCAGAAGAAGCTGAAACAAGCGCTACATCATTTATGCTTTACTTACAGAAGTATAAAAATGTGTCTAGTTTATTGACCACTCATTTTGTAAAAGTGTGTAAAAAATTAGATAAAGTAAAAGGAATACAAAACTGCAAAATGGTCGCCGAAAAAAATGGTCATAAAATAAAATATACATATCAATTGGCTCCAGGAATTTCTGAAATAAAGGGTGGAATAAATGTTTTAACTGAGATGAATTATCCAGAGGAAATAATCAAAAACACGATTCTTCAGTGTAAAAGGAATGGCTAACTTTTTTGGTAAAAATAAATTTACAAGCTTATATTAGCCAATATGAAGGAATTTGTTTTGTATATTTTATACCACGACTTTTTTTATTATTTCACACACAGGTTATTACACAGCCGATACTTCTATCCATTACACAAAATACACCATAAAAAAATCAATCCAGAATATTATGATTTCTATAGTGTCCACATAGTAGAAATACCTATTAGCAGTATAGGTCTCTTTATCGCAATATATTTACATAAATTATACATGTATCAAGTGGTATGTGCAATCCTATATATACATATACGCGGTTTGATGGCACATGACGCGAGATGTACACAATTCGTAGGTGACCATCATTTATTGCATCATAAGTTGATAAAGTGTAATTATGGGGAATATTGGTTAGACGCTATTTTTGGAACTTTGCACACCAACAACAGTCCTTCAAAATATGCAATTGCACCTTTGGATGAATCCGTGAAAATCGAGTAAACAGACGGTTTAGTTGGGCAATGGTGTAAAAGAGATTCGTTATTACAAAAATAATTTTATATTGTCTTTTTGTAATAAATGTCCTTAACTGATTTATTGAATCCAACTTTTTTTATGTGTTTAGGAATAGTGTTACTTGCTATAGCCCTTTTGGTGGTATATTTTGAAAACAAAATGAGAGAACAAAATCACAAAATATCATCCATGTTAAGTCTTGTATCAACTTTAGCAGAAGATATGAATGGGTTTAAAATAGGTTTAAATCATTTAGCGATAAATAGTATGGGTGGTGGTACTGTGTATGCTCAACCACAGCAATTCGACGAATTAAATACCGCCTTTATTTCTAACAATGATCACAAAATTACTGTTTCAGATGATGAAGACGAGGGTTCTGTCGATGATTCTGAAAGCGAAATTCTGAGTGATGAAATAGAGTCGGTTTCAGATGACGAGTCGGTTTCAGATGATGTAAAGGTTTTAAAGTTGAATTTTAATAAGGAAGACTTGGAAGAAGATGATGACGATGCTAGTGAAACGATGGATTTTGATGACAACATGGAAGATTTAGATCAATTAGACGAATTAGAGGATACCAATTCGGAAACTTCAAATGTGAACTCGGAGTTTGTAGCAGAAACATTAGATTTGAATTATGAAGAAAATTTCGATAGCCAACCTGGCGAACAAGGCAATACAGACGAACATGTAGAAAACATTTCTACTTCTGATTTAAAAAAAATAAATATTAATTTAGAAGAAACAAATTCTGAATCTCTTGATTATAAAAAACTACCACTACCTAAATTAAGAAATATAGTTGCTGAAAAGGGTTTGACATTGGATACATCAAAATTAAAAAAGCATGAATTACTAAAATTGCTTGAATGTGAATAAAGATTTTATCTAGTGATTATATAAATGAGCTGGCAAACTTGTTACAGTGGTTCTAATAATATTAATTTTAATTTCCCTCCAATAATGAAGGATGGTAGAAATTTTGCTTCATGGCAGCCAGACGCTGTAGTCAATAATCGTATTCAAGCGAAGGAAGGAATTCAGACCAATTGGGGATACCGCCAATATCTTCAACAGCACGGCATACAAATTATGAATTATAATACGATGGAATCTTGTTACACATTAGGACTTGACCCACATACAAAAACGGATAGAACGCCTTCCGACAATGTGCCGTATAAATTTAATGGTATTTTTGATACGAGTAAACCAGGGTTTGGATATTGCAATAGTGATTTAAAGAATCCATATATGAGTCGAGAACAGTTAAATTCCAGATTAGTAGCGCCGTCTATTCACCCAGAAAGCTATAAAAACATGATACCTGGTGTAAAAATGTAAATAATATACTTTTAGAAAAAGTATATTTTGTTATACTTTTTATAAAAGTATAAGTATAGAGAGATTTTGTTATACTTTTTATAAAAGTATAAGTATAGAGAGATTTTGTTATACTTTTTATAAAAGTATATCAAAATGAAAGTCTTGAGTATTGATGTAGGTATAAAGAATTTAGCATTTTGTCTTTTCGATAAATCACCCACAGCGCAACAGTTTAAAATAACAAAATGGGACATTATAAATATATCTGAACAAGAAGACAATGCGAAATGCTGTTTTGTTGAAAAAAACGTGGTTTGTAACAAACCTGCCAAATTTAAAAAAGACGACACCTGCTATTGTTTAAAACATTCCAAGAAGCAAACATTACAAATACCTACCGCTGAACAAAAGCCTGCTTTTATCAATAAACAAAAAATTCAAAAACTTTATGAAATAGCTGAAGCGCATAATATTAAATATGAAGCCAAAATTAAAAAAATAGATTTAATAAATTTGATAAATGATTACATAAAGAATAATTATTTTCAATCTATCGAGAGCAAACATGCCGCCGATGTTGACTTATTCAATATTGGCATCAATATTAAAACAAAATTTAATAAATTATTTGAAGGCGAAGAAAACATTGATTATGTTATTATTGAAAATCAAATTAGCCCTATTGCTACGCGTATGAAAACAATACAAGGTATGATTGTCCAATACTTTATTATGTCAAGTATAACAGTAAAGCATATAGAATTTATTTCGGCTGCAAATAAGCTAAAAGATTGTGGAGGTGATCCGAGTACCAATAACAACAATAACAAAGCAGAAGGTGTTGCAAATGGAAAACTGAATTATAGCGATAGAAAAAAAATGGGCATAGCAAAATGTTTAGGAATAGTAACATCTGATTTCAGATTTAACGAACATATTGACTACTTTAATCAACACAAGAAGAAAGACGATTTATCTGATTCATTTTTACAGGGTCTATGGTTTATCAACAATAAAAAACTATAGCTATACCTTTTTGTAAAGTATATTATATTTTGCTATACCTTTTTGTAAAGTATATATATTTATAATTCGTATTACTTAAAAATAAATGTTCTTATTAATGAATAGATAAATGGCAGATATGATGGATATTACCGAGTTGGACTTTAATGACAATGATTTTGGTAGTAATAATGGATTTGGAAAATCTACCAATTTTGGCGGTGGTTTAGAATTATTGATGAATGATAAAATTAAGGAGAAAAACCCAAGTAGCGATATTGATTTAGAAGATTTAAACAATTTAGAAAACGAATTAAACGATTTAGTTGACGACATTCCTAGTAGCAGTTTTAAACCAAGGTCTGATTTCTTTAATAAGCCTAGCGTGTCTTTTGAGGAAGGACCTAGTGTTAAATTTGGAGGAGGTAGTGACAATACTTTAGGCCAATCTACCGCGCAAACCGAAAATGATAATAAAACTTGGGATGGATTTGGCAAATTTAATAATATTCCGTTGAACCCTGATAAAGCGGTTCCATTAGAACCAAAATTGTCTAGAGACGAAATGCTGAGAGAAAAATTCAAATATTTACGAAAATTAGAGGCGTTAGAAAAGAAAGGTGTAGAGCTTTCCAAAAAATACACTATGGAATCTTCTCTACAAGAAATGATGGGTGAATACGAAACCATTATGGAAGAAAAATCAAAACAAAATTCAGTCAAATTCCAAGGGAATATGCTTATGGCGGTCATAAATGGTATTGAGTTTTTAAACGGAAAATTCGACCCGTTCGATGTTAAATTAGACGGATGGAGTGAGCAAATCCAAGAAAATATTACGGATTATGATGAGATTTTCGGCGAATTACACGAAAAATATAAAAGTAAGGCATCCATGGCACCTGAATTAAAGTTATTATTTCAATTGGGCGGTAGTGCAATGATGGTTCATATGACGAATACGATGTTTAAAAGTGCCATGCCTGGCATGGACGATATTTTGAGACAAAATCCAGACCTCATGCGGTCTTTCCAAAACGCGGCGGTGAATTCGATGGCCCAATCCAATCCGGGATTTTCTGGATTTATGTCGAATATCATGAGTCCAGAACCAAGACCATCACAAGGAATGGGACCACCACCACCCTTAGCTACACAAGGGCCTAATGCCGTTCCGCCCCCTATGGGACGCCCAGGTAACAACAATTACTCTAGACCTGATTTAAACATGAGTCGTAGTGCTTTTGTAGATGATGGAATCAGTTTACGAGAGAATTATGAAAGAGCCGATGCGGCAGCACGTCAAGATAGAAGTAGCAAACGTCAGTCGTCGTCATCGCGTCCAGAAATGAAGGGTCCCAGTGACATAACAGATATTTTGTCTGGATTAAAAACCAAGACCATTAATATTCAAGAACCAGTTCAGTCGCAACCACAGTCAACCAATGATAACAGTACCATCAGTATAAGTGACTTGAAAGAATTACAATCGGAAGGAAATATGCCAAAACGCAGTGGTCGTCGTAAGAAATCGGCGAGCAACACAGTTTCGTTAGACATCTAAATCCACCTTTATCCACCTTTGAGAAAGGTTGTAACGAAGTAAGAGCCAAACCCTATCCACCTTTGAGAAAGGTGGAGCCAAACCCTCTTCCACCTTTGGAATTTTATGTATAATAAAAATTATGATGATTTTTATTATATTTTTATTTGTTAGTTTTACTCTTACTTCGTTATAACTTTTGATCCACTTTTTCTAAAAGTGGAGTTTTACTCTTACTTCGTTACAACCTTTCCAAAGGTGGATTTGCAAGGCGATTAGGGTTTGGCTCTTACTTCGTTACAACCTTTCTCAAAGGTGGATGTGGATTTATTCAACAGTAACTACCTTGGCCAGATTTTTTGGCTTGTCAGGATTAATCCCCTTTTTGACAGAAAGATAATACGCGAGTAATTGTATCGGCATAATTCCCAACAAAGACGCATATGATTTATTTTCAGGGACTAGAATAACATCACACGTGACATCCTGTGCAATAGTCCTATCATTACTTATCATGACAATAGGCGAATTACGCGATTTAACTTCTTGATAACAATTCAGCGTTTTCGCTCGATGACTCTGGTCTAAATTTAAAATGATTACAGGAAAATTCTCATCCAACAAAGCAAACGGACCATGTTTCAAAGAACTCGAGGAATATCCTTCACAATGTATATAAGAAATTTCCTTTATTTTTAAAGACCCTTCTCGTGCTATATATTCGTCACTTCCCTTTCCCAATAAAAACAAATGGTTCGACGCAATTTTTTCCGATATATCACGCACAACCGTTTTACATAGTTCTAGTGTGTTTTCTACATCTTTTGATAAATTATGTAGGTCGCATACCATTTTAGTTCTTTTTTTTAAGTTGATGGCTTGTAAATCGGCAAACCAAATAGCCGTCATAGATAAACAGACGACTTGACTTGTAAATGCCTTGGTAGAGGCAACACCCACTTCTTTTCCAGCGTTACAATATATCCCACAATCTACTTCTCTCGCTATTAACGAATCTACTACATTTATGATGCCGATGGTGGTTATGTTTTTATGTTTGGCAATTTCGATGCAACGATGCAAGTCTTTTGTTTCTCCTGATTGCGATACCAATATAAAGCACGTGTTTCCTATATTCGGAATGTCAAATTCATTGAATTCGGCGCCATCGAACACCTGAACTGTGTTGAAGTTACATAATTGTTTAAAGTAATACATCCCATATAAGCCAGCAAAATAGGATGTCCCGCACCCTAAAATAATAACGTTATTTATTTTTTGTAGCGCGCCTATATGCTGTTCTAGTCCGCCCAATTTTACTTCTGCGTTACCTTTAATACGACCGCCTTTGTTTATAGAATTTAGGATAACGTTTGGTTGTTCATTAATTTCCTTTAGTGTCCAGTGTTCATAAGGAAAGGGTGTCAATTCGGTTTCTATTGTAGTAACCGTTTTTTTGGTATAGGAATGGGAAGTAGTTGTTGTTATTCTAGTATTCGTTTTTTCTATTACACATATATCGTCATTATGTAGTGTTATATAATTATTAACCATATTACAAAACCCACTTTGTTCCGAGGTAATGATACAACGGTCTTCGTTTTGGCCGATTAATAAAGGCGAACCGTTTCTAACACAAAATAATTTATCTGGTTCGTATACACTTTGTATTAATAATCCATAGGTGCCTCTTAGCTCCTTTATTGTTTGTTCGATAGCATCAAAGGTACTTTTACATTTATTACTCATGTTATAATTATATTCAATTAGATTCACGATGACTTCTGTGTCTGTTTGAGAATAAAATGTATAGCCGTTTTTGATAAGATGTTGTTTAAGCTCGTTGTAATTTTCGATGATTCCATTGTGTACAATAGAGAACATTTTGTTATTCGATAAATGAGGATGTGCATTGGTATCATTTTTAATACCATGTGTTGCCCAGCGATTGTGACCCATGATGGAATATATGGCTTTGTCATTATCCTTTACGAAATTCAATTTTTCGAGTTTTTCTAATGCATTTTCTTCATTGGTAGAGGCATATTTATAAACATTGATGACATCGTCTTTTAGTATAGATATTCCTGCCGAATCATAACCTCTATTTTGCAATTGAGCCAGTCCATTTATGACCAATTTGTATATATTTTCATTGCTATTATTTAATATGATACCAAATATTCCACACATATACCTAAAGTAAATATTTTTAATTCATATATTTACCTTATTATAACCTTTCTAAAGGGTTGACTCTTACTTCGTTACAACTTTTGCTCCACTTATACTTTTAGATATACTTTTAGAAAAAGTATAACAAAAATTTTGGCTCCACTTATACTTTTAGAAAAAGTATAACAAAAATTTTGGCTCCGCAACGGCTTAAGCTTCGCGGAAGTCCCTTTGGACCTTTCCCAAAGGTGGATTATTTGGCTCTTACTTCGTTACAACTTTTGCTCCACTTTTTCTAAAAGTGGAAATTATTCAAACTCGATTTTATTATTTTCTAAATATTTATATTTGGTTTGTATGAGTTCATTCAATTTCTCCACACGAATCAATTTATCCTTTTTCAACATTTCCGATGTTTCTGCGATAAAATCTTTGGCATTTTGAATCATAACATGCGCGCATTTGTAAGCGTCGTTCAGCAAATTCACAACCTCATTGTCAATCAATTCTTTATATTTTTCACTTAAACTAGGATATATTATGTTGCTACCCATACCATAAAATATGATCATTCTTTCGGCTAATTTCAATGCTTCTTCAAAATCGTTGATTGCTCCAGTGGTTACCGAAACACCATAAAACACTTCCTCGGCAATTCTGCCAGCCAATAATATCATTAAATGTTCAAATAGGGCTTCACGTACATAAATATTACTGGTAGAGCCTTCAAATACGGTATAGCCTGGACTTTTTGGTGAAGATAAATTGATGACCACTTTGGAAACCTTGGAGTGGTGTTTGGATAATAAACCTACTACAGCGTGTCCCATCTCATGTATAGCAATATGGTCGATAATATCTGAAGTGAATTCATGTTCGTTTGGTTGCCAACCAGCCATCATTTTATTCAATACAAAATCAAAATCCTTATAACAAAACTCCGTTTCATTCATTCTTAGTGCGTTCAACATGGCTTCGTTTAATAAATTTTCAATTTGCGCTCCACTAAACCCCTCCGTTACTTCTACTAATTCATCAATGCCAATCGAAGGACAATAAGGCTTACCTTTTATGTGAATTTTTAGAATTGCTTCTCGAGTAGCACTATCTGGGAGTCCAATAGAGATTTTCTTATCAATTCTACCAGGTCTGACTAAAGCGGCGTCTAGTAAATCAATACGGTTTGTTGCAGCGACTAGAAAGATACCCGTATTGTTTTTGAAACCATCTAATTCCACCAACAACGAATTTAAGGTGCTGTCTCTTTCATTCGAGGAACTTTCGCCGTCCGTTGACCTTTTTCTACCAACCGCGTCAATTTCATCAATAAATATAATACATGGCACATTTTTTTTGGCCAATTCGAAAAGCTCCTTTATTCTCGAAGAACCCACTCCTACGTATTTCTCTTGAAAATCTGAGCCAGATAATGGAATAAAACTGCAATTGGCCTCACCTGCTAATGCTTTGGCCAATAGTGTTTTACCTGTGCCAGGAGGCCCCTCTAAAATCAATCCTCTAGGTATTCTTACGTTATATTGGGCGTATTTTTTATAATTTTTCAAAATATCGACGCATTGTTGTAATTCTTGTTTGACATTTTCATAACCACCGACATCTTTGAAAAAGACATTGAAATTTTTAATGGCCTCGAAATTTTTTGATTTCGCGTTTTGTCTTTCTACATATCGTGACCTACCTGTTTGTTCATCTTCCTCAAAGAAGCCACTATTGTTGTTATTCTTATTATTGTTGTCATTATTGTCATTGTTTTCGTCATCGTTTTCGAAATTACCAAAAATGCCGTTGTTTTTAATATTACCATCATCGTCTAATTCGATGCCGAGTGATTGTAAAATACTTGACTTGTTTAAAATGATGCGTATTCGGGGCGGATGTTCACCGTTTTCATTAGTGTTATCTTCATTCATGTTATCCGTTTCATTGTAAAATTGATTTTCTGCACCTAAAATACTGTCGGTTTGAATCGTAACATTTTTAGAATTTAATCTTCGTAACTCTTCAATATAATCAGGACGAGTGATGGGATACCGTTTGATTACAATATTATATTTATTTTCATTTGCATTTGTCTCGTTACGAGGCAGTCTTTCACTAAAATATTTTCTAGAAAAGGGATTGTATCTATTTTTATCATTTTCTATAAAAACACGTCTGTTATTTACGTGAATTATTTGTAATCCGTTGGTTGTCGAATCTAGTAGACAATAGAAAAGAAAAATATGAAAGAACGATAAGAAACAATGCATATACAAAATAAAACAAAAAGTTTTTATATTATTATTTTTTCTATAATAATATATTTTTCTACAATACTATTTTTTCTATAATACTATTCTCTTACAATATTTCCATATTCTTATAGTTCTTTTTTATTTGGGCGAGTAGTGCCATAAAGGGCGTTTGGTCTTTTCCATATAATAACGAATCATGCACTAATTTTAAGTTACCTACTAAACTTTGTTTGTTGACGTGTAACCATAATACAAACAATAAAAATAGACCACCCAGGAAATAAATATCTCTCGTTTTGATGACTTCATTTCGTAGATAATAAAGTGGTACTGCTTTAATGAGTGTATTGATAATGATAAAATAAAATATGGTTCTTCGACTGGTTCCATATAGTAACATCAATAGTAGCATAATTAGATTATCAATGACTCCTAATATAAGGGCAAATTTGGGCGAATACATAGTAAACTTGAACGCATATAATATATACCACACGTAAATCCAATATGAAAATACTAAATCAGCGCGCAATGCTGCCATTATATATATGAGCGGATATTTTAACATTTTTTGGACAAAAGAAAATAGGTATTTTAGTGTAAAAAGCTTAAAATATTAGCAAAATAATAAAGTAAAATGCGACAAAGACCAGCCGCGAATAATAGTATGAATAGTAATATACATAATACCATACATAAAAGCAACGCGAATGCGAATGTTACCATGACCAGGTGTAATAAAGGAGGTGTCAAAATTAAAGAAGCTGGAAATGGTTATACAAACGACCCTTTTGCAGGAGTCAACCCATTTAAAGAGGAGAGAAATGAGACCATCCAATACGAGAAATCCGCATACGATAGAATTGATTTAAATATAGCAAATTATTCACGTAATGATTTATTTAGTCTATTTGGTTTGAAAAGCATGAGTCTTACCGAAGATATCATGAAGGAATGTAAAAAAATTGTTCTGAAAACCCATCCAGATAAATCACAATTAGAACCCAAATATTTTCTATTCTTTTCGAGCGCCTACAAAAAACTAAAAGAAATTTACGATTTTCAAAATAAAACAAATAGTAAAAAAGCGACCGACAGCAATGAATATTACGACTCGAGTAATCGAGATGTGTTAGACATGGTGTTTGACACCAAAAAAGATTTAAAGGACCCTAAAAATTTCAATAAATGGTTTAATGAACAGTTTGATAAACATAAATTAGACGACCCTAATGAAACTGGTTACGGCAGCTGGCTAAAATCAGACGAAGACATTGTTTATACGCCAAATGTAACGAAATCCAATATGGCGGCCGAAATAGAGAAAAGGAAAAAAGAGGTTCAAACGCTCACGACTTATTCTGGGGTTGGAGACACTTATTCGTCCACCTTTGGCGGTTCTTCCTTAATGGTCTATGATAGCAATTTTACATCGGGTTCACTATTTAGTGGAGATGGTATGGGTTATACGGATTTACGTCAAGCATACGTAGAATCTGTCATTCCTGTAACGGAAGAAGATTATCGAAAAACGAAACAGTTTCACAGTATAGACGAATATAAACGGCACCGAGAGTCGGTCAACACTACGCCGCTCAGCAAGGAGGAGGCGATGCGGCAATTATATAGGGAAAACAAAAATAAAGATGAAGAATCCGCAGCATTGGCGTTCTATTATGCACAGCAATCGGAAAAGGCGAAAAAGAACCAAGACAAATTCTGGGGGGAATTGAAGCAGGTAACCAACTGGTAATCCACTTTTAGAAAAAGTGGAGCAAAATCCATATCCACCTTTGAGAAAGGTGGAGCCAAATCCACTTTTAGAAAAAGTGGAGCAAAATCCATATCCGCCTTTGGAAACCAAGGGTGCTTCGCTGAAGGTTGTAACGAAGTAAGAGCCAAAAATTTTGTTATACTTTTTCTAAAAGTATAGGTGGAGACAA
>Ga0214921_10001151_pt1 | contig 45922 bp, 36 predicted proteins | sample LL1505_MetaG_FD_177992 | JGI IMG/M metagenome (GOLD analysis project Ga0214921, IMG submission 177992) | Freshwater microbial communities from Lake Lanier, Atlanta, Georgia, United States - LL-1505 | ecosystem: Environmental > Aquatic > Freshwater > Lake | place: USA: Georgia | collected... | reverse complement strand
CAACTACAAATGATACATTAATAATGGGTGATACAATGTTTGGACAATTTGGATATAATGATATTGCTAAACAAGTGAAGGAACGCAATAATGATCTTAATAAGAAAAAGGCTAGTTTATCAAAAGATATTGAAAAAGGAGAAGCAATAATTGAGCGTTCAAACAGAGATTTTACGGATGTACATAATACAGTTCCAGAACCGCAGCCAAAAAAGACACTTCGTTTTATTGAAGATTATACTTTAGCTATTTTGATAATATCATATTTTTTTATGATTATTGCAGTTATTTATATTTATACAATCACATCTGAATTTAAATTGGTGGCATTTGGTAAAGTGTTTGTAGGTAGTATATTCTTAACAATGTTCTTATTTATATTCCTATTTTATATAACATAATAAAATAATCAAACAATCAAATAATCAAATAAAAATATTTTTTTAAATATTATTTTACTATGATCTGTCATACTCTTCAACATCTATATCATCTTCAAAGAGTCGCATTTGTCTGAATGTTTTCTTATCCGATGGTTCACCACATTTATCTGATAAACGTTTATATAGTTCATTCTGAGATAGTTTGCGACCAACGCCCCCTCCAATTGACTCATACCAGTTCTTATAAACGCGAAAGATATCTTTGATATTAGATTCATATCCACCCTTAGGAATTTCACGGATACGCGCATTCATAAACTTAGCAACAGAATCAAATGACTCCTGATACTTATTTGATTCTTGTGTTACAATACTAGGAATAATACCAAGTCCATAGGGGAGATATTCGGTCTTGTAAATATGTACTAAACGAGACATGAATAGGGTTCGCCAGCGTGTAAGTTTGGCATCAAGTTGATTGTCGCGAGGATAAATATTAGATTCAGGGCTGGGATCTTCAACTGTAGGATCAACGAACTTAGATTCAAAAGGGATGGCACGAACACGTCGCCAAGTACCTCTATCCATCGTATTAATGGCAGGGAAGGCATTACACAACATAAAGATCTTACCAGAGATTTTGAACTTCGTTTGATCCTCAAATAGACCACGCGCCTCTACATCATCTTCACCAGTAAATTGCTTCATACGAGAAGTATTAAGCGGCTCTCTATCATCGGGTTCCGCCATATAGATAAATCGCTTATTTCGAATAGCCATAATATCGGGATTAGCAGCGCCAGAATCGGGTCGTTTACGAGTAAGCGCAGTAGATTGTAGAGAAGACGCATAATCACCCAGAGCCATAGACATGAGGTCTACAAGTTTAGATTTGCCGTTGCCGCCGACACCAATCCACGTCTCATAGGTTTGCTCTTTATTAGCGCCCTCTAGACAAGAAGCAAGTTTGCGCCACATATATTTGCGTAACTCAGGCTTAGGAAAGACTTTGGACATAAAATCATCAATCTCTGCGTGAATCGGTGCCTGATCGTAATCTGATGGATCATACTCTATATAATCAATAGGATCACAGTTTTTAGTAACATATCGTCCAGCCATAAATGTTACAAAGTCATTTGGTTCTGCTTTGCGGAAATTAACATAGTATTCGTTTTCACCCGCCGCATTTGTACGAATCGCGTGTAGATCAATAATACCATTATTAAATCCGAGTAAGTACTGATTTGAGTTTAGTTTATGGGCGAACTCTTCTTCATAGAAGAGACCAATACAGTCCTTCATAACAGAGTCTTTAAAGCCCGAAGTATACAGTGAGCGTTCAACATTAAATAGAATTTTAAGGCGTTCATTCTCCCAGGAGGTTTTCTGTTCATCGCCGATAGCCAAGATTCTTTCACGTAGTTTAGTGCGACTATCTGCGATAACTTGTGCTACTTCAGTAGTAAGTTTATTGCGTAGTTCAATGCCCTGCGGCAACTTTTTCCAGCAGATCCCATTGAAATAATACCAATCAACCTTCTTGGCATCAACTGCGGCACAGTATGTATTTTCATACATGCGTTTCATAAGTCGTGCGATGTGGGTATGAGTAGTATCAACATCGCGCTCAACAAAGTTAATAAAGCTCTCTTTCATAATCTCTTTATATTTTTCAGGATTGTCTTCTTTGGCCCACATATGAAGAGAGCGTTGTGTGAAGCATTTATCGTAAATAGAGCGCCCCCATCCGCGATTCCAATCACGCAATAAATGCGATGTATTATTTTGGCCAGCTTTAGGGGATTTTTGACTAAATTCCATCCATGTTTGAAACATTTCCTCAGATGGGTCAATATTATGGAGGCACCATCCAACCTCAATCCAGGATTGAAAACCAGAAGCACGTTCTCCAGAAAGGCATTCAATCGCAAGTCGTTTAATAATATCTTTTTTATCTTTTTCCAATTGTACATGAATATTATTAGTTGTTACAGATATAATTGGAACATTAATAGGACTACTATGCTCTCCTGTACGTCTATTACCAGTACAGTAGTCATGACGTTCCTTCCATTCATTATGTGTATCTTCCCTAAAGGAAATACTATCAGTATTAAGATTATAATTGATAGAGAGAATCTCTATAAGCTGTCTAGAGTTATAGTTATCAATACTTTCTTCTTCAAATGTATTTGTTGTAGGATTATAAACATATACAGACGCAAGTGTATATGCGTGAATATCGGGCTTAGATTCTCCATAGAAGAACCATCCATTTTTCTTGACGATTGCCTCATCAAAGATATCCTTCTCGGCATTAATATATCCAGTATTATTGAAAGTTTTAGTAAGATTTTCAAGTTCTAAAGAGCGATGGCGCAATACTTGTTGATGTTCAGAATGTAGTACTAAGTCAGGACAATGAATATGAACACCATCTTTTATAGAGCGACTAAGTGTATTTGTTTTTTTTTCTTCATATGGCGCAGGACGCCAAGTAATAAAGAATCGCAGTGGTTTATCTAATTTATAAAAGTGTGTAATATTCTCAGTATATGTACGAATGAACGAATGAATATGTGTCAAATCAAATGTTCTATGTAGAGATTGACCTGCGCTGTATTTAAAGTCAAGATCAATGAGAATAGGGGTGAGTAGATCTGGTCGCCGTTGTTCAACAAGATTTAGTGGGCGTTTATTCTGTTCAAAGAGATAATCGTGGAGAAGGTCAAGGAATGTAGGATATTCATCATCTTTTACAAAGATTTTACCTTTAACAGTTCCCATACCCGTAAAGGATACTTCGCCCCTTTCATTGACCCGATGGGAGTCAATGAAAAGGCCGAGAGGCGTTTCAATAAAGTTCTCGGTGACAGTAGGCATTGTGATACGACTACTCATCCCTTTTTTGACAGGTCAATTTTTATTTCTTAGAAAAGCATCAGTAATTATACGCAATTTACAGAAGTTTCGTTTGTATAAGTACATCCGCGACATCTTTATGAATAGGAAATAATAATATGGAGTTTGGCTCTAATGTTGTATTAAACGCATGGATTTTATTGGGATACATGCGATATTTCTTTTGACAACTCATATTTTCAATGTTAATATCGGATTCATTATAAATATTATAGTTCTTCAAATGTTTAGGAGTAATTTCAAGTGTAAAATTATTTCCCAGAATATAATTATAATTAAATTTTGTCTCTCTATTTAAAATTACCGTTTCAATGGAATTCCACATTGGGTATATAAAATTACCTATAATTAAATTATTTTTATTGTTAATACTATTACATCTATATGGTATTAAATACGAATTATTATGTTGAAAATAATTGTTCGCCTTATTTTCTTCCTTATTTCCAAATACTCCTAATAGCATATGGTGATTTAAAAATTTAGCATAGTTAATAGCGATTGGACTGTGTAAAATGAGCTTGGAATTCATTAGACTATATATAATAAAACTAATTTAAAAGTTTAGGCTACTGAATATTCGATCTAAATAAAATTGATTTAAATGAGCTCCGCATATAATAGCAGGCTGATTAGAATGAAGGACTCTGACTTCTGTAAAGTTTGCCGATATTACTTGTATCTCGATCAGAATGATGATAAACTCCGACGTATTTGTCGCAATTGTGGATATCAGCAAGAAGATAAGGGTGGTCTAATTCTTGAAATCGACTTGAAAGAGAAGACTTCAGAGGGTTATAAGATTCTTATGAATGAGTTTACTAAACAAGATCCGACACTTCCACATGTTAATACTATTAAATGCCCCAATTCAGGATGTGCTACAAATACTTCAGGAAAAGAAAAAGATGTTATTTACCTAAAATATGATACAATTAATATGAAATTCCTATATATTTGTAATGTATGTGATACACAGTGGCGCTCTAAAGCATAATATAAAGAATAAATATTATATTATATATATAATAAAATAAAATGAAAATTGATATATTTTTATTATGTTACAATGAAGAATTACTTTTGCCTCATACTTTAAAATTTTATAAAACTAATTTTCCAAATGGTACTATACATATAGTGGATAATTATAGTACAGATAGTTCTTGTGATATAGCAGAGAAGAATGGATGTAAAATTATAAAATATGATTCTAATGGACAACAGGATGAAAGAATATTAATATGGGTTCGAAGTCATATTTGGAAAAAACATGTTACTAGTGGATGGGTAATAATGTGTGATATGGATGAATGGTTAAATATAACAGAAATGGATCTAGAAAATGAAGAAAATAATGGTAAAACAATTATAAATACAAAGGGTGTAAATATGGTGGGAGAATCAAATACTATTGATTTTAGTGATATTAATCTATTTGAAATTACAAAAGGTGTATATGATGAACGATTTTCAAAAAAGATCTGTTTTAAATATCCAGATGTTAATATGGAATATTGGTGGGGGGCACATACAGCAACCGCACATGGCAATGTAGTATATACTGATAAACCCTACTTAATGAAGCATTATAATTATTTGGGAGAACAATATTTAATTGAAAAGTATCGTAAAAGATATGAAAGAAATCAGAAAAGTAGAGAAATGGGTATGAATGGACATTATTTAAATGATATAGAACAAATTAAAAATGTATATAAAGATTGGTTAAGTAGGGCGATTACAATTGATTAGTCTATAATCTTTTTTCTTCATAGACTCTAATAGTATCAAAAATAATCTTTTTAGCTTCCATCAATTCTCTAGAAGTTGGAATAATGAAATCTTCAGAACCATCTGGGCCAGGATCCCATTTTAAGCAAAATTGTTCAAGTATTTCTTTTTCAATTAAGCCTACATCATTAATATGACATTGTAAAATAAGATAAATTTCAGATCCTTTTGTATATTTATGAAGACGTGTAATACGTGTATCAGGACATTGAGATGTGCGACCCACTTTGTAGATTTGCTGGTTAAGTGATTTAAATTCTCTTGTGCGAACTAAATAAATATAGCCATGTTTTTCATCAGTATTATACGCCATACCTTTCATTACTCGCCGTCTCTGACCCTGTTGGACAGCGACAGTAAATTGTCTTGTTTCAATTTCATTTTTAACTGAATTATCAGATTCAGAGTCTGAAGCATGCTTGGACATAAGTATTTCTTCTAAAATAAAGCAAAAAACGCTCTTACACTTCTTTAAGTGTAAGAGCGTTTAGTAAAATAGTTTGACAACCCATCATTAATTATCTCATTAGAAGAAATCATAATAGGTAACAATAAATAACTGTAATCAGATATTTATCATTTTTATGCCGCTAAGTAATAAGGACATATCATTATTAATTAATTGCTGTTAGTTTCACCCCAATGAATAGGTGTCATAGCTTTTATAAAAAGTTGTAGAGATCTACAATAATAAAAGCGTGAATGTATTATGGTCATATCACATATTGTTTTCATTATAGAAAATGATTAAAGCATTATAAACTATTCTAACAATATTGTTATTACTTTTAAACAAAAATTGTTTAGAAGTGGGTACATTCATAGACAATTATAAGGTCAAGATCTATTTACATAGAAATCTAAATACCTTATCATATATAATCTATCAAAAATAGACTATAAGTACGGGAAACTTATTATACTCTTGGAGAAAAAATGCTTGGTCTTGGAAAAATCACATCCTAATCATATCCTAATCATATTTGCCCGTGCCTGCTTTTTATTTGTTTTTCTGCTTTTTCTATTCGCTTACCGCTTACTGCTTATACCGCTTACTGCTTACTGCTTACTGCTTTTTATTTATTTTTCTATTTTTTATTTTAAACCTAGTATTTTTAGCAGTATCCATGGTACTAAAAAATAATATTACGCAATTGCTGTAAAGATACTAAATATCTAGGTCTAAATTGAGGTTCTAACTTTAGTAATCATAAATGCGCTGTATTCATTTTGTAAAACATAAAAAAGGTTTTTGTAAAATTGCTGTGTGAATACTTTATGATTATTAAAGTTAGTTTACCTCTATAAAAATACTAACTTCATTAAGTATATTTAGCTGTATTCATTTTGTAAAAAATATTCGGTTTTTTATAAAATTTGCTGTGTGAATACATATACTTAATGAAGTTAGTTTAACTCCCCCTTGGCGTCTCCACGACCCGCCTACAATATTGTAGTTTTAAATCTTTAGGTTGTTTTAGGGTTCATCGTGTAGTTCATTCCATAGATTGCGAATGGCATCATATCTAGTATCATCAAGAACGGCACGCATTCCTTGATAAGGAGTCATTACTTGTACACCACCCTTCTGTAGGGCTTTTAGCATACTCGGACTCCAACCAGACAGTTGTACAACACCATCTTGATCCGCCTTGGCATGAAAATCTGTAAATTTAGCGCTTAGATTCCAAATTACAATTCGCGGAACTTTCCAACCACGGCCCTCAGCACTATTACCCCATACATCCTTGCTTGCCTTGTCAAACTTATCACGAATAAGTTCTAATTGAGTACTCCACTTATCAGAACCACTTTTCTTAGTTTCATCAAATCCCATATCAGTTAGAACAATTAGGTCCTCTGGCTCCTCTCCTACAGGTACTCTATGCTCTTTCATCTTATCAAGAATACACATACACGCCTTGAAGAAATTAGTGCTAGTACCCTGCCCCAGATCATCATTAATACTATCTAGTTTATCCTTGAGCGTCTTTTTCCCCGAAAATGAATGCCACTTAGGATTAGAATCAAACGTGAGAATATGGTCCTTAAAACTCGCATGATTAATTTCAGATACTAGAATTCCAAGCGCCAGTGAAATTAGTTTAGGAAGACCGCTCATTGAGCCACTAAAATCACACATTGGAAGACTCTTGCCAAGTCCCCCAAGCTTTAGTGTATCTTCGCGAATAGACTCCCATTGACCCTGGTTAATTGCGAGTTCATCTTGAGATGTATAACAATTAAGAGCCTTTACAACTAATTCGTGTGGCATTACTACATTGGCACCATGGGCCTTTTTCTCGCCAGTTGAGAGACCTTGAATAAAATCCTGAAAATTTACCCGACATTGTAGACGATCCTCGTCATCAGGATAGCGAAGCTTTTCCTCACTCTTATCCGCATCCTTCTTTTTAAGACGCTCATTTAGAAATGCCTTTGTATGAAGCTTTAGGCAGCGACCTGGAACAGCATCAGGCTTAATTTCCTTCCAGGATCTGCCACACATATTAATTTCAACCGTTTTTAGAACCTTATTTAGCATGCTAACATCCTTGCGATACTTAACAATACATTTATGATCTGATACTACATCAGCATAAATACATCTGGCAATCTCCAAAGCCAATCCAGGATACATTCCAGATTTCTCACGCGGAAGCCATTTAGCCAATAGGGATAATTTTGTTTTTCCCTCACGATGTGAAGCTAGATCCTCCTTAAATGTCTTAACCGCGATATTAAAGATATGATTTTTAAGCTCTGGAACATACTTTAGAAGTTCCCACATATCACGCCAGCATCCATACTCAGGAATCACATTTAGAACTAGTCGAACCATTTCCTTGTTATGCTTATAAAGCGCCCTCATAAAGTCATAAAATAGCTTACGTTCTCCCTTACCACCGCGAATATCACGTGTCTGAAATGCCATTACAAACATATCACGCATCTCTTCAACAACGCCTCGATTGAAAACCTTAGTTACATACTCTTGGATATAATCGCCATTAAGTCCGCGATTAAGCATAGTGAAGAGGGATACTCTGTAATCACCAACCCCCTCTTCACAGTAGACATCGGCACCGTTTACACCCACTTTTACTGTAGGTGCGCTCATTGCTTGTACAAATGCCATGGTTATCTACTAATATGGTAATGATATAAGGCTTTAGGTCAAGTACTATTTTAAGTTATGAATACAAGGTGCGGCCAAAATAGAAACCTAAAAGAATTCTACACATAATAGAAAGGAAATATGAAAACTGTATACTTTCTTGTTCAAGGCCAATTTGGCAATAATCTTTTTCAATACTTTGCTTCCGAGATTATTAGAAAAATTTACGACTATGATGAAGTAAAACCAACATTTCAAATTAACTACGAATTTAATACTGTTATTGGTGATACTGAATTCAAAAAGATTATTACAGCCTATTTAAAAGGTGAAAAACTCATGTTTGATACATCAAAAGATATTCTAATGTATGGATTCTTCCAACGTTCTGAAATCTTTCTTAAAGAGCGTGATTTTATACGCTCCTTATTTGTAGAAGAAAATACGGCAAATGTTAGCAATCGTATTAAGATTAGTAATATTCTCAAGTACAAATCTAAACATACAATTGAGCCAACGGCAAATGATCTAGTACTTCATGTTCGTTTAGCTGGGGCATTTGAGTGGGCCGATTTTATTGATATGGAAAATAAAACATCACAATTATACAATCCTGAAAAGGTAAAGGAGATTATTAAGGGGATTACGTATGATAAACTATATATCGTATGTAATACTCCAAAAGCAGAATGGGAGAAAGAATACTTGGCTGAGTTTAGCGATCTAAATCCGACCATTATTTCAGGTCTATTGGGAGATGATTTTGATTTTATGTTAAATGCTAAAAAGCTTATTACATCTGCTTCAACAATGTCATGGATGGCCGCACTATTAGGTGACGCAGATGAGGTACATATTCCTTATAATACGTATTATGGTGGATTTGAAAGTAATTCGCAGAGTTTGGCAGAATGTGGTGAAAATTCAAAGATATATCATGGAATGACCTACTGGTTTCCTAAGAGAGCTCCGTTAGCCGATATCCAAACTAAATAAATGCTTATAGCAAATATCTAAGTTAAATAAATGCTTTCAAATCATTAACAATCCTAGAAGGGATTGAATTAAATGTCTTTATTCTTATATCTCCAGCAATATAATATACCCACTCTTTTGAGGAGTCTTTATCTTTTCTCATAAAACTAGTCATATTTGAGCTAGGAGTATTAATCCATGATTCAAATAAGTTTAGAAGTTTAGCTGGAAGTTTAGAATAAAAATCAATATATAATAATGATAAAAATAAATACATATCACGTCCTTCTTTAGGACAAGGATCTAGTCTTGAATACACTGTACTAAGAGAAATATCAGAGATATGTGTCTCAGTAGAGCCAAGACAAGAAAACCCAAAATCAATAAAAGTTAAAGAATACTTTGATTGAATTTCAATAATATCCTGTTCAATTTGAAGAATTTTAGTTTTAGGTTCATGTTCAACTATTAAAAAATTACTAGGTTTCAAGTCCCTGTGATTTATACCCAAAGATGTGTCTAAATACCATAACATAGCACATAGTTGAAAAAGACAATCAATAAGCACTGATGAGATAGTATTAATATTTGTAGATTCAAGATACTTATCTAATGTCATTGCGTCATCAATTTGTTCCATCGCAAAACATACAGAATTATCCCTTAAACGAAATAGACTTAATATATTTGGCGCCCCTGTCGGAAATCCAATATTTTTAAGACTATCCCCTACAAGTTTTTGAATACATGCCTCATATAATAATGATTTTCCAGGTATAATAGGCCTTTTTACATATACTTCAATACTTCTATCAACCGTTTTATATATCGCAGAATCTATATAACCAAATGTGCCATGTGCGACATTATTAATACATTTAAGTGACTCTGTAGGTGATTTTATATATTGTAATTGATTTAAAATAGGTTGACTACAAGGAATAACTAATGAGCGTAACCAAGTAGAATTTCTAAGACAACCCTTAGGCGCCGGCGAGATTCCAATTGAATCTAAGGAAATCCACGCACAGCATTTTTTATTTTTATTACACATATTCTAATCTATAAGATGGATAGATATCTATCTTATAGATTACACATATTCTATAAGATAGATATATAGATATCCCAGTATTATGTGAATAAGTGACCAGGCATAACAGATATTTCACCAATTGACTCTATTAAATGTTTAAAACCACGCATGTTTTTATATTTACCAGGTTCAGATAACACATACGCAGTTAGTTCACGAGGATGTTCATATGCTGCCGCAGGTAAATCTGGAAAATATGATAAAAGTACCTCAGGTACTCTTTTAACATGATACTGTAATTTAGGATTGTAAAACCATATTTCTACTTCTGCCACATTAGGTTTAGAGATATCTTTAAAAATTGGAATAGGAATCCATTCATCAGCAAATATCCAAAATGGACAGTCAATAGTATCAGGATTATAACGCCTTGCTTTATCCAATTGTTCAGGTAAATCTCCGTTCCATCTATCCCATCCCATCTTGTTAAATGTCTTAAACCAAAGATCTTTAAAGAGGCGTTGATGAACATGCCATAATTCATGAATTAGGGTTGTGCCTGAAATCAGTTGTCTAAAATCTGGATAGCAAATAATACTGCCAGGCCGTGTATGTGGCATCCCACCATCGGCACTTGGCATTAATTGAATAATTTTAACTTCTTTCAAATCATTTAAAAGTCTTAAAGGTACTAATGCTTTTAACTGTTCTAAGTGCCCTGTAGCATACTTATATTCACCAATAGACATTGAATTTACAGAGTATGTTAAATTTTTACGAGCCAATGAATTTACTCTATCATCGTGACACTCCTCTATATAAAAATCAGTACGTTCAGCTTCATCTAATAGACTTTGGGCAACTTTTTTATCATAAATTATATTAATTTGTAAATTAATAGTATTTGATCTGCTATTTCCCATTTTATACTAATATACATATACTATTTTATATCGTGTAAGTCGGGAATAAAAATATATATATATAGTATATCTAAATTATTGTTATTGCTGTTCTAATTGCTCTTTAATTTTCTTAGCAGCGGCTGCCTTTTTCTTTTTATTAATATCACCAATAATCATCTTATCAAGTAAGAAGCTACTCATAGACTTTTGAACTTGTATAGATTTTGTACTATCATTTCCAGTATTCTTTTTAGGAGTTCGTCTTACAGTACTAGGTGTTTTAATAATAGCCCCCGCACCAAACATATTAATAATCGCATTTTGCCGACTTGATGTCTCAAACTTCTTCAAACAATCACCAAATAGTAGCCGCGCAGCCGCTGCTTCACGAAATCCTAACCATTCATCTAACATCTTATCGGCCTCTAAAGAACCATCCATAATATCAGGTTTACTAGGACAACCCTGAATCAGGGTCGCAGTGAATCCAGGAATTTTTTCAAGTAATAGACCAAATGCCTGGGAAATCGGATTCTGTAACTGATGCTCAATATAATGGCGATAATCAGGTATTAATTCATGTTCTTTTACATACAAAGGCGTTTCAATTCTATCTCCTTGTAGTTTTGAAGCTTCTTGACCAGATTTAGCACTAATATATACATATCCAATTCGTTCACCTGCGGCAGGAGCATTACCAGGATCTCTTTGAGCAATCCTATCAGCCAGTACTTTATGCGCTATACTTTGTGGATTGGCATAATCGGCCCTCAATGATTTAGTAACAGTTAATTGCCCTAAACTCACCTTACCCTCCACCAGCTCCAAACACTTATCTTTTACAAACTTAAATGCTCCAGATACGTCTCTTTTATCAAGTAGCATTTTCATCGCACCGCCAAAGATGGTCTTGACGATAGGAGCATTATCACGACGTTTTAATGCGATACCCATGTACTTGTGAACATAGTCGTCCGCGTTATTTTCGTACATATTTCCAGCGTAACGCTTCTTGGAAAACATTAGCATAGGATCAAAGGCTTTATCAAACTCAAAATCATGTGGGGCTGCAAGGACCTTAGTAATGAAATGACCAGCTTCATCGGTAATATCAATCGTGGCCTGACGCGCCTCCCGCCCCTCTAACCGTTCACCTGTTTCAGGATTTTTAGGATTAAATGCTACAAATAAGGAGTCTGTATTATGAACAATGAGAGCGCCTGGACCCACTCCAAAATGATGATTTTCTGTTTCTAAGTCATATACGTATAGATCAGGATACCTATACATAATACGAAGTTCAATACTAGGAATTTCACGCATTTGTGTAATAGCATTTTTATTTTTACGCTGTTTTCCGCGTGTTAACTTATATCTAAACGTATAGTTTCCTAATTGATGAGTTTCTAAGAGATAATCGCTTATACATTTTTCACTAATTGAAATATCATATCCTAATCGCTTGGCAATAATATACATACCTGCTCCAATCTCCTTGCTTTCATTATCAAATCGCTTATCAGAATCAGTAGCTGAACAGAAACCATCCCAAAAGGCCTGAATTATATTAATAGGAGCATTAAGAATTACTTCAGAAACTTTCTTTTTACCATGTTCATTGTAGAATAATTCTTTATAGTATTTAGCATGAGTATTAATATCATCAACTGGAACTAATATACACTCTGTATTGATTCCATTAGTACCAGTTCCATCATATGTATAAATAATGGGTTTAGTTTTAAAGGGGCATTTATTCATGGCTATTGGAATAAGTTCACTGTTATGTATCTTAATTGACCAATGTGCGTCCTTTTGAGAAAGATAATTATATGGATGAGCTCGTCCATTTGCTACAAATATTCCCATAACAAAGGCCTCATCCTCTGTAATAGTAGTCGCCATAGCTATCTTATTAAATTCATCATATACCATATCATTGTGAAGTAGTTCTGTTCCAATCTGTACTTCACCTGGTTTTGCCGCTGTTCCGTTGGCTAGTACCAGACTATGGTCCTCAGTAACATCCACAAATCCTGTATTAGTGTTAATTCTAAACATTCGCTTGTTAGGTGCCAATCTATGCCGAATCAGTTTATTAATCTTTGTAAAGCCAGATTCGGTCCATACACTTACATTTTTATTGCTCATATCAATATATTCTTTTGTAAAATGATGTTCATCCCACATATCCTTTGAATACAGCTCATCAATTCGTTTGATATATATTAGACCAGTATCATTATTTCTTAGAACAAGAGGTGTGTCTCCCATAACAGAATCGCCATACACTACCTTTGCCATACAGCGCGCCGAACAACGGGGATCTTTAGCCGCCGGCCCATAGAATACTTCAATCGCCTCTTTGGCAAACAGAATCTGTTTGCGACCATACGCAGTTACAGACGCAGCCAACGCTTGAAGCCGAATCTTGAAAGTGCCAGAGCCTAGCTGACCATACAGGGAATTGCCCGTTAGCTTATAAGCTAGCTGCTCAGCATCAAGAAGGGCATACCTCTCAGGATCTTTCTCACCCTTCATCTCCTTCTTTTTAGCCTCACGGGCTTGTAGTAACCATGTAGTAATCTGCGGCAGAGTGGACTTAGTTCCATCAAGAGGCTGCGCATAACGACAAATGCGCCTCCCGCACTTAATCATAACAGGGTGTTTACGTGTATCATTGGGGTCAGGTCGCCAGACATCAAACTCAATATCAGTATAGGCATACCCTTCACAATTATCGTATAATTCTGAGCCCCAATTGTGCGAGATCAGTGTCCCGTCATATTTGAAGTCCTTGATCCAAAGTAGGGAATCATGGCTGATATTTTCACTTACAATCGTGGATGGATATAGAGAGGCGAAATCACATACGCCGATGGGGCTGTCAGAGTAGAAGCCAGGCTCAGGATTGAGAATAATCGCACCCTCATATGAATCTTCTCCATTCTTACCCTGCTTAGGAATTGATAGTATAGGAATGAGGATATCGCGCTCTCTACAGGCCTTAAAGATAAGAGATTCAATCTTAATACCCTGGCCGCGAGTGAAGATATACGAAACGGGGACAGAGCATACGTTGGCCATACACATAGTATTGTTGAAGGTCTCCAGTTTCTTATATAGCTCAATGACCAGATCACAATCCTGAAGACAGTATTTGCCTACAATCGCGCGACCTTTAGCACCCTCGCGATGAAGGCGGAAAATATCCTGAGGACTAACATCGTCTTTTACAACGACCCACTTAGTGGCGTCCTCCATTTCAGCCAATTCATCCTCGGTCAACACATGGTTAAACACTATTTTATTACCATCTACTTCTTCCACCATCATCTTTGGTGACACGGTTTCACCACTATCATCAAGTAGAGTAACGGCACGTCCAACTCTTACATCTTTAATAGCCCCTGCCACAGTAAGTGTAAGTTTGCCAGATACATATTCTTGACCCTTAAGTTTGCCAGACATGAAGTGTTTTGTTACTTCATCTAGTTTATAGGATGAAAGTGTATTGTTGCGTTTAATATAGTGATATAAGTCAATTTGTAGACGACCGTGCGTGGTCCAGATATACATGCGATTATCACCGAGCGCAGATGAGCTAAGGAATTTCTCCTCAAGCTTCATTTCACTGGCAAGTACAAAGAGTCTGGTAAATTGATGAATTGGTGAGGTAGATGTAATAAGGTTTAGTTCTTCTGCACGATGCCAAAGATATGACTCATCAAAACCAAATATATTGTATCCAAGGAGGATATCTGGATTTCGCTCAACCATCCATTCAAACCATGCCAGAATCATAGTCTTTTCATTTTTATAAGCATGGATAGTAATCCCTTCACATGGGGAGCAATCTGGAAATACAAACAAATGACGCTCTACACTATCCGTAGTACCACGTGTAAGTGTAGTTCCAATCTGAATTACTGGATCACCAACAAGATAAATTAAAGTCTTCAAATGCTTCTCAAGAACCTTTTCAAGCGTACTAACACGTTCATCGGTAGGTCCACGTGATTTAAGTACATCCTGTATTTGTTCTTGTACATCGGATTCAAGAAGTTTACTGCTTACATTGTCAAAAGTCTTCTTGAGTTGGCAATAAATAGGTGTCATTCCCTTAGGAAGTGTACTTGGTGGATTTTGACCAGTGGCTATGCTATTAACAATGAGACTGGTGGCGTGGGCAGAATCTGATGCTAGATTAATCAGATCTTTAGCAGTTTTGGTCCATGTTCGCTTAGCAAGAGGAAAATCACCCGTCATAGAGAAGCACTCAATATCCCAAGAAGCGGTTAGAAAGGGTGCTGATACACGTGGACCCTTTGTAGGAATCACTTGTTCATAGTCACACTCGATAACAATACCAGACTCACTATCTTCTGAAATAGAGTTCTTCCCATCTTTAATTGAGATCCATCCGCATGGTTGAATACCCTGTATATGAAGGAAGCGGAGCATGGGATCAATATTGGCTTCAAATACCTCTACAGTTTTGCCGCGCATAGGGCCATCAAGTGGCTTTCTAGTCTTAGGGTTAAGGTTTTCATCAAGGAATAAACTGCGAAGATTTCTAAACATAGTGAGGGATGGTACATCAATTTGTAGGAAGGGAAAGAAGGTATTGGCAGTAAAACCATAGAATATCTTCTTTGTAATGCGTTTAATGTTAAGTTGGCCCATAGGAATACCCTGACTGTTGATGTATTGTTTGATGGTGTCTGCGCATTGACTAGTTTTCTCTTCTGGTAAGCGAAGGTAAAGTGTTGGTCTAAATCCAGTTACATCGCATCGAATTGACCTGCCTGTTTCATCAGCGCCGAAAAGATGGATTACAAACTCTTTGGATTGTGTAAAGTTTTGCGTGACATGTTTCTTCTTACGATGAGACTTAAATTCATCATCATCTGACTCAGAATTAGACTCATAAGCGATTTTACGGGAATCTTCTTCCTCGGATTCAATTCGCATATCACGTGCTTGGATATCTAATAAATGAATTACTATATCGCCCTTTTGACTACATTTAGTAACTGACATTTTATGCCTGCTAGTAAGTGTGTAATAGGTTTAAATTACTCTAAATATTTTTAGAAGGCAAAAATATTTTCAAATTTTATTACAAGTTCTATATTTTATGACTTTAATTTTTACGCATCTTACGTGTTTTTTGTGATTTCTTATTTAGTCTTTTTGTTCTTTTCGATTTTTTCGATTTTTTTAGTACAATTGAGGCTGTTGCTAAAAGTGCTGCCGCAGGAGCTAATGTGTATGTTGTTCGTAATAGAGATGAGTATAAACTTCCACCATAGCCGCCGCCACTAACTTTTTGTTCAGGTGTTAAGGAATTTGAAATACTTCCCTCACTATCATTTAATGGGTTTGAAGGGGATGTTGTTATGGGAGATGATAAAGATACAATGCGTTCTGCTTCATTTTCAGCTTCTCTGCTAGGTTTGGCACTAGGTTTGGCCTTAGCAATAGAATTTATATTAGAGGGCATAACAGTTGTTGAAGGGATAGCAACTGGTTTTATAACGGTTGTTTTAACGGATTTTATAGTGAATGGTGAATTAATGGATTTTGTAATAGATGACGCTTTAATGGGTGATGACGCTTTAATGGGTGATGACGCTTTAATGGGTGATGACGCTTTAATGGGTGATGACGCATTAATAGGTAACGGCACCTCAATGGATGGCTCTCCAATAACTGACTGTGTATTTGGCAAAGAAGAATTTGCTAAGTTCGCAATATTCTCTCCTACATTAATTCCAGCCTCCTCAGCAAGTGGACCAGCATTATTCATAACATTTGTCATTACTTCTGTATTTTTTACAGCTTCTATGGCAGTAACTTCATTACCATTTTTATCAACCACTAAAAGACTAGGATATCCCTCAACACTTAAAGGTTTGGCTGCCTTATTAATATTTTTTGTTAGTATTTCATTAACAGCAGGGAGCATAGTTTCTTCAACTTTTACTGCTTGAACTGAACGATTAGGTGATTTAGTAGCAGCATCAAAATGAGGCATAAAATTATGACAATGACCACACCAAGGGGCCCATACTAATACAATTGTAATACCACCCTGCTTAATTCGTCGTTCAAACTCTTTCAACTGTTTATTTGAACGCACATCAAGTGGAGGTAATATCTTTCCAGCGGTAGATCTTCGAACCCTTCCCGATTTACGAGATTTGTTTTTTTTGGGCGCCATTCTACTTTGGTATTGTTTATTAATATATGAAAGATATAGAAATCGAGATGGATAATTTAAACTTAATAATTTTGGGATTACTTTTGATATTGGGATATGTAGTATTATATTTAGGAGGTCGCAAGTATTTAGAGAATTTTGAAACAAATAACTATGGTAATCAACCTAGATTTAAAAACTCTATGGTGAATCAAATACATACATAGATGAGCTTTATGAACCGGAAATACCTTATTTAATGAACCCTGTTAATGATTTAGATAACTATGAAATAGTAGGTGTTTTCTAAAATTAAATTAGCGAAGTTATGACCCGGTATCCAATAGATTGAGTAGAACAGGAACCTGGTTCACAATACTTTGGTATTGTTTATTAATATATGAAAGATATAGGAATCGGGATGGATAATTTAAACTTAATAATTTTGGGATTACTCTTGATATTGGGATATGTAGTATTATATTTAGGAGGTCGCAAGTATTTAGAGAATTTTGAAACAGACGATTATAATAATCAACCTAGATTTAAGCCTGATGGAGAACCAAACCCAGATATTGGTAAGGTGTCTGAACCGGAAAATGCTTATTTGATGAACCCCGTTAATGATTTAGATAGATTTGAACTAGCAAATGTTTTCCAAAATCAAGGTTCAAAAACGGCTTCAAGAAAACAAATTAGCGAAGCTATGACCCGGTATCCAATGGATTGGGCAGCACAAGGACCTGGCTCACAATACTTCCAAGATAATCAAGCAGAGTTTGAAAAGAATATGGCCGAAAAAATTAAGAATCCTCCGTCAACCAAAATGTACAAAGAGATTGATGGTGATATGATACCACCTGACAGGGACGCAATGGAAGAGGAAGAACGTAAAATTTTACAAACATACAAACCTGAATGTAGTAAAGGACTATTACAATACTCTGTTGATGATGTTAAGTCACTAGTTGATAGAGTTTTTACTAAGAAGGGCCTTATTCCAGTAATTGAAAAATCGAAACAGGGTGAAAATATATGGGAAATAACTGAAGTTAAAGAGAAGGATCCTCGTATCGTATGGGAAGATGAATTAGAACAAGAAACACAACGTCAAAGAATGGATAAACGTGGAGAAGAAGTCATTGAGGTTCCATATACGGCTTCTGATTTAGCAGCAGGAATGGATCCATTTTTACAAGCAAGAAATTTGGTTCGTGACAGTAAATATGATTACTACGATGGGTCTGAAAATCTAGACAGAATGTATCAGCCAACATATATGACTAAATCTTGTGCTTAGGATATTAGACAAGACAAATAAATCAATCCACAGAGTAGCTATAAGGGAAATGGGAATAACTTATTCAATTATGATGCCTATAGGACAACGTAACAAGCGTACATATGAATATGCGCCTAGACCTAAAAGGTCTAACAAACATAAGAAATCTAGAATATCTGATACTGAATTAATAAATCCAGTAGAATCAACTAGTACCAAGATAGATGATGAAAGAGATACAGTTAAAGTATTTGAGCGTAATGTTGAAAAAAGTAAATAATAGTAACTAAATAATTATAAAATATATTACATGTAATATAAAGATATTACGCGTAATATATCTAATAGTCTATATCTAATATGTTTGTACTTGATACACGAGAATCTGATTTGATTAGGATTCTAGCTCCAGCTGAAGTGAAGCAACTTCCAGTAGCAGATGTGTGGATTGGAGTAGATCCTGATACTAAGCAAAGTCTTACTGAAGGAATTATAGCTGAGCGTAAATCCATCGCGGATTTAGAGGCATCAATTCTAGATGGCCGTTATAGAGAACAAAGAGGGCGAATTCTCTCGTATTGTCAAGAGAACAACACACGCCCACTTTATATTTTAGAGGGGTCATTAACTTCAGGGTCTGGCCGATTAACGGTGCCAGCACTTATTAAGTTTATAAATCGCCTAGTTCTACATTATCAGATCGCAGTAATTAGAACTACATCTGTCCAAGAGACCGCAGAAGTTATTAAGGCCCTAGATCAACAATGGAATGAGGCCGATCCTCAAAAGTCTATAAAGAAGAAAACGGACTCTGTAAAAGTAACAGATGGGCTCCATATTCAGAAAAAGGTGAATGCATCAGATCATAAACAGTTCGCAATTAGTTGTTTAGCTCAATGCCCAGGAGTTTCTGTAAAAATAGCAGAGGCATTAATTGATACATTTGGATCATTAAAAGGTGTTATTGAAGCGCCTGTTAAGGATATTGAGGTAGTTAAAGTAGGAACAAGGAAGGTCGGTCCAGTTGTTTCAAAGCGTTTATCAGAGATTTTGAATAACTAGTTTAGAAAATCTTTATTAAAATTCCCTTGTCGCCAATGGTATATTAAAAAAGCAGATAGGCCAAATAGTGTGTCAATCAATAGAACAATCCACGCCTTTCGGTTACCAGTAATGGCCATATATGAGAAGGTTGCCCATAGAAGTGTATGAATTGGTCGTAAATCTTTCCACCATATTTTATCACCAAATACTTCAAATCCCGTATCTCTCTCTCCAATAAAAATTATATATAACCAGCCAATAACTGGGCCCAACGCAACTAATCCTAGTAATTTAAGAAAAAAAGGGGAACTGTATGCGCTAATGACAGTAAAAGCTAAACGAGATCCAATACAACCGAATAAAAAGAGGAGAAATCGTGATTTAAGTGTTTTAGATTTATCGACTGTATCCATTATACAACTATAAGGATTTATTGTTTTATTATCGTCCCAAATATTCAGGTACAGATTTTGGATAAACTACACTATTTTGAGGACTTGTCATATTTTGTAGAAATGCGGCAGATGGAACATAATCTGCTGCTGAAGGTGGTGGTGGTCCAGCTGTTGGATTTGACAAGGGTCTATTAAGAATTGTATTTATGGCAGATAACCTGGGTCCTGGAATAGTTTGTGTATTACTTTGTAATAATCCAGGCGTCTGTTTAACCACCTTTCTCTGTGTTTTCTTACCTTGACCAAGAAGTCTTCCAGCTTCCTTCTCTTTGCGGTCTAAAAGAGCTTGTGTCCTCTCAGCAGAGTCCAGCATCGCAAGCATAATGGGTGATTGTTCAACAATATATGATTTTTCATGATGTAGCCAGGAAATATAAATCATATTGGGAGGAGTAAATCGAGTTTCATATCCAGCGTGGCGAAGTTGAAACATGAGATAAACAATACAATCTTCAAGATCCAGCTTAGGTAATCCTAAAATAAAGGGTGGGACAGTATAAAGAAGATAGCATTGCGAATTAGGAAGTTTACTAATAGTTCGAATACGATTATAGATTTGTTCAAGAATTTTATTATATGCGCGTAAGCGGCCTGCATCTTTAGAGCGTCGTTTATCATAAAGATCGGCTGGATTTAATCTAGGGACTTCTTCATTCATTACTTATAAGAGAGTAAATGACAAGATGAATAGAAACGCCTTAATGCGATTATATTTGTAAAATGAATAATTATAATAAAACAGGGATGTTGCCACATAGAATATATTTATCTGGTGGTGGGATGTGTGCGATAGCACATGTCGGAGCATTAATGGAATTATCAAAACGTATACCATTAAAAGCTGTAAAGGAATGGATGGGTGTATCAGCTGGCTCTTTATTGGCAATGGGGCTATGTATTGGATTTACATTGGATGAATTACATAAATTATGTGTTGAGTTTGATTTTACAAATATTAAAGAATACGATTCTGTTCCGGGCTGGCTTTTACATTTTGGAATAGACACTGGAGAAAAACTACATAAATTAATTGAGGCATGTCTTCATGTAAAGGGGCTATCATCCGATTTTACATTCAAGGAATGTTATGAAAAGTTTGGAAAGTCATTAAGAATTGTGGCATCGGATTTAAATGACGCAAAAAGTATTACATATTGTCCAAAGCAGACGCCAAATTATAAGATAGCTAATGCCGTTAGGGCATCCATGTCATATCCGTATTACTTTCAACCATTTATTTGTCCAGAAACAGGCCATCATTTAGCAGATGGCGGTGTAATTAGTAACTATCCCCTTTTTGTACTACCAAAAGAAGAACATATGAGAACACTTAGTATTTTAATAAGGACATCAATTGAACCTAAAAATGATTTAATGAAACTGGATTTGGAGGAGTTAATTATGCGACCAATTAAAATTATTCTTACTGAAAGAACAAATATTGAGGCGCGTTTTTATGATTCACAATGTATCCAGATAAGATTAGGTAATCTAAATATTTTGGAATTTTCGTTTGACGAAAAGACCAAAAACTTTATAGTAGATAAGGGAAAACAGGCCGTTATAGATTATTTTAAGAATTATCCTAAACCACAAAGACGCTATTCATTTGGCTAATATTTAGAAACTCTAGTAATTGCTATTTAGAAATTCGGTAATATCATTCGCCGTTCTTTTACCCGGATACTCGGTGGTTACATCACCATCAACAATTAAAACGGTTGGAAATCCCTTAACTTTATATTGAGATAACTCCGATTTATCTTTATCTGCGTCAAGGATTTTAACAGTTGCTTTGCTTCCATCTTTTAATGTAATCGGAGAGGCTGCCAATAGTTTATTAAACTCAGGGGCGGCATTCTTACAATGTCCGCACCAATCCGCTTTACATATTACAACAGATTTACCAGCATTTGAGAAACCTTCAGTACTACGTTCATTAAAGATACGTAATAGAACAAGAAGAATTAATAAGATAATTAAAACACTAACAATGCGAGACATCTCTATTTATAGAGACACAAAATTGAATCATCGTACAGAATCTAAATAAAATAGAATAATATTCTGTAATATACAATGATATATTGGTCTCCTACAAGCACTGATACTTATTCATGGGCCCCTTTGGGTGGATGGAATAGTATCTTTTCAGAGAAAGATAAAATTCAGTGTACAAATCTCTTCTTCTTCTTTAAAAATAAGAAGGGATTTAAAGATACTACCGCCGAGAGTTTAGCTCAGATGGTAATTTATAAACAAAAGTTCAATGGACTAAAATACTCGGATGAACAAGAAACTATATTGATTAAAGCATTGAAACCGATTTTCAGAGCATCATAATATTATTCGCTCGGTAAAAGCATTAGTGATAACATTGTAAAAAAGAATAATCCAGTATTAATAAAAATACCTGCGATTGTAGGAGCACCACCTGGTGTTATAAAAGTTACAAACTTACCAAAAAATCTTTGAAGAATTAGTATTGTTTCAGGATTAGCAAATAGGAAAAATACTAGCGCACTGTAAAGACTATACTTAGCTTTTAACATAATGCGATTGAAACTAAATGAGCTATTTTTAGTAACGTCGGTAGTATTTTTTTCAGTTGGTACAGAATTCATTCTACTGGGGCATAAGTTCTTTGAATGCTATAAAAATACTCAGGGCTAGTTCTGCGTCATTATATACAACATATGGCTTAATATCTAATAATTTTTCTAAATATATATCACTAAGAGCATCTTTATTTTTATTAAAATAATTTTCTGGTAAATTTTCTATTTTAGAAGTATTTTTACTAATGTCAACTTTACTATAATCTATATCATATACATTTATAGGGAGTTGCTCACTTATATTCTTTGAGTTAGTACATACCATGTAAATATTACCTTCTTTATAGAAATCTTTAACTGCGTTATTTGTATTCTCTATTAATATCGATTTAGCCATAAGATTAATATTTGTTCCCATTGTAAAAAACTGAATATATGGAAGAGTATCTGGATCTCTATATGCTGAATTATCAAGAGCAGGCGCGAGAGTTTTATTTGGAAGAGATGATAAGCGTACTTTTGGTAGTTTAAAAAGTTGTTTATTAAATGTATTTTTAGTTTTATCATTTGTAAATGTAGAAACATGTTTACTTGTTTCATTTATCATACTGTTAATAAATTGTAATAATTCTGGATCAACCATTGTAATTCGGTAAACTCCATATATATCTCCACTAGATGAATTTAGATTATTACATATATGTAATAATGTTGTTAACTGCGGGATTATAATTTTATTCTTATTAGTACCTCTATATTCTTTTATACTTTCTTCAAGAAAAGTATAAATTGGATCATAAACAACTTTAAAGTAATCAAATAATGGTTTCATCGCAATACCTAAAGGTTTATTAAGAGTTAGGGCGCCGCCCTTCATAGGATTAGTAATCATAGAGCGTTTTATAGTATTACTCTGTTCATTACTACTAATAATCTTCATTCTATCCTCATCTATAACTAAATCATTAGCAAGATATTTCTTCATTTCAAGTATATTAAGAAGTAATCTCAGACGATTTTTAACCTTGTCAATAGCAGATTCGTCCTGTATTTCAGTAGCAAACTTTTTAGCCTGTTCAAGAGCATTCTCAATAGTTACTGATTTAGCTACAGTCTGAAGATTAATTTTCTTAAAATAATTAAAGGCATCCTTGTTAGGTGGAATACCTGATTTTGTTTGAGCATCACGAATTTCCGTAACAATATCACCTAGACGTAGTTTATCAAGCTTCTCAATCATTTTAGCCCACTCGCATCCTACTTCTGCTGGAACCTTATCAGGATGTAATAAATACCATGCCATTTCAAGTATCATTTGAAATTTATGATCTTCCTCAATATCTTTAACTTGTTTTTTTGCTGTAGCACATGCTACATCATCAACTTTAATATTAGTAGTACCAGAACCCTCCAATTGCTGAATTATTTTTATAATATTATCATAACTTTTAACAAATATCTGATTTTTAAGAGTAGAACTGGTAAACTCTGTACTACTTTTAAGTTTATTTGCCCTATCTTTAAGAATCTTTAAAAGCGCAGGTTTATCTTCGGGTGAATCAAAAACTAATTTGTTTTTACCTTTTACACTATAATTCATATATTTACGAAGTAAATATTCTGATTTGGACCCAAAAGTATCCAAAAATTGTTTACGACTTTTAAAGCCTAAATCAATAGATTTTTCAGGTCCCAAAAAGTATATATCACCTCCAATGTCAACTGTTTGTGGTAAATAACTATATGGATCAATAAAAGCAGTCATACCTATAACGAGTGATAGAAATAAATAGTATTGTAATATAATACACCTCAAAATTTGACGAATGAATTTAAGGAATAATTAAGAAGTAGTAAATAGTAAGTCCAAGATGAATACAGATGTACAATCGGGAAATATTAAAGTTTTCAATCCATGGAATTCAAAGAATCGGGAGCTCACTCCATCGGATGCGATTCCGATTCTTAAGAGATATGGTTGGAAAGGGCGATTTAATAACTTTAATATCTTCGCACAAGCCTGTTGTCATAAATCATATGTAGATAGACCCGAAATTTGGCAAGAACAAGCTGAATATGGCGAGGAAGTTATTATTGCCCCTCGTCCAGATGATTGTCTTCCCCTTCGTCGCTGCGATAATGAGGAACTGGAGTATCTGGGGGATAGAGTACTCGGTCTGGTTATTGCCACTTATATTTCAAAGCGTTATCCGGGTCAAGGTGAAGGTTTTCTTACCCGTATTCTGTCACGTATTGTAAATAATAAACAACTTGGTATTCTCGCAAAGGAAATTGGACTCGCACCCTGGATTATTCTCAGTCGACATATGGAGGAAATATGTGATGGACGTAATAATCTCCGTATTCTAGGTTCAATGTTTGAAGCATGGGTTGGAGCATTATATTTACAGGAATCTGATGTAGGCCGTGGTCTTCAACAGTGTAATGACTTGCTTATTAAAATTATTGAGAAGCATATTGACTTTGTACAGATTATCATTGAAGATACTAATTACAAGGATCAATTGCTAAGAAAGTTTCAGAGTTTGTATCATCAGCCGCCGAAGTATGCCGAGATCGCAGTAGTTGGTCCGTCGCATGACCGAATCTTTACAATGGGGGTTATCGATCCTAATAATAATGTTTTGACAACGGCTACTGCGAGAAATAAAAAAGTAGCAGAGCAGGAAGCTTCACGTTTAGCATTGGAACTTCTAGAATCAGATATACCCAGCAATATAACTAAGAAAATAGCTAATACGTCTAGCCCAAAACCCTCGCCTGTTCTGGGCCCATCTACACCGCCATCTGATCCGCCCCTATTTAATTCGCCCCTATCTAATTCGCCCCTATCTAATCCGCCCCTATCTAATCCCCCTATTATACCATCATCAGAAGGCAAAAAATTCATTCAGCGTTATCCATCTTTTAAAAAATAATAGAACAATAGAAATGTAATATATTTTTCTTTTCGGATAGTGTAATAGAATGGACGCAAGTCAAATAACAAAGTTACTTCAAATACAAAATACACGATATATAAATCGTAATAAGGCGGTAGATTCTAGTACATTAATTTGGAAGAATCAAATTCAGTCATCAAAATATATAAAAAGTGTAAAAACATGTGATGGAGAACAGAATTGGAATGTTCCGACAAACCCGTGTTGTGCCAATCAAGAACCCGTAAATGGTGGAGTTCAAAATACGGGTACTTATTCTTTTGGTGGATCGGGTAGAACAACATCTCTTCAAACGGGAAATTCCCAACAATTTTTAAGTGTATTATCTGGAGCGGCAGGTAGTGCCGCCGAGGTCTATTCCTCTGAACGTATTCTTTTACAACAGGCTGGAAAGGAGTCATGTGGTGTAACATCGCCTACTGAGCCTAATTATCCAACAAATTCATTTGTTATTTTGCCACCGTGTTATTGTGTGGATACAAATGGACCAACAGGAGATAGCTCAGCAACTCTAAGCAATCCATCTGTACCTGGTAATTCAACACTTACAGGTAATCCAAATAATTTACCAATAAATAATCAAACTAATCCTTACTTACCACCATTTGATACGTATTACAGATTTAAGAACCCCTCTGCTCTTAATACGGGTCCTGTCCAAGATCAAAATCAGAAACATTTTGTTAAGGAATGCCATACCCGTTTTCCAAATGCCAATAATGGTGTAAATGTTGTTGCTAAACCGTGTGATAATACAATATATTTAAATCCGATTACACAGGTATTTGAAACAAATCCCTATTTTGTTCAAGGAACAACAAATACACAAATCCCTCCAACATGCGATGGATGTGTTCTTCAGCCATAAACTAATGCCCTATAAACATATAAACCTATATAACAATATGCGTTAATATCATTATATAGTTTCTCAATAGTGTATAGATGTCTTCTAAGCCAGAGGTATTAAAACCAGAGGTAAAAAAGCCTCCAAGAGGTATTCAGCCTAAAAGAAGTCAAGTTGTAAAACTCGCAAGTCCCGATGTTGTAGCAGCTGTAAAAAAACCACTACCATCTGGACAATTAGATGCGGCAGACCAGTCATTCGCAGGAATACCATCCCCTCCGATAGATAAGAAACAGGAAAAAGTCTTCATAAAATCAAGAGCTAATCCACTTATAAATCCCCTGATTTCACCACTGAGACCTGTACAGGCAGATTCAGGTCCTTCATTGCCCGCCGCCCCTATTGCTATAAAGAAACCATTAAAACATGCCAAAAAAACCCCTGACTATGTTAAAAGAGAGCAAAAGATAGATCCAGAAGTACAGGAAAAGATTGATAAAGAACTAGCACCAATTTTTAAAGAATATCAAGACACACAGAACGCAATAGAGTCTAATAATCCTTACTTAACCGACACCGTTCTATATACACCACAATCAAGAAAGAGCTTTTATCGTTTTATTTCCGACACTTATACTGAATCCTTTAAATTGCCTCTACAAGTGAAGGGGAGAATAGATGAAGAGGCGTGTGCCAAGTTGGGTGCGGCCGCAGGTATAACAGTAGAGGCATTCTTATATCAGAAATTTATTCGTGAATACATTCGCAATGCCTCACCCTACAGAGGTATTCTCGTGTATCATGGTCTTGGCTCAGGTAAAACATGCTCGGCGATTGCCGCCGCTGAGGCTCTATATGGCACTTCTAATAAAAAGATTATTGTAATGACTCCCTTTTCTTTAAGAGGCAATTTTATGTCAGAAATTTCATTCTGCGGATTTCGTCATTTTAATACTCAAAATCACTGGGTAAGCGAATCTCTAGTGTCTGAAGGGGGTATCGCATACATGTACGCACGCTCTGTACTATCACTTAGTGAATCCTACCTTAGAAAAGTTCTAGATAGGGAAGAAGAAGAGAGAAAGACACTTTGGATTCCAGATTTTACAAAGGAGCCAAATTATGATACTCTGGCGCAACAGGATCGCGATGATATTCGCGCACAAATTACAAATATGATTGAGAATCGTGTAAAGTTTATTAGTTATAATGGTGTAACTGCGAAGGAGTTAAAGAGATATGCTTGTAATACGGATCCAGTAACAGGTGAGCGATTTTTTGATAATGCTGTAATTGTTATTGATGAAATTCACAATCTTACGCGCCTAATGCAGGGTGAAATTACACCATATATTACTAAGAGAAAGGGCCGCCCTCGTAAAATTCCAGTTGAACCAATTGTACCTGGCAAGTGGGTACCAGGTCTATGTACATCTGATTTAATATATAAACGTTCATACCTATTTTACAAATTATTAACTGATGCGCGAAATAGCAAAATTATTGGTCTATCTGGTACACCACTAATTAACTTTCCTGATGAGTTAGGTGTTTTAGCGAATGTGCTTTCTGGATATATTGAATGTGCGGAAGTAATCTTAAATTCGGCAGATAAGAGTATCATAGATAAATTCAGAAAGATCGCTGAGTTAGAATCGCGTGTGGATATTGTACGTTTTACAGCGAGAGCTGAGAAAGTAGAAGTACTTATATCTGTGTTTAATGAGGGCTATGAAAAGAGTAGTAGTGAAGGTAGGGAGGAGGGTATGGAACAAGAAGATAATACCGAATTTGTCGGTATTAAATACAATCCTGACGCACAAGAAGGGATTAGAACTGTATATGAAAGAATAAAGGCTAAGCTGTTATTTGAAAAGATACCTATTGGCCAAGAACAATTTGTATCATATCCGCGCCTACCTGTAGATGACAAGGAATTTAAAGAAGAATTTATCGACCCAGTGAATCTATCAGTGAAGAATAAAGTTGTATTACAAAAACGTCTAACTGGTTTAATCTCTTACTATAAGGGTTCTAAAGAGGAGTATATGCCTCGTGTACTAAAAGATGAGGTAGTGCGTTGTGAAATGAGTGATTATGTATTATCAATGTATACATTAGAACGTAATCGTGAAATTAAAGGTGAAAAGGGAAAAGTAGGAGAAAAGGGTGATAATTACGCAGCAGTTGAACAGTTCGCAAAAATGAAAAATCCGTCGAGTTATCGCTTTAGAAGCCGTGCGCTCTGTAATTTCGCCTTCCCTGATGGTATTGAGAGACCCTTTCCTGGCACTCTTGAGGAAGAGGAGGAGGAAGTTGTACAGCCTGAAGATATTGCCATGGGTGAGGCAGCAACAGAAGTTGAAGAAGATTTAGCAGCACAAGAATTAGTCGCAGAAGAAGAGAAATCTATAATAGATCCAGAGGAAGAAGGAGAGGAAGAAGGAGAGGAAGAAGGTGAAGGAGAAAAAGAGGAATCAGAAGATTTAGAGCGTATTGAGGAATCTGTATTAGAAGGTGCCGTTGAAACAAAGGCAGGTGAGGAAGGTGTTAAAGTAATGAAGGGAGGGGCTGGCCCAGAACCGCCCAAAAGAACACGACCAAAAGTTGCAGTATCTGTGTCGCCGGCTCCTTCTGCTCCTGCTCCTGCTCCTGCTCCTGCTCCTCAACCTGCCGCTGCGCCTAGCGCAATAGAATCAGTACTAGACGCAATTGCTGAGGCACCAAAATCTATTGCTGACGCGATAGGATCTATTGCAGCAGAGCCAGCAGTAGTAGCAGCAGAGCTAGTAACAGAAGATCCATTAATAGCAGCAGCAGAGCTATTAAAGCCAGCAGTAGCAAAGCCAGAACCAAGAGTTGTTCGCAGAAAACCACAAGTAGCTATAACGCCAATAGTAGCAGAGCCAGTAGAAATAGAAGAAGGTGTAATTAGTAGAGTTCTATCTTATCAAGAGCGCATTAAACGTGCCATGGATAAACTAGACACAAATAGAAATAATTATTTAAAATTAGATTCGAGTGTCGCAGAAGGTCGCTTGGCACAGTACTCCACAAAATTAGACCAAATGATTCGCAGAATTATGGTATCAAGAGGCAGTAATCTCGTATATTCGCAATTTAAAACAGTAGAAGGTCTCGGTGTTTTAAGATTAGCGCTAAAGGCGAATGGATTCACAGAGATTGAAGTTGAAGGGGGTAATTTACAATCAAAGGGAGCAAGAGGCGCATCTGATAATAAAATAAGATTTACACAAGCAACAGAGGATTCTTTAAGAAAAGGACCAGAAGCCCAAGAGAAGCGATTTGTATTCTTAACAGGAGAAGGTATAAGAGAGAAGAGAAATTTAGTTCTTAATATCTTTAATGGTAATTTTGACAAGATTCCAGAGGATATGCGACGTGTATTAGAAGAATCTGGGTATGGAGAAAGAAAGAATACTCGTGGAGAAATATGCTGGGTATTTGGAATTACTGGAGCTGGCGCAGAAGGTATTTCTTTGAAGTGTTGTCGCTCAGTACATATTATGGAGCCATACTGGAATAAAGTGCGTTCAGATCAAGTTAAAGGTCGTGCGATTCGTATTTGCTCTCATCAAGATTTACCATTTAATCAACGAGATGTAGAGATTTATACATACTATACTATCTTCTCGGCAGATCAAAAGAATATGAATAAAATAGATGTGACAATTCGTCAAACGGATGAAGATGAGACATCTGATGAGAAAGTGTACAATGTTGGATTAAAGAAAGATAAAATCAACCAAGAACTATTGGATTTAATGAAGGAAACCGCGGTTGATTGTGGGCTAAATGCGGGCGATAATGGCGCAGTATCATGCTTTGTTGTTGATGGTAAACCAGATCAATATCTATTTGATCCAAATCTACAGGTTGATAAAATTTTAACATCTATTGAAATAAAAGAAATAAAAGAAGTAAAAGAAGATTTAATAGCTCCTGAGGGTGCCGCCTTAAAACAACTAGGAGAAAAAGCTCCAATTAAAGCAGATGTAGAACAAATAACTGTAATTAAGTACAAAGGGATAGAATACTTGCTTAGACCTAAGAAGGATTCTGGTGGATTAGTATTTGAACTATTTGGAATGGCAGATGATATGTTTAAAAAGGCATTAGGTGAAATGGCAATAAATCCAGGAACTGGAACATTTAAGGGATCAAAGCCTACATTTAAAGTCTAATGATGGCTAAAAGCCAATATTTAAGGTTTAATGATCAAAGTATAAGATCTAATAATAAAAATAATAATATATTAAATTTATTATGTAATTAAATATATATATATATATATATATCACTTTAATTAAGTGTTTTATATGTGTTAGGGGAATCAGGATATTGAGTGAATTGCCAGCCAGCTTTACAGTCTTTAACAAAATCAGGGTCATAATTATCATAAAAATGTACCCATGCTAAATCAAAAATTAATGATTGCGCATATCCTGGCAATCCAGTTAGCCACTCAGCAATGGATACACTACAATTTGTTACACCAGGAACTCCTAACCCACTATTAGAAAGTGTTGTATTAGGACTAATACCTTTTACTATTGTAGTGGATGTTGTATAATTATTATTTTTAATAATATTTTCAATCATATCACATTTAATATCAAATCCAGTTCCGTTTTGAGTTACTTGTAGATAATACCATTTTCCAATAGATATATTAAAATTGGTAGCAGTATCAGATACATCATTATTCATTGTCATGTTAGTTCTTACTCTCATTTGTGCGCTGCTTCCACTTGGGACTAAATATAGAATACACATTTTGTTAGTCCAAAACGAAAAGATGGTGTCTTTAACAGGCATAGACTGTAATCTAAATGCGAATGTTACAGTTCCCCAAGCCGAATACGAAATATTTTGTAATCTAATCCATGATGTTTTATTTGAAATTCTGACAAAGCCTTTGCGACCTGGAACACTGTTACGTTCTTCAGATCTATTACGAAATTCAGGTGCTCCATTCTGTACAATAAGATTTGTAAAAAGTCCTGGATTACGAGTATCATCAAATTTATCCCCGTTTTTATTAACTTCAAAATTAAGGTAAGGCGCATTTTGTTCAAGAGTTAAAGAGTAATATGCGGGAATAAATTGTGGCACATTTTTTGTACATGCGATATTATCTATTTGTAGGGTATGATTTCCACCTCCTGAATCTGAATAGAATATTTTAGTTATATTTGGTGTATTAGCAAAATAATTAGAACATTTTTGTGGTATATATATTGTAGGCCCTTGAATTACTAGACTTGCGAATAGACCATCTTCATCAGTATAATTTGATTTTAAGGCTTTAGTAGCAATATCAGCTGGTTGATTTACTGCTATGAAAAATCCATCATCAATAACAACTCTATATTTAATGTTCAAATCGGCATTGGTCCGAAGATCAAACATTTGGATCATAGCACTGTGCTGTGTAAAACCAGGATATGTTGATGCTAGCTGTGGAATAGGCCCATCTGATGAAAACTTAACAATATTACGTTCAATAGTTCTTTTAATAATTCCTTCTACAACATTAGTTTTTCCTGGCATAGCTTTAAACCATATAACTTCAACTCCTTGTCTGTAAGGAACTCGTGTAATTAAATTTTGAAGTGAAATACCCAAAAATTGTAGTACCGCCGTTTTTTGTATACCATAATCATTGCTATTCATATCTTCAATTAGTTTATTAATATATTGTTTCACATTTCCAATAGTAGACATGGAATTATACAATGCCATAGTAGTTGCGTTAGGATATACACTGCCAGTAGGTTGCCCACCCATTTTCCTAAATATTTTCTGTAGGCAACCCATATCAAATGGCGCCATTGTACTATCTGGTATGTCATCACAGAAGTCATATGCGGCTATTGATCCCGCTTGTAGACATAATTCTCTTGCCGATGAACCTAAGGCAGATCTAGGAGGCTCTTTTGTATTTCCAAATATTTGACGTGTTTCTTTAAGAACTGATTCAACTGTTGTAAGACCTTGAGCAAATATATCAAGATTAAGTGGTGGATTAGCTACTCGATTATATATTTTTACAGTATCACTGCCAGTAATACTATTAATATAATTTGATGGACTCGAGGGATTGGCAAGAGCCGTTGCCAGTGCGCCTTTATCACTACATCCAGCAGAAATAACTTGGTTATATAGACATGCCGCAGTTAGACGTCCATTTATAGGGTCGCAAGTTCTATCAATAATTGGTTCTGGGCCAGAACCAGCAATAGCTTCAGGTGTAGGTACAGGACACTTACTACTAGTTCTAACAATTGATTGTGTATTACAAGTACCTAGTGAATTATCACTATATAATGCTCTACCGCTATTATCAATAGGAATTCCTTGATTTGTATCGGTACAGTATCCGCATGTACCTTTATAAATCTCATCATCAACACTTTCACATGATCGTAATGCTTTACATTTATCAAGTAGCATTTGTTTTTTAGCAAGCTGTAGATCAAAAAAGTATTGTTTATGATTTGGCGGATTAAAGCCGTTTAGGGGTCCTTCTGGATTACCAATAAATCCCTGGGAAACAACGGGATATGGACTATTTTGATTTGGAGGGGTATAAAGCCATCCGCAACCAATTGTGGCGTTTGGATTTTTTATAGAAATTAATTCATCAAGGGATGAGGAGGCACATTGTTTAGCCAAATTATTTAGATTTGGACTAGTATCTTGAATAAATATGTTATTCGGATTTTTTACGGGAGGTCGTTGATAATTAGCTCCACGTGAATCTAAACTTTGAATAGCTACATCAAATCCTTTTAAACCGGAAGTTTGAGATAAAATCATATTCGGAAGAGTATTAAAATATGTATTTTGTTCATTAACATATTGAGGATGATCCTGAAATGTCTCTGCTAGTCTACGAAACATTCTACTTCTGCTATAAGTCTCTTATTTAATAATTTATATCTTAAATTGACACTCCGTCATATATCCGAGTATATAATTATTTCAAAATAATATTGAATATAAATAGAATGACTAAACTTTTAATAATATTATCAATATTATTATCAATATTATTAATATTAATATTATGTCTCTTTATAGATATAAAAGAGGGATTTCTGGTTAATCCTCTAAAACCTACTACAATAAAAAGTTATAATGATTTTTTATCATTTTATAATACTTTCTGTTCTAATTGGCAAAAATCGATTAAGAGTGCTGTAGCATCACAAATTCCACAACAACCATTAACAAGTCCGTCACAAGTTAGTTCTAGTACCGCACCTGATATACCTGAAATTGATATGAATAATTATATTACTTTATTATCACAACAGCTCTTAAAACCTCTTCCACCTATTTGTAAATCATTACCAAGTCGGCTAGATAATAATTCATTACCAGAAATAATTAAAAAAATACCTAAAAGTACACGTCCATTTATAAACGCAATAAATTGGATGAATACCCAATTAGAACAATCGCAGGCAAATTTAGGACCCGCACTACAAGGAATACCACCCACGTTTGAATCATTTGAGGATATATGTGATAATGTGTCTGCATGTTTAGATAATAATCCTGAACTAGTTAATCGTGTCGCAGTAAATTTAGCCGAGCAGCAAAAGAGAGAACAGGAGAAACAAGAAGAACAATTATTAAAAGTAATAAACCCATTTTTAACAGAGTCTGAGCTACGACGAACATTTGATAAAAATATCTTATTATTTAAACAGGCACAAGAAGTTCAAACTAAGGCAGAGAGTGGTCAATTATTAAATCAAATGAGTATACAAGATAATGATATAGATATTAAATATACAAAACCGCCAGGGGCGAATAATTTAAATAATATGAAACAAAATGATCCAGCTAGATATAATGAATTACAAACTAATTATAAACAGCTATTTTCTATTAAGAGATTATTAGATCAAATAAATTCTAAAATATAAAATGTTAGTGTTTATTTCTAATAGTTTTGCGCTTATATTTAGTATTATTTTCTAAAATATGCTTTAATTCAAACTTCTTTTGAGTAATTCGTTTAACTTTCGCACGAATAAGGGAAGGTAGGGATGTTTGGTGGCCCGCACATTTGACAGAAATAAATGGAAAAGCAAAATCATCGCCGCCATCTTTTCGTGAATCTATGTTAATTTTAACAAGATTATTAGCAAGACACTCCATTGATCCCATATTATAGAATTTAGAGTCAAAAAGACCAAGGCCAAAATAAAGAGTAATAAGAGTATCCATGGAGGCTATTCTCATTAGTTTATTATCAGCTATTGGAATATTAAAATAAGAATGGCATGCTGTTTGATCAATAATAAAAACCAGTGATTTTTTTCCATGTGTAATAACTTTCATTGATGGAATTATATCCACCCCATGCGAAGAATAGGTCTTAATTGTAATTGGTGCTCTATCATTTTCTGACTTTCTACTTTGATTAACTAAGAAACTAAATTCTTCACGTAATATTTTAGAATCGGCTAAGACATCAGGAGAGAAGAATATAATGGGTTTTTTACTGGATAGAATCCAGTGCATACCTTTTTCCTTAGTTTTTAAGGCAGTACTGTAAAAATGTAATAGATCGGCCCCTGCGAATATCCTTTTATTTTCAATAATAAAGGAAACTGTATAATTAACTTGTTGATGAGATAATCCACCTCTAAATGCCGCACGACTAACTTTACATTGCTTGACTGGAACAAACTCATTAAATAATAATAAACGCTCATACACTTTTGGCCAGCGACCAACCTCGCCGCGTGGTCTACTTAGCTCCAAATACATTAACATGCGAAGTGAGTTAGCATCCAAGTAGGAAATGCCGTCTGTTTTATATTCACGTTTAGAGAGGATGCGATAAAGTTTAGAGTCAATAAGAGTCATATCTGCGACGGGAATATAGTCCACGTAGATCTTAATAGTTCCATCATGCATTCCCTCTCTTACAGAGATCTCGGTAAATCCTGCTTTTTTAAGGTCCTTCACTAAAGTAGTTATATCAGATTCATGATTTGGCGTGAAGAAATCATAATCAGGAATTGAGAACTCGGGATCATAAAATTTATATTTAGCTGGTAAATGTGCGTTTATAGCCTGTCCTCCATAACATAAACGGTGTTTCTTTCTAAGAAATTCCTCAACAACATCTATAGCATGAATAATATTATCATCATGGGCTGAAGCATAGTCAATCTTAGATTGTGCGACCTCGGAAGCTTGCTTGATAATATCAATTTGTTTTTTAAATTTATTCTTATCAAAAATATCTGAATTAATTCTGGTTTGTTCAATTTCAGACTCCATTACCCTAATAGCACTTGACACTATTTATATAGATCAACGCACATTAAAAATGTGCATTGGCGGCGACATCTTTAGATGTCTAAAATCTAAACTCTGATTAAACAGTAAGATGTCGTATGTACCAGGAGATAAATCAGTAGATCCACGAGTTCATTTTATGGCTGGAATGAAAGACTTATTACGTTTTGATAAAGTAAGACTTGTAAATATACTTGGTTCTATACAATACGGTATCGCATATACATTAGCATTTTTTATAGCAGGTATTGGGATAAACTTTATCTTTCCACCATTTACTACAAGTTATCACTCTTTATATATATTGTTTCTTTTAATATTATTACAATCTCTTGTAATAATTATTGTAACATTCTATATTCAAAAATTAATTGAATCCATACCAGGAATAATGTCATTTTTTCCGCAATATTTTGATTATAATAAATTGGTAACACAGGGTTTTATTCCATATGGTATAGATGAATATAAAGGTAATATGGCATCAAATATAATATTAATTGGCACTCAGATAAATTTACTTAAACGGGTATCTCATTTTACAACAGAATTCTCTAAAATATATTTATGATATAAAGAAAATTTAAGATATTAACTATAAATGCCGCTTAGAATTCTTGATCTAGGAAGGCAATTTCGTCCTAAAACTTCCATAACATACCCGCCTTTTAAAAATGGTCGATATATGGAGGAATATTTTTATGATTACGCAACTAATCCAGAAAATACTAATAAAATACAAACAGATCGTATATACATTCCAGCTTTTTGGACTAATATTCAAAATCATCCAAATTTCTCTAATATGAAAGATAGTCTAAATGTTCTTTTAAAAAGAGCTTATAGTTTATTTCCAGAGAGTACTCCATATTTTACAGTTGTTCAAGCAGATTTAGGCGTTGAACTAGTTCTGCCAAAAAATACATTAGTATTTGGGGCATGTTATGGAGATATTCCTCTACCATTGATATATGAAGATGTTACAAATAGGCTATTGAATACACCGAGATTGGAAAAAAGAAAACTTAGGGGATCATTTGTAGGAACCGCCGCGACACATACATTAAGACAAAAAATGTTTGAATCTATTAAAAGAAATCCTAATTTTAAGTTTGAAGTAAATAGTGTATGGACAAACAGTGTTCCCAACACAGCAGCCGATACTTTTATTAATACAACACTTAATTCTAAATACTGTCTAGCACCAAGAGGATTTGGTAGAAGTTCATTCAGATTTTTTGAGGCAATGTTACTAGATACAGTTCCAGTCTATTTCTGGGATGATAGTGAATGGCTTCCATACAAGGATATACTTGATTATAGTAAGTTTTCAGTTTCAATTCATGAAACAGAAGTTGATAAAACAGCGCAAATACTTAAATTAATTTCTCATGAAAGATATTTAAGTATGGTAGAGGAGCTAAAAAGAGTTAGACCCTATTTTACTTTAGAGGGCATGTCAGAATACATTATAAGTAAATTAAAACAATAATTATGGTACAATAGGAGAACGCAGAATACCTTGATTTGCGTTAGTTGACGGATTTGGTTCTGCTGGTGTAACAACAGGAGGTTTAATGTAACGAAGAGCTTTCGGTTTAGGAATGAAGCTATATTTATTAAAAGTTGTATCAGTGTACATAAAATTATTTGTAGTATCAAATAATATAATAGGTACACAGTGTACTCCAAATGTACTAGTGATCTTATTATAAATATCTTTAGTTACAGGTTTGGATGGATCTTGAGATAAACATAGTGTCCAACGAAGTTTAGTAGCGTCAGCTATTTCTTCCTCCCTATCTACTGGAATTATTGTATAATCTTCAGCTGTTTCAAGAATACCAAAAGGCGCAGTTGTTCCAGTTTCAGTAATACCCAGTTTAGTCTGGGTATATGTTAAACGTAAATTAGTTAAGAAATCTAAATCCTCATGAGGAGAATACACCTGTGCTTCACGAAAGCCAGATGTGTTCGCATTACTAAATATTAATACTTTTCCATTATAATTCTTAATATTATTGATAAGTAGGCGCCCCTCTTGGCTTTGTCTATAGTATGTACCACCTTCAAGTTCATTTTTAAGTAAGCGATCTTTAAAGGGAGATAAACTCTTTGCGACATTGGAGAAGTAGTCGAGAACCATTTTAGATTTATATGAGCCAGGAGGTTGTCGTAAGAAGTATAATACAATTACAACAGGATCTGTTCTATTCTGGCATCCGTCGGCAAAAGCATAATAGTTAATCTTTTCACATACATCACGAATATTTGAATGCTGTGGTGAATTACACTTTGGTTTATTAGAGATGGAATTAATACGTAGTTTACCTTGGGCATCACGTACAACAATTCGTGGGAAATACTTTAAAGCGTCACCTGTACAATCATTCATGAAATCAATTTCAAGAATAAAGGTGCGGCAACCTGCTTTAACAGCCATTTGAACAGCTACATCTGGATCCCAGTAGCCTTCATCCATAGGACCAATATAACCTGTATATCGGCAGCCAAGTGAATAAAAATTTACAAAGCATTGTTGTACAGTTGGCATATCATTATTATTACTTAATAATTCTGTAACAGGTCGACGTTTATTTGAGTCAGAATCATATTTATCAGATAATAATTTTACTTGATTTTGATAGACCTTGTCATTTTTATATTCAGAAGAATTCTGAAAGGGTTCAATATTGCTAATTTGGCGATATATTAATATACTTATTAGTATAAATATAACCAATGCTAATAAAAATCGAAAGTCATTAAGATAACTTAATTTAATCATCCTATTTCTACTATGATTTTATAAGTTAATCTAAAATTATACATTAATTATTTTATATTAGTATAAAATAATAAGTTACTAACTTATTATTTTATTAAATTAATTAATTAAATGAATATTATTAAAATATTTATTGGTCTAAAACCGGATGACTCTCTTAGTCTAATCATCTTCATCCTGTAGCGCCCTCAGACGTTTTACAAGAATAGCACAGCACTTATCCCAAGTATATTCACTTGTTTTCTCTTTAGCTAGTTTTCCATGTAGTTTACGTAAATCCTCATCAAATACATAACGTTCCATAGCCTTAGATACATCCTCGGGATCAACCGATTTGGCTTCACCTGTTACAGTATTATATGCCTGTGGAATATAGTATCTATATTTTGGTTTAATTAGCTGTGAATTATCTTCATTACAATATTCGAGATGCCCCGTAATTCCAGGCACAATTTGTGGAATTCCAAGACTCATTTGCTCAAAAGTACAAAGTCCAAATCCTTCGCCTTCTGCGCAACTTACACCAACATCACCACAATTGTAAATAATATTAACATCATCGTCTGTATAACGATTATTATCTAATGTAATGAGAAGTCTATTACCAAATGTTTCAGTTGCCGCACCAGAAAGATTTAGCTCTCTTGCGAATATATCAAATAGTGAAAAACCACCCTTATCATTACTATTACTTACAATTAGTAGAAAAATAGGCTTTAACGGAAAACGAACAATAAGTTTAACAAATGATATAATAAGAAGATCTAGACGCTTGCGGGGAATATTACGATTTAGGGATGTAAAAAGAAAGACATCTCGAGGAAGACCGATAGATTGACGAGCTATTTCACGTGGAATAGGTCTAAGATTTATATTATTAGCCGCATGATTCATTACATCAACGGGGCGAGTAAGTCCCAAGGACTTTAGTTGCTCTTTCCATAGTTTTGTAAAACAAAAAACACGATCTATATCTCGATTAATGTTATCAATTAATCCTTGTTGTGGTGCTTCATATACCATATCAACATATGCCCAAATCTTGAAAAATCTCTTTTGAATGGCTTTACGAATTTCTTCAATATACCCACAAACTACCGCAATATCATTGTAGATAAATACAATATCAGGCTTTTCAGATAAAATAACTCCAGGTAGTTCGGAAAAGGCATAACCGAGTGTTTTTTGTTTTTCTAGGGCAGAACCATCAATCACTTTAACATCTGTAGGGTATTTTCGTCCTATATTACCATTAGTTATAGGTTGTGTACCAAAATGTACAATCTTAATCCATTTATTAGTAGATAGTTGATTAATAACATTTGTAATAACCTTACTGTAACCATTTACTTGATTAATATGAGTCGAAACAATCATAACTTTTATTGTTTTTTTAGCAAGTGTATTACCAACTATACTTTGTTCTGTAGGAGCTACATTTGTAATTTGTTGACTGGAATTAATTACTGTATTTAGTTCTTTTACAAAATCGGTAACATCCATATTATTACTATATTATTTAGAATAATAAGTCTTTATATTCCTTGTATTAATAATATAATATAATGAGCAACTATTTAGACTGATGTAATATTTAGATAAAAATATTTTCATCCGGCATATAAAAATCAAAATTAATAATAGAAATGCCCAAAAACAAGACACGTCGTAATAAGAAGATGAATGGTGGCCAATGTGGAATGATGCCCAAAATAGTAACAGGAGGTAAGCGTAAGACTCGTAAGCAGTCTAAGGGTGCGTCAACATGGGTACAGAGTGTAATGCGTGTTTTTAAAGAGCTGAAGGCAAAGAATCCCGCAACCAAGTTCGGTGATGCGCTAAAAGAAGCATCTAAGCGTAAGAAGTCTGGTAACCTATAAACCTATAAACCTATAAACCTATAAACCTATAAACCTATAATTATATAGTTTATTATTCTAAAAATAATTCTGCTATATAACTACTGTAATTTTTGACATACTACTTTAATTTCATCTTTCCATAATTTCCAGTTTTCAATTAATTTTAATCTATATTTCTCACCAAAGTCCTTTTTATCAAGAAGAACATTAATAAATTCAATTGCCTTCTCCCATGTATTAAGATTAATAAGTTGTAATTTTTTAGAAATTATATCCCAAAATTCAGTGTCAGACTCCATACGGACATATATAGGAATAGTACCAGTTTCCAAAGCTTCATATAATCGGAATGTTTCAATATTATTACCACGAAGGATAGGGCAAAATTTACTATTTGATAGGGTATTTAGATATTTACTTTCATTTGTCATTTTTGGATCATTCCAGTAATTTGTAAAATGGCAATTATTAGGGACAAATATCTGTAATTTTTCAAGAGTTTCTTTTCTATTAAACCAGTCTGTTCCGTGAAAGCTCCATATCATTGAGCGCTCATCAAATAATTTTGTATTGGTACCTTTATAATGAAATCCAATTGGTATAGTTGTTATGTGCGGCAATGAAGGGACATCAGAACGAATATAATTTCTAATTACCGCCTTACAGTTTGTATAACTATAGAATTTCAAATCATCGCAAGAGAATTCATCACTTAAATGAAGCACCTTAAAATTAATATTTTCCTCTTGAAGATATAAGAAATATTTATTAAAATTCTGAAGATGAGGTCTTTGTACAATAAACCAAGAGTTATTAGGAACTAATTCTAAGAAACTAGTTAGTGGTTTTAAGTTTATAGCTTTTCCAAAAATATCTTTAATCCAAGTTATTTCATAAAGTTCATATGGTTTATTATTATTAAAATAATATACATCAATTTCTGTATTTTCTACTGTTTCTACAACTATAGTATTTAATGAACGGAATGGTTCAATTTCCTCGTCTGTAAAACATTCTGTATTATTATATATATCACTATCAAACGATTTTGTAAGATTTACATCATTAAATTGTGAATTAATATATTTTTCATCTTCGTCCTGAAAGCAATGGCAAATGAGTGGGGTTAATACATATTTATTAAGACCAATAGCATGATTTCCAAGGAAATGATCACATTCTGTAATTTGATAATCCGTGGCCTTATTTAGAAAGTTAATCAGTTTTTTAGCACCAGATTTACTAATAACATAACTATATGTACAAAAATGGAATATTGGTAGGAGTATACCAGGGCTAAAACACATATTTGGTTTTATTTGTGACCAATATTGATTTACCTGTTCAAGACATGTAGGAAGCATCACTTTATTTGGAGGAAGTACTCCTCCAAGATAAAGTAATTCTGCGCTTTCTGGGATATCTTTTACACACTTATTCCAAGTATCTATCCAATCCTTATCAAATCTTACATCATCTTCTAAAACTAGATAATGAGTGTTATCGTCACTAGTCTCATTAACAATTCTTGTCCATATATCAATATGACTTAGAAAGCAACCCATAACAGATTTTTTCCATGAAAAACGGTTATTCTTGAAAATATTATAAATTGATTTATCAAGTTTCAAAGTTTTTCCATTTACCGCAGCAATACGTGTAGAATTATTTTCAAGATAAGGTTCTGCTTTCATAAGACTTTGCCAACGGTCCTGACGAGTATCTAAATTAACAATAAAAGTCTTATTAATCTTTTCTAACTTTAAATCATCTTTAACTGCTTCATCAAGCTTGACACCAGCTATTTCTAAAATCTTCTTAGATATTCTAGAGATAGTAGCAAGCGCTTTCTGTTTCTTTTCTTCATCAAGAATTGGAGTCGCAGCGATTTTGGCACACATTTCAGGATTTTGTTCAAGTTTCTGTATAACTTTAATAATTTGATCAGGACTTGTCATTTGCGATACATTAATAATGGAACCTGGTACAAAATCTGTATCAGTATCATTATCACCCCAGTACAATGGAACACATCCTGCCATCTTAGCATGTAGTACCTTTTCAGTAATATAACCAGGTGCCTGTGAATTTTCAAAACTTAGTGAAAATTTATGATTTGAAAGGAAATTATATTTAGGAATATCACCGCCGCCGCCTCCTGGATATTTTAATTCTAACCTACCGCCAATATTATTGTAAAGATCACCGCCTGAACTTACTCTTTTATATGAATCAAGTGATTTAAATGTTTCATTTCTAAACTTAGATACAGGATTACTTACAACAAAAGCACAAAATTCTTTTCTATTATTAAATGATTTGGAGTGCGCAGTCATTGCCATCTTTATAGGTAATCTATTTGGATTATCAGAATTATTAACAGATGTTAAATCATTAGACTCTGAATACCAGTCAATAAACATCATCCAAAGTGGCAGTCTAATATGTGTATCATCTTCATTTTTATAAGGAGTAAGATACAGACTAATAGAGTCATCTTTTGGCACTTCCCAGTTTTCACCAGTGAAAAATATCTTTGGAATAGAAGAAGGAATATCCTGCCAACCTTTGGAAAAAGGACTAAAAATTACAATATTTGGTTGAGAATTAGATTTTAATGAATCATATTTAATACCGCAAATATTTTTTGTAATCTTTAAATTGTGCTTTTTACATTCTTCACGAAGTGCATCTACAATAAAGTTACTATTATAATTAAATCCATCCCACATATCTAAAAATGCTACAATAAATGGCTTATTTGATTTTAGTACTTTTTTATCAGATACTTTATTAATATTTGTATTTGTAGTTGTATTACTATCCATATTACTATTAGTATTATTAAAGAAATCAGCTAATAATGTTTGCCACTTATATAAGTTACTAGAAATACTCCAGTTTTTAAGAATCGCATCACGAATTTCAGAAAGAGCATTATAGAATTCAGCAGGATTAGAACTAAACTCTTTAAATACAGAACAAATACTAGTAATCTCATTTCCAAAATAGAACATTTTATCAAGTTGAGGATGAATACTTTTGAGAACAGGGCTATTATGAATTAGAGGTAATCCCATCCAAAGAGCATTAATAAGACCTAAGCGCAAGGGTACAAATCTAGAGTGAGAAAATAATACAGAGTTTTCCGAGTTCAGCCATTCATGAAACGCCTGTTTTTTGACAAACTCGACAGGCATTGTACGAACTTTAATATTATCAAGAATATTTTGTACTAAAAATTTATGTTCAATTATATGATCCATATTATGACATTTATAATTAGCATTAATTATAGTCTTAAGATACAATTCTCTAACTGCTACAAGAGCAAAAACAGAGGAGCTAGAATTAACATTATTTTTTTCTGCGATATGTATTGTCCATTTACGATCATCTGTATTAGTATATTGGGGTATTATGTCTTTTGAGAAATATGTAGCTACAGAGGAAGACCAAATAAAAGGTACAGTTCGAATAGGACAATTAAATAGTGTTTTAAGCGCAGTAAATGTCTCAGGAGGATTTAGAATATCCCAACACCATATTTCAGAGATATCTTCAAAATTTCTGGATCGATATGTACGTGTTTCAGAGAATGCTGCCATATCCATTTCTGAAAATTGTAAAAATGTTCGCATGAAAACAACACTCTTTTTAGCTATTTTTTTACGATAGGATGGATTGATAAAACCATCAATGTCAATTAAGAGATCTAAGTTAGTAACCTTATGTAATTGGGATAAGGTAACATTCTCATAACGAGGAAAATCAGGCCACCAATCAATATCTGATGTCTTCGTATCAATTAAGGTTATATCATAATTAAGTTCTGATAATTCCTTAAATAATTCAAGTAATAAAATGGAAGTTTGTGCCGAACCACTAGTAAATAGATCAGTAGATGGACTGTATGTAATCCCAACTTTGAGCATTTTATTAATCTCTAAAAGAGAATAATCTTTATACTAAAAAATGTGCCTACATTCTAATTCAAAATTTTTCTCCACTGCGATTGAACTTCAGGATTATGAATACTATGTGTCCAAATAAGATTCGCAGCATGAGTCTTATAAATATTTAAATTATATTTATGATTCTTAAAAGCATTATACATAGTTTCAATTGCTTCATCCCACTTATTGATGGAATATACATAACCGAATTTATCCCATCCTTCAGAATTATGAAGAATAGGATAGTTACAGTAAAGTAGCTCCAATGTCATATAATTAAAGTCATTATTCCATTGATGAGTTATAAAGCATGAAGAACGATGATCCTTAAGAATAGTATGAATATTTTTACGACCATGAAGTACAATTCTATTCTTTTTATAAAGTGTTAAAGAGGGGAGAACAAAATTAAAAGAATTAGCGTCTATTTTAATTTTATCACCGTTGATAATCTGTATTTTTCCCTGCCATTCTGGATATTTTTTAGAAAATGCCTCACAGAGAAGTAGAGAATAAAAATAGCATTTCTGAAAAGAGATATTAGGATCCATAATAACAATATCCTGGTTTCGCCAATCTGCGGGTGCCGCCCATTCAATAGTGTCCTTTGTTCCATATTGCGTAATAAAACAAGGATCCCACACATAAGGCGCAATATTACTGTTCTTTATTTCAGTTTGATTAAGTACAGCCGCATACTCTACATGCTGTTCATAGTGAGGACTTACCCACACTTGATCAATTTCGCCAACGACGTGGTGACTAAACATAATAGAAGTAAAATTTTGAATATTTTCAATATCAATATTAATAATATTACCGAGGTAAATTTTAATAATTTGAGTACCTTTTGAATGCATATAAGCTCTTGTTGCAGCATCAATACTCATTCCAATCTCAATAAATGCTTTTATAAATGTCCCATTATTCATAATTTGATTTGATGTTATTATGTCATAAGTATGAAGAAACTGTTTTCTATTTTCGACGGTTTCACCATGCTGAAAAAGATATGATTTATAACCCATGCTTTCAAAGAGATCATAAAATACAACAATATTCTGAGTAAGTCCATTATTAAAAAGTGATTCATCGTTAACATTGTTTGTAGCTAGAACAATAGCTTGTCTTTTAAGAGGATGTGAAAGAGATGTAATATTAGCATCCGACTTTTTATATGAAGAGAGATTTGTATTGCCAGGTAGTGAATCCATTTTGAGTTATAATTAAACAAATTCTTTATATTAGCCAAATGGGCACACCCATTTGGCGGCGGCCCGCAAACATTTCTAAACAAAATTAAAAGCGCATTTTTTTTGCTTAATACCGGTTTAAAAATGTTTGCGGGTCTAAGATAAAGAAGAGTATGGCAGCTTCAACTGTCTCAACACTTCAATCATTTCCTGCGCCAGGATCTATACCACCTGTTACATTTTATAATATGATGGGATTAGCTAACTGGTTAAATTTAAATCCAA
>Ga0214921_10001150_pt1 | contig 45996 bp, 49 predicted proteins | sample LL1505_MetaG_FD_177992 | JGI IMG/M metagenome (GOLD analysis project Ga0214921, IMG submission 177992) | Freshwater microbial communities from Lake Lanier, Atlanta, Georgia, United States - LL-1505 | ecosystem: Environmental > Aquatic > Freshwater > Lake | place: USA: Georgia | collected... | reverse complement strand
GTGATGTACTTGTTAATGTATAATCCCAATTTAAAGGATTAGTGTTTGTCGTATTCACCCAAATAATTCCAGATGTAGAAATTTCAGTACCGTCTAATGTGAAATTAGTAACACTACCATTAGATAATTTATATATGTTGTTAGTGTGAGTTAAGTTAGCACCATTTAACTGTCCATTTCTTGTTAATGATAAACCATTAGATACCTGAATTATATTATTTTTAAGGACTATAATCCCAGCTGTAGCCTCTGATGTTGACATAGAAAACATAATACCGCTACTACCCCCTGGATTTGTATTAGGAACGGTTTGTAACATTACATTATTATAAAATTGTAAGTTTCTTACCGCAGTCTTATACTGTCCACTATTACTAATATAAACCACAGTGTTGTTATTAATAATCTTGTTGTAATATATTTTATTATTTTGAATTAAATTATTAGCAATCCCATCATTGTTGCTACCAAATTCAAAAATACCATTACAGTCATAAAATGTATTGTAAGCAATCACGTTATTTTCAATAACAGAACCCTCTTCAAAAAATTCTACACCACCACCATCAAATGTATAATCATAACTAGCAGCATAACAATCGTGAAAGTAGTTATTAGTAACTGTGTTGTTTGAACTAGAGAGTTGAACAGGTACCCCACCATAATCATCATCTGGATTAACAGATGTTGGTGTATTTCTAATCATTCTTAAATTTCCAATATCACAAGAATCTACTGTATTATTATTATTACCAGGTGGAAAATACACGCCATAACCAGTTCTATCCATTGTACATTTCCTAATAACCACACCTGTACATCCTTGATACGTAGCAAACACATTTTGTATCTTAGCCTGAATGTATCTATCAGTAGCTGATATTGTTGTATCGCTAATCTTCCAACCATAGAAAGTTAGGTTTGTACAACCATTCAATGTAATTAAAACACTTACTGTAGAGTTTGTCCCCCAGAATAATGGGTCGGCTCCTGTTCCATACACACCAAAATAAATGTTAGATTTATTTGATAATGTTAATGTTCCTGAAAATTTAGAATCTTTTGCAAACAATACAGAATCACCATTAGCAACATTGCTTTGTACTTTAGATAATGTTTGCCAAGGCGTTAATGGATTTTGCGCTTGTGTTGTTGTGTAACTATCACTACCCGCTGAACTAACGTAAAATTTTCTAGCGCTAGCAAATAATGGAATAAACAAAAGAACCGTTAAAAACTTTTTCATTTTAATTTTTTTTAAAAAATTGTTATATTATAAATACAATAATATTAATAATTTATACATTAATAATATATTAATTACTTATACCGATATATCACCTGATAAATACCAAACGTCCCCAGACTTCTTTATTAATGTTGCAAAACTATATTGAGTCCTTAACTTTAATGCACCCCCAGCACTTAATATAGTTACACCAGTACCACCACTAATAGATGTTTGACCAGTACCGTTTTGAACAATACCAATTTGAACACCAGTGCTAAAATTGGTTGTAGCACTAGGTGGTACAGATACAATATTAGCTGTAGAACTAGTCATTTCAATAATAGTATTGTTATTAGCTGCCGAAAGTTGTAGGGTATAAGCCGTTCCGATAATAGCACCAAATGAAACATTACTACTTGCTGATGTAATTCCTGTGATGGTATTTCCATTTACATTACCAGTACCCGAAAGAGTGATTGTACCTGTTGCAGAATTATATGTACCACCAGTTACAGCATTTATTGTATAAGTAAGTGCTGTACTACCACCTGAAGTAACACTCAACACATTACCTGACAATGTTGTTGCGCTTATATATGTTGGTAAATTAAAATAGGTTGTTGCTGATATTGTTGTTGCTGTTAACCCAGATACAATTGTATTACCAGTTACTGTTAATGTATTTGCTGTCAGACCAGCTAATCTAGCATTACCAGTTACGTTTAATGTATTTGCTGTTAAACCAGAATTAAATATTGTAGCTCCATTTACCGTACCACCACTAAATGTTGATGAACTAGCAGTAAATGGGTCAACCTGAACAGTTTTTGTTACACCAGTTAATCTTATTTTTAAATCACCATTTTGAACCCATATATCCCCGTCGTTTGGTGATGATGGTGCTGTCGAACCACTAATAAGCCTTAATGATGCTTGAGTTACAGTTGCCGCTGGAAGTGTTAATCTAGCAGTAGGTGTTTCAACACCGATACCAATCATACCTGTCGCTGTTGCACCTGTTGATGGATTACCAGTTGTTGTACCATATATGTTTGAACCAAAAATAACACCACCAATATTAATTCGATTTGATGGTGTTCCAGACAAACCTATATTTGTACCTACGATAATATTATTTGAACCTAAGTTACCACGCCAACCCGTTTGATATCCTAACAATATTGATTGGCTACCACCAGTCATAAAATAGCCAGCTCTATAACCAATAGCTACTAAATCCGATGGCCCGCCAACAATTGACCTACCCGATTCAGAACCCATGATTATTGATGTTGTAACACCTGTCGAGTTAATACCAGCACTTTGGCCAACAATTATTGAAGTTGATGACCCCGAAGCGTCCTGCCCAGCACTATTACCAACAAAAACAGAATTTAACGCAGTTGTTGCACCATTACCAGCAGAACTACCAATAAAAATAACGTTTGAAGTTACAAAACCACTAATTGATGAATCAGCACCAGCAGCATTACCAATATAAATTGAGGATGAAGGTGTATAATTTCTAGCACCTGCCGACAATCCAATACCGACAGAGCTACTTAACGTAACACCATTAATACCTGCATTAGAACCAATATATACTGAAGCAGCGGCACCATTTGTATTTAAACCAGCACTATTACCAATAAAAACAGAATTTGTTGAAGTACCTGACAAATCTTTGCCAGCTTGAAAACCAATAACTACTGTATTTGCAAATGTACTAGCTGTATCAGCAGTATATTGTCTAGATTGAAAACCAGCTTGATTACCAATAATAACCGCACTAGTTGCTTGACCTTTATTAGTTTTATACGCTGATGCCCCAATAACAACACTACTCGATAACCTACTAGATGCACGAGCGGCTTCAGTCCCAATAACGACCGTATTTTGTGAATTACCCGAAACAAATGCACCCGCTAAATTACCTATAAAGGTTGAATTAGCAATTGTACCTGCATTTGTCGAACCAGTTGCTGGAAAATAAGGTTGTTGAGCTGTATTAGTACCAATTGCAATAACATTAGCCGCACTATTTACTGTTGCCGCACTCAAAAGACCATTAAAACCTATAACAACACCATATGTTAAACCAGTAGACCTAGAACCAGCATCAGTACCAATTAAAACACTACCATATGACAAATAATTATTAAGACCAGCTCTGTAACCAATATAATCAGAATAATCATTTAAGGTTGCACCACTACCAGCTTGATAACCAATAAAATTAAAAAATTTAGTACTAGTTGCACCAATACCAGCTTCATGACCAATTATATTACCATATTGTATTGTGTTAGACAAAGTACCAGCTGAAGCACCAATAAGTGTTGTTCCTGTTATAGCTGACGCTTGATAACCAGCTTCGTTACCAATAAAATTTAAATCACTATTTACGGTTACATCTGAAAAAAGAACACCCAAACCCGCATTGTAACCAATAAAATTTGAGAAAGTTATACCAGTTGATGATTCACCAGCACTAGTACCAATAAAATTTGAAGCTGATGTGTTCCTAGCACCATCACCAGCACTAGAGCCAATAAAAGATGACCCACCTATATTCCTAGCACCCAAACCAGCACCTTGGCCTATAATATTTGAAGTACCAATATTACTTGCACCCCCACCAGCATCACTACCAAATAAATTTGAATCAGCAATATCCGTCGCATCCTTACCAGCATCCTTACCAAAAAAATTTGAATTGGTAATACCAGAAGTATAACTCCCAGCATTTGAACCAATAAAATTTGAATAGGCTAAATCAGAACCGTTCGATGCTGCATTGTAACCAATAGCATTTATTTTTAATATATTACCAAACCCATCAGTATTATTAATACTATAACCAGCAGTATCGCCAATAAAATTTGAACTAGTAACACCCGTTGTAAGTCTACCAGCATTATAACCAATGAAATTTGAACGGTCTGTCGCACTTGCCCCATCACCAACACTACTACCAATAAAATTTGAATATATTGAATCGTTAGCGCTAATTCCAGCAGAATTACCAATAAAATTTGAATATGTTACACCAGTCGCATTTTGACCAGCATCACTACCAATAAAATTAGAGTCATATGAGTTAATTGCTTGATACCCAGCACCATCACCAATAAAATTTGAATTACTAGAACCTGTTGCTTGATACCCAGCGCTTTGACCAATAAAATTTGAAGATTCTGCATTAATTGCTTCAGCACCAGCATCCAAACCAATAAAATTTGAATAACTTAAATCACTTGCACCATAACCAGCACCTTGACCAATAAAATTTGAATTGGTGACACCAGTCGCACCAAAACCAGTTGTGTAACCGACAACAAACATATCGTTACCCAAAGCCTGAGCATCATCACCAATTGCTATTGAATTTGTGGCTGAAACAACTGGAGGTGTTGTTGGGTCTCCTGCTGGTTCAGCATAGTATTTTAAAGAAACCGTTGACGCACTACCTGTTAAACCAGAAACTGGATAAGCATGCAATACACCATTGGTATCAATACTAACAACAAATGTATCAGCTGTTGTTGCTGTTAATCCTTGGAATCTAACAGGGTTTGTCGCTGCTGATATATGTAATGTGTTGGTTGCCGCTGTTGTACCTAAACCAGTATTTCCAGACGCGTCAATATATAATCTAATTTCGCCAGCACCATTAGCAATAACAATGCTATTAGTTAACCCACTTGTAAGTTGCGGTATGTTATTACCAATAACAAGGTTATTGCTTCCTGTTATAATACCCTTACCAGCATAATTACCAATATAAATATTATTATCACCACTTGTTTGTCCAGAGCCAGCTAGTAAACCAATTAAAATAGTATTGTTTAAATTAGCAATACCTGTATAACCACTATTTAATACCCCCGTAGCCCACCCAATACTAGTATTACCTGAACCCGTTTGATTATGATACAATGCTCCTTGACCAACACCCGTGTTATTAATACCTGTTGTATTATTATATAACGCGCCATAACCAATACCTGTATTATAGTTACCTGTTGTGTTAAATCTAAGAGCAACGCTACCAGTACTAGTATTTCCAGTACCAATAGTACTATTAGCTAATGATGCATAACCAATTGCTGTGTTTGAGTTACCTGTAGTGTTTACAAGTAGAGCACTAGACCCAACAGCTGTATTAAAACTACTACCAGTTGTGTCTCTTAATGTACCATTACCAACACCTGTATTACTACCACCAACAGCAAGTTTACTCAACGAACCGTAACCAATCGCAAAATTTAAATTACCTGTTGTATTTGCAGCTAAAGCACCAGAGCCAATTGCTAAATTTCTAATTCCCGTGGTATTTAATGATAAACTACCCGCACCAATAGCAGTATTTTCATAACCAGTAGTGTTGTTAGTTAATGCACTTGTACCAATTGCGTTATTAGTATACCCAATTGTATTATTTGCCAATGCTTGATATCCGATTGCAGTATTACTATAACCGCTTGTAACCGCTGATAAAGAACCCGCACCAATACCTACATTACCACCAAAATTAACACCAGAATCAATTGTTGTAAAATTACCAGCACTATTACCTAAAAATAAGTTATTAGAACCATAAGTATGAATAAATCTATTTGAATTTTGGTTAATAACACCAGATGTTGAAGATGTAGTACTAGGTATACCAACAGTTGTTGCGGATAAACTACCATTTACTGTAAACCCACTAACTGTATTAAAGTTTGTTGTAAATGTTCGACCACTAGAATCATTTATTGTAAATGTATTTGCTGAAGATATATATCCAAAACTAGTAATAACCGTATCAGTATATCCACTTGTAAATCCTGATACATCAAACACCCCACGACCACTCAATGCCAACCAATTAAGTGTATCACCTGTTGGTGGTGTGACACTAGGCCCAACATTAGCGGATATTACAAAATAATCTTTATTATTACCACTATATGTAACAACCGTATCTGCTGTATATGCAGACACCGCCCTCCAATTTCCAGCATAATACAAACCAGTACGGCTATTGTTAACATTTGAATAAAACGTAACAACACCAGTGTTTTTATTATAAGTACCACCAGTTACAGTCATATCTGTGGCTAATATGCTTAGATTTACAGTTAATGGTGAGTTATTGTTTTGGTTAATAGTTAAATCATAATCACCCTGACTAAATGTAAATCCAGTAACATAAACATCTTTCGGTAATCCATTATATTGTGTTGCTGATATCGTATTTGCTGTTAACCCACTAATAAATGATGTTGCACCACTTACTGTACCACCCGTAAATAATGTACTAGTACTAAACCCAGTGATTTGAACTCCATTAACACCTCCTGTTCCACTTAATGTTATTATACCTGATGAATATGAACCTCCTGTTACCGCATTCACTGTTGATGTTATTGCTGTACTACCACCTGAAATTACACTTAAAACATTTTCTGAGGACAATGTCACTGCGCTTATATATGTTGGTAGATTAAAGTACGTAGTTGCACTTATTGTATTTGCGGTTAGACCACTAATAAAGCTTGTTGCTCCACTAACCGTGCCACCAGTAAAGCTACCAACTGGTAAATTAAGGTATGTTGTTGCTGATATTGTATTACCACTAAGTCCGTTAGTAAATAAAGTAGCTCCATTTACAGTACCACCATTAAAACTATCAACAGTTTTTAATATTAAATCATTATCTGTGGTACCACTACAATACCAGTATTCAATAACACTAGAACCCGAAAAAATACCAACGGTCAACCCCTTTGTTCTTTGTAATGATAGTATATTAGTATTAGCGTCTGTAATACCACTCCATGGACCATAACGTTTGTCCAATACTTTTGGTGAATTAATATTTATATTATCACTAAGATTTATTGCCATATTATTTAATTATTTCTAAATTCTAATGTTTGTTGCACAGTAGGGTTAACACTCCAATGCATTTTATAAGTTATTCCAGACCAATAAGATTCTGGACTTTTAACGGGTTGTAAAACGGCTGTTGTAATAAAACTATTATCAATATTACCGAAATCAAAACCATTAACCCACCATATTGTTTTTGTTGTATATCCAGAATAATAGGCAACCCAAATAAATTCACCAGTATTTAATGTATTATACGGTACCGATATTGTACCAGATGCTGACGATAAAACTTTATTTGCTGTACCAGCAGATATAGTATCCGCAATATCCTGAGCCGTTGGTAATGTATTTGATTTACCCCAGAAATATGGGTACATACCAGTTACAGTATATATTGTTGATTGAAAATTGCTACTAGCCGCTTGTGGTGCGTTAACAGAACGCACAGCTGGTGTTCTTGTATCAACAAACCCTTTATTATTATTTTTAGATGACCCAGAGGCATAATTACCGTCACCATTATAAGTTGTTGTTGATAAATTACCCGTAACAGGTGCTGGTATAACATATGTTTCAGAATATGATGGTGTAATTGTATATCTAAAATTAGGGTTATTAGGATTTGGATAGGTAAATTGGTTTGGAACATTTGGCTCTGAAGATACCGTAAACGTAGTATCGGTAAATAATGAAGAACCATTTCTAAACACCCTTAATTGTGAAAAAGCACCTGCGTCATTTTTAATACCATATACGCTAATAGTTCTTGAATATGTTGAACCAATCTCCACAGTTTGTGTTGATGGTCCTGTCATTGTAATTGTTGGAATTGTATATGTTGGATTAGCAACAGGAAACAATATATCGTCAAACAACTGAACTAATGTTTTACCAGTTAATGAGGAAACAGCAGTACCTTGAGGTAACCCACCAATAGCCGCATCCATTGTCAATGTTCCGTCTAAGCTAGTATTATAAAGTGAATATAATGAATTACCATTTCTACCTAACCCAGTATTTGCTGATATCGTAATTCCAACATTTGTAAGGTTTGAACCATCACCATAATATGTTGTTGCACTAACAGTATTCGCAGTTATTGTATCTATATTAGCGGTTGTTGCTGAAATCAGTCCAGAACTAATAGATACAGCATTTAATGTATTAAATGTAGCAGCACTATTAACAGTTAAACTACCACTAATAGTTAAACCAGTCATACTATTTATCGTCTGTGCAAACGTTGCACCGCTAGAATCAAAAATACTAAATGTATTATTTTTATATGTAAAACCAGTAACACGTATATCTGTATACCCGCTTGTAAACCCACTAACATTAAATGTACCACCACTATTATTGGTAAACGTAACAACACCATTATTTTTATTATAGGTACCACCAGTTACGGTCATATCTGTAGCTAATATTGACAATGACTCTGTTGTTGACCAATTATCATTTCTACTTATCGTTAAATCGTAATTAGCAACATTAAATGTAAGTCCAGTTACATAAACATCATCAGATGGTTTAAAAAAACCAGTAACATCAAATGTGCCGCCAGTTAAATTAGTAAAAGTAATAATACCTGTGGTATCATCATATGTGCCACCAGATATTACGGTATCAACATTCAAACCGTTGGTTATAAAATCAGCTAAAGTATTTAATGTGACTTTTTTTGTTGCATTACCATTAACAATCGGCATAATATCATTATTGGTTAATGATGTGGCAAATGCTAATTGACTAATTTTTTTATTTTCGTTTTGTGCTGGCATCTTTTTTAATTTATTCTTGTTCTATGGCAAAATAATCTTCTTGTAAAATCCAGAAATAATTCTGTAAAAGAATCAAGTTTGTGTCTAATGGATAGTACCTAGATACTTCGTTTATATAAATATTCTGTATATCTGTAAAATATAAATCACAGATATTAAATTTAAATTGGGAAACAGCCCCAATAAACGTTCCAGCAAAATTTTCTTGTATTGGTAAACCTAAATCATTTTGGTCTCTACCATCAAATGTTTGTGTTTCAATTAACCCCTGCGAACCGCCACCTAAACTAATGTTAAATGGTACGCCAACTTGCTTTTCCATATGTTCCTCAAGCCTTCTTGCAATAAATTCACTAAAATTATTTACCGTAAATTTAAGTCGACCATTAATATAAAACATCAATCTACCAGTTCTTGGTTTTTTATATTTAAAATCACAATCATTATAGTATTCATTCATTGTATATCGAATAACAATATTTGTCCATGCATCGTCTTGAATCATTCCACTTGAAGAATATCCTTCTTGTATTGTTATTCCACTAACATAAGTTGTTCCAGAACATTGGCCAGTTACACTTAAAAGCCTGTATCCAATACTACCATCATCTTTAATTCTAAACCCTAATGCGTTATCTAGGATATCCAATTTGTAATCTAAATTATCAAATTCTATTGATTCACTAAACCCAGAAAAACTACAAACAGTTTGATTACCAAATCCACTAGGATTAGAAGAGCCACATGAATGACATCTTGTTGAACCACTACCAGCCCTACCATATATTAAAAATGGATTTTCAGTGTTAGTTATTACTGTTTTTGGCGTTGTAATAACTAATGACCCACCAGAATAAGTACAAACAGTTTTGCTACCTAGTCCGCTATGATTTACAGCACCGCACGAATGACATCTACTTGGACGCATTCCAGCTCTACCATAGATTAAAAATGGATTTGTAATATATTCGGTATTTACACTATCTGGATATAAAGATATCAACTCACCACTCGCACCAGTAATAAAAATTTCTGGTTCTTTAGGTATTGTACACCAATCACTTAGGGTATCTGTACAACCAGTTGGGACAGTACAACCACTGGTACAACCAGTATCGGCACCCTCAAACAAATTCCAAAATTTATTTTCTGCACGCGTACCCATATAAAAGAAAAATCCTTTATTATTTGGATATGTGTCATTTAATATTGTATCTGTATAACCAGAACACTGATTTTCTTGTTTTTTTAACCAAAATTGCGCAACCCAAGCTTTATTTACTCTATTCGGTAAAACATCATATGTTGAACCATCTATCTTATAATATCCCTGATAAAAACCACCGCACATTTGAGCATAGTTGCCACTATCGTCATTTAATATATCAATTGGGTATATATAATCACCTGTTGTACCTGTAACTCTACTAAGATGCAATCTGCTATCACCAGACGGGATAATCAGGGTTGTGCCTGTCAATGCGGATAAAAGGGCTTGATTTGTTGGGTCTGATGGATTCTTTTCAAAGGTCACCAATCCGTTATCAATACCTGTAAGACCAATTGTACTAAAAGTATATCCAGTATTTGTTGCTCCAGTCCAATAATATAGACTTGAAATTGTATTTGCAGATGTTGAGCCTGAAGAATATATTGCTGGTTCATTAAAATCAAACCAAACAACAGCACATTCACCAGTTATGGGAATATTGGGTATCAACGATTGATTATCATCGTCATTTGCTAGATAAAAATCCCAATAATCGCTATTAGATAATCTTAAATCTAGTTTTTTATATTTATAGTTTTTTATATTTCCCATTATAATATATAAATATCAATTTTTTATTTAGCGTTTAATTCTTTTATTTTTATTTCCAAGTCATTAATTTTAATCAGTGCTTCTTGAAGAGACTTTACTGTTAATGCTAAAATACCATCATAATCTAAACCATAAACACCATCCTTTTTTTCACCATCACCCAAAACCAAATCTGGCGTGGTTTCTAAAACGTCTTGTGCTATAAATCCATGTCTTTTAATACCAACATATTTGTTAAATTCAAATTTTGCTGGTTTTAATTTTAAAATAATTGATGAGCTATCACCTGAAATGTATTCAATATTATTTTTTAATCTTTTGTCTGAGGTTCCACCACCTGGTGTACTTAATACGCCAGCATCCGTTAATGAAAAAATAAGACTTTTATACCCATCATCAATGATTTCTATATCACCAGCAAGATTAAGTCTAAATGTTTTTGACGCCTTTGCCGCACCAAGTGCCGTGTTTTTAACACTTATAAAATCAACATAATCTGTACCACCAATTGTATTGCTACCGCTGATATCAATAAATGCGTTTTCAGGACTACCATTAGTTATTACACTACCTTTACCTGATAATATAGTACTAGTAATACCACTAAAACTACCACTAACAATGTTATTTATATTAGCATCACCTTTTACAATTAATTTAGCACCGTCCCATGTTAAACTTTCACTAGTCGCTGTTTTTTCAGGATTAAGCTGATAGAGTATTCTATTGTCCGTACCACTTTCAGTTGCTATATTAGCTGCTAACTTAGCAATTCCGTCTAAAGAACCTATCACTGTTGTGGCACTTATTGTATTTGCTGTTAAACCACCAGTAAATATTGTTCGACCACTTACAGTACCACCACTTAGTGGTAGATATGCACCTGATGCAGATGAACTACCTGTATACGCAGACAGGCTTATTGTAAATGCCGAGTATTGGTCAACCCTATTTTGTCTTAACGTTATGGTATTTGATGACAACGTAAAACCTGTTACAAAAGTATCAGCTGTTACTGGTAAGTTAAGATATGTTGTTGCAGATATACTTGCAGCCGTTAATCCACTAACTATTCTTGTATCACCACTAACATCTAGTGTGAATTGAGGTGAGGTAGTTAATATACCCAACCTACCACCACTAGTATTGGTAAACCTAGCTATTGCCGTAGTATGACCCCATATATCCACAAAATTTTGATTACCACCACCAATTCTTAAAGTACTACTATCGATTGCTTTAAGAACAACCATTTGCGCATAATCTGTTGGCCTTAAAAATGATAAACCCCCAGAATCAGAATTAATTGTTAATCCATCAGGTATTGTACCACCACTATATGAACCAACAACTGGTGTTGCCCCGATTAATACTCTACCACCAGAACTATTTGCTAGTTTAGTTGTTCCAGAAGAAGTAAATAAGCTACTAACAGTTAATCCACTCATACTGTTAATAGTTGCTGAGAATGTAACACCACTCTCAACTATTGAAAATGTATTATTTGTTGGCGTATAACTAAAAGAAGTTATCGTACCACCACCACCACTAGTACTTCCAGAACTAGATACATTACTCCAAAGATTACTACTATTTTTATTAATATATATTGTACCAGTACTTTTATCTGTAAACAAAGTTCCTATTGGCGCTAAATGCGTCGGTACACCAAGTCCACTTTGTATTGAACCTGAATTTAAACCATCCTCTCTTATTTCTATTGCCATTATATATTAAAATGATTCTAAATTTATTCTTTTCCAACCATTTTCTGTTTTTAAATACAGATAATTCTCATCTCTTGTAAGGTTACCTAAATCACCCGATAAATCTTGTGATGATATTGGTGTAAATGCTGGGATGATTAAACCGTTTGGTTTTAAATTTGTATTTGTTGTCCAATCACCGTTTTCATCTGTTTCTAAAAATGCGTTTTGGTTATCAGCAATTGCATGTAAAACAATAATACCACCACCTATTGATGTTTGATGATTACCATTATAGTTTAATTCAATATTATTATCTTCAGCAACAACGGTTTGTGTGTTTAAACTTTCTCTATTTACATTTATTGTAACATCACCATTTACCAATTCTTTTATTGCCTCTACCAATAATGCTGTAACATCTTTATAATGAACACTCATGTATTTACCGTCGTGATGTGTTAACTCTGGAACAACTTCATTTACCTCCTGTGCAATAAAACCTATTTTTGTTGCATCTCCTCCGCTATCTCTATCCCTCCAATTAAATGTTACACCTCTAAGGTTTAAAACTTTATTTAATGCATTATCAATATTGTTAATATTTTCTTTTAGACTGATATCAGATGCATTATTCACCAAGAACCCGTTAGCATCAATACCTACGTCAATCGTGCCTGGGCCTGAACCAAGACTGGTTATTATCATTCTTTCAGTTCTGGTGATGCCAGAGACATCAACCCAAATTGTCCTACCAGTATAATCTAATGTACCAGCACTTAAATAAGTTAAAAGCGATGTTGTTACGGTACCAGTAAAAACACCAGCCGATGGGCTAACGCAAATTTGCGGGGTGATATCAAAACTAACACCTGAATAGTTTAAATAATATCTATTTCCATCGGTAGTACCAGTTGTATTACCTGTATATACTTGACCAGTATTTTGTGTTAAACCACTATTTGTACTTGTTATTGCCGATATACGTGATTTAGCAATATTCATTTTTGTATCGTACCAAGTAAAAACTGTAACACCAGTATTACCTGAAAAAGTGCTAAGAACACCAGATACAGTTGAAGTAGCGGCCGTTGTTGTTAAATCTGGGCCTGTAGTTAAAGAACTAAAAGTAACACCAAATGCAGTTCCGCCAGATAAAACACTAAATGTTTCTGGCTGTTGTTTTACCTGTCTTGTTGAAAAATCTAATTTTGTTGTAAATTCCATTTTTATTGGTTTTATAATAAATATTCTACGTTTCTAATATATTTATTATAAAAGAATTATTTATGCCTATTATTAAAAAACATGAATTAGAAGAACTTGTTGGCGGCGATGGCGAGGTTATTGGTGGTGATAGAAATGTTACTAGCAATTCAGAAATTGAAACAGGTCCAGTACAAAAACCATGGAACGACAATTCCGATTACGAAAAAGGGATGTCAACGACTACCGATAGAGCTACAAGATATAGACAAAATATCCCATGGTTTGCCGTTTATAGCTATCGCAGCTCAAGTGGTCGTGGATTACCAATAAACAAAACAAATAAAAAAGTCAAAAAAAAGAGTCAAATAGAAGAAGAAATCATGGAAGATTTAGTTAAAAAGTCAAAAAAAGACCATGATATGATAGAAAAAAACTTTGACGCTAAAGTTGAAAAAATGGTTGATACAATAGAAGATATTGATTTAAGCAAAGAACAATTAAATAAAATAAAAACTGCAATCATCAATAAAATAAAAAATAAAGATGCCTAATTCAGATTTAAAAGATAAAATATATAATGTACCTGCCCAACATCAAAATTTTTTGGGGCAGACAATATCATATCATAATCTTAAAATGACAAAAACTAGGCTAAACCAAGCAAAGAAAGATAAAAACCAACAAGAATTTAATAGAAAGGGTGGTGAAAACGTATTACAGTGGGTAAACAATACATTAAAAACTGACCGAGACGCTATTTATAATAAGAAAAAAACTGGTATGGATGCTGGAAGAGAAAACGAATTTATAAAAGACCACGAAAAAGATAAAAGCGCTAATGCAACAAAAGTTGGTGGTGTACCAAAAATAACAAAAGGTAGCGTGTTTAGAAAAATAATGACTAACAAAGAAGTTTATAACGAGTCCATTAATAAAGAAATTAATGAAATCTTATATTTAATGGAGTATATGAATAACAACAAAAAAAATATATAATTTATGCCAAGCAATTACATTCCAAGGCCCGTTCCTGGACAAAATGTCGGAGGTCAATCTGATATGGAATACGCAGCTATTCTTCAAAGAAATACCTTGATTCCTATTAATACTTATAATAGTTATGCTTCCGCAAACCAATACGGTCTTACACACACTAGAGCTATAACTGATAACCAAACACCAAACGCTGGTAGAGGTACTGGCGTTTTTTTAGATATCAATAATTATGGTGCTGGTTTAGATTGGGACAAATTAGGTAACCCACAACCAGGAAGTATCGTAGGTGCTGGTGCTGGCAGATTGCCGTCATTAACATACAATAACGCAACTTGGGGTATGGGACCAGTCGCAATAGGGATGACAAACTATGCACCACCAAATACGGCACTAAACATTGGTCAAGTAATAATATAATATGAAACTTTACAATTTATTTAAAGAGATTATATTAGAAGAAAAAAGGTTATTAGCTGAAAATGTTAGTGACCAAGAAATAAATGATGCGATTAAAGGAAAATACAACATAAATATACTTTATGATGATTATCCAGATGTTACACCATCAGTTGCTCCTAGTAAAAGATATATACAAGTATATAATTTTGCGGAAACAAAAGCTGGTAACAAAGCAATAAGAGCATTTCAAATTTTTGGTGGTTCAAAGACAACACCAAAACAGGGTGCGTGGAAAATATTTAGACTAGACAGAATACGTGGTTGGTTTCCAACAAAAATGAAATTTTATAACCCAGTTTCTGATTTAGACGCAAATATTCCTACGTACAATAAAAATGGTGACAGAACAATGTCACGTGTTATAAATAAAGTAGATTTTAATAAATAATTTTTATGGATGCACCACAACCAGTAGATTTAAATAAATTAAAAAACATTCTTGGAAATGCCAAGGCTGTAATGAATAAGGTTGAAAACAATAGTTTTAAAACGGGGAATATTAATGGGCGAGCGTTAACAGAAGAAGGCGTAGCTGAATTACAGTCAGAAGGGGTTAGACCAGTGTCTACATCGCCGATGACATATAATGAGGAAATGATTAAGAATTCTAAGTTGCCAGCAGCAATTAAAAAGGCAATGCTAGAAAACCCAATCCCACAATTATCTGGACCAAGCCATACGTTTAATATAAACGACGTATCTGACTTGATTGACGAAAAACCAATGCCATATCCTAAAGCACCTAAAACAAAAGTTGTCAACGAAACATATAGCAATAATAAGTCAGATACAATTACTATAAGCAAATCTGATTTAAAAGAGATGGTTAATGATTTGGTTAATGAAAAATTATTAGAGTTTTTTGTTAAAAACCACAATAAATCAGTTACTGAAGACGCTGTTAAAAGAACAATCACGACCCTGATAAAAGAGGGTAAAATACAACAAAAGAAAAGGACTTTATAATAATAAAAAAAAATATTTTATTAAAGGGGATTAATTTCTCCTTTTTTTATTGACTAATATTACATATTCATTATTATTAACTCATAATTACATTTAAAAAATTAATATGAGTAAAATTAAAGTTTTAGTAGTACCCTCTGACCGTACTGGTGTCGGATACTTTAGAAGCACAAAACCACACATTGCATTAGAAGAAAAATACCCCGACGAATTTCATGTCGATATCGAGTATGAACCAGAGTTAAACAACGACGAATGGTTAAAACAATACGATGTTATACATTATCATAGAACCCTAGGTGCTTACGAACAACAAGAGGCTCTATTAAATAAATTGGATAATTTAGGTATTGCAACAATAATGGATTTAGACGATTATTGGTCACCTGGCCAACATCACCCAGCTTTTTTATTAATTAAAAATAGCGGTTTAGATAAAATGATTCTAAATAATATTAGAATTGCTAAAAATGTAACAACAACGACAAGTATATTTGCTGAAGAAATTGCAAAATATAATAAAAACGTTTATGTTTTACCAAACGCAATTGACCCGAATGAAAAACAATATACCCCAACACCAGAAAAAAGCGATAGATTAAGAATTGGATGGCTTGGCGGTAGTAGTCATTTGAAAGATTTAGAAATATTAAAAGGAGTTGTTGGTAGATTACACAATGACGGATTGTTAGATAAAGTTCAATTTGTTTTGTGTGGTTATGATTTAAGAGGAACAATGACTATCATTGATGAGCAAACTGGTCAACAAACACAAAGACCAATTAAACCAACAGAAAGTGTTTGGTATCATTACGAAAGAATTTTTACAGAAGATTATACAACGGTCAGCCCAGAATATAAAGAATTTTTATTAAAATTCAAAAATGAAGAATATCCTAATGTTGCAAACGAACCATATCGAAGAGTTTGGACAAAACCAATTAGTAGCTACGCCTCAAATTATAATTTATTTGATATATCGTTAGCGCCAATCGAAGAAAATATTTTTAATAAGGTTAAAAGCCAACTTAAAGTTATTGAAGCTGGGTTTCATAAAAAAGCCCTAATTGCACAAGATTTTGGACCGTATCAGATAGACGTTAAAAATGCCTACCAATTTGGTGGCGGATGGGATGTAAATGGTAACGGTATATTAATTGAAACAAATAAAAATCATAAAGATTGGTATAAGTTTATTAAAAAATTAATACTAGAACCAGAATTAGTTCAACAATTAAGCGAAAATCTACACAATACGGTTAAAAATTTATATTCTGTTGAGGCGGTTAGCGATAGTAGACGTGATTTATATAAAAAATTAAAATCACAAATGGATGAAAAACAATCAGCTAAAAAAATGGTTTTAAATTAGACTTTTTAATTTGTTTTTGGTATATTTGTAAAAAATATGAATATGATTAAACAAGAACAAATCGTAAAAAACACTAAAAAGTATTTCCAAACAGCTCAAGAACAAGGGTTTATGACTGAAGAGTTAATGGCTTTTTTAGGTGAAAATTTTATAAAAGCTCCAGCATCAACGATGTCTGATTTACATAATGCGTTTGAAGGTGGTCTAATTGACCATCTTTTGCGCGTTACAAAGTACGCGGTTTCAATCAATGAAACAATCTTACCAGAAAATCTAAAACTACAGAAGAAAGACATTATTAAAGTTTGCTTTTTACATCAAATAGGTAAAGCACATCTATACACCCCATGTACTTCTGAGTGGCATATTAAAAATCAAGGAAAAATGTATGACTTTAATGACAGCCTAACTTCAATGCGTGTTGGTGAGCGTTCAGCTCATTACGCATTAAATAATGGAGTTACACTCACCGAAGAAGAATATCAAGCAATTATAAATTTTGATAAAGATGATAGCGATAAACAAGCAAAATATCATAATTCTTTATTGGGTGATTTATTAAAGATGGCTAATCAATTGGCGATAACAGAAGAAAAAAACCAAAAAAATTAATATGGATATAGCAGAAAAAATGAGAAAAAAAATTTTTGATATAATCGACCCAAACGTAGATTATACACAAGAAGATTTTGAAAAAGAATTTAGTCGCATTGACTATACTAACACTACTGATTATAAATTAAGTATTCGTTTTGTAAACGAATCAACAAACCCAAACCCAGAATATGCGACCGAAGGTTCATCTGGTTTTGATTTAAGAGCAAAATTGAACGAAAGCATATCTATAAAAAGTGGTGAATATAAACTAATTAATACGGGGTTATTTTTTGATATACCAACTAATATGGAAATGACTATTAGGTCACGTAGTGGTTTAGCACATAAACACGGTGTTTGTGTTCTAAACGGCGTTGGAACAATAGATAGCGATTACACTGGTGAAATAGGTGTTTTATTAATTAATCACGGAAAAGAAGATTTTATTGTTAATAATGGGGATAGAATTGCACAAGCCGTTTTGTCTAGTGTTTTTGCTAAAGGCTTAGTTAATATTACCGAATGTAATGAAATTATTAAAAAAACAAATAGAGGTAATAATGGTTATGGTTCTACTGGGTCTAAATAAGTATATTTGTTAAAATAAATTATAAAAAATAAAATGAAATTAGATTTTAACGATTTGTTAATTGTACCAAAAGAAATAACAAATATAAATAGTCGAACTGAAATCAATCCGTACATTTTTGGGATGCTACCATTAATTACCGCACCTATGGACACTGTTGTATCCAAAGAAAATGCTGGGTTATATATTATTAATAATATAAATGTATGCCTACCTAGAAACGTAGACTGTGATTTAGGGTTTAAAGCATATTCGATATCTCAGATGAATGATTTGTTAAATTCTAATAGGGGTACTTTAGAAAATGGGTATTATTTAATTGATGTTGCTAATGGGCATATGGACTCGGTAATAAACATCACAAAAAAAATAAAACAAAAAAACAAGAAAGTTAAATTAATGGTTGGTAATATCGCCAACCCAGAAACATATCGATTACTATCTGAAGCAGGTGCCGACTATATTAGAGTTGGTATTGGAAATGGCGGTGGCTGCCTAACAACGCAAAATACAGGTGTTGGATATCCAATGGCATCATTGATTAAAGAATGTTATGACATATCTGCTACATTATACAAACCCGCATATATAGTTGCCGATGGTGGAATGCAAACATACAGTGACATAATTAAAGCTCTTGCATTAGGTGCTGATTATGTTATGCTTGGTAGCGTTTTAAATAAATCACTTGAATCTGCTGGTGATAATTACCTTTGGAAAAAAATAAAAGTATCACAAACAATGGCTGAGAAAGCGTATAAACTAGGTATACCTGTTTATAAAATGTTTAGAGGCATGAGTACCAAAGAAGTTCAAAAAAAATGGGGTGCCAAAGTCATTAAAACTTCTGAGGGTGTTGTAAGATATCGAAGGGTAGAATACACGCTATCCCAATGGTCCGAAAACTTTGAACATTACTTACGTTCAGCGATGAGCTATACAGGTTCACATAAACTAAGCGAATTTATCGGTAAAGCAAACTTAATACAAATAACAAATAACGCATATAAAAGATTTAACAAATGATAACAGTAGTATATTGTACTAGAAACTCAAACCCTAAACACACAGAACATATTATTAAAATGTCTGGTTTAGGTAAACACATTGAAGTGATTGAAATTATAAATAATGGAGAATCATTAACAAAATGTTATAACCGTGGATTAAAAGCTGCGAAAAACAATATTGTTGTGTTTATGCACGACGATGTAATAATTGAAACTTCTGCTTGGGGTAGCAAAGTTATCAAACATTTTGAAAGCAACCCAGAATTTGGAATACTTGGTGTTGCTGGAACAACAGATATGCCATTAAGTGGCAGATGGTGGGACGACAGAACAAAAATGGTCGGTATTGTTAACCACGAAAATGAAGGTAAAAAATGGGAGTCAAAATATTCTAAAAATTGGGCTAATGATATCGTAGAGGTACTTTCGGTTGATGGATTATTTTTTGCGGTTCACAAAAATAGAATTAAAAATAATTTTGACGAGAATGTAGAAGGATTTCACTTTTATGAAATTGATTTTGTATTTTCTAATTATTTAGCAGGTGTTAAAGTTGGTGTTCTTTTTAATGTACGATTAACTCACAAATCAATTGGTATGACAAATGAACAGTGGGAAGAAAATAGACTTAACTTTGTTAAAAAGTTTAATGACGACTTACCAGAAAAATTAGTCCCTGAAATGTATCAACCAAAAGAATCTGGTAATAAAAACACCAAGGTTAATATTAAAGTTGTGATACAATCACATGGAGATGTTACCGTTTTCGAAACAATATACAATAAGATTAAATCATTTAACCACCCTAACTTAACAATTTCACTAATAACAAATGAAAATTCATACGATAAGTTTAAAGATTTAAATTATGAAGGGGTTAAAATCTATGAAGGGTTTTACGATACACTACCAAAAAATTTATCAATATTAAAATTTGAAGATGATTTTGTTACCAATAATGACGATTTAATCTTTTTTATGAATGACAAAATTGAAATCGTGAATAATATATTTTTAAGTTTTTCTAAAATATATACAATAAATAAAAATACTTTTGGTTGTGGATTCCCATTATCGTACAATGATAATAAAACAGTATTTAGTTCTAGTTTAGAAATCTTTGCAAATAAAGAAGGCAAGGTCGCAATCAATATGAGAGATAGTAATACGTATTATAATGTTTATTATGGTACCATTTTAAATAGTTTTGGAAATCTTGCTGATTGTTTTGTAACAACATATACCAACTTAAAATCATTAGATTGGTTTAAATTAAACTATGAAACACCTCTTTACTTTAATGAATTTTCGCTTAGGTTATCGTTGAAAAATAAATTAACATATAATGATACTAATTCATTAACGGTTCAGAAATCTTTCATGGGTGAATCAAATATCCAACAAGATTTTCAAAACCTTATCAATTTTATTAGTACTGATGAAAAATTAAAAACACTAGTTAAAAACATTGAATGATAAAGATAATTTCTGGGTATACAAATAAAGGTGGGTCAACCGTTGCATTTATTAACTTAACAAATGCTCTAAATAATGCTGGTTACGATTGTACATTTTATGGTCCACACGAATGGCACTTAGACAAGTGTAAATCTGGATTATTAAGTCAGTTGTCTTTTGATAAAGAAGATAGAGTTATATCACATTATTTAAATTTAGAACAAAGACCAGACGTAAAAAAAATTGTTTTATCGTGCCATGAAAAATGGTGGTTTAGTTTTAGTAAAACTAATAAATACTTTGATACTGCGGTGTTTTTACATGAGGCACACCGAGATTTTCATTCAGATTATTACGGGGATTATGTTATAATACCAAATCTAAAAGAAAATTTAATACCAAAAGAAAAATTAGAATTAGATTTAGTTGCGGGTATAATTGGTTCTATCGAAGATAGAAAACAAACACATGTTTCTATACAAAGAGCTATGAAAGATAAATGTAAAAAAATATATCTATTTGGTTCAATAAACGAAGAAGAATATTTCAACAACTACGTTAAACCGCTTTTAACCCCAAAAATAGAAATGCTTGGCCATTCAACAAATAAACAAGAAATGTATGATACGATTGGAAGAGTATACCATTCATCAAAAGGCGAAGTGGCTTGTTTAGTTAAAGACGAATGCTATCTTACAAATACAAAATTTTTTGGTAACGAAGAAACTAATAACGAAGTTTCAACATTGACAAATGACGAGATAATAAATTTATGGAAAAAAGTTTTAGATATATGAAAAAAAATTTAATAATATCACCAGTTGGTGATGAATCCTTGCATAAAAATTGGTTATCGGAAAATAAAAATTTTGATTTAGTGTTAATTTATTATGGTAAATCAGATGATAAATTTTACGAGTATAAAAATGATTGCAATTTAATTGTAAGAGATACTGGTGAAAAAGGTTCAATGTATGTTAAATTCATTTCCGAACACTTAGATTTAATTAAAAATTATGAAAATATTTGGTTACCAGATGACGACCTAGACATATCAACCGAAGAAATTAACTTGTTATTTGAAACACACCAAAAATATTCTTTGTGGTTATCTCAACCGTCTGTTAAAGGTCATGTGTCATATGATATTGAAAGAAAACAAGAAGGGACAATACTAAGATTTACAACATTTGTTGAAGTTTTATGTCCGATGATGTCATACAACACACTTTTAAAGTTGTATGAAACATATGGTTATAATAAATCATCTTGGGGTTTAGATTATTTATGGCCTAAACTTCTAGGGTACCCTTCAAATAAAATAGCGATAATTGATTTAGTTACAGTCAATCATACAAAACCTGTTGGCGGAACTTATGATAGATTTGAAAGACATCCAATGGAGGAGTTAAAAGAATTATTTGCTAAATATCAATTAAGTTTTTATCAAAATACTTTTTCGTCAATAAAAATTAAATAACTATGAATATACACGCACACATACTTTCTTGGAATGAAGAAAAAATATTACCATATACGTTAGACCACTATTCTAATATATGTAGTAAAATTTTTATACACGATAATATGTCAACAGACGGTTCAGATGAAATATATAAAAAATACCCAAAGGTTACCGTATTAAAATGGGATAGCGGAAATGAAATCAATGAACTTAATTATACAAAAATAAAATCAGAGTCGTACAAACAATATAGCAGGGGTGAAGATGTTGATTGGGTCATTGTGTGTGATTGTGATGAATTTTTATACCATGAAAATTTAATAGAAAAATTAAAAGAATATAAATCTATTGGTGTAACAGTCCCAAGAATAGATGGACACGACATGGTTTCAGAAACTTTTCCAGAGTACGATGGAACCCCATTAACAGAAAAAGTTAAAATCGGTTCAGATACTTATGGGCCAATGTGTAAAAACATTATCTTTAACCCTAAACTTGATGTACAATACGGTATTGGTGGTCACAGCTTTGGGTCAAACGGTACAGTATATTCTGATTATGCGGATTTAAAGCTATTACACTATAAATTTTTGGGTAAAGATTACGTTAAAAGGGCTTACGTTGCTAGAGCTAAAAGATTATCAAACTTTAATAAACAACATAAATTTGGAGAACATTATTTTAATTTACCTTTTGAATATATGGATAACATGTTATCAGAAAAAAGACAAATTATATGAGAAAAATATTAATTTCTGATTTTACGACTAAAGAAGCACCACACGGTGGTTCAGAATGGGTTAATGAAGTCTTAATTAAAAAATTTAATTTAGATTTTGAATATTCGTCACAGTTACAATCATGGGATACGGAAAACTTTTATATAATTTCAAACATTTCATTAATGAACCCAACGTTAGTTAGAGAAATACCAAAGTTAAATTATATAATTATTGAAAACGATTATAAAATATGCGAGAGTAGACACCCGTGGCGATATCCAAATTCAATCGTCCCAAAAAACCAAAGAATAAACTACGATATTTACAAAAATGCTAAAGCAGTATTTGTTCAAACGACAGACCATTTTAATGTATATAAGGCAAATGAGGTTGAGGGTAATTTTATAAATTTAAATTGCTCAATATGGTCTGATGAAGATTTAGAAATGTTAAATAATTTTTTAATGAACAAACCAACAAAAAATGGCAAGACCGCTGTTTATTATACTAACAATTGGATAAAAAATAGTGAAGGTGCTATTAATTATTGTAATGATAATGGCTTAACACCTGAACTTATTGAAAATAATCCAAACAGACGAGATTTTTTAGATAAATTATCTAATTGTTCACAATTAGTTTTTTTACCAATTGCTAGAGAAACTTTTTGTCGTTTAGTTGTTGAGGCTAGATGCATGGGGTTAGAAGTAATAACAACTAAAAATTATGGGGCTTCTTTAGAGAATTGGTTTGATATGAAAGGTGCTGACATGTTAAAATTTTTAAAGTTTAAAACCGATAAGAATTTAAAAATAATAGAAAACTATATAAATAATTAAAATGTTTTTAAAAAAATGGGTTAAGAAAAATATAGCTGCGCTATCAATTGCGTTTTCAAATGTTGAAAAAAATGTTTTTGGTCAAAAAGGTGATGACATGACATTAGATACGGAAAAACAACAAAGACATACGCAAGGCATGTTAGCCGATTCTTTATTAAATGGTAAAATTACCGAAGAAGTTAAAAGATTAAGGTGGAGAACATATAAGGTGTTAAAAGCTGCTTATGGCAATACAGTAATTCTTGAAGGTTATGACGAAAATGATAATCCAATATATAAGTTAACTAATAAAAATGATAAAACGCTTTTAAAAAAAATAAACATTGATACTTTTGATGATTTTGATTTAGAAATGGTTTTTGAAAATAAAGCTATTGAGAATGGCGTTAATGATATTATTAGTGTATTAGACGACGAAAATAGTATTAATTTAATCGAGTATTTAATTAAAAATAAAGTCGAAAAACCCTTACTTATAGACAGGAAAGACTACCCAAGGTTTTACATTGAAAATTATACAAAAAAAATAAATATTCGTCGAATAACTGATGATGAAAAAATGATAGAGTTTTATATTGGTAAATATCCTGACGAGTACAATAAAAATAGTGGTATTTTTTTAAACCAAATTAAAAAATTAATTAATTCAGAATTAAAAAATATTAAATTTTTAGAATTTGAGGAAGTTTCATTTATAACAAACAACACACTCGGAGCTCAAGATTTTTTACTTTTTAGTTACGGTGAAATTAAATTTGAGAAAATAATTGAATTTGATGGTAACTATGTAATTAAATTTAAATCCAAGATAATAAAAAACGGGGAAGATATATTAATCAATTATATCGATTCAGAATTAGAAAAAAAATATAATAACAAAGAAAAAAAATAATTTTTTATGATTACAGCGATATTAAACGGGTACAAAAGACCACAATTTTTAAAAGAACAAATTGATGCGATTAAAAATCAAACAATACCACCTGAAGAAATAATGTTATGGCAAAATCACACCGAAGGGTTTGATACTGAATTAACTAGCCAAATAACAACGGCGTCTTGTAATAAAAACATGGGTGTGTGGGCTAGATTTGCATTTGCATTAAATGCTAAAACAGAGTATATTTGTATATTTGATGATGATACAATACCAGGGTCCATGTGGTTTGAGAACTGTATCAGTACAATGAAAACACATGAAGGTTTACTTGGAACCGTTGGATTAATTTACGATACCCCTAATTCATACCGCCCAAATACTAGGTATGGTTGGACAGAAATAAATAACACCAAAACAGTTCAGGTTGATATTGTTGGTCATGCGTGGTTTTTTAAACGTGAATGGTTATCAGCATTTTGGAGAGAATTACCACCACCAGATTTAACAACTGTGGGTGAAGATATGCATTTTTCGTTCATGCTTCAAAAATATTTAGGTTTAAATACATATGTTCCACCACATCCAGAACATTTTAAAGAAATGTGGGGCAGTTTAAAAGGTTGGGAAATGGGTACTGAAAAAAATGCGCTTTCATTTAATGAAAGTAACATTGTATTAATGGACAAATATCATAAAGACTTAATAAATAAAGGTTTTAAACTTGTGAACAATAAATAGTAATTATAAATAAAAAAGTTACTAAACTATTGACATTGTAACATAAAATCTTTATTTTTATAAAAATTATATAAATGAAAACATTTAAGGGTCATCTTAATTTATTCAAAGAAAAACTTTTAAAAAACGAACCCTTTTCTTTTGCTAGATTTTCAGATGGTGAATTATTTATTCTAAAAAATTTAGAACTTAGACTTGCTGATAATTATTTTCAACTTGGTGCAAATTTAACGCACAACCTTGTTTATCATCCAGAAGACCACAAACACTGGATTCCAGGTGAACATGAATTTTACAGACAAAAATTAATGGATGCATTTGTAGATAAACAACATAATTATTTTGTTGGTTTAAGCTGCAGATGCTGCGTAGGACAGGCCGATTTTGATTTACAATTAAATTGGAGAGGTGGTGACGATGAATTTTTAACTTGGTCTAATTTGTTTGTTAATTCAAACTACCCCCAATTTATTAGTGAAATTGTACCTATTTTTAATAACTATAAAGTTGTTTATATCGTAAATGAAAACGCTGACATTACAAACCTACCATTTAAAGTTGAAAAAGATTTTAGAGTTGGGTACAATTGTATTATTAACAATTACGATATGATAGAAGAAATAAAAAAATGGATTAATGATAATAATATTGAAGGTTATTTGTTTTTATTTTCCGCATCGTCTCTAAGTAACATGATGATTCATCAATTATATTCAATGAATAATAAAAACACTTATTTAGACATTGGAACTACATTAAATAAATTTATGGGTATGAAAGGTACTAGAGATTATCTTGAAAATGGGCCTACATTATATCAAAATTGTATATGGTAATAAAATTAGTTAATAACGAAGAAAAATATTATGATTATGTTCGTATTTTACGAACACATAAAGATAATATAAATGGATTTTTAGAGCGTGTTGAGATAACACCTGAACAGCAAAAAATATACATGGACAAATATAAAAATAATTATTACATTTGTTTAGATGAAAATAATAATCCAGTTGGGTGGATTGGTGAAGTTGATGACGATATAAGAGTATGTGTTGACCCAGAATATAAGGGTAATGGTATTGGTAAATTCATGTTAAATGAATTACGCAAAATAAAACCTAACGCACATGCAAAAGTATTATTAGATAATGAAACAAGTCATAAATTATTTATATCTTGTGGTTACACAGTATATAAAACCGATAATAAATTTAAATATTATAAACATGGAATATAATAAACCAAAACACAACCCATATAAAGTTGTAAAAATGTTTGAAGAAGAAGTTGCACAATATACTGGGGCAAAATATGCGGTATCTGTTGATAATTGTACAAATGCGTTGTTTCTTTCTTTACAATATATAAAACAAAAAAATTTTATACCAAATGCTACTGAAGTAACAATACCATCTAAAACATATTTGTCGGTACCACAATCAATAATTCATTCTGGTTTTATGCCTGTTTTTGATACAACTATTGAAACGAATTCTTGGAAAGGAATTTATCAATTAAAACCATACCCAATTTATGATGCGGCAAAAAGATTTACGTCAAATATGTATATACCTGAAACATTTATGTGTCTTTCTTTTCATATTAAAAAACATTTAAAAATTGGAAAGGGTGGTATGATACTAACTGATAATGAAGAAGCGGTCGATTGGTTTAAAACCGTGAGATATGAAGGTAGAAGTGAAAAACTATATCATGAAGACGATATTAAAATATTAGGGTGGAATATGTATATGACACCTCAACAAGCGGCACATGGATTAGCATTAATGCAAAATTATCCTGTGGTCTCACCTGACCTAGGTGAAAATAATGGTTATAGAGATTTAACTGAATTTACAGTTTTTAAAAATTATAAAAAAATATGAAAAATATAAATATAGTTGATATAGAAAATTGGAAAAATTTAATAATAAATGAAGCAAAATATAATATACCAAGCGAATGTATTGGTGGTGTTTGTATTGATGCTGGGTGTAACATTGGAGATTTTCCCATAAATAACGGTAAAAGATTTGATAAATATATTTGCTACGATGTTTTTAAAGAAAATATTAACGAATGTACAAAAAATACAAAGGATTTAGGTTTAAATATTGAAATACATAAACTTGCTGTTTGGTCAGAAAGCAATAAAAAAATTAGCGTTATGGCGTACCAACCAAGTGACACAAAGGATATTCAACATTTTGGAAATTCTGGAAATGTTGGTTGCGTTGAAGTGATTGGAAGTCATGGTGAAGGCTGGTTAAATGAAAACACTATTGATTTGGTAAACACAATATCCATAGAAGATGTAATTGATAAATACGGTACAATAAATCTATTAAAAATAGATGTCGAAGGTTCTGAATATGAATTTTTATTAAACAAAGATTTATCAAAAATAAATTACATTGTGGGTGAAATTCATTTTGATGATAATCAAAAAGAAAATTTAATAAAATGGATAGAAAATACACACATAAAACTCGATACTTTTGTTTTTAAAAATAAAAATTTAATATGACCATAGGAAAAGATGTTTTAATTGATGATTTAGTCCGATTTAAAAGGCCAGAATTAATTTCTATTGGTGACCATGTTGGGATTGATTTTGGTTTTTATTGTACAACAAAATTAACCATTGGTAATTATGTCCATATTTCACCGCATGTTACATGCATTGGTGGTAAAGATGGTGAATTTATTATTAAAGGTTTTAATAACATTATGGCAGGTGCTAGAATTATATGCAGTTCAGACAGATTTGATGATAGCGGATTGTTTGGCGCCATGATACCAAACAATCTAAAAGGTACACAAATAACCGAACCTGTGATAATGGAAGAATTTTCAAATATCGGAACAAATTCAATTGTTTTACCTGGTTCTATATTACGTAAAGGTGTTTTATTAACTGCTGGTAGCCTTTTAATGGGAGATACTGAAGAATGGGGTGTTTATAAGGGTAATCCAGCGATATTGGTAAAAAAAATTGATGGTAATAAAATTATAACAAACGCAAAAAAACTTGGATATATTTAAATGAAAAACGGGGTTATAACAAATGGATTAACACAAGATGGTTTTGGTGCTAGACTACAAAGAGCATTGAATGTAATGGCATTTACATACAATTTAAATGAAAATTTAAATTCTAATTTAGAATACGTTCACACACCCTTTTCTTATGAAGGTTTTGGTGAAGATTTTAGTATGGGGGAAAAAGATAGAGAAATTGGTGATAATAAAGAACCATACGATGAGATTACAAGAAAAGGGTATTTAAATAGAGCAACTCTTTGGGATAATTTTTTAGGTTACAAGGGTAAAAAAATAGCAGAATTAAATTTAGAAGATTATAAAATAATTGACGATTTCGACCTATATCTTTCAACCCTACTTAATGACATAAAAAATAAATCTACTAACGACAAAGTTTATTTATTAAAATATTTACAACAACAATTAAATAGTGGGTATATTGATTTTAATATTATTGATAAATACCGTGAAAAAATATTATCAAATTTTTCTTTAATTAGTGAAACTCCGTCAAACGAAATTATAGTACATATTAGAAGAAAAGACGCTATATATCATGGTTATGAAAGATATCTACCTGATGAATATTACTTAGAAATATTAGAAAAATTAAAACCTTATAAAAACGATTTTAATATCAAAATATATACACAAAGAAAAAATTTTGACTATAGTAAATATACTGGGTGGGATATTTGTTATGATGACGAAATTGAAGATTTTGATTTATTTTATAAAATGGTAAATTGTAAAGTTTTAATTGTTGGTAAAAGTTCTTTTAGTATAACCGCAGCAATGCTTAATAAAAATATAATCGTTTATCCAGAACAACCAACAAAAGGTTTGGATAGATGGATAAATAACATAAACTTTTTTAAATTAATAGAAAACAATGAATTACAGATTAGTTAAGGTAGACAGTTATGGTAGTGGTTTTTTCGGAAATTTTTTCACCATATTATCAAATATAATAGGGCACGAAAATTCTGAACTTTACCCTTACGTAAACATAAACAAATCCGTTTGGGCAAATGGGTATGACCCAAGGGTTAATATGATTCCACCAGAGAACGCAGAAAATCCTTGGGATTGGTGGTTTGACCAACCAATCCCTTCTGAAAACGATAATGTGATTGAATTACCATTTTTGGGAAACCAATACTTTGCGGCTAATACAAAAGTTTGGAATAGACCTGATGTACCAAATGCTAGAAATGTTGCCAACAAGTACATTAAAATAAAACAACACATTTTAGATAGGATAGAAAAATTCTATGAAGAAAACTTAAAAGGTGAGGTAGTTTTGGGTGTTATGGCAAGAGGTGCCGAAATGAGTTATTGTCACCCAGAATATGGTCAACAAAAAATTAATGATTGGATTCAAAGTACTAAAAATATTTTAAACCAACACCCTGAAATTACTAAAATATTTTTAGTTACCGAAGAATCAAGTTATGTTGAAGCTTTTGAAAAAGAATTTGACAATTTAGTATATATGAAAGATGTTTACAGAAGAACTGATGAAAGTTTAGAAGACATCCTTGCGTTTTCATTATTATATTGTTTGGTTAAACCAAGAGAAGACCACAAAAAATTATTAGGTGAGGAATGTTTAATACAAGGAAAACTTTTAGGTAAATCAGACTACCTGTTAGTTAAACAATGTGGCACATCATCCGCTGGAATATTTTTTGCTGAAAATAATCTTAAAAATGTTTTTTATATTTAATTTATGAAAAGAACAGAAATAATTAATTTTTTAATTGAAAAGTTTAACTATAATACCTACTTAGAAATAGGTGTTAGTGATATTAATTTAAATTTTAATCATATAAAAGCAAATCACAAAGTAGGTGTAGACCCACAAAAATCGGTCTTAGGTATTCAATATAATATTACATCAGATGATTTTTTTACAATTAACAAAGAAAAATTTGATATAATTTTTATAGATGGTATGCACGAGTATCACCATGTTTATAGAGATTTACAAAATTCTATTAAAATTTTAAATGACGGAGGAACAATTGTTCTTCACGATTGCAACCCAATCAATGAAGCAATACAGATGGTCCCAGAAACTAATGACGGAAACTGGACTGATGAACAATGGCTTGACTTTTTAGAATTAAGAAGTAAAATGACATGCGATGGTTGGAGTGGTGATTGTTGGAAAGCAATTGTCAAATTTAGAAGTGAAACAAAAAAATACAATACATTTGTGATTGATACGGATTTTGGTGTCGGTGTTGTTAAAAAAAGTGATTGTGAGTTAATACCTATAACCATTGATAATGAATTAACATACAAAAATTTGGAAATAAACAGAAAATACTGGTTGAATTTAATAACACCAGAAGATTTCATAAAATTATAATATATGCAAAATAGTTTTGACACGATAAAAGATTTTGAAATAGAGTTAGCTAAGTTTTTTAATGCCCCATACGCAGTAGCTGTTGATTGTTGCACCCATGGTGTTGAGTTATGTTTAAGATACACAAAAGCGACATCAATTAGTGTTCCAAAAAACACTTACTTATCTATACCTTTTCTTTCTAACAAACTTAATATTAAAAGAGAATGGAGATTTGAGGATTGGAAAGATTATTATTATTTAACACATAATATTATTGACGCCGCTGTACTATGGGAACCTAATTCTTATATACCAAATACGTTCATGTCTATCAGCTTTCAATTTAAAAAACATTTATCATTAGGTCGAGGCGGTGTTATACTTACAGATAATAAAGAAGCTGCTTTTGAATTAAAAAAAATGAGTTACGACGGAAGACTACCAGATATAATATGGTCTAATCAAAACATAAATAGTTTAGGGTATCATTACTATATGACACCAGAAACTGCAAGATTAGGGTTAGAAAAATTACCTAACGCCATTAAAACACCATCTAAAAAATGGACAATTAATGATTGGCCCGATTTAACCCTTATGGATGTATTTAAAGAAAAAGAAAATGAAAAATAAACGTAAAATATTAATAACTGGCGGTTTTGGATTTTTAGGTACCTGTTTAAACAACCAATTTATGGGTGATGAAAATTACTCTATAACAAATATAAGTAGAAAAACAGGACATGATTTAAGAAATTATGATGTTTTTGAGTCGGTAATAGAAGATGTTTATCCAGACATAATAATACATTGTGCTGCTAATGTTGGGTCTGTTAATTACGTTTCAAATTTCGCAGCAAATGTAATTAATGACAATATCCAAATGTCATTAAATTTATATAAAGCAGTATCAAATATAAAGAAAAATATTATTATAATTAATCCGTTAGCTAATTGCTCATACCCATCCGATTTATCAATTCAAAATGAATCTGAATGGTGGAACGGTAAAGTACACGATTCTGTACAATCTTTTGGAATGAGTAAAAAAATACATTATAACATATCAGAATGCTATAAAAAACAATTCGATATAAAAACAGTAAATTTAATGTTAGGTGGTGGTTTTGGGGAGTATGACCATATTGATGAAAATAGAACACACGCAATGAATGGTATTATAATTAGAATGATAAAAGCTAAAAATAATAACGATAGTAAATTTACCGTATGGGGTACAGGCAAACCAATAAGAGAGTGGGTTTATATGCCAGATGTTGCGAGTTTAATTAAGTTAATTATTGAAAATGAAATGTATAATTTACCAAATCCGCTTAATATTGGACAAGAAATTGGATTATCAATCTCAGATATTGCTAATATTACAAAAGATAAACTTAAATTTATTGGGGATATAGAATACGATACATCTATGCAAGATGGCGCCCCTATTAAAATATTAGGTTCAAGTTTATTTAGAGAAAATTTTCCTAATTTTAAATTTACCGATTTTAATACAGCAATTAAAAACACAATAAATTATTATATAAATAAAATATGAAAGTAATAGTATCAACTTGCGACAAATACTGCAATGCAGTAGAAGCACTAAAATATACGTTAGAAAAACACGGAGGTGCCGACTGGGACGTTACCGTACTTGGGTTTAAACAACCAAACTTTAATCTAGGTGATTGGAAATTTGTATCATTAGGCGAAGACATTGGTCCTGGAAATTTAAGTAATGATTTGTGGAAATTTTTTGAAACTTTTGACGATGAATTTTTCATATGGTTAAATGATGATATTGTTATTGTTGATGATATTGACCATGAGCTTTTAAATGATATGATAAATAAAATTAAAAATAATTCGCAAATCGGTAGAATATGTATTACATCTGCTACCAAAATGCATTACATGAATTATCCAATTTATGAAAACAATGGTAATTTTCAGTATAGAGAAGTACCACAAACTGCTGAATATCGATTATCACTTAATACTAGTTTATGGAGAACGTCATATTTTAAAAAATATTGCACCCAAGGTGCTGGGAATTGGGTTTGGGAAACTAGAAAAGATGCAATCAATGATGGTGTTACAATATTGGGTACCACAGGTAGATATGTATTAGATTTTGGTCATTTATTTAGATATGGGAATTATACTATGTCTAATTTATGGTGGGCATCAGAATACACGGGCAAATCATTATCTGAACATGATTTAAGTCATGTTGTTTCAATACTTAAAAATAACTATCCACTAAATAATATTCAAATAATATGAAAATATTAATAACAGGAGGCGCTGGATATTTAGGTTCAGTAATCGCTGAGACACTATTAAATGAAGGTCACGATGTAACAATACTAGATAATTTATTATATAAACAAACATCTTTAATTCCACTTTGTTATCAAGAAAATTTAAAGTTTGTATTTGATGATGTAAGAAATGAATCAGTGCTAAAAAAATTGGTAGAATCATCAGATGTAATAATACCATTAGCGGCTATTGTTGGAATGCCAGCATGTAAATCAAATCCACAAATGACTATAGATGTTAACTATAAACAAATTAAAAATATTGTTAATTGGATGGGTAAAAATCAATTACTTTTAGTTCCAAATACAAATAGTCAGTACGGGTCATCTTCACAATTAATAACTGAAGAAAGTTTATTCAAACCATTATCTTTATACGCAGAAACAAAATGTGACGCTGAAAAATCCGTATTGGATAGTGGTAATGGTATATCTTTAAGATTAGCAACAGTTTTTGGTACATCATATAGAATGAGATTAGATTTATTAATTAATGATTTTACATATAAAGCAGTTAATGATGGTTATTTAGTATTATTTGAATCACATTTTATTAGAAATTATATTCACGTTAGAGACGTTGCAAATGCTTTCTTATTTATGATAAATAATTATTACGATTGCAATAATAATGCTTTTAACGTTGGATTGTCTAGCGCCAACTGTACTAAACTTGAATTAGCAGAAAAAATAAAAACCTTTTTACCTGATTTGGTTATAGTACAAAATGAATTTAAACAAGATTTTGACCAAAGAAATTATATGATTTCAAATGCAAAATTAGAATCTAAAGGGTGGGCACCTAAATATACGCTTGAATCTGGTATTCAAGAATTAATTAAAAGCTATAAACTAATTCAAAAATATAACAATAAAAATTTTACAAATTTATAATTAAATTATATGACAGAAAGAAAATACTTACCAACATTATCAGAATTAATTGACAGATTATCAATCGTACAATTAAAAGAAGTTTTTATAACAAATCACAAAAATGAATATGCTGAAGAGATTAACGCAATTACTCACGATATTCAAATGATTCTAGATTCACAAGATGGAAAAATTACAGCAGAAACAATACGTGCTATTGTTGTACTCTCACAAATGAATTTACATATTTGGCACAACGAATCTAATTATCGTAAAGGCATTAAAGATGGTAACAATCTTGAATTAACACACGGCTTAAACGGCATTAGAAATGTTGCCAAAAATATAATTCAGGAAATTGTTGGTGGTAGAAAAGATTATAAAATCGATTGCTTAGCTGCTGAATTTAAAGACTGGGAAATTTCATGGTAAAAGTATGGGTTAATGGTACGTTTGATATATTGCACGTTGGGCATATTAAAATGTTACAACACGCTGCATCATTTGGTTCCTTAACTGTAGGTATTGATACCGATAAACGTGTTAAAGAACTTAAAGGAAATGATAGACCATTTAACACTGTTGAAAATAGAAAACATATGCTAGAATCAATTAAATATGTTGACAATGTTGTCACCTTTGATTCCAGAGAAGAACTAATTCAATTAGTAAAAGACTACGCCCCAGATTACATGATTATTGGCAATGATTATATAGGTCAAAAAGTTTTTGGGAGTGAGTATGCAAAACACTTGATTTTTTATGAAAAAATTCCTAACTTTAGCACAACAAAAATTTTAAATTATGGAAAAACCAATAGTTTGTGAAGGCTGTAAAATACCAAAAGGATGGGGTGAAGAATTAATAATTGAAAACAATGAAAAATACTGTGGGAAATTATTGATTTTTAAATCTGGCTGTAAATTTTCAATGCACTATCATATGATTAAAGATGAAACTTGGTATGTTGATAAAGGTGAGTTTATCTATAGATGGATTGACACTAAAACAGCCGATATAATTGAACAAAAACTTAAAGTTGGTGATATTGTAAGGCAACAACCAGGTCAACCACACCAATTAGAGGCCATAACTGACGGCACCATATTTGAAGTGTCGACAACACACTGTGATTCAGATTCATATCGTGTTTGGAAAGGTGATAGTCAAAAATATTAATATATGAAAAAAATACTTATAATCGGTGATAGCTGTGAAGACATTTACGTTTATGGTAAATGTGATAGACTTTGTCCAGATGCGCCAGTACCAGTTTTAATACCACAAAAAACAGTTAGAAATGGTGGTATGGCAATGAATGTTTTTGACAACATAAAATCAATCTATGAAAATGTTGATATAATAACAAATAAAAAAATTATAACAAAAACAAGGTACGTTGATGAAAAAACTAACCAAATGTTAGTTAGAATTGATTCTGAACAAACATCTCTAAAAAGAATTACTGATTTAGATAAAATTAATTTTGATGATTATTCAATCATTATTATTTCAGATTATTGTAAAGGGTTTTTAGAAAAAGAAGATATAGAATATATCTGCAATAATCACAAAAATGTTTTTATTGATACAAAAAGAATACTTGGCCCATATTGTTATAATGCAAAAATTATAAAAATCAATGAGTTAGAATACAATAATAATTTAAAATCACATATTGATTTAACATCATTTTACGAAAAATTAATTGTTACACTTGGAAGTAAAGGTTGTAAATATAAAGAAAAAATATATCCTGTTGAAAAAGTTGAAATCAAAGATATGACTGGTGCTGGTGATACCTTTATATCATGTCTTGTTGTTAATTACATTAAAGAAATGGATATTGAAAAATCAATTAAATTTGCAAATGAGTGCTCAACAATAATTGTTCAACATAAAGGTGTTAATAAAATTGGTAATTTTATATCAATTAAATAAATAAATATGATATTACTAACTTACGGTACTCGCCCAGAATATATCAAAATTAAACCATTAATTAATGAAATGGTAAAACAAAATATATCTTTTAAAACATTATGTACGGGTCAACATAAAGATATTGTTTCAAAAGACGCTGATTTTGTTTTAGACATGAAAGACTATGGCGATAATAGATTGGATAATATTATCCAAAACTGTATGAAAATGCCATCAGAATGGTTTAGTGGTATAACGTATATTTTAGTTCAAGGCGATACAACATCAGTTACTGGATTAGCACTAGCAGCACTACATAGAAAAATAAAATTAATACATCTAGAGGCTGGTCTTAGAACGTATGATACCGAAAATCCTTACCCTGAAGAAAACAATAGAAGAATTGTTTCAACAATTGCCGACATACACCTATGCCCAACAGAGCAAAATAAAATTAATTTATTAAATGAAAACATCCCTGAGAATAAAATATATGTTGTTGGTAATACTGGTTTAGATAATTTATTAAATTTAAACTATGAAATAAAATACGATAATAAAATCTTAATAACCCTTCATAGACGTGAGAACCATGAAAAAATGGATGAGTGGTTTATTGTACTAAACAATATAGCAAAAAGATACAAAGATTACGAATTTATATTACCAATACACCCAAACCCAAATGTTCAAAAACATAAACATTTGTTAACAGACATTAAAGTTATCGACCCATTAAATCATGAAGAACTTATAAAATATTTATTTACTATAAAATTAGTTATTACCGATAGTGGTGGTATACAAGAAGAATGTAGTTTTTTAAATAAAAAATGTTTGGTTTGTCGAAAAATAACTGAGAGACCAGAATCAGTAGGACTAACTAGTTTTTTAGTTGATGAACCAGAAAATTTAAATGAACTATTTGAAGAACATATTAAATCAGCAACATCAATGGATGGCCAAAAATGCCCATTCGGTGACGGAAAATCATCCGAAAGAATTTGCAACATTTTTAGATATTTATAGTAAAAATACATGAACAAAAAAACCACAGATAGAAAACCAAAAACTAGGAGAAATGCCGATAATTCACTATCGGCATTTTCTGAATCTAACGGTGAAACAACTCCAAAAAAAGAAGTTTTATCAACAATAAGACTTGAAATAAAACATAAAAACGAAACACAAAAAAAGTTAACACAAGCAATAAAAAAGAACGATGTTACAATATGCGCTGGACCCGCTGGTACAGGCAAAACCCTACTTAGTGTATTTGAAGCTTTGTTATTGTTGAAAACCTATCCAGAAAAATATAAAGAAATCAAGTTGGTTAAATCAATAACACAACTTAAAAACGAAGACCTTGGTATACTTCCTGGCGATGAGAAAGAAAAAATGAAATTTCTGATGATGTCTTATTTAGATGCTTTTTATAAAATTATTGGCGAAGGTCTTACAAATAAACTAATTGATTCTGGGTTAATTAAAATGGAGGTTTTTGGTGCTATACGTGGAAGGTCTTTTACAAACTGCATTATATTAGTTGACGAATTTCAAAACATTACCCACGATAATGCAAAAACATTCCTAACTAGATTTTCAGACGATACAAAGGTTATTGTTTTAGGTGATACGGGTCAAATTGATTTAAAAAATAAAAAAGATAGTTCATTAGAAAGATTAATTGAAAGGGTAAATTTAACACCAATCGAAGGCGTTGGAGTTGTTGAATTTAATGAATCAGAAACTGTTAGACACAGACTTACTAGCTACTTTATTAACGTATTTAAAGAACCAGAACAACCCAAACAAGAACAGCAACAAAACAAAAAAAATACAAAAAAATCTATTTTTAAAAGTTTTATCGATTTATTTAAAAAATAACTTGACTTTATTCTTATAATTACTATCATTCTACCATGAATATAGGTATATCAATAAATGAAGTTTTAAGAGATTTTTTAGGTCAGTTATTATACACATATGACAAGTATATTGAAAAAACTGATATTAAAGAAACAGAAATTACCAGTCTAAACTTAACAGAATTTTTAAAATTTGAGAGCGTAGACGAATGTAATAGGTTTCTATATTTAGAAGCACCCCTAGAAATCTTTGGCCATGCAGATTTAAAATTTGATGGCGTAATGGCTCACTTTAATAATCTTTTAATGGATATTAAAGATGAGGAAGAACACCAAATTATTTTGGTTGGTAAAGAAATAAACAAAAGCATCCCATCAACATTTTTCTTTTTATCTAAAACTGGGTGTAGAGCAGAAAAAATAAATTTTGTTCAAAACGCAATAAACGAATGGGATAATGTTGATTTATTAATTACCGCCAACCCAGATGCTCTTCAAAATAAACCAAACGGTAAAATCAGCGTAAAGGTTAAAGCACCATACAACGAAAATGTATCCGCCGATTACGAAATCGATTCTATTTTAGATTTTATTAAAGACCAAAACCTAAGAGATAAAATCATAAATTCAAAAATAACAACTTACGAAGAAATTTAAACCATGTTAGAATTTGGAGACTCAGTCTTTTATATAGACTTAAAAGCTTTTGACAAAGCTATTACGATTGTTGATGGTAAAAACCCAGAAGATTTAAATGTAGAAACAGAAACAAAAACAACACTAAATGAAAAAGGTGAAATTTTGATGAGTGAAGTGTTTCAAAGAACAAGCCAAAGAGGTAAAGAAATCGACGCAACAAAATATGATTTACTTAAAACATTTATTGAGTACATTATAGATTATGAAGACGAAAGCGATGATACACTAGGTGCTGACAGAGCGCTATCTCAAACACCTCTAGGATATAAAATAGTATTCAACACCTTATTAAAGGAGAATATATTAAAAGAAAAACCATAATAAAAAATAAAAATAAAAAAAAACAAATGGTAGACGAAAAAGTAAAACAAGTTAATGAGATTATTGAAAAATTAGACAAAAAAGATTTTAGTCTATATTTTTTCACACTTGACACAAAGGGAAACCCAACTGCGGGAATTGCAAACATTTATGAGCACGTAAAAGTATTAAACGAATTGGGTTACAATGCAAAAATTTTGCATGAGAAAAATGATTACAAATTAAGAGGCGATGAAAGCGGTATGGGTATTGCGGATTGGTTAGGTGAAGAATACGCTGCGCTACCACACGCATCAATCGAAAACCAAAATTTAAATGTTTCACCAGCTGACTTTATTGTTATCCCAGAAATATTCCCAACACTAATGGACCAAATCAAAGGGTTTCCATGTAGAAAAATTGTATTATCTCAGTGTTATGATTATTTATTGGACCTTTTACCAATTGGAAAAAGATGGGAAACCGATTATGGTTTTGGACATGTAATTACAACTAGTGATAAACAAGCCAACTATCTAAGAAATCTATTTCCATCTATTAAAACACATACAGTACCTGTATCAATACCAAGCTATTTCAAACCAAATGAAAAACCAAAAGTTCCTGTTATCGCAATCTTAACAAGAAATCAAGGTGACGCAGCAAAAATGGCAAAATCATTTTATTTGCAATATCCAATTTACAAATGGGTTAGTTTTAAAGAATTAAGAGGTTTATCTAGACAACAATTTGCTGAAGAGTTATCTAAATGTTGTTTAGCTGTCTGGATTGACGATAATTCTGGATTTGGAACATTCCCAATTGAAGCTATGGAGTGCGGAACGCCTGTTATTGGTAAAATACCAAACATGGTTCCTGAGTGGATGGAAACAATTGACGAGACTGGCAATCAAGCTATTAATAATAACGGAGTTTGGACAAACACAACACTTAATATGCCAGAATTAATTGCAACATACATGAAGGTTTGGTTTGAAGATTCAGTACCATCTGATTTAACCGAATCAATTAAAAAATCTACTGGTTTATATTCACCTGAAAAACAAAAACAAGCAATTGAAAACGTATATATTCAATTAATTGAAGAAAGAATACAAGAATTTAATAACATTTTAAAAGCTCAAACAGCTGTAGAAGAAAGTAAATAATTTAAAAATATGAAAAAAAGTAACTCAAATATCTCGGTAATCTTACCTGTACACGAATTAACCGAAGAAACAAAACCAATGTTTTTAAACGCCGTTAAAAGCGTTGAACAACAAACTGTAAAACCTGATGAATTAGTTATTGTAATTCCAAAAGGTAGCGGTATCGCTAAATATATTAAAACCGTTGATTTTGGAGAAATAAAAGACATTGTGTCTGTTGTTGAAAATGACGGCGAAACTGATTTTGCTAGCCAAGTAAACTATGGTGTATCTAAAGCAAAATCTGAATGGGTTTCATTCCTAGAATTAGATGACGAATACTCTAGCATCTGGTTTAAAAATGTTTTAGAATATACAAAAGCACATACCAATGTTGAATTGTTTATGCCACTTGTTGTTGACGTAGACGCAAAGGGTTCATTCGTTGGATTTACTAACGAAGCTGTTTGGGCAACTGGGTTCTCAGACGAATTAGGTGTGTTAGATTTAAACGCATTACTAATGTATCAAAATTTTAATATTGATGGCATTGTTGTTAAAAAATCTATATTTGAATCATACGGCGGTTTTAAACCTAGCATTAAATTAACATTTATTTATGAATTCTTATTAAGAATGACATTCAAAGATGTTAAGGTGATGACAATTCCTAGATTTGGATACAAACATGTAAATCAAAGACCTGGCTCTTTGTTTGATAATTACAAAAATACAATTGACCCAGCTGAAGCTAGATGGTGGTTAAGTCAAGCAAAAAAAGAATATTATTTTGATAAAGACAGAAAAATAACGTATGAAACACAAAAAGTGTAAATGGTTAGCAAAAGAGGACGCAAAAGAAAGAATGAAATGTATTTTGGTCCAGACGAAGAAAATGCCGTTAACGAATACTTAGCATCAACTGATGATACCGAAAGAAACTTGATTTACAACAAATGGTTAAAAGAACCATTGGATAAGATGATAGAATCTATTATTAGAAAATATAAATTATATAGAAAGGGTGAAACGTTTGAAGATTTACACAGCGACACCCTTTCATTTCTAATGACCAAAGCACATAAGTTTGAACATGGTAGAGGTAAAAAAGCATATTCTTATTATGGCACAATATGTAAACATTATATTTTAGGTTTATTAATCAAGGATGAAAAGTATATTAAACAAACAGCATCCTATGAAGATATATCTTCCGACTTAGAAGAACGTAAAGAGTTAAGCTATGTTATTGACGAAGATGATTTTCAAATGGATGAGTTTTTTAAAAAACTCACGAATGGCATCAAGGATGAATTAGATGACGAAAACTTACCACAAAAAAAACGATTAACCGAAAATGAAAAAAAAGTAGGACAATCGCTGATTGAAATATTACAAAATTGGGAAACATCTTTTGACGCAATGAGTGGAGGTTCTAAATATAACAAAAACTCCGTGCTAGAAACCATGCGAAATTATACCAATCTATCAACCAAAGATATAAGATTGGCTATGAGAAGATTTAAAGAGTTATATGAATTTTTAAAATTCAAAACCGTGTAAACGCATTTAAAAATCTTTTACTTAATATTTATATAAAAATATACTATCATGCCAAGGAAAAAAAAACAAGATGTAAAAGTAAATGATGTTGAAAGCTTAGAGGGTTTAATGCAAGAAACTTACAATGACGCGTGTCTACAAATAAATGATGCTCAACGAAGTATAAATGAATTAGCATCAAGCGCCACACCACAAGATGTAGACGATTTAACAAAAATAGCTAAAGAAAAGGGTGGTCTTTTAAAAGTTAAAGACTCTGCAATCAGAATTAAACTAGAATTAGCAAAATTACAAAGCGATATACTTAAAAATAGAGGTGATGCTGATGCCGCAATTCAAGAAAGAACTGATGGCAAGGCGTCTCTAAACGATTTTAAATCAATTAGAGAGATGCTTAAAAACGATAAGGATATTGAGAACCAACAAGATTAATAATGTCTAATTTAGTCAAGAAAAAGCAAATATTCGGTAACATTGCGGCAGACAGAACGATTACGGAGGGTATGCCAAAATTAAAAACCACCTCATCAATGCCATCAATTAATAATACTGGCAATGTTGTTGCTTTTTTAACTGATTTAATCAAGGCACTTGACGGGTATGAAGAACTAGTTGAAAGTGTAGTTGATACAATTACAAAATATCTCGGTACAATTGAAACCGAAATAAAAAATGCTCTTAAATTAGAATTAAAGGCTATTGTAAGTTGTGGCGTCAATCCTAGCCTACCCGATTATGTTAAATCAACAGGTACTGGTATAAAATTTACCGTTGACAAAATAGACTTTACAAACATATTAAAAATTGACCCAAGTTCAACCGCTGGTGGTCTTATATACACTGATTTAACTCCAAATCTAATTGATAGCAAAGACTTTAATACTTTTCTATATCAAGTAATACAAAACGATGGTTCTGTTAACAGCTGGGGTCACCAAATAAATGGTACAGATATATTGACATTTCAGTTTAAGTCTGTTGACATTACGGGTATAGACCCAAACAATACTTTAACCATTAAAGCGGCCCAAGGGTATGATAATAAATCATTAAGTGATTTAAATAATGATTTTATTAGTAGTATCACATTATTTGATTCAGCCAAACTATTAATAAAACTAGTTGATAATATATTTGGTACCGTATCTAATCTAGCAAAAACCTCAAAAAATTTTTTAGAAAGTAAATCAAAAACAAATTTTATAATAAATAAAATTACAAATACCGAGGGCAACGACATACTTTCAGACAAATTTTTTGACGTCTCAAATAAAGATAAAAAATTTTTTGAAGACGAAGCTAATTTATGGAAACAAGGCAAGGCAATATATAAAACATCTGGTGAATTTTATTCACAAATATCAGATGTATCTTTAAAAAATATGACCAATTCTGTTTCTGGTGCAACAAACGAAGCGGAAAAAAAAGATGCAATAAAAAAATCTTTAAATGATTTAACAAATCAAATTACAAAAGCATCAAACGATACAACCAAATTGATTAACAATAGAAACAATCAATTAAAAAAATTAAGTAATAAAATTAACTCTTTTAGTAAAATAAAAATTGACCACAAAGCATTAAGTTTAAATTTTATACAACAAATTATAAATGATTTTGTTAAAGTTATTGTTAATGTTTTATTATCACCAAAGATTGTTACAATATTTCTTTTAAATTTTAAAATTATATACGGACCAAATGAAACGTTTTCAGACCCAATTGATTTTATTAAAAAAAATAGAAATTTAGTTAAAAACGTTATAAAAAGAGTAAGTGGTATTATAATAAAAATATTATTAAAAAAAGCAATAAAAAGAATAACAAAGTTAATTGCGGAATCTAGATATAAAAAAGAAATCGATAAAAACAAAGCAAACGTATCACAACTACTAAGTTTAGTCGGTGTTCCGCAAGATGTACTTAGACAAATAAACGGACTAATATGAGCAATGCTAACACAGAAAAAAAATCAGAATTTTCAACTGACGATTTAAATTTTAACTCTATTGGTAGTGTACTAGATTTAATATTATCGGCTTTTAAATTACAAAAACCTCCAATCTCACCATTACCGCCACCACTATTATTAGCTGGTGGTCAATTACGCCCAGGCGTAACCGCAACCGAAATAGCGGCTAGAATAATATCTAGACAATCAGAATCTGGTGCCGTGGTTGGTGATGTTTTTGCTGATGGGGATAATATTGCTGAAGCAATGGAGCTAATTAGAATTCAAGAAATAATGGACTCGTTATTAACCGAAGGCAAAATAGAAGTTATAATACCACCTGGGATACCAGTACAAACACTTGGAATTGGTAATCTCGGTGCACCAGTCGCTTCATTTGGTGCAACTACATCATTTGCCTCTGGATGGGGTGTTATACGTTAAAAAAATTTTTATGGAAAAAAATGAAAAAAAATCTTTGTTTGAAGAATTAGAAGAAAAATCTAATAATGAAATTTTATTTGAAATCAAACAAATGGAAGCTGACCATGAATCATTAAAATTAAAAATGATAAAAGATTACGATAAGCTAATCGAAATTGAAAAAAAATTTGAACGGGCAAATTTAATATTACTTAAAAGATTAAAAGGGGAATAATATGGGAGCTGAAAATAAATATATTACCAATTTACCAACCGTACTTTCCGAAGTAAGCAAGGTCAGAACGGTTCAACTAGGTATTGTTGCAAGTGTCGAAGACCCAAATGGTCTAGGTAGAATAAAAATTAGAATTCCAGGCCAACCAAACGTCGGCGGTGACGCTGATTCAACAATTGACGAATTACCGTGGGCAACCCCAATGGAATCAAAATTTTTTACCAGCCAACCAAAAGTTGGTGAAGGTGTTTTTGTATTAACATTTAGTAATCAAAAAGCCCATTCTGATAGGTTATATTTTGGGCCGATAATATCACAGCTAGACAAATTAAATTTTGATTCATTAAATGTAACTGGTTTAAATTCTTTTACATTTGGTACAACAACCCCAAATGTTTCAATGAATAGAATACCCGCAATAAAGGGTGTTTTCCCAAAACAAGATGATATTTCAGTACAGGGTAGATATAACACCGATATTATACTAAGAAAAAATGAAATATTAATAAGGGCTGGTAAATTTGTTGAATCAAAACCAAACGAAAATAATCCATATTCGTTTCAATTTAATAACACAACACAAGGATTTATTCAAATTAAAAACAATGTTAATTTAGTTAGAGATGGTCAAGATTTGGGTAGCGTAACAAACATTGTTGGTAGCAAAATTAATTTAATCACACATAAAGATGGTACCCCTAGATTTAATGTTATGAATCAAGATTCACAAGTTAGTGATGAAGAAATTCTAAACATTCTTGAAAATGCACACCCACTACCATTCGGCGATTTACTTGTTGAATATTTAAGACTCCTAAAGAATGCTTTTTTAAACCATGTACATAGATATAACGGAACCCCACCGACCGATTTAACAATCGGAGTAACACTTCCAGTTAAAGAATTTAATGATAAAGCTGAAGACCTAGAAAGTAGAATGTTATCGAATAATATCCGCATAAATTAATATTACCAGATATTTATTAATAAAAAGAAATGGTAATTAGAACATTTTTCGATAAAAATAATACCATAGTTAGAAATGAAGTTGTTAATACAGCTAGAAACCCTGTAACTGAATTATTTTACGGTGGGCCTACTGGTGAAAACAAATATAGCCGTTACTTATTTCATTTTGATGAAACTAGATTAGTCAACATGTATGATAATGGTACATTTACTGATTTAACTAAACTAAAACACACATTAAAACTAACTAATACAGCGTCATTTGACGAAGGGTTATTAAATGGTTCGTATCAATCAAAAGAAAGAGCGTGCTCATTCGACCTAATTGTTTTTAAAGTGGGTCAAGAGTGGGACGAAGGTGTTGGTTATGACTATTTATCCTGTAACCTGCTAACTGGCGATTGTGCTATATCAACAAAACCATCAACATGGGTTAATCCACAAACTGGTATAGTTTGGACTGGCGGTTCTGGTGTCTACTCAGGTTCACCAAGCGGAATAACAATTGCAACACAACATTTTGATTTAGGTAATGAAAACCTAGAAGTTGATATTACAGATTACGTTAATGGTGT
>Ga0214921_10001149_pt1 | contig 46001 bp, 53 predicted proteins | sample LL1505_MetaG_FD_177992 | JGI IMG/M metagenome (GOLD analysis project Ga0214921, IMG submission 177992) | Freshwater microbial communities from Lake Lanier, Atlanta, Georgia, United States - LL-1505 | ecosystem: Environmental > Aquatic > Freshwater > Lake | place: USA: Georgia | collected... | reverse complement strand
GTGAAAAACATATTCCAAAATCTTTATCGCAACATTATAGACATTGTCAGGCAAAAAAAGATGCAGAGACACAAAAACAATCTAAAAGTACTCTTTTCATAAATATAGAAGAAAAAGATACATCTTCTAAAAAAAATAATAATGTTGAAAATAATGTCGTAATTGAAAAAGACTCTGTTGCAGAAATAGAAACAGAACCTATTTCTATTAAAAAAAATAATAAATTAAAGAAATAAAAAAAATATTTTAAAAAAACACCAGAAGAATACTATTTTAGATTTGATTCGGTTTGGCATGATTGAAAATGAAAATCTAAAACAATTATAAAAAACAATTTAAATACATTCTCTCTTTACACATTATAACCATGAGATTCTTTTCGAGCACCTTGATTTTTCTTTTGTCGATTGCCGCCACTATCTCTTCTCCCGTAAAAGAGAAGTGCGTTGCAGATGTAACCGGACACGCCACCCCCGCCAATAATTGCATCAATTTTTCAGTTACTTCTGGTACTGGCTGCGCCTGGATGTGTAGTTATTGCGCCAACAATCTTGGTACCAACAACTATTATTTCACCAATGGTGTTTGCACTTATCAAGCAGGTCAGGGGTGCGTCGGTAACCCACAGGCTGGCGTAACTTACACTTGCTGCTCTGCGTAATTATATAAAACATTTCTGTCTATTCTTTTTACAAAAAATAGACAGAAATTAAATAACATTAAAACTAATAATATGCGCCTATTAATTATTTACTATAAAAAGAATATAAAAACAACAATAAATTAAAAGAATGGAATACACCAATTCACCCTATACCAAAATACCAGATGAATTATTAAATGATTACACGTGCAATGGGACCATTCCTGTTTTGGATTGGTTTTTGGACGGCACACATGACTTGAAGCAACAAATTTGGACGGACGAATACATTAATGCTTATAAACAATATTTTTCAATTGATAAAGTAAAAAATCATTGTATAGGTATTCAAGTGGATTATCCAGGCGCGTCTAGAATGTTACTAACTGCGTTTGAAAACTATGAAATAAATAATAAAAAAGTAGCCGTCATTGGTTCTATCAGTCCATGGATTGAAGCAATGTTATTGAATTTAAATAATGATGTTACAACGGTCGAATACAATGTTCCAGAAGCAACTACATCACAACTAAAATGTATAAGTTATTGGGATTATCAAAAAAGTAATGATGTCTATGATTGTGTTGTTACTTATTCATCGATAGAACATTCAGGGTTGGGGAGATATGGAGATCCACTTGATCCAAATGGTGATTTAAAATGTATGAATGATATTCATAAAAGTATTATTCCAAATGGAACATTGATTTGGGGTGCTCCCGTCGGTCATGATGCTGTTGTTTTCAACGTACATAGAATATATGGAAAAATCAGGTTACCTATGATGTTTGAAAAATTCGAAGAAAAAATGTGGATTGGATGTGATAGAGACCATCAACTTAATGAGCCATTAAAAAATAATAATTTCAATCCGGTTGTTGTATTGAAGAAAAAGTAAATCGTTTATTTTAGTTTATTTTATTATCCTATCCAATAATAAAATAATACAAGGCTACCTCCTCGACATTCGCACACCAGAACTACATATTATGTAACTGATAATATACATTAGCACAGTGGATAGAACATCTGTTGTGAGTTTTCAAGTATTCACTATCATTGTGAACGACGTGTAAATATTCCAAGTCTTTTACTATGTGAAACTCTAAATCAGAAAATTGTTGAAATGCAAGTAAATTGAAAAAGGCCACATCACACGCCGAAATCATTGAAAGATTGTCGTCGATATATTTTATATTGTCTGTGATATTTTTTGTCAAAACATAATTTCCCGTATTGATTATGGTGTCAAACTGTTTTACATTTACATATTGTCTCATATTTTCTTTTTTCATAATTATATTTTCAAAATGTTTATAGTTGAAATTGGGTTTTGCAAAGGAGGGCGAAAGAATCAATGATTCTGATAAATACAAGTTATTAACTGAAATATATTTTTTTACTTTATCAAAATAATCTCTTCCACAAAAATTATCCGAGTCTATTAAAGCAATAAATTTATTATTTGCATAACTACACACTTTTAGTTTATTTAAAAAAACTCCCAATGTATTTTCATTTTTATATATCCTCAAATAAGGATTGTTTTCTCCATATTTATCTATTAATTTTGTATAATCATTTCCATTTTCATCACTAATTATAATTTCATCAATAAGTCCGTCATTTGCATAAATTAAATATTCGTCAACATATCTATTTAAAAAATTATCAAATCGATTTAATGTTGGTATGCAAAGTGATATTTTAACATTATCTACTACATTTTCCATTTTTAAACAAACTATTTGTTATCTATTTATATACTTTTTATTATTATTAATAAAATGAATATAAATATTGTGTATATTATACAGATTTACATTTTTTTCGCCAAAATCCAACATTGACAAACATTCAATTCTTCATTTTCACCTCATTATTTTTATGTAGTTTATCATACCCCAACCATTGATGTGAATCCCATAGCTTTGAAATATATTCATAATTTCCCCATTGCCCTATTTCAATAATTTCAAAGTTGGCTGTCTTGAATAACATTGCAAGACCCATCGGTGTAAATCCATTAAAGTGAATTGGCGTGATATGCGGAATATTAAGTGTAGGAGCAGACGTAAATACATACCCACCTGGTTTAACTATTTCGTATATTTGCTTTACTGCTTCAAATGGATTATATAAATGTTCGAGTATTTGGCTAAATATAAAAAAATCAAACTCATTTTTACACCTTTTCTCATTTGAAACGCCCAATATTTACATAATAATAATATTTTTAAATTGCGTTTATTATATAATATTAATATATATATAATATATTATATGTTAAATAATTTTATTGGAACTCAATATCGTTTAGCAAATAACTGGTTTAATAATGTTGATATTAATAATTATAAATATAAACCAATTAATTATTTAGAGATAGGAACATTTTATGGTGCTAATCTTTTATCTGTTGCGAATACTTATGGATTACATAGCGATAGTAAATTGTATTGTATAGACCCTTGGGAAGATTATGATGATTACCCTGAATATAAAAATCACCAATCAACAATTTATAACTCATTTATTAATAATGTTGAAAATTCAGGAGTTAAAGATAAAATAATAATTAATCGTGGATATTCTAATATTGAAATACTAAAATTTCAAGATGAGTTTTTTGATATCATTTATATTGACGGAAATCATGAACCGGAATATGTATTAGAAGATGCTGTTTTAAGTTTTAGAAAATTAAAAAAAAATGGAATAATGATATTTGATGATTATGGATGGGGAGGCCCCGATTTAACACAAAGAGGTATAGATGGGTTTTTATCGGGTTATCATAAAAGAATAACTAATTTGGGTGAAAGAGATAGTCAGGTTTTTATTCAAAAAATCTAAATTAGTATAGTCCACGTAAATTGTAAACAAAAAAAATATATAAACAAGGAAGTGAATATTATTCATTTTATTACTGAAAGTGGTAATAAAATAAATATAAATATATTTGTGTCAAGGTAATTCAACCAATGTTACAGCTACACAAATGTCTACATGTGTTGCACATAAGATGAACCATACTGTGTTGACCCATGATGAACTAATGATTCAACACTCCAATATGTTTTAATATGAGTATTTAATTCGTGATCTATTGCCTTTTCAAAAGGTATAATTGTAGTTAATAATTTTTCACAAGTTTTTTTATTAATTAAATAAGCACAATTAGTTCTCGTACTATTTACATTTTCCCATAAATTATTTGAAGTAAAACCTAAAAAACGTTGAGTATCAAAATAATCACAGATATCTAAATATTCTGCATCACTTGGAAGATTTTCCAAGTGATTATTTAGTTTTTCTATAAAATTATTACAAAAAATTGCATCATCTTCTAATATTAAATACCAATCATTATCATTTTCACAACTGTTACAAATTGCTCTATATGTTTCTATATGTTCGATTGTTATACAAATTTGTGCTGGGTTCAAGTTGTCTAATTTAAAATATTTTTGTTTTATTTCTTCTGTTAAATTGTCGCGCTGATAAAAATTTTTAAATTCAAAATTACTAATATTATTTTTTGAAAAATAATCTAGTAAATTTTTTTCTATCAATCAGTTTATTATAATGAATGATATATATTTTATTTATCATTTTTGTTAATAACATATATGTTGTATTTATATAATATAAGTTACTTTTATTATATTTTTATTGACAATAATATATTATTTGAAATTTTTAGAGAAAAAGGTTTACTGTTTTATGGTTATGGGTTGTTGCTTGGCTATTACAAAAGATAATAAAAATATTTAGTGCTAGAAAATAATAATAAATTGGTTTCACTCAAATTAAATTAAGGATTGTAAATATTTTTCAAAATCAATCAAGTTCAAACTGAAATTTCCGTTACTGTCTTCAATAATATTATTATATCTATTGAAATTTAAATTCAATTTATTAGATATATTTAAATAATGATCGTGTAAAAATCCACTGGTACCTTTATTAAGAATTTCAATTATTTTAGTTTTTTGATTAACAAATAAAGAAAATGTTAAAGAACCACTATGACTTGAAACTATCATTTCACTTTCCATGAACAACTTTATTTTATCATAGGTATTTAAGTTTTCTAATTGTATGTACTGAAATCCGTATTTATCTAATACCTTTAACAACTCATTTTCGTTCAATATCATTCTTTTTAATACACCATAATGTTGACTTTCAGAATTTTTTCTTGTAATAAATATTCGTTTTCCTTTTATAACGTTATAATTCATTCTTTCTAAAAATAACTGTCTCAAAAATGGGAAAATATTACAATTATCAGAATATCCATTAATGCATGTTTCACCATAAATACTAACTATTTCATAGTCAGTTATTTTTTGTAATTCATCATCATCTACTAACTCAAACTTATCTTTTATTATTTCAAATGCTTCTCTTTGAAAAGGTAAAACATCTTTCATATAAATTTTAATAGGATAGGTTATACTTGTAGTTGGACCTCGTACGTTATAATTTTGATTTATGATGTAATAGAGACCACCTAAATTTAAAACAAAAAAATGATATAAATACATTCCACCCCTTTCTTCTAAATAAAATATTGTTTGTTTCATCTTATTATTTTATATTATTATTTTATAATTTAATTTTAATAATGCTAACTAATAGTTTATTTAACTGTCCTAATAAAGACACGTATCCGCCATTTAAAAATGGTTTGTATCTCGAAGAATACTTTTTTGAAAAAATGTCTACTGATAATAGTTCTTCTCTACAACGAAAATATATTCCTGTAAAATGGACCAATTTTCAAATTGAGCCTTGGTTTCAGTCGATAAAAAAAGAAATGCAGCAGTTGTTAAATGATTGGGTATTGAATAATCCATCTGTAAATGGTTATTTTACAGTCGTCCAATATGATGATGGACCATTATTGGATTTACCCCAAAATACAATTGTATACGGTGCTTGTTCTGGAAATATTCCTATTCCACTGATATACGAAGACATCAAAAATACACTAGAAAATAAAACAAAAATTACATTCAATAAAAAAAAATATTTATGTTCTTTTGTAGGAAATATAACTAGTAACCACGTAACGCCAAATGTTCGTCAAGAAATATTTAAAAAACTTTCTAATAATCATAATTTTAAATTAATAAATTCTGGTGGATGGACTGATAGTGTAAATGTGAATTTACAAAATATATTTATAGACACTACAATTCATTCTAAGTTTGCATTAGCACCAAGAGGATATGGTAGAGGTTCATTTCGTTTTTTTGAGTGTTTTCAACTAGGAACTATTCCAGTTTACGTATGGAATGATATAGAATGGCTTCCTTTTAAAAACATAATTGACTACAAAAAACTATGTATTTCATTACATGTGTCTCAAATAGAACAATTAGAATCTATATTACAGTCGATTACAGAAGAGGATTACATAAAAATGTTTGAATACTATAATGAAATAAAACACTTATTTCAACTAGAAGGTATGTCAAATCAAATAATACAAGAAACTAAAGAGACAACACTGCAATAATAAAAACTTTTTATTCGTAAATAAATTAATATATTTATAAATTATGGCGATACACTTTTCATGTAACACCTATTGCTTTGACACAAGTATATTTCAATGGAACACTTTTCGTGAAGTCATGTCAAAAACAACTTATAAATATATTATACAAGAGAGAGAAAAACTTTTTCAAGATCAGTCATCATTATCTATACACGATGAATGTATGATGTCATCCGTAGACAACTTCATTACAGATTTAAATATATCTATTAAATCGGTCAATCCACTTATTGAAGACGAACCTATACTCATCCAGTTGTTAAAATTATTTACCTACTACTTGGATACATTGACTTTTTTAAATTTGACTGGAATTTTTGCATTGTCTAATAAAGACTACTGCGAGGGCCATTATAGTGTTGGCAACTCCATTGATATTTTACAAACAATAGAGCTTTTAATTCCGTTTGTAGAGAGAACAGATTTAGAAGAACAATATTTTTTTCCTTTTCTCTCTTCGATTGTGTATTTATTTCAAGAAAGTATACAATCTAAACAAAATATTGTGTTTAATCTTATCGATAACACGCCGTCTAATAGTAGACTCCCACCACGATTGATTCGCTGGCACCAACCAGGCTCAATGTCTTGGTTATTATCCAATAAAAAATAATATTTTCTAGTTTTAATTGTTAGTAAATTTGAAAAATTAGGTTGGATGGTTTTAGCCAAAACACACGGACACGAAGATAAAGTAAAAGAATATAAAAACTCTCTCAAACGACTAAAAGAAGCCATAGAACATAAACTCACGCACGTCACCGAGAACGACATAAATCATGATTTGATGATTATGCACCATAATGTAGAAATCCTTATCGACCATGCAGACAAAGATTTTTAAATATATATTTAAATAAAACACATAACATAAATATATATTTAAATAAAATATAACATAAATATATATTTAAATAAAATATAACATAAATATAAAGAATGGACTTTACTTTTGGAATTATTACAGCAGGCAATAGCGACAACTTTATCACAGAAATTATAAAATCAATTGAAAATAATAATATTCCAAATTATGAGATTATTATTGTTGGAAATTCAAAAATACCAGTTACAAAAAATACAAGGGTTATTGAATTTGATGAAAGTATCAAACCTGCATGGATAACTAGAAAAAAAAATATAATCACTGAGAATGCAATATACGAAAATATTTGTTTCTTACATGACTATGTAAAGTTAGATGAAGGTTGGTATGAAGGATTCTTGCAATTTGGTAATGACTATGATTGGGGTGTAACAAAGATATTCAATAAAGATGGTACACGTTTTAGAGACTATACTTTTCATCCATTGGGATATGGAAATTTTAGTTCACCTGGTACAGATATTCACCCTTATTTTGATGCTAATTGTTTGTTACCATATGACTTTGTTAACAATATAAATGTAAATAAATATTTATATATTTCTGGTGCTTATTATTTTATGAAAAAAAAAGTCGCAATGACTCACAAGTTGGATGAAAAATTAATTCATGGATGGGCTGAAGATCGTGAAATTTCAGGAAGATTACACAGAAACAACATACTCATCAAGTGCAATAAATTTTCATCTGTATCTTTTTTAAAACAACAATGCTCCGGTTGTTGGGAGAAAGAGATGAATGAGGAAATGACAAATTATTTGATTCAATGGTCCAAAATGTAAAAATTGAATAATTTTTTGATAAAATATAATGGAAACTCTTTGTCTATCAGTTCATCCTCTGATAAAGTTCCAAACCAAATAGCCACAAAAAATGGAAAATAATAAGACGCATTTTTGAAATCCAATTCATAATCATCTTTGTTATAATCTACCCCTCTTTCTAGCAGTTTAACATAATAGTATTCCTTGAATAGTTTTTTATACTTATTCATTTTCACAATATCAAAACTCTCTATCATGAAAAAAACAAGGTCTTGTACTCCCTTTCCATATGATATGTATTGCCAATCTATAAAATATGGTTCATATTTTTTTTCGTCGAGTATTTTGTAAAAAATATTTGGAGATTTTACATCTCCGTGACAAAAAGTTAAATTTTTATCTGATAACTGGTATTGTATTGTTTTATAATTCTCAATAATGTATTCTGCAATATCAAGTTGTTCTTTGGATAGCATATTCATCCATTTATTTTTGAATATATCCCATTTTGAAGTTACAAACTCACACCAGTCGAACGTTCCACCATTGTTTTTTTTTAGCTCCTTGAAATGTCTATCAATATTTTTATTCCAAAATGCCGAATGTAATGATACTAGACTGTCTATGATTGTTAATGAAGTATCTATATTCTCTTCATTAAGATTCAAATTAATTACATAATCTTTTGTATTCAAGTTTTCCAATAAAACACCAATGTTGTTGAATTTGTCATCTTTGATTAATCCATACGTTTTAGGATATTTTATTGAAACATATTTTGAAACCACATCATAGAAATAATACTCTTTGTTGTATAAATCCAAATGATTTGACATTTTTGATAAAAAACTGTCATTTTTATTTTCCATTTTTAATACACATGACAGATGAATTTCATCTTTTGTAGTTATATTTACCTCTAAAACATCAGAAATAAATCCACCTTTTAATTTATTTGAATTTATTTCAATGCTTTTGATATCATATTGTATCAAAGACTTTTTTATCATATTTTTTAATAACCCTACATGAATATTTGTGGAATTAATTACAGAACGAAAATCAAATCCTTTGTAGTTTTTTATAGTTACATCTGCGTTATATTGCAATAGTTCCTTATTTGAGTAAATAGTTTCAATTCCAATAATGCACTTTGGAAATACACCACTTGCACTCAACAACCCACTCTTGGAGTCTTCAAATACAAAACTGTATTCATTTGTGGTATTCAGTTTTTGTATTGCTGTTTTATATGGGTCTAGATATGGTTTTGGGCGCAAACACTCGTTTCCTATAACAATAGTATCAAATAGTTCATTAATATTGAAATAATTCAATATGTATTCCGTTACCCGTCTGTTACAATTTGTTACAACTGCTAATTTATGTCCGTTCTTTTTGATTTCCAATAAACAGTCAACCGAACCTTCTATTAATTTCACCTGATTTATTTTATCAATAAATAAATCGTCTTTTTTGGTAGATAGTTCTTCAAGTGACAATGACATTTTTTTGTTTATTAATAAAGTGTTCATTACAGTTTTATCATTATTTCCTGAAATAACATTGTTAAATATTTCATTTGTTAATTCAATCTCATATTCGAATAATATTTCTTTCCAAATATTATAATATAAATTTTCTGTTATAATCAAAGTTCCATCTAAATCAAATAAAAAAGAATATGTCCTATTTATATAACTTTCTACTTGTGAAGGAGTTCCCAAATTAAATACAAAATTCTTATTTAATTTTATACCAATAAATGAATGGCTATCCTTTATCATTTGGTCTATAATACAAGAGGTATAACATTCATTTTTAAAGGTTATATTATTAGTTACAACCTTTTTTGAATACTCATAAAGAGTATTTATGTCATTGAAACAATATATTCCAGTATTTGCATTATCGCTTATTTTTACCTTTTCTTTTATTTCAGTAATAATTGAAGAACTAGAATCCAACTTTACATATGAATAAATAGGATTTGGTTCTGTGTTATTCACATAAAATACTGCATTTTCATTCATCTCTCTATACATCGATAAAACGTCTTCGGTATAAAATGTATCACAGTCTAATAAAACGCATTTTTTGTGAGGAGAAGCCGATTTTATATAATCTAGTCCTTTAAATATAGTTTCTGCCGCACCTTTGGTTTGTTCTTTTAATTCTATAAAATGTATATTTGGATATTTTTTACGGAGTGTATTTTCAAATAATTCTTTTTCTACATTGTAATAAATAATAAATACTTGATCTTCACTTAATATTTTTAAATTATCCAATACATACAATATCATGGGTTTGTCAAAAATCTTTATTAAAGGCTTGGGTTCATTATAACCAATCAATTTAAATCTTTCACCCTTACCTCCCAACGGAATAATAATATTCATTTGTATATTATTTCTATAATTAATTTATTATTTAACCGAAAATAAATAATTAATTGTAAAAAATATTTATTTATCTATCACAACCTCCTTGGCAATATTGCGAATAATCTTCTTCATATACTTTTCATCATCGTCCTTGGTTGAACCTCCCATACTTGCACCCATTATTTTCATATAACGTGTATTGTCACGATGTGCAAAATCTCTACAATTTGGATGTGCCTTTTCCCAGTCTCCCATTTGTTTGATGTTTTTATTGGCTATATTCGTTATGGTAGACCGCAGTTTATCCATTGATGCGTCATTTTTCAGCCACACATTATTATGTTTCAACAACATGTGTTCTCTCTTCACATCACTACAATGAATCGGTCTTTTGTAAATATCTAGTTCTTTCAACTTACGCGTAAAAATCCTACTAATTGCTTCCACATAACCCAAATCACATGTATTATCCAAATCTGTTATATTCAATTGGAGTGAATCTACAAATTCGGTTATATTCATTGCATCCTTGCATTGTTCGTTCAAAAAAAAATTCAAATTAAATGTGTTTGTATTAGTCGTATTGTTTATGTTGTTTGTATTAAATTGTGACGCAATATAATTCACATTTTCAGGACTGAGAGAAGAAACCAACGATTGTTGTGTAGAAGATAATAATAATGCTTGTTGAGTAATTTCCATCATCTTCATATTTTGGTGCATCATCATATTTTGCTGGTCTTTTATCGCCTTGTTTAATTCAACATATTGTTCGCACATAAAACTTTTGAAATCATTATTGTTTTTTATCATGTCAACTAGTGTCAATGCGCCCACGCCACCAACGCCAATATCATGCTCCGCTTCAATTAAGTCCAGATTAATACCTCCACAGGTTTTTGAACGTTTTTTGTGTCTAGATACACTTGTTCTGCATTCAAATTTTTTATTACAAACATTACATAAATACATACATATAGTTAATATATTGTCTTTGCAACATTGTATCTAAATATTTTTATTTATTATAACATATAGCAAATAAAATTGAATTGAATCCCTCTTCATTCAACTATACAAAAGAATCACAATCATCATAAAATGTCACAACAACTAGCCACCTCGCCTTTTTTGAAAGACCTTTCGGTTGTCAATTACAGGTATTCTACTCATGAAGAGAGAGAGAAATATCTTACCAGAATTCAAATAATAAAACGTTTACAAGAAAATACAATCAGCGAATCTATTCGCCCTCCACGCCTTACAAGACAATATACAGAATATCCACGTCTAATATATACCATAATTGATAGAACATTTGTACCAATTGAAAACGATCATATCATGGCAAATACGCCGCACGAATGGATTGCATGTAAACTGGAAAATGAAATCACCTGGTTTGTACCTATAAAAAATGATAGTAAATAAACATAATAAATAAATAAAACCATAAATACGTATCTGATGAATAATGATAATGATTTATTAACTATTTTAAATACACTTTTAGAAAAAGAAAATATCAAGTCTTTGGCAACTAAATTGAACTTGGCACATGGAACTATTGCAAGATGGATTGAGTTGAATGATATTCCAACAAGTTATGAATTTGATTTATTAAAATTGGCGGGAATCGCAATTGACTATTCCAAGTATTCATCCAAACAAAAAGACCAATTCTTTACTCCTATCGAAACCGCCAAGTCTTGTTTCCAAATATTTTGTCAAGTAATAGAGACATTTAATGAAAACGAAAAAGATTTTCTATTCATTGAGCCTTCTGCTGGGGATGGTAGTTTTATCCAAGTTTTACCTTCTTCACGAACAATTTCAATGGATGTTGAACCAAAACACCCATCTATTATCATGCAAGATTATTTAGATTGGAGTCCTCCATCAACAGCTCAGACAAGTAAAAGGTATGTGGTTTTTGGTAATCCACCATTCGGGTTACGGGGTCATTTAGCTTTAAAGTTCATAAATCATTCATATGATATTGGTGCAGAATATGTTTGTTTTATACTACCACAGCTATTTGAAAGTGATGGTAAAGGGGTTCCCCGAAAAAGAGTAAAAGGATATCATTTAATTTATTCAAACAAACTAGATACGAGTTTTTATGAACCGAATAAGAATGAAATAAAAATAAATACTATTTTCCAGATTTGGTCCAAACATCATTCCAATACTTCCTATGATTTGCAAGAAGTAACCCCAACCAAAAATATGAGAGTATATTCCATGTCTGACGGCGGAACAATTGCATCAACCAGAAATAAAAACATGATTGGTAAATGTGACATTTACATTCCTTCGACTTGTTTTGGTAAAAAAAATATGAAATGTTATCAAAACTTTGAAGATTTACCAGGAAAAAAAGGTTATGGAATTGTATTTCATAATAATAAAAATGACATGATTGCAAAAGCCTTATCTACACAATGGGACGTAATTGCCTTTTTGTCAACCAATTCGTCTTGTAATTTGAGAAGTTCACAAATATATGCAGTATTTATTTAATGATTAATTATTAAATATTAATTCAATAAATTTACCAACATCTGTTGCCTCCGTAGTTTCTGTAATTTTCATAGTATACCCTCTTTTAATATTTTTTTCATTTATGTTTACAGTTGTATCCAGTTTGAATGCACCCGTTCCCTTTCTCCATGTAACCTGTTTTGTTGGAAAATAGGGTTCACATTTTTTGCCGCCTTTATAAGTTTCTTCATCAAAGTTTTTGAATATCGTCAAGTAAAAACACGTTGGAGATATATCAATAAATATTACATAGTCTGCCTTCCAGGGACATTCGCCCAGTTCATGTTGAAAATTTGAGTTAGTACTGCCTTGATGAGCTGTTTTTATTTCAACCGTTTTTCCGTTTATGATTCCATCGCCGTAACCTCCACCCACTTGTTTTGTTTTATTTCCATCTATACACGCAGATACATTTGATTTTAAACAGGTTTCCAGTATAAATTGTTCTCCAACAATACCGGTATTATTTGATTGCAGAGTTACTATATCTTTATATGGACTGGATTCCCATATATTTTGTTTTTTTTCTTTATTTTGCTGTTTGCATATCAAATCAAGCAGAATGGTATGCGATTTTTCCATATTACTTACTCGTATAATCTTATAATAACTATTTTAGATTTCATTTTTTTATAAAATATTTATTTGTTACGATATATCTAGCGGCTACAGCATGGCTACCGCCTCCAACATTGACACTGAGAATTTGTGGGACATTTTTTATTGAAAATCGTGGAAATTGGGTGGTCTTACTGAACTCCCGCTAATTTTTTTAAAAAATCGGTCCAAAGTGACGAGACTGAAAAAACGCACATTTTTGGGACATGTAGCATTGTCACGATTTACCTAGCGGCTACAGGGTGGCTACAGCCCCAAAAAATGAGATTGAGAAAAATGGACATTTTTCGACCAAAAATGCGGAAATTCGGTTACCTTACTGTTTTCCCGCAAAAAGTTGGAAAAAGTCGGCGTAGCCATGAGATTGCAAAAAATGGACATTTATTGGACATTTATTGGACATTTTTGGGATTTTTTTGGAATTTTTTTCCTCAAAAAATCAGGAAATTGGACGGTCTTACTGAACTCCCGCAAAAAATTCGAAAAAGTCGGCGATGAAAAACAACAGCATAATTTTTTAAAAACACGAGAAATGCAACGTCCTTACTGAAATCCCGCTAAAATTTTCAAAAAATCGGTCCAAAGTGACGAGACTGAGAAAAACGCACATTTTTGGGACATGTAGCATTGTGACGATTTACCTAGCGGCTACAGTATGGCTACAGCCCTAAAAAATGAGATTGAGAAAAATGGACATTTTTTCGACCAAAAATGCGGAAATTCGGGTACCTTACTGTTTTCCTGCAAAAAGTTGGAAAAAGTCGGCGTAGCCACGAGATTGCAAAAAATGGACATTTTTTTGGACATTTTTGAAAGTGGCTACAGGGTGGCTACAGAATGGCTACATGGTAATTATGGTGTCATTCATTCAAAGTTTATATATTTACTTAGAGCATTATCGAGCAGTTATTTTTACCACTCGATAAGTATCGTGTCAGCATTTTCATAGTTTTAGTTGGGTCTTACCATTTATCAGGCGGCTACAGTTGGCTACAGAATGGCTACAGTTGGCTACAGTTGGCTACAGAATGGCTACAGGTGGCTACAGCCTTTTTTTGAAACGATGTATGCTTTGAAGATTTTACGGAGGTTCGACAAAAATCACTGCATATTTTACAACTGTAGCCATTCTGTAGCCAACTGTAGCCAAAAAAATGGACATTTTTGGGGGGACGAAAAATGTCCATTTTTCCATCGAGGTCCTTCGGGGGACCGATTTTTCTGGAAAAAAAATATCGTCACAGTTTTTTTCGCATTTTTTCGTAATTTAGAGCATTATGGTAAGAAACCATTTTTTCCACTTTTGTAAAAAACAAAAGTTCAAGACTCTTTTGGGATTTTGAAAAATGGACATTTTTCGGACAAATAAATGTCCATTTTTCAAAATCCCAAAATACTTTTGGAAAAAAAGAATGAAACTTGGAGGTCTTTAAGTTCCCCTTTTAATATATATTTCCAAAAGGACTTAAAGAAACTTGCGAACCTCTTTAAGTTCTCATTTTATATATATTCCCCAAGGACTTAAAGAAACGGATGAACCTCTTTAAGTTCCCCTTTTTATATATATTCCAAAACGGACTTAAAGAAACGGACGAAGGCCTTTAAGTTCCCTTTTAATATATATTCCCCAAGGACTTAAAGAAACATGACTATTCGTCATCTACTTATACAACGTAATAAAATTGAAACGGACCTATTACCTACACAAAATAGCGCAACCAATAATAAATTACATTAATATTAATATTAAAATGAAGTCACAATATGTTATTATACTAGACGACAATGAAAATGAAAACTCTTTTTGTGACAGTTGTAATATTTCACAAAAAGAAAAACCTATAAATACAAATACATATTATCAGCTTCATAAAGAAGAGATTAAAGAAAAATATCAACAAAATGCTGAAAAGCGAAGAACCTATCAAATCGAATATAATCAGCAAAACCATGACAAATACTTGGACTATCAAAAAAAATATTATGATGAAAAAAAAGAAAATATATTAAGGTCCAAGAGAGAAAAGGTTCTTTGCGAATGCGGCAAATTAGTCAGTCAAGGACATTTAACTACACACAAAAAAACAAACATTCATTTGAAAAACATCAAAAATAATACATCTAGTCAATCTCAGTCTTTGGCAAACCAAACAATACTTATGTAATCATAATCATAGTCATTCGGTATCTCTCCATTAATAACTGATTTATAATTTTCCTCGTTTTTCCATTTCAAATAACGAAGTCTTATTTTTTCCGGATGATGTTTTAACATAAAATTAAAATACATTTCATACTCTGACGCACCACTATGATGATAACTTACCATATCTACATAGGCTAAAAAAAATCTCCAAAATTCTTGGCCGTTATGATAACTACTACATAAATTCATCATTTTTTCAACATAGTTTTTATCAAACATCATATGATGACATATTCCTGATTTATCGGGTATCATTCGACAGAGAGAAGGATGCATTCTATTCATATGACCGAAATAATTTGGATGATACTCGTCTCCATATCCATATAAACAAATGATATTATTTACATCAGTATCATCTATAAAATTTATTGGTTTCAAAAAATAAACATCACTATCAACTACTAAATATTTATCCAGTATACCAGGAATCACTTTTCCCGCATAAAGTTTCAATAACTGCTGAAAATACCAACCCAACCTGTTAGTTTGCCCGTGATAAGTTTTCACATCCTCTTTTGTAAAAGGAAACAATCCTTCATCCACTATTTTTATTCTTGGATTCTTCAACATTTCTCTCAACATTTCGTTTTCATACAACAACCGTGGAGAGATAACTAAATAAATATTATTATATCCAACTACATTTTTCATTGTAAAAGATAATTGGATATGGATATTTTTTACATCGGAAGGTCCAATTGGAATTACTATATCAAATAACATTATTTTTTATAACATTATCACATATTAAATACACATTTTTTACTTATTTTCACTTATTTTTTCTTGTTTTTCTTGTTCGTGGTACCTTTCTTTTAGTTCCTTTTTTTAGGCACATTGAAATGAAGTGCTTTATCTTATGACGTTCATTGAAAATACGCATTGCAATTGGTTGAAAATACATGCGAAATTGGCTCTTTTTATGCATGTTACGAAGCTCGTTGAGAGAAACCCATTTAAGCTCTTCTTTTTCGAATATTTTTGATTTTTTTATAATGTTTTCCGACAATTTTCTCTCTATGAACTGGTGATTGTTGTTGTAATAAAAAGGCAATTTATCGTCATATTCCATTGCAAATATATGCATTCTATATAGTTTATGCCCTGGACTCCCCCATTCAATATTGTATGTTCCATGTCGTTTGAGGAGAGAACGGATTGTCTTTTCTTCACCTAAAAAACCGGTCATTTCTTCGGTTGCTTCTCTCGCGGCTGTTTCTAAAAAGCTCTCATTATTATCTGCTCCGCCTCCTATATCACTCCATCCAGGCGTATCTGCATACTTGTTCTCTTTTCCAAATAAAAAGTAGAGTTGACCCTTATGTATAGTTGTTGGCAATATTCCTCCACCCATATTGTATATAATAATAATATTATTTATTTACAATATTGTTATTTTATTGTTTTTTATAAACGCCGAGATTTTATTTGTGCGTATGCAATCTTACAGAATACGTATAGAATAAATAAGCCAATATTGCACCCACAACTGCACCTGCAACAACTTGTCCTACGGTGTTATGTTTGTATTTTACTCGTTGGTAGGCAGTTGCAAATGCAATAAATATATAAAAAAATAAAACCGGAACCGTTAATTGGACGGCAGATAAACATAAAAATGTATAAACGGTTGTAAAAAATACTCCTTGGGCGTGACCTGATGGTATTCCGTATTTATAAAAACTAACGTTTTTTCTATACAACTTTTCTATATTGAATACGTGTGATTCATCATTGGGTCTAGGATGTTTAAATAAGCCTTTTAAAATAAAATTTAATAGCACACTTACTGAAAAACCAATGCCGTAAATAGTTACTAACGAGCTTTTTTGTCGAAATAGAATAACGGTTGCTACAAATAATATTTCTGGACCATAAAAGCCAATACAATCTAAACATTTTACCAACAATTCCATAATAATTTATTTTATTAATATATTATCTAGTGATAAAATAATAAATAATAATTTATAAATTCAATTAATATTGGTACAACATTTCACATAATAATGTGAACGACCAATCCGCACCATTCAAATTCACAGGGTTTCCCTTGTCGTCAAATAAACGCACACGCAACCTATCAATATTTACTGGACCAAAATATGTTCTCTTACTGTCTTGCAATTGACCGCTAAAATCTACATATAATGCACCATAAGGAGTTCCCTGTTTAATCGGAATAATCGCAAATACATCTGTTGTAGTAGGCGCTTTGGCACGATTTCCATTGTTTGTTATATTGTTTTTTACAATCTCATTGATTGAATATAGTTGCGACTGTGTGAGAGAACGAACAGGTGTTGGCAAATATTGAGGAACACAACCGGTTGTAGTATAAAGTGGTACATACCCACCACTTATATCTAAACCATAATTTGCAGAAGGTTTAACAATTTTAGACATTTCAGTTATACTAACCAATGAGTTATTCAAGTGATTTTGATTGAAATCATCTATTGCCAAAATAAAATATCTTGGACCATTTAAATCAATTGCACTATCGGCAGTGTTTCCTGATGGATCCATTGGAATTGAACCATCATTATTATGGTATCCCATCGTCCACCCCAGTGTTTTATTAATATAATACTGTTGTTGTACGCATTGCGTATTTTTATTTTCTAAATTCCCAACAACATCATAAAAAACAATACTTGATGTTAATGGATTGAATGATACATCGTGGGCTAAATCATGGTAAACAATACCTGATAAATCTATCGTAACTTTGTTTGTCACTTCATTATATGAAACAATGGGATAATAAGGAGGAGGAGGAGTAGCATAAGGAATTTGTGGTGAAAAACTGGCATCATAAAAAATCTGATTTAATGTATTCACCAATGTCGCCGCATTATTATAATTACCAGGTGGAACGATAATAGGAACATTTACATTTTGCGAAACATCTACTATCCAAAATATATTATGAACCTCATCTATATTGTAAAACGTCATGGGTATTTGAATAGACCAAAGACGCAAAGAGAGAACATTTCTTAAATGGTCTGACAAATCTAGCGTATAATCGCTTGCAGAGGTTACTGATGCATCCGCGCGATAAAAACTATCTATTATTATTTGTCGTTGAATTGTATTTTTTAGTGTGGGATTCAAGTTTCCGTCTTGTACCACATCTACGTTATAAGTGTTTCCAACACCTAGTTTCTCTCTACTTTGTGGGAGATGATTGTTATTATATGTTTTCACCTTGTTTTTTCTATCCGTAAGTTTATCCGTTTGCGTTTTGTCCTTTTGGGGAATCGTTTCAGGTGATTGATTCCATTCATTAAATGCGTCTGTTTCTACCGAGTCATTATGATGGTCTAAATAATTCAACAATTTTTGTTGGATAGCACGAAAAAATGTCGCCATTTTACTGTTTTTTTCATTTGTATAACGCTCTATATACTCATCTGTTTTATCAATAACATCATCAGGTGAAACATTTTCGGCTACTTCATCGCCGTCCTGAATATTTAAAATAGCCAATAACTCTGCAACTGTATAATTATCAATATTTGTGTTAACACCACCATTCATTGTTTATTTATAAATTATGAATAAATCTTTATATATTACAATACCATTTATAAATATTTCTTTATATCCGGAAAAGAATCAATAAATAACCGTTGCAATTCTTGGACGATTTCAGTATTTTGTAATTTTTGTTCTCTCTTGTTATACATTTTTCTTTGTAAATATTTCAGGTGTTTAATTGTAGTTGTTTCCGGAGTAACTGTATATATTGCCTCACATTTTTTTTCTACGCGTCTTCTTTCTCTCTCACTTAATAAATATTTAAAGGGAATCTTGGTAATACCATTTCCTCTTTTTAAATGACCTTTTCCTTTAAATAATACCTTGTCAAAATGTTCTATTATATTTTCGGGTAGATTTTTACGGTCTAGGTGAAATCGACTTGAATATTGAAATCGGTGATAGTTGTCACATTCATATATTTTATAATGTTTTTCTATCGGTTTATTACGAATCAGTCCAATCCCCATGATTTCATTCAAAGAATTATTCATTTCTATTACGAATATCAACACATCTGTTGGTATTTTAATGGATAACGAATAGGGTGAATTATAAATACATCCATTTGATAAACTATTTTTTATGCGAAACTCATTATTTTGAGTCCACGTATTTTCATTGAATCGTGTAGTGCATACATATAATGATGGTTCTTTTTCATTCATATCAGATTTGATTAACTATTTATAGATTGTATATTATTTTATTCAATTTTTTGCTTGACAACAAGAGAGAGAGTGAGAGAGAGAAAACAAACATGAAAATATAACAAAAGCGTAAAAAATGTATAATTATAGTATTTGTTGTGTATATACTTTATTTGTCATATTCTATGTCTTCTTTAAAAAAGGTTGCATTGATTACTGGAATTACCGGCCAGGACGGGTCGTATTTAGCAGAACTACTATTGGAAAAAGGGTATGATGTTTGGGGGATTATTAGGCGTGCTTCAAATATCAATACCGCAAGAATAGAACATATTTTCAGTAAACTGATTTTGAGATATGGCGATTTAAATGATGGAATCAACCTTTTGAATATCTTAGTTGAAATAAATAAAACTTATTTAAATGAATCCCAAACTCTCGACCGTTTAGAAGTGTATAATTTAGGTGCAATGAGTCACGTCAAAGTATCATTTGAAATTCCTGACTATACATGCAGTGTAGATGGCGCAGGAACTCTGCGTTTATTGGAATCAATTCGTCATTGTGGAATTCCGTTGGAAAAAGTAAGGTTTTATCAAGCGTCCACTTCTGAAATGTATGGAAAGGTTGTTGAAATCCCGCAGAAAGAAACCACGCCTTTTTATCCTCGTTCTCCTTATGGGGTTGCCAAGTTGTACGGTTATTGGATTACTAGAAACTATCGCGAATCTTATGATATGTATGCATGTTCTGGAATTTTATTCAACCACGAATCGCCTCGTAGAACACATAATTTTGTCACTAGGAAAATCACAATAGCACTTGGAAATATTCTTGCAGGAAAACAAGATAAACTTGTGTTGGGTAACTTGAACTCGTTGAGAGACTGGGGTCACGCCAAGGATTATGTTCGTGGTATGTGGTTGATTTTACAACAAGATGAGCCCGATGATTATGTTCTCTCTACGAATGAATATCATAGTGTGAGAGAATTTGTGGAAAAGTCATTTGCACTCAAAGGTTTTGATATTGCGTGGAAAGGTGAAGGAATTAATGAAATCGGCTATGATAAGAATACTGGGAGAGAACTGATTTTTGTTTCTGAAAAGTATTTCCGTCCTGCTGAGGTAGATGAATTATTGGGAGATAGCACCAAAGCTAGAACAAATTTGGGATGGGTGCCAGAGTATTCTTTTGAAGAATTACTGAGAGAAATGGTAGATATGGATTGCTGCAATTAATACCAGCATAAAGTAAAAATAAAATTATTTTGATTAGATTCGAATAATTTTATTGCAATAAATACAATACAATAAATAATTATACTGCCTTCTCATTATCATTATTATTTATGGTGCGGTCATTATATACTTTCGTATGGTTTCAACGTTTCCATTAAAATGGTCCAAGGGTCTAATCGGTGGACCGCTTCTCTACCTTCACAAAATAATTTCAATAGACTAGGACTGTATCCAGAAATCATGGATGTATTTTTTTGTGTTGACACATTTGGAAACCCGTCCGTACTTCTCAAATTCCAAAACACTATATGCGGAGGATTATACGGTTTTCCAAATACACGTTTACCTGCATCCGCATACTTCTTTTTCATAATTCCATACAAGGTATCATTATCCATCGAACTCGCCTCGTTCATTTGCATATCCGATAGAATCACCAATGATAGATTTTCAACGTCCTCGGGGGGCACTCTAACAGTTATAAATGTTTCCAAAATCATATTCAAGGCCGCATAAAAATTTGTATTTCCACCCCAATGTGTATGTTTGATGAGAGAAACCATTTCTACAAAATTGGTGGTTTCCTCCAAGTTTATCCAGGTTGGATTTGAACTAAATGTCATTACCCTCTTTCCCAATGCAGATTTTTCTGCAATGCGACAACCCAATCCAATCGCGGTCAATAGAGGTAGTCCATTCATAGAAGAAGATACGTCTACCATGGCAACCATATTTTTCAGGGCAGGAGTTTCGTTGGATTGGTCTCTCCATTGTGAGTTCAACAAATCTGTTTGTACTTGTTTCAAACTGGAATCCATCGCTTCTTCCTCCAATAATTTCAATGCACGAGAGACAAAATCACTCATAGTTACACACTTACCATTGACTTCTTTTCCTGATTGAAGTCTCTCTTCAATATATTTTTCAAAGATGTATGAGGCAACTATTCTATCATCCTCTTCGCTTCTGCGTTTTCCGTCTTTTTTCATATTCAAAAATGCACTATTCTGTTTTGACAATGTAATAGACGTCACGTGTTTATAATCTATATCACTCCATGTATTCGCACATTGTTTAATTTGGACGGTATCCAATGACTTGTTGAGAGAAGAACATATTTTGCGATAATTCATTTTGGCCTTATTCAATGCCTTTGTTTTTGCCTCAACTGTTGTTGTCGTTGAAAAATAATAAAAAAAATAATCCTTTGCCAATGGCCCAAATAACCAACCGAATTTTTTGGAATTCTCTCGTGGTATCCATTTTGCTACTAAACTTTGTTTTCTACTTTTGGATTCTATTTCCGTTCCTACATCTCTATACAATTGTGTATTCATCAATGAAATGCAATGTTGAATAAGCGGATGATTTGAATCACCGGTTTCATCTCTGCAATAAAGAGATAAATATTTCATGTCCTTCCAGGAGCCTAACCCTAAACAATTCTTACCTACAAAGAAAGACAGTAATTGTTCGGCGTGATGTTGTCCTATTACTTCGTGCCAAATAAGTATCATCATATAAGAAAGCAAATACTCTCCTTTACCGTTGTGTATGTCTCTTGTGTGCGACACCAATTTATACATGACATTCAATAAATATTCCTTGTTGTTTTGTGTGTTATTTTTATTTGGTGGAAAGAGAGAAATAGATTGCAATACTAAACGATACTTGTCTTTTAATGATTGAAACCTATCTTTCTCTCTATCGGTGCAGCGAACTAGTTGAAAATATATTTGTAAGATGTTTTCCTTTATCTCTTCAAAAGTACCTAGTTGGAGAGAAGACCAAGAATATTCAACATGTCCGTTTTCACCTGTTTGCTGATGATGCAGGTTGAGGTTCCTATTCAAACATGATGACAATGTCTTTATTGTAATTTCCATATTTTATTTTATAAAATAAATTATATTATAATACCATGGTGTATTTATATTCCTTTTTTATTGACTTTCGATGTTTTGTTTGACGTTGTTGAATGTGGATTTTTTTGGTTTTATTATTCGAATTTGTTTGATTTGGATTGGGATTTGTCGGAGGGACATTTTTTATGGAAGTAGATGCAGATGCAGATGCAAGTGCCTGTTCGCTGTTATCCTTTTCATAATAAAATATGAATAAATCATTCAAGTCTTGAAACATATTGATGGTTTCTCTCCAATGAATGGATTCGATTTTGGGAAGAATAGTTAAAAACTCGCATTTTTGAGTTTGATTTTCAGTAGGATTTTTAGTAGATGTTGGTGTACTAGTTAAAAAAGTCTGAATTTTTTCTGGTTCTATATCAACATTGCATTTTATGATAGAGAGAAGATTGTATTTATTTTTGGGGAAAAAATCTTTTAACAGATAAAGTAATTCATCGCGCGAGAGAACATTGGGTGACTTTAATATGTGTTTTTTTTTAATGACCTTTTCTATTTCCTGTTTTTGATTTATATATATACAATGCAAGTTGATGTAAGAAACCTTTTCCATGTAATATTCTTTATATAAGTCATCTATTTCTTCAAAAGCCTTTATCCAACTATCATCCAATTCACATATTTCATTAGTCATCATGCAATAATGAAATAATAATTTTTAGAAAGATAAACCCATTTTAATTTTTTATTCATATCCTTCTTCAATTTCAATAGTGTCATCTTCTATTTCATCATCATAATCTTCATCATCATTTATTTTATCCATTTTATCATACATTTTTTCATAGTCAGTGTCGCCGTATAAATGGCTTTCTCTCTTTATACGTGTTTCCCATGAACGTACAATTTTATTCATATTTTGGTAAATTATAGAAGACTGTGTTTGTTGTTCTCTTTTTATATTTTCTTCTCGTTTCTGTTGTATTAATTTGTTACGAAGATTGGCGTCCCACTTGTATATATACAACCATCCATGCATTTCTTTTGGTTCTTCTATTTTCTTTGGCGTTGCATTGTTAAGTACGGTTAAATAATTTGTTGGTTCCATGGAATTATATTATTATAGCAGTATTTATTTAACTCAAAATAATTTATTATTATACGCATAAATATGAATGAATATCATAAGAAAAAGAAAATCTTATAACTATAAAAAGAGTTTACGTAAAAGAACTTAAAGACAGGCCATAATAGTATGATAGATTAGCTCATACAAGTAAATCCGTTTTTTTTGTGAATGCACTTTTGCCCGAGTGGTCTAAGGGGGCAGACTTAAGACCTGCTGGATTCGTCCGCGTGGGTTCAAACCCCACAGAGTGCATACAAATACCAATTTCGGTTCAAATTTTATATGCTTTCGTAGCTCAATTGGAAGAGCAACCGGCTGTTAACCGGTAGGTAGTGAGATCGAAACTCACCGAAAGCGTTAGGGTTAGGGTTGCGCCCCTAAAAGACGCTCTGGATGCCGACCTGGTGGCCGGCATCAAAAACACCATTTCTAGAAGTGTAATTCTATAAATTAGAAAAATAATATATAACTTATATTATTTTTGTATACATGCTTGAATAACTAGAATTACACTTCTAGAAATGGTGTTTTTGATGCCGGCCACCAGGTCGGCATCCAGAGCGTCTTTTAGGGGCGCAACCCTAACTAACTAAAACCATCCCGTAACTGCATGAATATACTCATTATCATGAATTCGTTTAATATCGTTTTGTCTCTCGTCTGTCGAAGAAGGTGTTAGACCCCAGACACTTTCCCAAACGGGGGAATTTTTCTTATTATCGAGAGAAAACGCACAACTATAATCGGGTGGAAATTTCAAGGCAACACATGGATTGCATGGTTTATTATGAAAAGTAAATCCTTTGATTATGTCAGGCAATATATTAAAATCAACAAATGAATTTTTCTTTTTAGGGTCGCCAGATACTCTCTGCAATACAGGAGTCGCATTTGCATTCGTGCTTGAAAGTCCGCATCCAATAATATCTTTCTTTTTATCAGGTTCCAAACCACTACTTACACCAAATGTTCCAAACCCAGATTTAGTGGTAGGGTTAGGGTTAGGGTTAGGGTTAGGGTTAGGGTTAGGGTTAGGGTTAGGGTTAGGGTTAGGGTTAGGGTTAGGGTTAGGGTTAGGGTTAGGGTTAGGGTTAGGGTTAGGGTTAGGGTTAGTGTCATCATCGCTTGGAACATACACACCATTGATTAGAAAGTCCCCTTCGGGTTCATGCATAGTAAGAAATTGTAGAATAGCCTTTTCATTATAAATACGTTTCACTTCGGAAAGTGATTTTTTACCAGGAATTTTTATATAATTATTTTGAGTGATTTGTTCTAAATAAAGATTTTCAGTTTCCTTGGACCAGGTCCATTCACCCTTTTTCAAATATTCTTCTGCTTCTTTTTGTGTGGCTTGTTGTTGAATAATTGTCATGTCAAAAACAACATTTGTATTTCGCGTATATTGAAAATTTATAAATTTTTGCACGACGTCAGGGTCCCATGGACCATCAGCGGAACCAAACATTCCATTTGTATAAATTTCTCTCGCACCCAATGCTTTCATTCCTTCTATCCATTTTGCATTTTTACTGCGTAACCACCTGAGAATAAATAAAACAAATACAAAAATGATTGCAAGATAAATAAATGTTTTTATATTGACTTGACAAACAGAGGAGGCATTTATATCTAAATAGTAACATATGTAAATAAAAAGAACGATACCAACGTAAATAATTATATTTTGCATAATATACAAAAGCAATATAAAGATTTCTCTCCTCTTATATTATCTATTGTTTTTATTATGAGTCAAACACAAACAATGTATTTGGATATATGCGTTGCACTAGACGACGATAATTTGAAAAAGATTTATGATGAAGCTATTCAAAAACATAATCAAAAAGTATTGAATAGAAACAATGATTCTCACATTGATGCTGGGTTTGATTTATATTTACCGAAGGACATTATATGTAGATATGGAAGCGTCAATAAAATCGATATGGGTGTAAAATGTTCCGCTTTTTTCAAAACATCCGATTCTTATTACAATACGGGATATTACATGTATCCCCGTTCAAGTGTTTCTAAAACTCCATTGCGTTTGGCAAATTCAATTGGTGTTATTGATTCGGGATACAGAGGTAATTTGATTGGTATGTTTGACTGTATTGATGCAGATAACATGGACTATACGGCAAAAAAATATGACCGACTAGTGCAGATTTGTTCTCCTACATTATGTCCCATTTTTGTAAGAAGAATAGAAGTTATGGATGTGGATACAGAGAGAGGCGAAGGCGGGTTTGGGTCAACGTTAGGGTTAGGCAAGTGATACAAAATTTATGTTTGATTTACAATATTTACCATATTTCTTTTCCAGTCGGTATTAATATCAGTAACAAGCTGATTTAATATATACATCAATGGTTGCCAACATTCATATGTGTGTGTAGCTTCTGGTGCTTGATTCCATAGCGAATCGCGATATGTGGTTAATGACTGACGTATATTTTCTTCTTCCACTGGAATAATATTCAATAGTTGATTTATAACTACTATTACGTTTCTTGATGTTGTTGTCATTTTGTGTGTGTATGTGATTGGTTTGTTGTATTTTGAACCAATCAATTTTTATTTAGCCATTTGTATAGAGATTATTTTATTACCATTTTCAGTAATAAAATGAATAATATTCACTTCCTCAACATTCGCACTATATGTTTTGGGGACCCAACCCCATTTTTTATTGGAAAATAAAGTTTATTTTGTTGCTTAATAAAATTATTAAAATTAAAATAATTTTATTTATTTTTACTAAATATTTTTAATGGCGATTTTTTCTAGTTTTATTACACGATACACAGTCCTTAAATAACCCAGGAATAAATTTGCCCCTCTTGATAAAATCAACTTCATCGGGTTTTAATTTACGTTTAACGGTTGAAACTAATTTTCCATTTTTGTAATATTTAATAAATTTATTACCTTTTCCTTTTTCAACAATAACCTTTCTAACAGTTTTACTTCCACCACTTTGGCTACTTTGCGAACTAGAATAATTAAAATTTGGATTCATAGTAGCAATAGGTAGATAGGATATTTATATATTCATTAGAAAAAAAATAAACAATCTATTTTTTATTCTTTTTGGTACCACCTCTTTTTTTGGTACTTTCTGAAAATTTAACGGATTTATTCTTTCTTTTATGTGGGGTACCACGTTTACGTTTTTCCTTGTCTATTCTTAGATTATTCATGTATTCATCAACATGCTTGTCAGTTAACCGTTTGAATGTTTGTTGATAAGGGTTCGATTTTATATGACTTTGATGAGGATAATATGTTGGATGTCGATATTCTTTTTTTACTGGTGCTCCTGGGGCACGTCTATGTGGCATTTATTTATAAAATAATAATATTTTATTTTTTGCAAAAAAAAATTCTAGTTACCTTCTTTTTCTTGTATTGGATTGACCTCTATAACTTCCTCTATTTCTTTTGGAAGTTGAATTAGATTTTCTGCTTCTTTGAGGAGCAGTATAAGAATCCTCATCATCCTCATCATTATTAGAAGTTTCATTTTTGTTATTTTCAGGTTCTGCATCAGAATCAGAATCAGAATCAGAATCCGAACCTGAATCTATATAATCGGAATCAGCATCATTATCGGTTTTGTTTTTTCTTTTGCCTCGTTTTGAGGTGGATGATGACTGAGACCATAAAAATAGTCCAACGCCTCCTGCTACAATTGCGCCGGTTAAAACAATTAATGGGTTATTCGACATTTCTATTTGTTCTATTTATTTGTTTTTTTTGTTTTGTGTAAATAGAATAAAATAATTTAAAAAATAAAACACAATAAAACATAAACAGAACTAAAATAAATAAATAAATGTATATAGTAGAAAATATAGAAGCAGATATTGTCGATTATGAAGGAACATTTGAATTCCAAGTATTGGCAGAATACGTAAATGAAACATCTTTTCATCTTCATGCAAAAAGACTTGATACTACAAATGCAAATGATGGATGGAACTTTGATTTAAATATCTTTATTCATGATTTTCAAGGAAATACCCTAAAATACTCCATGGGTTCGTCTCCACAAGCCTCATTGAAAACCGCACATATAGATTGTTCTCTATTTACTAATACCAATGCCAATACCAATACCAATACTAATATTTCTCTCGTTGCGAGCAAAAAAAAAGTTATATGGTCCACATCTTATAATCCATTGCAACAATATCGTATTTATCACATTAACCGTAACGAGTTCAATGAAAAATTCGGTGCAAATATAATTCATTTACCTTCAAATATGTTTGCAGTTGGTATGAAATGGGGCGAAGTATTCATGTACCACGAATCATATGGTAAATATCCTTGGACGTATGAAACTTATCTCTCTATTCATCATATTATTTCAGTTGCTTATATACATCCAAGGGGCTTTTACTTTTTATTTTATGCACATGATGGATATATAGAAAGTATGTATCCATCAACTAGTCGGCGAGTAATTCCTAAATCACCTCCAAGTTCAGATTATTATATTGGAAAAGAGAAGATTGATGTTGAGGTTGAAGTTGATGTGAATGACAATTCATATCCGCTACTATATGATAAAAAATATGTGTTGGCACAGTCAGTACATCCAGATACGGATTATGTGATTGCTATGCCAGATAGATATTATTTATGTCTTAACCGATACAATTTATACAGATCTATACATAGAGGTATTCCATTCAATTCTAAAATCTCTCAAATTGTATTTGCTGGAAATGAAAGAGGAAACAAACATAATTTTACAAAAAGGAGGGATATTGATATGGACCCACGTTCTTATTTCAAAAGCGGTGCTGTTTGCAAAGACAATATTCACGCGCCGAATAAAATAGAGAGAAGCGAAATGATAAACTACAAGTATATTTTAGATATTGATGGAAATGCAAGTACATGGGATGCAACTGCATGGAAATTAAATTCGGGTTCAGTTATTTTCAAATCAGATAGTAATTGGGTCCAATGGTTTTATGACGGCGGAGAATATGACCCGAAATTGAAATATAAAGCATGGACGCATTTTGTTCCGGTGGCGGATGATTTTTCAGACATTCAAGAGAGATTTCGCTGGTGTGAAGTGAATCGGGAACATTGTGAGTTGATGATAAAGAATTGCAAGGCGTTGTTTCAGTATGCCTATTCTTACAAGAATGTAGAAAGATATACAGAAAGAGTGATTCATAAATTAGTTGAAAATTGTGATTTGAACTAATTCTATATTTTACCCTTTTGCTACGCGTGAAAGAACTACTGACTATTTACTAAATAACACACAATATCCAATAGTAAATGCATTAAATGGAAATTCTATATCCAATATTTTATCGGCGCTGTCATAATATTTTGTTTTATTTTCATTTCGTTGAGATACGACCAATAAATATTTTGATACAAACGATGATAACTCATGAATAGTACGGTTGAATTCATGATTATTTTGAATAATATCAGTTTTTGTAGAGTCGATTAACTTGTTTATACACTTATATATATATCATGAAAAATCGCGGATAAACACACAGAAAATATTATACGTAAAACATAAAATAATATAAAATAACTATAATTTATAATTTATATAGATGAAAAATATTTTAATCACGGGTGGTGCTGGATTTATTGGTTCTAACTTGTGTGAGAGATTATTACATGACGGACATAAAATAATTTGCGTAGATAATTTACTCACTGGAAATATAAAAAATGTGGAACATTTATTAAATAATCCCAACTTCACATTTATGAATCATGATATTATTAAACTATTAGACTTGAATGAAGATATTATTGTTGACGAAATTTATAATTTTGCCTGTCCTGCTTCTCCGCCGAAATATCAAAAGGACCCTGTTAATACATTGAAAGTTAATTTTTTAGGAGTATTAAATTTATTAGAATTATCCAGAGTAAAAAATGCAAAATTTTTACAATCATCTACTTCCGAAGTATACGGAGAACCCGAAATTACACCACAATCCGAAAATTATAGAGGTAATGTAAACACGGTTGGTATAAGAAGTTGTTATGATGAAGGAAAGAGAGTTGCAGAAACATTAGTCATGGATTATCATAATCAATATAAAGTTGACACACGAATTGTGCGAATTTTCAATACATATGGTCCAAAAATGGATAAAAATGATGGAAGAGTAATAAGCAACTTTATAAATCAAGCGTTGGATAATGAAGATATTACATTGTATGGCAATGGAGAACAAACGCGCAGTTTTTGCTACATTGACGATCAAGTCGACGGATTAATTAAACTCATGAATTCTGATTATGTTTATCCAGTAAATATTGGTAATCCGTATGAATTAAATGTAAAAGAACTGGCACATATTATATTAAACTTGACAAAATCCAACTCAAAAATAATATACAAAGATTTACCTTTGGACGACCCTACAAATAGAAAACCAGATATTACAAAAGCGAAAAATATACTTCATTGGGAACCAACTTATGATTTGGAAAAGGGACTTGTAAAAACAATAAAATATTTTAGAGAAATTTCTCACAAATAATAAGGATATAAATCATATGTATAAACCTCTGGATAAGTATAAGGATAAGGATAGTAGTAATAAGGAGGATACAAATATCCGTATCCATATCCATAACCACCAGTGCCGCCACCTCCACCTATCCATCTACCTCCGTGTCCGCCATGTCCCCAACCTCCTCTGCCATGTCCTCCACCATGACCGCCACCACCACCGCCACCACCACCACCACCACCACGACCACCACCTCCACGACCACCACCTCCACGACCACCACCTCCACCGCCCCCATGCCCTTCTTTAAGTGGTTTTTTTAATAACATTATAAAAAAGAATATAAAAAAGATGAAAAAAAACACGAAAAAAACGGGCTGACTTTTGCATGATTTCATAATTGTTATATTATATAATCATATTATTTATGTTGGAATAAAAAACAATTTAAAATATAAAATATAAAATATTATAAATAAATCATAAATATAATGTACTATTTTTTAGTATACGACGATAATAGCAAAAAATACAACGAACATTTTGAAAAATTATTGAATTCTGTTAAAACATATGGAAAAGAATTTGAAATTATTATTTTTAATAAAAATGAAATAGACGAAGATTTTGCAAGGAAAAATCATTCCATCTTATCTTTATCAAAAGGCGGCGGTTATTGGTTATGGAAACCATATATTATTCACAATTTGTTGTCGAAAATTCAGGAAAATGATATTGTTTTTTATCTTGATTCCAAGTATTATTTTATAGAACCCTTTAAAGATTTATACTATGACTATATGATAAACAATGATATATTGGTTTGGAAAAACAAACCCAACGAACCTAGTTATTTTTTGAAAAATTGGTGTAAAATGGAGGTTATTCAAAAATATGATATTTATAACAAGGTTTTTATTGACAATGCAAAAGACTGTTGGGCGGGAGCAATTGTCGTTAAAAATAATGAACGCAGTCAAAAATACATTAAAGAGTGGTTAGATATGGCGTGTATATATGAAAATATTACAGACTCTCCAAGCAGTATTCCAAATGACGAACAATTCATAGAACATCGCCACGATCAATCACTATTAAGTGTAGTTTTACTCAAAAATAATCTAAACACTTTATTCTTTGAAAAACGATATTTACAAAATGAAAGAATACCTTATTGATTGTGGTTGAGTCTCCATCAATATGTGTTCTCTATAAAAATTTTATTGTATAAAAAGACCAATTCTTCTAATTCGCCTATTTCATAAGATTTATATTTTTCAACTGGGATATCAATTATTAATTCGTATAATAATGTTATATGACAATTAATATCTACCGTAATAAAAACCTTGTCATTTTTTTTATACAAAGAACACGGTGCTTGAATATTATGTAAATCACTTGACATATTTAACAATGTGCTCTTATGATGTAGTACAGTTGTATTTGAAATAGTTTGCAACTTCAAGTTATTGTTATTATTGTTGTAGTAATACATAACGGGTTTAGATAAATATACAACTTTCCATGAAGCCGTGTCTAAAATAACCATGTGGGTATTGTAAAAAATCCCATTGTAATGAACTCGACTATGACACCCACCAATGTAGTAATTATCTTTTAAATGAATAAAATTGGACCCACCTCTTAAATATTTAGTATTTACATCAATAGGCATATCAATATTATTTTGGATAGTTACAATATCGCAATAGCCATGTGCGTTAAAATCGTATTTGATTACAATCAGTGGATCGAAATTATACACAAAATACAAGGTGTCGTCTTTTACCAAAGGGGCCCAGTTTTTTTCTACCCGGTTCATCATTTCACTGTTTCTCAACTTCAATAATACTGGATTATACGTTTCAAATCTTGTAATTGCAATTCCTCTATTCATAATTGGTTCATTTGATTCACATGTAAATATGACATAAACATGATTATTTAATATAACCATCCTAGGGTCTTCACCACCAATGTTATACGCACATTCAAATTCATATAATACATTTCCACTACAATCAGTTTTTTTGAAACATAATCCATTACTCTTTCCTTTGTTGACTCGTTCACAACTATATGTCATTCCATTCAAATAACACTGAGATTTAAACATTGAATAATTGACATTTACATCATCATGCGCAGTTGTAATATTTGAAATGTATTTAGTATGTATATCTTGACAATAACTATTTATAAAAGATTTAGGATTGTATTGTTCTTTTCTCATATCCTTATTCATTTCTGCTTCTTTCCCGTGATATAAATTCAAATATTCATAGGAGACCCCTTCATAAATTTGAATTGCATTGAAAATAGACAATACTCTTTCTGTATAACCACCTATACTTCCAAAATGTGTTTCATAAGGCGGTTCATTAGACCAAGGATATATTTCATTTACAAAGACTTCTAACCAACTACATAATTTTTCATATATTTTTACAGGATATATATTAGTTTGCAATAAACTAAGTGGTATATTTTTCAAGTCATTCTTGGTATATTTTTTACCGAAAAAAGTATTGTAACTATTCATGACAAAATCTAAATTTCTTTTATCTGCAAACATGAACATGTTCCATTCATTCTCGGGTGTGACAATATTCAATGTTGTATTCAATAAATAAATTGTATCTTTATCCAAATTATCATATTTAGTATAGTGTACTGTATCATACTGTGAAAATCCTATCATATTTTTATTTTTGTAAAGTTTATTCCAATATACATGAAGATAAACACTAGTTTCCATATATCCTCTTTTTTGTAAAAATGGATTATATATATCCAATTCATATTCCAATATCACTCGATTCACTTTATTCTTATCGTGTGTTTTATCATATATTTCATTTGTGCCGAAAAATGTAAAATAGTTGTTGTCTTCTCTCAAATCATAGTAATTATGATATACACAAAACATTTCCATTTTTACTTCTTTTTCTGCTTCTTCCATTTGAATATTTTATTTAATTTATGAATAAATAAAATATTAAGTATTTTATTTTTAAATAGATAAACGGTTTATTTATTTATTTGCATTTATGTTATAGTCCAAAATCAGCTTTTGTATTATTGAAATCTGTAAGAACTTGTGCCGCATTGAGAGTTGAATTAAATACTTTTATTAAACCCAATTGCCCTCTCATACCATATGAAGGTCCTACATATGCACCTATAAAAAAACTGGGATTACTTGTATCTATATTCGCAGTAGTAGTTATACCTGCACCTGACTGTGTTGTTGGAACACCGTTCTTATAAAAAATTATCCTACGGTTTGACTTGTCAAACGCATAAGTTAAATATTGCCAGGCGCCGACAGTAACAGTATTATTAGCAGATGAATTTGTCCCCCAAGTTATTGGGGCACCTCCACCTGCTTCAAGTAACATAATTAAATTTGAACTCAACCAACCATTCCAAGCAACTTTAAATCCACTTGTATTTGCACCTGCACCAACATTTGACAATATACCATTTATGTTATAACTAGTACTTCCATTATTATTAACAGGATATACCCACGCACTTATTGTAAAATTTGAACCAAAATCAAATGCACCATAAGTTATATAACTAGTAGTACTGGAATTCGGTCCATTAACGAAATTAAATACTTTTCTTGCACTTGCCGCGCCATTTCCATCAACCCAACCAACATCACTTGACTTTGTTCCTGTCATTGTACCATAATTACCTATATTTGTAACTACCGTTCCAGTTCCAGAATAAGAACTTGAATTATTAGGGTCATATAATAGTGTCTCAACAGGAACCGATGGATTACTTGGAGTTACAGTTATACTATTAGATGCACTACTGTTTCCTGCACTTTTTATTGCTTGCAATTGAATATTTATTGGAGTGTCATTAGTTAAACCAGGAATATATACAGGAGAATTTGTATCGGCTGGACTTAAAACATTCCATGTAGACCCTCCATCTGTGCTATATTGATAATTGGTAACCGTTCCCGTTCCTGCGGTAAAATAAACATACGCGGCATTATCACTAGGTAATCCATATATCAAACCAGGCGCGTCATTCCCAGGTGTACAGTTGACTGCATTAGATGCTGCGCCAGTTCCATTTACATTAATTGCATAAATCTTGACTGAATATGGGTCACCATTTACTAATGGTGACCTAGGTGGGATGGATTGTGTTGTAATTGTAATAGGTGAGGATGTATTAGATGGACTGATTGCAACTACACTTGTTCCACCATTAGTTGAATATGCATAGTTAGAAATAGCAGCTCCGCCAGTGTTAATAGGAGCTGTGAAATTGATAGTCAAAGAAGCATTGCTGGGGTCTATTGATGTTATAGTAGGTGCACTAGGAACGGTTGAAGGTGTTGCAATAACTGGAACAGAGTCTGCGCTATATCCATCACTATCGCCTGACTCTAATGTTACAGTGTACTGTGTGCCATTTGTTAATCCGTTGATAATAAAAGGACTTGTTATATTACCAAGTTCGGTATAAGTAGTTCCACCATCAATAGAGTATTGATATTTATCAATGGGTAAACCAGGATTATATGAAGCATCAGTAAAAGCAACCGTTAACGAACCATTCCCAGGAGTAATAGATGTTATTGTAGGTGCCTTAGGCTTGGTATGTGGCATTATATTATTAATTATCAAATCTTTACCGTCCCCGATTGCATTTACTGAATGTATTCTAGCTTGATAAACTACTCCCATTGTAAGACCATATAGTGTAATAGATAAATGTATTTTACCATTTACATCGGTATAACTTTCTGGTGTAAATTCATAAGGGATATCATATGGCGCGACACCTGGAAAAAGCTGAATTTCATGACCTTTAATTCCACTAAGAATAGGTGAACCATTATTATCACCATCATCAAATACTATGGTTACATCACCAACTCTTGCCATATTGTATAATATAGTAATATTATATTATTTTGTACCAAATGTCTCAATAATATATTATACTGATGGTGATGGGTTGACAGGAGGAGGAACAGCGCGTAAACGAGTTGGTGTTAGTGAGGGTCAGTATTGACGATTACATCAAATAATGTTGGTGGATCAGGAACTTCGGCTGTGGGTGCACGTGTATTTCCATATATTGCGCTGGGCGTAGTATTCGGCGCACCATTACCATTTGTAGCAACCGGCGTATGAGGGCACACTACATTACACGCTCCTGCGTTTATCATATTTACGGAACATTGTTTCTGTTTCAGGCGGATATAAGTGTCATAGTCCAACTGGGTTTTGGTGTTTTTTGTGTAAGGCGCTTTTCTAGCAATCGTATCATATTTTCCTCCCGAAGTAGGCGTGTTATTATTCTTAATCAAAGTATTGCAAAAAGTATTGCATTTGTAAATATTATTCTCATATTTTGCGCTATTATTAATATCCATTTCGCATTGGTTCGCTGCGCTAAGATTCTTTATGTACTGTTCTTGTGATTTGGTGTCGGAGAGATTCCCACTATTAAATATATTTTTCACAACAATGTTTGGTTGTGTGCCTCCGTGAATCCATTTGTATTTTCTCTCCAACATTCCATAGTTAGAGAGAACCGAGGGTTTTACATAATCTTTTTGTGTGGCTAGAACATTAACTTCGTTGACATTGTAAAAAATATTGCCGGTGGTATTGTAGGTTCCATCTTGTCCTCCGGATCCCCTGGGTTGAGTTCCTCTAAATGGTGTGCCTCTTTTTGAAAAATGCATAGTTTTTCCAACACCTCCTATATTACGATAAGGACCATTAACAGAGAACCCGGAATTATTTGCATAAGGTTCTCCGTTTCCCATAAATCCGGTTGCACCAAAAGGACCAGGTGTTACCCAATTACCACCAGGAGACTGTCCTGATACTTTGGACCCAAATTGGATGACTGATTTTCTCTTCATTGCCACAATTGACATTTCTTCTTCTTTTTTTAAAAATCTTACTATCTTATTATTATTTTATATTTTATTTTGTACTAACAAACAAAATATAAAGGGGTATATTGGATAATAAAATAAAATAAATGGTCATATATAATATAATAAACGCCGTATAAAATGAGTAAAACATTTCAGCATATTACTTTTCCCAACGGATTTCAATTAATATATGAAAAATCGTTTGTTGATCTTCCTATAACTTGTATGCATGTAGGGTGCGATATAGGGTCTGCTTATGAAAACGATAATAATCGCGGAGTTTCCCATTTTATAGAACATATGTGTTTCAAGCGAACCAAATATAAAAGTACCGAACAAATATCATTGGAAATTGAACGACATGGGGCCGAGGTTAGCGCATTTACTAACAAACGTACAACTCAATTAACTGTTACATGTGACAATAAATCTATTGATGATTTTATACAACTACTCTCCGATATTACATTAAATACTATTTTTACAAAAAAAGATTTTGATTGTGAATATGATGTTGTTATTCAAGAAGCACGTAAAAATAAAGATGATCTTGAAACAAATAATTATATTGTTGCAAATTCTCTTTTATACAAAGGGAGTTCTTATGAATATGATACTGATTTATTATCTTATCATAAAAACCGAAACCGTTTATCTCTTTATCAACTTGTAGAAATGTATAAAAAAATGTACGTTCCTAGCCGAATGGCATTGTCAATTGTAACTCCTTTGTCATTTGAACGAATACAAAAGTTCGTTCAAAAATCTTGGTTTGTAAAAACAACGCGAACAAATTCTGGATATTCCATTCCTCGTATAAAATATTCGTTAGAACAACAGACTAATATTCGTTATAAATTAACGTCCAAAAAAGGTGTTGAATCAAATGTCATTGATATGAGCTTTCGCATATGTGGATTCTCTTCTCATGATAAATATTGTCTGAATTTATTAGAAAATATTTTAGGAGACACATATAGTAGTCGTGTCTACACTATTATGCGAGAAAAAAACGGTCTCATTTATCATCCAAGTGTATCAATAACTCATTACGAATATTACGGTGATTTTAATTTATCACTTATGACAAAACCAGAATTTGTTATTCGTGTTTTGAAATTACTTGCTGGTATTTTACATGATTTGGTTATTCGTGGTGTTAGCGAAGATGAATTAGAAGTTGCCAAGGGGCGAAAACATGGTCGGATTGAATTAGAAAAAATAGATATAGAGAGACAAGTAGAAAACCATTTAGATGAGTGGCTATTAAATAATGGAGTTGTTTGTCCTACAAGTAAAGATGAATATGCCGAATTTTATAAACCGATACAGAAAAGGCAAATGGACGAAGTAATACGAAAATATATTTTTCGTGAAAATATATGTTTGTCTATTATGGGCGACAGACTTCCTGCATTAAAAACAGTTCAATCTATATTCGGTTAACCTTGTAAATTAGCAATAATAATTATTTATTGTATTTTATTGTATTTTTTGAATTTGAATTAAAAAGAAAATATAAGAGAGATAAAACAGAATAAATGATACAAATACAGAGAAATACATCAGCATTAGAAAAAGAAAATAAAGCCAACGTTAATAAATGCTGCATAGAATTTGCTAAACACAGTACTACATCTAAACACGCAATTATGATATCAATAGAGAGAAGCAGACTTTTTCCTGGTTTTTATTATGACACTGGAACATGGAAAATGGGATGTTACTGCGACGAGGATGATATACATACATTGAGGGATTTTCTCTCTTCGAACCAAAATCAAATTAGTTATGAAGTTGCAGTGAACCTGGCGACTTATATAGGACAACAAATGTTTTATTTGGAAAACATGGGTTATGGTATTTCGTGGTTCACTCTTGATAATATATTAGTGATTGAAGGAAATAAATTCATGTTCGTAGGTGTCGATGAATTATGTCGCCTGTCTTCTTCAAAAGCGGATATGATGACTATCAATACGCCTTTTTCTCTCCAACAACCGTTTTTGGACCCTGAAATGCACAAAATCAAATCATTGCCTGCTTTCATTGACTACCGTGCAGCTTATTACAGCTTAGGGTTAGTCATATTACATTGTTTGAATATTGAATACGATGTTTCGGTTTATAGTTCTGGTTCTGGTTCTGGTTCTTCTATTCTCTCTACTTCGGTAATTGGAAGTACATCACTTGAAAGTTTTTTAAAAAGATGCATGGAGAGAGAAGCAAACAAAAGAACATTATTAATTGTTTAGTATAGGGTTTGGGACCCAACAATCCCCAATCTCTCTCATATCCGTCATTCGAACATTTGTTACTGCGGTTGTTGCTGCAATTCCGCACTGAATGGGTCCATTAATTGTTTTATAAAAGGATTTAAAGAAATTGGGTCGACCAGGTTGAGAGAAAAATTCCAGCAAAAAATGCTGCGGACCCAGTTCTTTTTAATCATTTCATTGTTTGTCATTTCTTGCTGGAACATTTGGTCTATGATAGAAAAGGCGGATTTCAATACAAGTATTCCTTTGATTAGATTTTTCTTCAAGTTGAATAAGTAAATTAGTCTTTCTCTCTTGTTCTTATTCTCTAACTCTATTTCCAAGTCTCCTTTTTGATTTGTATTTATATTTGTGTTTGTTTGTGACTGTTGCATACTCCTATTGATGAATCGTATTTCATTTTTCACATTTTTGAGTGTGGTAATGGTCTTTTTCTTCTGGTCTTCTATCTTTTTTATAATAGAAAACACATTTGTATTATAAATCACCGGATATGTCATGCGAATTTGTCGCGGAATAAGAAACTGATTGGTCTCTTTGATTTCGGCAATTTTCTTTTCCACCTCAAACAACTTTGTCTTCATTTTTTCCTCCAATTCATTCTTGTCCTTTTCGATTTTCTTTTTGATTTCACTTCTCTCTTCTTCTGTTATATTATGTGCGAAGAGAGACTTTTCCAAAGTGGAATCATGAAATAATAAAACGGAACCGCTTGTAAACTCTACTGAGGATTGTAATTTGTCATACTGATGTGCCGATATTTTATGTGCTTCTGAGGCGGCGTCTAGTTTCAAATAATTTACCAGTGCCAATAAAAAAGCAATCAATGCATTGATAGAAGAGAGAAAGTATGCGCCCCAGTCAAAATCTTTGACAACTGCGGATAAAACGGTTGCTGCTGTTGAGAGAAGAATAGAAGGCATCATTAAAAAATTGAGGTTTTGTTCGCAGTAAAATTTCGCTTCCATATAAATCATTTTTTGTCCTTTGAGATAACTAGCCAATATATCCAAGGAGGATGAATGTTTGTGATTTGCGTCGAAATAGTATTTATTGACGGAATTTTCTACATCAAAATAATTGAGTTTTTTTTTTCTATTTGTGTTTGTGTTTGTGTTTCTGTTTACAACTTTTCTCTCTTTGTCGCTATTATTATCACTATTAATATCATACAATTGTATTCCGAATTCATTCATATCAAAATCTTCACTATCTTCGGTATCACTGAAATCACTACCACTTTCAAGAACATATGTATCACCAGTTAAATCGGTTTTCATCAAATCAAATACTTTTTTTAATAATCTTTTATTTTCCGTAGTTTCTGTGTTCGTATTGTTTATGACGTTATTTTCTACACTTGATGTATTTTCAATAAAAAGGTTTTCTTCATCCTCATCCATTTCCTATTCCTATTATATATTATTATTTTATATGACGAGAACCAAAATAATAAACGCAATCATTGAAAACATATAGGTGATTTTTTCTTTTATATATTTTTCATCCTCATCGTTATTTTCTAATTCATTCAATTCATTGTTATAAATAATATCAATAACATAAATGTCTTGTTTTGTTTCTTCTGGCTGTTCTTGGATTGGTTGTTTTTGGAGTTTTATTTCATGTTCGTTCATTTTTGTTTGATTTTTATTTTGTTGATATATATTCGATTTAAAATTATATATGGTTCGCGTATATTTACACACACACCCTGCGCCGCGCAAATATTTACTGCATTTTTTACAATTGATTTTCATGTCGATTGCATAGGTTGAATAGGGATTGTGAGTATGATTTCTTTTTTTTATCGGTATTTGATGACGAGGATCTTCTACATAATCTATATTTATGAATTGCCCCCAATCACATGGTGATGATGATTGAGATAATGTATGAAACTGTTGTAGTTGTTGCATTTAAATAATTGATAATATTTTTTATTAGTTGGATAATATATAACATTCATTTCAATTTTATTGAATATGACGCATAAAAAAAGGTTTTCATATAAAAGAAAAAGACGTATAGTAAATAAAAAAACAAGACATAGAAAAAGAAATGGAGGTATGCTTGGCAGAGTTGCAAGACTTGTCGGTCATACTGGTATGAAGTTACCTGTTTGTAAATATAACAATATAGTCGAGAGTGACAATAACACAGATGAACTGTTGGAAAAATTAAAAAATGAGTTTGGAGAAGATTATTCAAATTATTATACAACACATTGTGACAACTTGTATAAATTAATTGACTGGTGGATAAAATATAAACAATCTATTATAAATGGTTTCAAGGCTAGTTGGGGTGATCGACAAAAAGAACCCGCGTCTCTTTATTATCTTGCACTATTTGCCGAACATTTTATAAATAATCCAGACGATGATGTTCCAGATCCAGATGACCCAGATAATTTAGTTACTCTTTTAGCAGTTCTCAATAAAGCATACATACAAAATGACATGATTGCAAAGGCATCATTTTCTGGTACTGTATAGAACGGCGTTGTGTCACCGTGAATCCCCACGGTGTAGAGGAAGTGAATCTCGTCCAGTTCTGCCAGCTGCCAGCTATATAGAGTTATAGTGAAGACATGGATGATCGTTTTAATATATTTCGCCATGATTGTATTCTTTGATGTGCTACTGTTTCCAGTTGTCGCGATTCTCTGATGGAATATTCTGTTATTAAGAGACCATTATCATTATGCCGAAAAACACGACTGTCAAATATTTTTACTGCATTTTCAAATGTGGTTTCTATCGATATATTTGTATTTGTTTCTGGTTTTTGCTGATGTTGCTGTGTATACATGTGATAAATCATACAACGATCAAAATCATATGCGGTAAGTAAATCGGCTTCTCTGACAACATGATAAGCCAATTGTTTCTCTGCGGTTTCTAGTCGCGGAAATCCTTGTTTCATCACTTTGGAATAAGACATGGTAGAGATTATTTTTTTGGTTGTTTCTATTTCGTCTGCGGTGATTGATTCCTTCAAAAAATCTTCAATATTTTTGATACCTTCTTCTTCATTCATATATTTTTTATCGCACATGTCGTGAATAATTGCAGAGACATAAATAACCCGTTCTTGTTTTTTTAGAGAAGGGTGTTTTATCAGTTCGCTATGATATATATTGTCGGCATAATGCAGAATATTCATAGAATGACTTAGCCCATGAGATTCATCTATTCTATATTTAGAACAAGTTACTATTACAAATTGGATAAGTCTTGATAATAAGCTCATACTTTGATTTGTTATGTTGGGTTGGATTGGGTTGAGTTGTGTTGGGTTAATTTTTTCTTTATTTTGATTCTTTAAATCAATTTTTAATTTATATATTTTTTAATTTAAAGAATCTTCTCTCCTTTTTGTAGGATATGGGTTATACTATCGAAATTTCCTTTTCCATGGTGAAACATCCCAATACGACAGAACTTCGAAAATACATTGGTTCTCTCGCACTTGATTATAACTGTGAAGAATACTATTATCATTATGAAATGGAGGGAGGTTCAAAAATACCGCGAAACCATTGTATTATTGTTGTTAGTTTCAATGATGAAACCCTTGCTGACTGTTCGGCGTTTATAAAAGTGATTCGAAAAATACCTGATGTTTATTTAGAGTGTATTTATGAGGATAATATACAATGTAAATTGATTTATGCTTCGCGATATTATTTGACGTGTATTGATAAGGATAAAGTCATTGTATATAATCAATTCAAGAGAGAAAGAAGTCATTCTGACAATGAAAAAATGATATTGTCGTTTACTGGTGGTGGTGGGAATACTGAATCAAGGAATGGAATCGGGGGAAATTTGATTTAGACGGAACCTCATTGTTTCTGGTTTTTCTGTTTTTGGAATACTAATAGAACGCGATTTTTGTGTTTTTGATTTAGATTTTGACTTGTGTCTTCTTGATTTATGTGATTTTGACTTGTGTGTTCTTGATGTTATAGATGGAGTAGTGCTTGTGGTACTTGTGGTATTTGTGGATGGCAAATAATCATCATACATTGTTTGAGATTGAGACGATGACTTAGTTGATTTATTGTGATTATGACGATGATTATCATGATGTTGACATTGACAACATTGACAACTTCGTTTCATTTGTGGTCCAGCAAAATCATATGTTAATCTCTCTTCTAATGGTCTATTTACTAGTGGAAACTGTAAAAGTTCTTCTAAGTCTTTATTATCTAACTTTGCGTATATGTGTTTTCTTTTTCCATTTCTAGAAAGATTCATCATTATATCAGCTTGGTTTCCATCATAATTCAAGTTCCAGTCTATTATTTTTTCTTTTCTTCTATGATTTCTTATATATTTTTCAGTCATGGCACCATGACTTTCAAAATAGTTCATTTTATTATATACGGCTATAATAAAATGCTTAATTTAGATGATTTTTCAGAAGAAAATCCTACAATGCGTTCTCAATCTGTCGATGGAGTTAAATATTTAGTTCCACCAATACATCCATTAGACGTTCAAGAAACTCAGATTGAAAATATTTCTATTGAAGTGGTTGAAGATACCCATGATCCTACTACTCCTGTTGAAAATATTTCTATTGGAACTACATCTCCCGTTAAAAGTATCGCAAAATCTATTTTAAAAAAAAATAAACCAAAAAGTTTTATAGGTTTTCAACAGGTTCATCAACCTGTATATTCTAATTTCAAATTTAATTTAAATAGTACAAAAAAGAAGAGTGGTATATTTTCTACCATGAATATTATTTCAAGATAAAATGCAACATGAATTGTTATTGAAATGAAACAATTCACTGTATTCTTGTGTGTTGGGTTGTTGTGTTTTTTGTCTTGGTGAGTCGTTTAATGAAAGTGAAAGTGTATTAGCGCACAACGGCTCGTTTATTTCTCTCCACTCCTTCTTCATCAATTCTTTGAAATCAACAAAATCCATGTCTGAATCAGGCTCATATTGTTGTATTCCTCCGCTAGCATCAATATAATCAAAATAATCATAATGTTTCAAATTATCTTCATCATACATGTAGCACTGGATAGTTATACATGTTTGTAAATTATGTATATTATGTAACTTGTGCGTTTGATTGAGAGTAGGACTAATCCATGTAATATCTCCTTCTGAAAAGTTGGCACTTCCAAATGGCTTCACTCCACCATTGTCATCTTTTTCTCCACATAAAAAAGGATACAGAGATACATTTATTTGTCCGTGTAAAACACGAATGACCGCCTCTGCGCCAGCGTGACTATGAATAGGTGAGTAATGATTAGGCGGCCAAATTTCCATTACATAAGGAATCCCGGGCGATTCTCCGTTGTTTTGTCCCAATGTGATTCGCAAATAAGTTTCATTGACATCCGGCTTGTCCTTATTGAACTCTGTCGCCTTTTTTTTCAGTTTCTCGTGACACCAAAGTCCAGGGGTTCGAATACTGTTTTCAATAGCCTGAGAGAAGTATGGAAAATCCGCGTCATCTAATATGAATTTTTTTCCCGCAACACAATTGTATATTTTTTGTGATGTAAGTGACAGGTTGGAAGAAGGCATGACTATTTTTTGTGCGGCAATATCCATGGTTAATTCATCCTTGTCTAACACATACAAGGGTATCTTGTGGGTAATGGGATCTTTCAAAAGTTGAATAGTGTTCGTCTCGTCACTAACTACCGTTTCAATATTTTCTAAAAAAGTCTTGTTACTTTTTCTCTCTTTTTCACCTTCTTCATCGTGTTTGAAAGAAAACGCATACTTGTAAATAACAGTTTCAATTCTGGCTTCTCCAACGCCGGCATAAAAAATTTGATTTTGTGCGTCTAAACTAAACCAGTAATATGCACCAGGTAAATCAACGAGTCCTGTGTTGTTACTTGGATCCTCATATTTCTCTCCGCTGCTTTTGCGAGTAACCAGGACAGATTTTTCGGAGAAGGTAACTAATAAACTATCATTTTCTATTTTATTACAGAGTTCTAATGTAACTGCACGTGTATTTGTATTTGCGTTTGATGATGAAGTAAAAACATAAACTCCCTGTCCTTTTATGATAAAAGTACCTTTTTCCATTTATGTTTATTCGTCGTTCAGTTTCTTTTATTTTATATTATAAAGATATTATACTTGGATAAAACCAAAGTAATTGAAACTATGAATATAAAAAAACAAAAAATGAATGGAGTCGTTACTAAAAAACACAATAAACATTTATTTCCAACATTCAATGTTCTCATAGCAACCATAGGTAGACCAACATTGCAGAATATGTTGAATTCATTGTGTTCGCAACTATGTTGTGATGATTGTCTAACAGTTGTCTTTGACGGACATACTGAACTACCTACACAGTTTGATTTTTCCAAATTTAAATGTGAAATAAAATTACATTATGAAGCAGTTGCATTGAAATATTGGGGACATGGTATAAGAAACAAATATGCATCATTATTGGAAAAAAGAGATTTTGTAATGCATGCGGATGATGATGATGAGTACATTAGTAACGCATTTTCAATTATAAGACATGAAATCGGTGACTTCAACACATTATATATATGTAAGTTCTGTGACGTGCATAATAATATTATTCCAAGAGTAAACATTATTAAAAAGTATAATATTGGCACACCAAGTGGTATAATACCGTATGAATTGAATAAATTGGGTAAATGGCAATATAGATATGGTGGTGACGGTGTATTTTATGAAGAAATTGCCAAAAAAGCAAGTAATATAGTTTTTTTGAATAAAGTAATTTATACAGTAAATAAAATTAAAAAAGCACAAGCACAAGCACAAGAACAAGAACAAGCACAACCTACGAATAACATACAAATCATGAAACTAACAAATAGTCTAAAATACACACACATATTCAAGAAAATGTTTTTAATAAAATGACTACATCTACAACACTAATTATGATTCATCAATTTTATCATAGCTTTGTTGTATGCAGTGCTTAGTTTATCATTTTGTTCCAACATGTCTTGATTCTTTTTTCTCCAATCACACAAATCTGTTACTAATTTGACATAAACTTGGTTTACAAATAATTCATATTTTTTTTTATCCAATAGCGACCACCCTTCTTTTATTTCACTTGTTGCATCTGCGTTTGTTGTAAAATAATAAAAGTTGGATTTGTGTTGATAAATTGGAGGTGGGACATTTTTTGCGGAGGAGTAATTATCGTCCAATA
>Ga0214921_10001148_pt1 | contig 46019 bp, 47 predicted proteins | sample LL1505_MetaG_FD_177992 | JGI IMG/M metagenome (GOLD analysis project Ga0214921, IMG submission 177992) | Freshwater microbial communities from Lake Lanier, Atlanta, Georgia, United States - LL-1505 | ecosystem: Environmental > Aquatic > Freshwater > Lake | place: USA: Georgia | collected... | reverse complement strand
AGGAGCCGGATTTACTAACTTCTGAGTGGTAAGGAAACTGGGTCAGGGTCATTTGCAATGACAATCGACGCTTAGATTTAATGTCTCTTTTGCATCAAGTTTGAGGTTTTAGTAAGCTGTATGAATTCTGTTATCAATTGATCTGAATCACAATGAAAAAGAAAATCCTGTTACCGCATCAAGGTCTCTGCGTCTTCGCAAAAAATGTAGAAAAAGTTTCATTGTTTTACCAGCAAGCTTTGGGATTGAAGGTTGAAGTTTCAGACAAAACGCACGATCTCTTAGTTGGGCAACACTGCGAAGTCGTGGTGCACGCCATCTCCAAAGCCTATTCACAAAGCATTGAAATTGAATCGCCGCCAAAACGAAGAGATGATGTCGCGTTGAAGCCCACGTTTGTCGTGGACGATCTAGAGGTGGTGCGAGCTGCTGCCAAGGCCAATGGCGGTTATTTAAAGCCAATCAAGCAAGCTTGGCTCATTCGAGGCTTTGTTGTTTTAGATGGTTTTGATCCAGAAGGCAATGTAATACAATTTAAACAGTTGGCCACTGAGTGACCGCCAAAAAGCCGGCGGATTTGCCACAAAATATTTTTACAACTCATTTGTGCCCCGGTACAACTTGCGTTAAACCCATAGAAGGTCTTTATGAAAATTAGGTTTTTAGATGTTTTTTTGATCGCTTCATCCTTGTTTGGCTTTGCACAAATTTCCAATGCTCATGCTTTGAAGTGTGGCGAAATAGAACTAGCCCACCCCTATGCAAGCCCTACTCTGATGGGCAGCAAGAATGGCGCAGCCTATTTCAAGGCTGTTAAAAACAATGGCAAAGAATCGGATCAGTTGTTAGGTGCAAAAGGCAATGTTTCTTCAAGTGTCGAATTACATGAAATGCAATTGGAAAACAATGTCATGAAGATGCGCGCTGTCCCAGAGGTGCAATTACCTGCAGCCTATGAGGTGACATTCAAACACGGCCAAGCCAATGGTTATCACTTAATGCTGATTGACTTGAAGAAGCCACTTAACCAGGGCGACAAATTTACATTGACTTTAAGCTTCAAAAAGGCAGGAAACTGTGAAGCTGAGTTTTGGGTAGAAGCGCCTAAGTCAGATAGCCATAAGCATTGAGTTTGCTATGAATTGGGGTTAGGTCCCTTGGCATTGTTGTTTGGCAATGCGCGCTTCAATCAATTCACGATTTCTCTTTGCATTCTCATCACCCTTTTTAGCAGCTCTGCTGTAGTAGTTAAGAGCTTTTTGGGAGTCTGCAGGAACACCTTGTCCATGGTCATACATAAAGCCTAAGTTTGACAGTGCAACGGGATCATCTTGTGCAGCCGCCTGGAGATACCAACGCAAAGATTCCTGATAATTCAATGCAACCCCGTGAGCGTTTGCATACATAAAACCTACTTTTGCTTGGGCCTCTGCATTTGCTTGATTCGCGGCTAATCTATACCATTTCATGGCTTCTGCATAGCTCTGTTCTACTCCTAAACCTTTGTCGAAGAGTTCTCCAAGTTTGATTTGAGAATGGATGTGACCCTTCTGCGCAAGCAACTCAAACCAATGCTTAGCTTCTTTATAGTCTTGCTTCACACTGTGACCTACTGAATAGAGGTAACCAATTCTGTATTGAGCTTCTTCATGTCCTTGAGTTGCAGCCAGTTTGTACCAACGGATTGCTTCAATGTCATCTTGCTCTACGCCGTGGTGGTGCTCGTACATTGAACCAATTTTGAATTGTGCAGTGGGATCCTTCTTGTCAGCAGATAATTTGTAGCATCTCATTGCTGCTTGGAAGTCTTGTTTGAGGCCCAACCCACTTTCCAGCATAGCGCCCAATCTGTTGAGTGCTTCTGGGTTACCCTCCTTGGCGGATAACTCAAGCCAATGTGCTGCATCGGCATAACTTTGAGTTGTGCCTTTACCTTCTTCATACATCACGCCAAGATAAAACTGAGCTTGAGTTTTGCCCTGTTCGGCAGCTAATTTGAAAGCAGTCAATGCTTCAGCAAAGTTTTCAGGCACACCATGACCTTTGAAATAAATCATGCCTAAATTGAATTGAGCTTCTGCCTCTCCTCTTGCCGCTGCTTCTCGCTCTTTTTGATATTCGGCTTCAATTTCAGCATCAATGGCTTTTCGCTTTAGGACGAGTTCTTCAATGCGTGTCATGTGTGATTTCTGCGGGTCAAGCTTGCTAACGGCTATTCAATTCGCAAACCAGTTTTCTCAATCACCGGTTTCCAACGCATCATTTCTTCTTTGATGTATTCGGTTGCCGATTCGGGTGTAGAGTCTGTGGTTTCCATGGCCAATTGTTTGAGTTGCTCTACCAATGCTGGGTCTTTCAAAACCTTGGCTGTGGCAGCGGCCAAAATATCAATGACAGCTTTAGGCGTTCCAGCAGGTGCCGCTATGCCATTCCACAAAACAGCTTCAAAACCCTTGATGCCCAATGCTTCGTTCACGGTGGGCACATCGGGTGCCAAGCTGGAACGTTTGTTGGAAGCGATGGCCAAAATTTTGGCTTGGCCACCTTGGTGCAATGGCAATGCAGAGCCCAGTGCATCGACCATGGTTTCAGTTTGGTTGCCCAACAGGGCTGGTTTGGCTTGGCCGCTGCCTTTGTAAGGAATGTGTTCGATTTTGGCACCAGACTCTAACAAGAACCGCTCCATGGACAAATGCAGGTAAGTGCCCTGACCAGGCGATCCGTATCGGAATTTGGTCGGTGCCGCTTTGGCTTGGTCAATTAAAGCTTTGAGGGTTTGCGGTGCTTCCTTGTTGGCCATGATGACCACCGCCGACCCGCCCACCACGGCCACAGTTATGAAGTCTTTTAAATAATCGTATTGAGGCTTAGTGGCCATGAGGTTGTAAAGCGCCAAATTGGAGGCTGTTCCAAACAGCAACGTATGTCCATCGGGCTGACTGCGTTTGACTTCAAGTGAGCCAATGGCACCGCTGGCACCCGCTTTGTTGTCCACGATCACACTTTGATTCAACACCTTAGACAGACCGATGGCATATTGGCGCGCAAAAATATCAGTGGGCCCGCCTGCAGGAAAAGGAACAATCAAGCGAATGGTCTTGCTTGGAAAATTGGTTTGCGCCTGCGCCATGATTGGCACACATGTGGCAGCACCGATGGCTGCCATGAATGCAACAAGAGCTCGGCGTTTGATGTTTGAAAACTGAGTCACTGTGTCCCCTTTTGTAAATTCTGAAATGAGTCCCACTGCTTCTTGTCAATGAATGCAAGAAAAATTGTAAACCTGAAGAAGCTACGTCTAAAGACCAGCGTTCCGCCATTCGGGTTGGGGAGAAGCGGGCTCACAGCCAAGCCCAGCAACTTGAATGGCATGAATGGCACAGTACTCATCGCGATCGGAGGCATCGCCACTCACGCCAACCGCACCAATGACTGACTTCTGTTCGTTCAAAACAAGCACCCCGCCAGGCACTGGAATAAATCTGCCATCGGAAGCAGAGGCCAATGCACTTTGAAAAGCAGGCCGGTTGGCCAACCTGTCGCGAATGAGTCGAGTAGACATGCCCATGCCTAAAGCGGCCCAAGCCTTGCCAAAAGCAATGTCATAGCGCATAACACCACAGCCATCTTCGCGTTTAAAAGCAACCAATTGCCCTCCCGCATCAAGCACGGCAACGGCCAAAGGCAGCAAGCCTTCCTTTTGTCGGACAGTCAGGCATTCGTCCAAAATAGCTGCAGCTTGCGCAAGGCTCAAACTGGTTTGTAAAGGGTGGAGTTTTTCGCTCATGGTGGCCACATTCTAGGCCAAGCTACAGTGGCCTGAAATGGGCGGCGCTAAGAGCGAGCCTTGATGGAGTCAAGCCAATTGCTTCAAGGCTTGAATGCCCATCAACGTTGCAACAAGGGCCATCAAACCACTGGAAAAATAAGGCATCTTGCGAGCCAAGTCGCTGAATCTGCCATTGTCAAATCGCTTGCCCACCTGTTGTGCACCCCATGCAGCAATAACACCAACGCTGACCATTGAGATGGCCAATCCCAAACTAAAGCTGGCAACCATGACAGCACCCAGCGAGAATCTTTTTAAGTGCAGACAGATCATCAAGATCGTTACAGAAGCAGGGCAAGGCACCAGACCGCCAGTCAAACCAAACATGGCAATCTGTCCGGTGGTCACTTTCTGTCCTTCAAAGCGGCGTTTGATGTCCTCAGCATGCGCCCGCTCATGATCGTCTTGGTAGGAGTTGTGATGACCTAAGTGCGCACTTTCAGCGTGAGCTTGATGGTGATGGTGATGATGATGATGATGCTCATGAGCATGCTCTTGTTCATGGTGATGTTCATGTTCATGGTGATGTGCCTGAGCGCTCAACACATCTTGGCGAGTGCGCATGAACATCCAGATGGAAACACCTAGCACCACCACTGCGGACACAAGCATGAGATAGGGTTCTGCTTGTTCTGCAATCAATTCGTTGCCGAATTTCAATGCCATTGCAGCAAGAACCCAGACAACCAATGAATGTGAAAGCGCGGCGCACAGCCCAAGGAGTGCTGCTTGACCCACCGACCCCTTTACTGCGATGATGAAAGAAGCCATCATCGTTTTGGAGTGCCCAGGCTCTAGTCCGTGCAATGCCCCTAGCAAAATGGCAGTGGGAATGAAGATCCACAAATTTGTGGCGCCTTGTTGAATAAGTTCAGCGATGGGTTGCATTTGATAATTCTACAAGGGCAGGTGCCTCTGAAGTGTTCTATCTGCAACCTTGATGCATGCTTGTTCAAGCAGTTAGAGCCAGCTACGAAATTGTTTCTGTCAATTGCCCACTATTTTGAGTCCTGAATAGACCACGCTCACTTCATTTTTTTGCGGGGTGTTGTAGTTGGCAACGGTTTTCAAGAGGCTGTAAGGCAAGCCAATTGAGGAAGTCGCTTTTCCAAAGTAGTCTTTTGAATCCACGAGCAATGTGCCGTTGGTGTCGTAGGTTTTTGAATTGATCACCAACAATACCGAGCAACATGTGTCTGACAAAACTTCATAGCTCAAAACTGTTTTGCTTTGCTTGTCTGTGCGAGGTGCATCTAAATAGTTTAAAAGCACGCCCACATCGCTTTTGTCGCCAGACTTTAAAGCACCGCTTGGAAATAAGTTTAAGAACGGGTCTTGAGGGAAAGAATAAAGACCACCCACTATTTCTTGGCGGATTAATTCGAAATTATTGCCACAAGCACCCGCAATACGGCAAGAATATTGATTAACGTAATACCTGTAGGTGGTTAATTGGCTGGTAGGCGGGCTGCAATTGTTCAGAGTAGTCTTCACCACGGTTTTGCTTCTGACCAGAGGATTGCCATCGTAAAACTGATTGGTGGTTTCAACGGCCGATTTCTCAATGATCTGTTGGCCTTCGCAGTCCAGTATTTTGTAGCTCAATTTTGCATTGAAGCTTTCCGACGACGTAGAGCTTGCCAAACCTAAAACGCTGATGGAAAAGTAATTGATGTCCACCAGCGTGATGACAAAGGTAGCGTTAAGATTTTTTGGATCGATGCCATGCAGAGGCATCTGCAAGCCCGAGATGGTGACCAAATCGCCGGTACCAGCGCCATGATTGTCTTGGTGAATTTTAAGGCTTGATTTCCCCGTTACTTTGTCCACCGATACAACGGAAGAATCCAGTTTGGCGTAAGGGGCATCTTTGTAAACGTAAGCACTGATTTGGCCTGTGCTGGTGAAGGCAGATGAAGCATTCTCATTCCAAAACTGCGCAAAATTAAGTACGTCAGCGCTGCTGATGGTTGTGGTGGTAACTGTGGCGTTGGTAGTGTTGGTGCTTTTAGAGTTGGCCGAGGCTTGAGAGTCTGCAGCAGAAATACCAATGGTGGCGCCACCGCCACAACTGGTTAAAAAGCACAAAATAAATATGATTAAACTGAATGTTCTGAGTGTCAACAATTTGGACTTTTCGTAGCACACCAGAATATATCTTAACCAATGTGATATCAAAGCCTGGCTAATTTTCATAGCCAAACGACTGAATCATGGCTTTGGTTTTCTCACTTTTGAGATAGGCCATCAAGGCAACTGCTGCAGGATTGTTTTTGCCCGCCACCAACATCACGGCGTCTTGTTGGATGGGGGTGTGAAAGCTGCTGGGCACCACCCATGCAGAGCCTTGCGTCAGCTTGCCCTCTGCATAAACTTGCGAAAGCGCTACAAAACCCAACTGAGCATTTTCTGTATTGACGAATTGAAATGTCTGGGCAATGTTGTCGCCTTGAACAAACTTGGTCTGAAGCTCTGGCATCAGTCCCAGCTTGTTGATGGTTTCAATGGCAGCAGCCCCGTAGGGTGCCAGTTTGGGATTGGCCACGGCCAAGCGCTGAAACTTATCTGAGCGCAGAACTTGGCCTTTGTCATCCACCAAACCCGCTTGTCGACTCCATAAAACCAATCGACCGGTAGCATAGGTAAAACGAGTGCCGGGCACGCCCAATCCTTCTTGCTCTAGTTTGTTCGGCGTTTCATCGTCTGCAGACAAGAGCACCTGAAAAGGGCCACCATTTTTAATTTGCGCGTAGAAGGCTCCGGTGGCGCCAAAAGACAAACGAGCTTTGTGTCCAGTGTCTTTTTCAAACAAAGTGGCAATCTTTTGCATGGGCGCCGTGAAATTAGCCGCCACGGCAACCAAGACCTCGGCGGCATTTGCTGAGCTTAAAAAAAAGATGCCAAAGACGGTGATGAATCGGATCCAGATCGTCATGTTGATTTGCTTCCAGTTCGTGTGACGATGTAGGTACCAATCAAGACCACCACAGCACCCAGCAAGCCATTCAGTGTGATGGCATCACCCAAAATAACAACGCCCCACAGGGTGCCAAACATGGGAATCAAAAATGACACTGTCAGTGCCGATGTAGCGCCCATGGTGTTGACCACTCTGAAATAGAGCATGTAAGCCACGCCACTGCACAGAACGCCCAGCGCCAGCAAAGACACCAACACGGGCAGAGTCAGTTCGGCTTTGATGGGGAAGAAAGGCAGCGCGGGCAAAATCATCAAGCTTGAAAATACCATGCTGCCAAAGGCGTTGGCATAGGGGTCTACATGCTTCATGCTTTTGGCATAGTTGGTGGCCACGCCGTAGCAGAAGGTGGCCATAAGGGCCATGTTAGCGCCGCGGTAATCAATGTCAAAGTCAAAATTGCCTTTGTCTAAAATAACAAAGACCCCCAAAAATCCTATCAGCAGGCCCAAAATTTTGATGGGATTGAAAGCTTCATTTTTGATGATGACGCCAATGAGGTAGGCCCAAGCAGGGGCGGTGGCATTGAGTACCGACAGTTGCGAGGTATTGAGGCTCAGGGTGGCTTCGGCATACAAGAAGAAGGGCAAAGCAGAATTAAAAAACGCCATCATGGCGTAGTGTTTCCAATGCTGACGCAAGCCCACTTCTTTGTGCAAATAGCGCACCACAGCCCATAAAAACAAAGCCCCGATTCCCACTCTGCCAAACACCAGCCAGCCAGACCCCAAAACAGGCGCCGCTATTTGCATGAACAAAAAAGAGCCACCCCAAATGGCAGCCAAGAAAATAAGTCGGAACCAGTCAGCCATTGAACAATTGGATTAAATTTTGAAAGAAGGTGGAAATAAAGTACATCGCGCGCCCTAAGGCTCAATGAGGCGTGTAACGAAAGCGCCTATCTTCGCAGGTTTCAGGGGGGGACACCCAGCGCGGGACTGTCGTTGACGATCAAAAATGCCTAATCAGTTTTCCAAGCTTAGAATGAATTGCTTATACAAATTAACAGTGCGGCAATGAACTTCAAGCAGGTCTGCAGTTTTCTTCAATCGGTTGGCATCAAGCCATGGGCTTTGACGGCTGTATTTTGCCTGGCAACAAGCTGTTTTGCTGCACCCGCCTTAAGGTGTGAGGTAACGTATGCCGGACTCAAACACCACATCAAGGCCGCACCCATAGCCGATCCTTACACGGTTAAAGGGGTGGACATCTTGGGTCGATTTTTCTTCAAACCCGTGCTGCTAGAAGCTCAGGGAAAACTGAGCCACGTGTTGATCTACGTTTATTTACAACAAGAACCCAGGCCTTTGATTTTGCAGCAAGCCAGGTATGTCGGTCCCTTTTCAGTCAGCTCAGAGCCATATTCCTTGACCGGTGAACAGCACGTGTATGGTGGGCCCATAGAACGTGAATTAATTTACAACTGCTGGCTAGGGGACGTGGTGCAATGAAGTTGCGTGATTGCGCTGGTGCTGCTTTGCAGACCGTGTTAGGCGCTCTTTTGTTCTTGTTTCTCACATTACCCGCAGGGGCCAGTCCCGTGGTCAGCATGATATTTGCCGGCGACAGCACCTTGGACGACGACGCAGGCCAACTCATTGCACAAGGCGGTGACCCCTTTGCCGACTTTGCCACCTTCTTTGCCTCGGCCGATATTCGCATCACCAATTTGGAATGTGTGGTGGCCACCCGAGGGGGTGCCACCGCCGACAAGATGTACACCTTCAGAGCGCACCCCCAGGTTATTCCGGTTTTAAAACGTCATTTTGATGCGGTCACTTTGGCCAACAACCACAGTGGCGATTTTGGCCCCGATGCTTTTGCCGAGATGCTCACGCTTTTGAAACAAGGCGGCTTGCCCCAAGTGGGCGGTGGTTTTAATTTAAAGCAGGCGCATGAACCGCTCATTTTTGAGCGCAAAGGTTTGAGGATTGCGGTTTTGAGCTACAACGAATTTCATCCGCGCAGCTTTGAGGCCGGCCCTAACTTGCCAGGTGTGGCTTGGAGCGAAGACCAGCAAGTGGTGGCCGACATTGTGGCGGCCCGCCAAATTCACAAAGCCGATGTGGTCATCCCGCTCATGCACTGGGGCTGGGAAAACGAGTTGAAAGCCAATCCGCGCCAATGGCAATTGGCCAAGCTCATGATTGATGCAGGCGCAGATGCCGTGGTGGGTGGCCATCCGCATGTGACGCAAGATGTGGGTGTTTACAAGGGCAAGCCCATTGTGTTCAGTGTGGGCAACTTTGTCATGAAAGAGACCGACAATGACAACCAGCGCAAGGCTTGGGTCCTTAAACTCGACTTGGACAATCAAGGCGTGCGAGGCTTCTTTGCGCAGCCCATACGTCTGGACATGAAGGGCATTCCCAAAATGGCTCGCACTGAGACAGGGCCTTGTTGGCAGCGAGGTGCCAAAACGGTTAGCCAATGCCGCAGGCTCAAGTAATGCTTCGAACTGTCGATAATGCGGTGTGGCTGAAAAAGTTGTTTAGGCTCATGTCCCTTGAAAGTTAATCACGTGCAACAGTTTCAACTTCAACACGATCGCCAAACGGGTGGCTCGCTGAAGCGGCCACATGAATACCAAGTGCAAGGCCGAGAGGCCATTCACTTGTTCATGCTGTGCGTGTTGGCTGTGTGTCTTTTTTTGAACACGCCTTTAACAGCGCATGCGCAGGCTAAGCCAAAGGCCGCTGCACCTGTGGCGGCGACCGCCCCCGAAGCGCCAGCGGCGCCTTGCATCATTGCAGAATTTCGTCATATTGCGCTTACCAACCACGACCCGCAAGAGCGGCAGAACAAGGTGATTGAGTGGCTCAAAAAAAGTGGCCCCAGTTGTTCACCAACTCAGATGTCCATCGTCATTGCCAGCCGTGCTTCCTTGCTGGGCACCGCTGATAGCTTCGCAGTGTCTGCCGTCATGGATGGGCTGATGGAAAAACGCTTGGCCTCCGATCACGCTGCGGTGAGCCGCTATTACCGGCCAGAAGTTCAAGCGCCTGCCAAAGGCAAAGAAGAGGCGCAGCCTGCCGCCACCACCGAATCGGGCCCTGCACCCAAACCCGGGGCAGGGGGTTCAACAGGGGGAGCGGCAACAGGTGGTGCGGCCATGGGAACACCTGCCGTGGTGGCCATGGCAGGGATGCCTGGGCAAGGTGCAGCGCAAGCCGCGCCCAACATCAGCATCAACATGGGTGGGCCGAAGCCGCCAGAAGAAGACATGTCTCGCAAATACCCCCTGCCCACCGAGGCTCTGTTTGTATTTCCGCCAGAGTTTGGCATGCCTTCGCTCAATTATTTTGGAAAAATTCGGCGCCAGTTTGTGCGTTCCTTTTTCATGGAAACTTTGTCGCCTGGCAAGTGTCCTGAGGGCATGGCTTGGCGCAATGATGCCTGTGAGGCTGGCATCAAGGTGGCTTGGCGGTTTGGTGAAAAACTACCCCAGGGCGCCAAAACTTTTCCAGTTGATCCCAAGCTGGTGGAAAAGCTCAACTTTGACCCCAGCTACACCTTTGTAAGGGTGGGCGCAGATATTCTGGCTTTAGAGCGCGATACCGGCAAAGTGGCCGATGCCGTGCTGAATTTGGGTAAGCCTGTCTAGTAGCTTGAAATTCATTGCGTACAGGTGCGGGTCCGTGTGATGGTGCCGTCTGAGCTTTGTACTTCAGTCCATGGGGTGCAGTTTTGCACGGGCTGAGGAGTCACCAACACCGGCTGCTGCTGAACAATGACTGGGGGCTGCTGGCGGGCCGCTTCGTAAATAATGGCGCCGCCAATGAGTGCGGGCACCATCCAAACCCAACCACCACCGTAACCCCGAGCCCAGTAGCCTTGATGGCCATGCCGATGTTGATACCGATGTTCATACCGATTTCCATACCGGTTGTCTGGGTAGGGGCCTGGACCTGGGTGTTGTGCCATGGCTGATGCACACAAAGTGAGAAGCAAAAGGCTGATGATTTTTTTCATAAGGGTCTCCATTTAGGCCGTGGACTCACTGAGGCAAATCAGCAGAGTCCTGTTGATCTAACGGCACAACCTAAATTTTGGTTTACGCCAACATCAAACTTTACAAAAACAACATTCATCGGTGCTTGAATTGCGCTGAACGCTTGCTTAAAAACGCGTCCATGCCTTCTTTTTGGTCTTCGGTGGCAAACAGGGCGTGAAACAGGCGGCGCTCAAACATCACGCCATCGGACAGGCCGCTTTCAAAGGCGCGGTTGACGCTTTCTTTGCCCGCCATCACCGCCAATTGGCCCATGCTGCAAATTTGCAACGCAACGCCCAGCGTTTCTTCCATCAGTTTGTCGGTGGGCACCACACGGCTGACCAAGCCTGCACGCTCGGCTTCGGCGGCGTCCATCATGCGGCCCGTGAGCACCAAATCCATGGCCTTCGATTTGCCAATGGCGCGCGGCAAGCGCTGGGTGCCGCCGGCGCCTGGAATGATACCCAGCTTGATTTCAGGTTGACCAAATTTGGCATTTTCTGCGGCCACTATAAAGTCGCACATCATGGCCAATTCGCAGCCCCCGCCCAAGGCAAAGCCACTCACGGCGGCAATCACGGGCTTGCGAACGCTGCGAATGATTTCCCAGTTGCGGGTGATAAAGTCGTCTTTGTAAACCTCATTGAAGCCTTTGGTGGCCATGGCCGAAATATCGGCGCCCGCCGCAAATGCCTTTTCGCTGCCCGTGACAATGATGCAACCAATGGTTTCGTTGGCGTCAAAGGCTTTGAGGGCGGCGCCCAATTCGTCCATCAGGGGGCCATTCAAGGCATTCAGGGCTTTGGGCCGATTCAGGGTAATCACACCCACTTTTTCGCCTTCAATGCGGACTTCGATGTTTTCGTAATTCACACGCTTCTCCAATTTAAAAAACCTTGCACCAAACTATAGCGTGATGCGCAACACAGTCAAAGAAAATCAGTCGCCTTGGAGAAACGCAATGCTTTGACCCGCACTGATGCTCAAGCGCCAAGTGCGCACATCACTTGGAATGCTGAGGTCGAGCTCAAACACTTTTTGGTCCCGCGTTAAAGTGACCTTGGCTTTTTTTTCAGAGCCTAATAAAAGCGTCAAGTCTTCCAATTTTTTGAGGCGCCAAGTTTGACCTCCAGATTTGGCACCCGACACAGCCCACCACTCATCGCCTGCAGCCATGCCCGCTCGCTCGGCAGCGCCACCGCGCAACACTGTTTTAATTTGAACCACACCTTGAGCCTCCAACACGCGCAAGCCCAGCCTTTGTGCCATTTGTGGCGGGTCTTCATGTACCGTGACGCCTTGCGAAGCCAGCAAGGTTTTGAGCGGCAAGTCTTGCGTGCCATGCACCCAGGCCTTGATTTCTTTGTTCCAACTGCGGCCGGTTTGGGCTGCCAATTCGGCCAACAGGTCGCCCTCGGTCATGGGGCCGCCTTGGCAGCGCTGCCACAAGCCGCGCATCACCTTGTCTAAGTTGGAGCGGCCTTCTAAGCGCATGGTGAGGTCTAGGCACAAAGCCACCAACGAGCCCTTGGTGTAGTAGCTGATGGTGGCGTTGGGCGTGTTTTCATCTTGACGGTAGTACTTCACCCAAGCATCAAAACTGGCGTCGGCCACGCTTTGAATTTTGCGACCAGGAGCTTGGAGCACCATGTTGATGGCTTTGTTGAGCAGCTTGAAATAGGTGGCGTCGTCAATCAGTTTGGCGCGCCTGAGCAGCAAGTCGTCGTAGTAGCTGGTGAAGCCTTCAAAGAACCACAGCAGTTGGGTGTAGTTTTCTTGGGTGTAATCGTATTGCTTGAATTCTGCGGGACGCAGTCGCTTCACACTCCAAGTGTGAAAGTATTCGTGGCTGATGAGGCCTAACAAAGTGACGTACCCGTCTGACATTTTTTTCATGTCGGTATGGGGCAAATCTCTGCGATTGCAAATCAGGGCCGTGCTGTTGCGATGCTCTAGGCCGCCGTAGCCTTCTTCCACGGCATTGAGCATGAAAACATAGCGCTTAAAATGTACTTGGCTGGGCGCGGCATGAAGATGCCAAAACTTGATTTCTTCTTCGCAAATTCTTTGGGCATCGGCCAGCAAGCGCGAACCGTCAAATGAGGGCAAGGCGCCTGCCACCACAAATTCGTGCTGAATGCCGCAGGCTTTAAATTGGCCGCGCCACATAGAACCCATCTCAAACGGGCAGTCGGCCAGCTCGTCGTAGTCTTGGGCCAAGTAGCTGCCAAAGCCTTGCTTGTTGACCTTGGTGGAGGCCAAGCCAGTGGCCACGCTCCATTTGGCGTTTGCAATGGGCAACAAAGTGAGCGCGTGGGGCTGATGTTCCAAGCCATGCACCCGCAGGCAAAGGTTGGTGCCATTGAAAAACCCCCGATGCGCATCAAGCCAAGCGGTGCGCACCGAATTGTCAAAGGCATACACCTCGTAGGTGAGGGTCAGGGCTTGGCCAGCCAAGGCGTTTGTGCGCCATTGGCATTTGTTGTCTTGCACCAAGGCCACTGCTTTGCCAGCTTGCTGAGCCTTCAAATTTTGTAAATTCTTGGCAAACTCACGCACCAAATAACTGCCTGGAATCCAGACTGGCAATGACACCACTTGATCTGCCTGAGGCTCTTCAATGCGCAATGAAACCTTGAACAAATGCGCATTCGCATGGCTGGCATCGATGCTGTAATGAACTGCCGGAATAGACTTTTTCATGTGGCTGCAGCTCCCAACAAACAACTTAATGTGGACACCACCGTCAAGTGCAAACGCAAGGGCAACCACTCTTGCAGGCCCGCCTCGAGATAGGTTTTGCGATCGACCGCATAGCACAACATCAACAGCAAAGCCAACAAAGGCAGCCCCGCATAAGCCGGCATGCTGATGGCCATCCAAGCCATGAGAGAGGGCACCACGCCCCAGCCAAAATTGAACAAGGGTGCGTTGTGCATGCGCGAAACATTTCGAAAGCCAATGCCCCAATGGATGCCACCCAAAAACGACACAATGGCTGCGCCATAGCCGGTCAGCGCCAAGGCAACAAAGGGGTGCAGATCGGGGTCAACCAACCACAGCAACAAGGTCAAGCCTACAAAAGGAAGTAGCCCCGCATAGGCCAAGGCCTTGACACGATTGCGCGTTTGATCGGCGTGGGGGTTCATGGTTTGACGGCGTTCAGCAAGGTTTCAATTTGGGCGGCATCAATCGCGCCGGGCACGCGCGTGCCGTCGGCCACAAACAGGGTGGGCGTGCCGTTGATGCGGCTCTTTTTGCCAAACTCCACAATGGCCTCGATGTTGTGGTTGTCGCACGCCACGGTGGGCGGCGTGATGCCTTGCAGCATCCAATCGTTCCAAGTTTTGGCTTTGTCTTTGGCGCAGGCAATGTTGCGTGCTTTGACCTTGGAGTCGTCGCCCAGCACTGGATACATCAGGTGGTAGATGGTGACGTTGTCTATTTTTTGCAGGTCTTTTTCAAAGCGTTTGCAGAAGCCGCAATTGGGGTCGGCAAACACCACCAATTTGCGTTTGCCGTTGCCTTTCACTTGGGTGAAGGCGTATTTCAATGGCAGGCTGTCAAAAGACACGGCCGACAATTTGTCGGTTCGCTCTTCTGTCAGGTTGCGTTTTTGTTTGGTGTCGATGAGGGCGCCTTGAATGAGGAAATCACCCTTGGCATCGGCATAAAAAATCTCGTTGCCTTGCACCCGAATTTCAAACACGCCAGGCATGGGCGTTTTGCTGATCTCTTCTATTTTGGGCAAGGAAGGCAAGCGTTCGGTCAATGTTTTTTTGAGGTTGGCATCTTGCGCCATGAGCGGGCCGCTGGCCAACATCAGTACGGCCATGGGAAAAATAAAGTTCAAACGCATGAAGGGGCTGTCCAAGGTGTCACAAGTTGGGGGAAGAGGTGGCGCAGGCACGAGATGCCGAAGGGGGAGCGTTGCGCGATGTTTTGTTTTTCATGGCCTGTGCGGCCATCCATGTCTTGAGGGGGTGAAGTTTGTTAAAGCCAGACAGGCCCCAATTTCTCAACTTTTGCATAGGCATGGAGGGCTGTGCAAAGAGCATCTGCAAACCATTTGTCACCAGGCCCATGGCCATCACTTCGGCTTTGCGAGCGCGCTCGTAGCGCCGCAGCAGTTTGGTGTCACTCAGGGGCCGCCAAAACTCTTTGTGTTGAATGACGCGGGCCAACTCGGCCACATCGCCCAAGCCCATGTTGAGGCCCTGACCTGCCAATGGGTGCATGGCATGTGCGGCATCGCCCGCCAAGGCAAAAGCGCTGGTCTTGGCAACGACGGCAGCGGCTGGCATCAGCCCAGTCCAAGGTTGGGCCATGGCCAATTGAAGTGGCCAAACAGCGCGGTCACTCACCAACTCAATGGTGCCCGCCATACCCTCACTGGCCAGCAGCAGCGCCTGACAAAACTCGTTTGCTGATGCATGCAAGAGGGCTTGGGCGCGCTCGGGTGTGAGAGACCAAACGATGGCCCACTCGTGGCTGAGCGCACCGCCAATCGGCAAAAAAGCCAATATTTCTGGACCATGATTGTTTTGAAACCACTGGTGTGCCGTTTGGCCATGGGGTGCTTGCGTTTGGATGCGACAGGCCAGTGCATGTTGGGGGTATTGCTTTGTGTCAAATGACACACCCAATTCATCACGCGTTTGGCTGGCGCGGCCCTCACAAATGACGGTCAGCGGCGCGGGCATGGGCGAAGCGCATTCTTCGATCAAGGGCTGGAACCGAATGGCGGCGGCCAAGTTGTCTTCCAGGGCGGGCACATCCACCATCCAATTCAGGGCCTCGACGCCTTGGGCTGCTGCGTCAAATTCGAGCAAGCCACCTTGATCGCCTTGAACGTGCATTTTCAAAATGGGGGTGCACGCATTGCCTTGGGGCCAGCAGCGCAAATCGGTGAGCAATTGCTTGGAGGCCACATTGAGCGAGTAAGCCCGAACATCGCTGTGTCCAGCGGTCAATAAATGGGGTGACGCACTGGCCACCAAGGCGACGCGTAGTTGTTGGGTAGCCAACAACAAGGCCAAGCTGCGACCGACAATGCCGGCGCCGCGAATACAAACATCAAAGCGTGTGGTGGGTTGGGACATTGGCTTATTTTAGGAGGCAATTGGTCGATTGGATGCCAAACTCGAGGCCAGTGCCACGCACACCCTTTAAAATCCCCGATTATTCGCAGAATCTTAGAAAGTCTTTCATGAGCCTCAAATGCGGCATTGTGGGGCTGCCCAATGTGGGCAAGTCCACCCTTTTTAACGCCCTGACCAAAGCTGGCATTGCGGCCGAAAATTATCCTTTTTGCACCATCGAGCCCAACACGGGCGTGGTGGAAGTGCCCGATTCACGTTTGCAAGCCTTGGCCGCCATCATTTCGCCAGAACGCATTGTGCCGGCCATTGTGGAATTCGTAGACATTGCGGGCTTGGTGGCAGGTGCCAGCACGGGCGAGGGCTTGGGCAACAAATTTTTGGCCCACATTCGCGAAACCGATGCCACCATCAATGTGGTTCGTTGCTTTGAAGACGACAACGTGATTCACGTGGCTGGCAGGGTCGATCCCATTTCTGACATCGAAGTGATTCAAACCGAGTTGTGTTTGGCCGACCTCACAGCCGTCGAAAAAGGTTTGCACCGCGTGCAAAAAACAGCACGATCGGGTGACAAAGAGTCGATCAAGTTGGTGGCCATTTTGGAAAAATGCCAAGCGGCCTTGAACGAAGGCAAGCCCGTTCGCACCCTCGATTTCAGCAAAGAAGAGCGTCCCTTGTTGACGCAGTTTTTCCTGATTACGGCCAAGCCTGCCATGTTTGTGGCCAACGTGGCTGAAGATGGTTTTGAAAACAATCCTTTGCTTGATCGCTTGAAAGAATACGCGGCCGCGCAAAACGCGCCAGTGGTGGCCATCAGCGCCAAGCTCGAAGCCGAAATGTCTGAAATGTCAGACGAAGATCGTCAGATGTTTTTGGAAGAGTTGGGTCAATCTGAGCCGGGCCTGAACCGCTTGATTCGTTCGGCTTATTCACTGTTGGGCTTGCAAACTTATTTCACTGCCGGCGTGAAAGAAGTGCGTGCTTGGACCATCCATGTGGGCGATACCGGCCCACAAGCTGCAGGCGTGATTCACACCGACTTCGAAAAAGGTTACATCCGCGCTCAGACCATCGCCTATGACGATTTCATTGCCTTCAAGGGCGAGCAAGGCGCCAAAGACGCGGGCAAGATGCGCGCAGAGGGCAAAGACTATGTCGTTAAAGATGGCGATGTGATGAACTTCTTGTTCAGCAGTTAACTTGCGCCTCATCCTGAGCCAGGTTTTCAATCAATTTGAACAGCACTTTTCGAGTGGTGAGCAAATCTGTTTTGCTCAAGCCTTTCACGGCCACATGGTTCACATCAACCGCTAGGGGTACCAGTTGTTTTTGAAGTGCGCGGCCTTTGGCAGTCAGGTGCACATACATGTTTTTGCGGTTGTCTGGTTTTTGGCGACGCTCTAAGTAACCCATTTCTTCCATGGCCTTGATGGCGCTAAAGGTGGTGGGCTCCATCACGCCAGCCAGGTCGCTGAGTTGCTTTTGGGTGAGGCCGTCTTCGGTCCACAAAATGCGCAAAAAAGTCCAGTGACCAAAAGAGACTTGATGCGCTTGGAGGCGAGCCTGAAGGCGTTTGTTAAATGCTCTGCCAGCATCGCGCACCAAATGGGCCAAACGGTCATCGGGCACAGACTCATGCCAGTGCCGCAAGATACTTTGGGTGCCGCCCAGAGATTCGGCTGCAATGCTTTTTTTAACGGCCATATTGCACCGGCACTTGATGTTGCAGGGTCACCGCTTGGCCCGTTTGCGCTGCTTGCAGCATGGCCAAACACACCTCGGTGGTGGCGCGAGCCCAGCCGCCGTGGTGCATCAGGGCTTGCCCTTTGCGCAACGCATTGAACAGCTCGTCGATCACTTCTTTGCGAGGGTAAGGCGGTGGGGGCAAGGCTTCAAACCTTGCCTCATCTTGGCCCATCACCCACACACCTTTGGGTGTGAGGCGTAAATCGGCTTGTTCGCAGCTCACCAGCACCGGCCCAAAGTGTTGGTAGGCGTCTTCTTGAAGACGCGTGGGGGTGTACAGATGGCCGCCGTAATTTCGTGCGGCTTTGAGTGCTGTTTCTTCATCCGCTGTGGCGGCTTGGGTTAATCTTTTGCGAGCAGCGCCATAGCGTGCGGCGCTGTCTGAGGCAGGCTTTGCGTTGCCGATTTCGCCCACATCGTCCATCCACACATCGCTGTCAAAGTGGCCGTGGCCGTTGTAAGTGGCGTTGGCAAATGCGCCATTTTCAAAGGTCAGCAGCGCACTGTAAGCGCCTTCGGTCGGGCGGGTAGGGTCCCATTGACCGGTGCAGGCCTGAACTGTTGTCACCATGCCGCCGCCCAATAAACGAACCACGTCCATTTGATGCGCAGCTTGGCTGTGAACCACACCACCCCCTTGCGCGGTACGGAGCTCTTCGGGTCGTCTGGGGCGGTACAAAAAATCTGTGTAATTGAGGGCTGTGATCATTTTCACGGCGCCCCATTGGCCCGATTGAATGATGTGCAAAGCTTGGAGAACGGGCGCATTGAAGCTGTGGCTGTGGCCCACCATGAGCAACACCCCAGCAGCTTGGCAAGCGTCAATCATGAGATTGCATTCGGCCATGCTGATGGCCATGGGTTTTTCCACCCAGACATGCTTGCCATGTTGGGCCGCCAAGCTCACATGGGCGGCGTGCAACTGATGCGGCGAGGCAATGTACACCAGGTCGACTTCGGGCAGTGCGCAAAGCGCCTCGATGTTTGCAACGGCTTTGCCTTCAAAGTCTTTTTCAAACTGAAGGCATGCTTGCGGCAGAGGGTCGGTGGCGGCCACCAACTTGACGCGCGGGTCTTGCAAAAATGTAGGCAGCATGAGGGTGAAAGCGCGGCCTAATCCCACAACACCAATTTGGAGGGGCGCATGGTTCATGTTGCGAGCTCTAACTCAAGCAGGCCTTTGGCGCGCGATATGCACACCATGATGTGATCGCGTTGTTCGTCGAGGTTCAACACAAAATCATGGTGCTCTACATCGCCAGACACAAAGCGAGTTTTGCAGCTGCCGCAAGTGCCACTTTCGCAAGAGCTGGGCACAAAATGACCGCATTGCCGGAGGGCTTCCAAAATGCTTTGATGGGCTGGCACATGAATGATTTGATTCGATGGCTTGAGCTTGATGTCAAATGCTTCGGCCGGCGCCAATTCGCTGGCCGAGGATGCGCCAAAGCTTTCAAAATGCACATGCCCTTGCGGCCAATGGCCCGACATGTCGCGCACGGCATCCATGAGGCCCTGCGGACCACAGCAATAAATGTGAGCGGCTGTCGGCTTTTCTAGCACGGGCCACAGGTCAAGCCCCTGATCGGGGTTGCCACCATCGAAATGAAAACTCACCTGGCCGACTGACGCATTGCTCAAATTTTCAAGCGCTTTGAGCTCTGCCAAAAAAGCCGCACCTTCTTCATTCCGTGCGCAATAGTAAAAACGAAAACGCGTTGCAGACATCGAGCGGGCATCGGTGAGTTGGCGGGCCATGGACAACAATGGCGTGACGCCAATGCCGCCGGCAATGAAGATCACCTCTTTGAGATGGTCTTTCAAACCAAAGTCATTTTTGGGCATGCTCACGGGCAGCATGTCGCCTTCTTGCAGCAACTCAACCATGCTTTGCGAGCCACCCCTGCCATGGCGCTCGTGCTTGATGGCCAATTCGCAATAGGCGGTTTCGAAGGGGTTGTTGCACAGCGAGTAGTTGCGCTTTTGGCCGCTGGGTGTTTTGACTGTCACGTGGGCACCGGCTGTAAAGACAGGCAAGCTGCGGCCCTTGGGGTGAACCAGTCTAAAAAGCCAAATGTCTTTGGCAACCTGCGTTTTTTGCTGCACTTGCAATGGAAATAAATCGGGCTCTAGCGTCATGGTGTGTCAAAAAAATATCGAAAATAAAATGCTTGTTGTCTATCAGGGCATGCAAAGAGATGACTTGACAAAGATCAATGTTTTCCGTTATCTTAGAGCCCTAAGAATATTTTCGCAAGTCTTTCTCTCGTTCTAAATCATGATCACACCCCAAGACAACGAATTGCTGTGCCGCGTCAGTGGCGATGCGCCCATGGGCCAATTGATGCGACGCCAGTGGTTGGCCGTGTGCATGGTTGAAGAGGTATCAGAGCCCGATGGCACGCCCATCAAGGCGCGCATTTTGGGCGAAGATTTGGTGGTGTTCCGAGACACTTTGGGCCGTGTGGGCGTGATGGACGAGTACTGCCCGCATCGCAAAGTGTCGCTGGTGTATGGCCGCAACGAAGACTGCGGTTTGCGTTGCTTGTATCACGGCTGGAAAATGGACGTGGTGGGCAACGTGGTCGACATGGCCTCCGAGCCGCAGGGCAGTGGCTTGGTGCAAAAGGTGAAGCACAAGGCTTACCCTGTGAAGGAATGGGCTGGATTTGTGTGGGCCTACATGGGCCCACCCGAACATCAGCCTGAGTTTATGCCGCCGGTTTGGGCCCCCACCGAGAACACAGCATTGGCCGTGGCCAAAATCATTGTGCCTGCCAATTGGGCGCAAATTTTGGAAGGTCAAATCGATTCCGCGCACAGCTCCAGCTTGCACGCCTCCGACATGGTGCCGGCTCGGGTCGATGGCGCAAAAGCCACCGACACGCAGTGGTTGCGCCCCTCCACCGACAAATCTCCTCGCATGCAAGTGGAGCGCACGACTTATGGTTTTCGGTATGCGGCCATTCGCCGCCCCATCAAAGATGCGCAGACCCATGACTACGTGCGCAGCACTGTGTTTTTGGCGCCTGCATCGGCGCTCATACCGCCCAATGACCAATACAACGTGGCCAACATGAATGTGCCGGTAGACGACCACCACACCGCCTTCCATTTCATGGCTTGGGGCCCTGCAGAAACCACCCCCAGCACTGCGGCTTGGCGTGCTTTTTTGCATGCCGAAGTCGGCCCCGATTTAGACGCCCAATTCAACCCATTGCGCAACCATGCCAATAAATTCGGCCAAGACCGCGCGGCCATGAAGGCGGGCAACTTTACGGGTATCACGGGCATTCCAAATCAAGACATGGCCATGTGGGTGTCCATGGGCCCCATTGTTGACAGAACCAATGACCGGCTAGGCGCCAGCGACTTGGCCATTGTGGAGTTTCGCCAACGCATGTTGAAGGCGCTGCAAGACTTCATGGCTGGCGAAACACCCATTGGGACAGGGGTCAATGCGGTGCCGCGTGAAGTTTGCTCATACCAGGCCATCATTCCTAAGCACACGGATTGGCGCAACCATGTCGCCCAACCGGTATAAACACCCTCATCCATCAGGAGACCATTCCATGAAACGTCGTGATCTTTTAGTTGCAGCCGCAGCGCCTTTATGGGCCAGCATGGCGGGACACGCCACTGCGCAATCCACTTTCAATTTCACCAAACCCGTGAAGTTCATCGTGCCCTATGCACCTGGTGGTTTGCCAGACACCGTGGCGCGCGTGTTTGCCCTGCGCATTGGCGAGCGCATTGGCCAAGGCGTCGTGATTGAAAACAAGCCCGGCGGCAACGGCGTGGTGTCGGCCCAAGCGCTGGCCAGTAGCCCCAACGACGGCCATACGTTTTTGGTCACCGACGGCTCGATGTTCTCCATCAACCCCCTCATTTACAAAAGCCTGGCCTACGACCTGAAGCGCGACTTTGCGCCTGTGTCTTTGCTGGCGCGCTCGCCTTTGTATTTGGCCGTGAACCCCAAAGTGCCAGTCAACACGCTGCAAGAGTTTGTGCAGTATGTGAAGGCTCGCCCCGACCAACTCAACTATGGTTCTTCGGGCATTGGCAGCAGCCATCACCTCACCATGGAAGCCATGAAAGCAGCGTTGGGCATTGACATTCGCCATGTGCCCTTCCGCGGTTCCGGCCAGTCTGTGCCAGCGCTCATTGGGGGACAAGTCGAGTGCTTGTTCTCTGCCTTGCCTTCCTTGGCGGGCTTTGCCAAAAACAACCAGGTCAAAATTTTGGGCAGCAACGCAGGACAGCGCTCAGCCCTCATGCCGCAAGTACCCAGCATTTCTGAAATCATTCCAGGCTTCGATTTTGCGGTGGTCATTGGCGCGCTGGCGCATGCCAACGCGCCCGCTGGCGCCATTGCCCGCTTGAGCGCCGAGGCCGCAGCGGTCAATAAACATCCCGAACTCTTGGCCACATTGGGCACCGCTGGCATTGATGCCGTGGGCAGCAACCCCGCCGACTATGCCAAAGCCATTCAATCTGAAAACGAACGCCTGGCCAAAGCAGTGGCTTTGGCTGGTTTGAAACCCGAATAATTTTTAAAGAAGTACACCATGGCCAAACTCCCCCTTAGCTTTGCTTGCTGGAACTACGATCGCACCCGCGCCCTCATGGACGGCAGTGTTCAAGTTGACGGCATTGATCTCAATTATTTGAACTTGCCCGTGGAAGAGACTTTCTTTCGCATGGCGCGCTTTCGCGAATTTGATGTGTGCGAAATGTCGCTCTCGTCTTACTGCGTGTCTTTGCACCGTCCTGACCGTCCCTTCATCGCCATTCCCGTTTTTCCATCGCGTTTTTTCCGCCACTCGTGCATTTATGTGAATGCCAACTCAGGCATCAACGAGCCCAAAGACTTGATTGGCAAACGCATTGCCAGCCCTGAGTACCAAATGACGGCGCCAGTCTGGATTCGCGGTATTTTGCAAGACCATTACGGTGTGCCCGTGGATGCACAGCCCTACTTGTTTGGCGGCGAAGAAGAGACCGGCCGCATTGAAAAGCAAAAGCTCAATTTGCCACCCAACATTCAAGTGCACCCCATTGAGCCGCACCAAACCTTGTCGCAAATGCTGCACGACGGCGAACTCGATGCGCTCTACACCGCGCGCATGCCTTCATCGTTTTTAAAGGGCGATGGCAAAGTGAAGCGCTTGTTTGAAAACTACGTCGACATTGAGCGCGCCTACTACCGTCAAACCAAAATTTTCCCCATCATGCACACCGTGGTCATTCGCCGCGAAGTGTACGAAGCCAACCGTTGGATTGCACAGTCGCTCACCAAGGCCTTCATTGAAGCGCAGCGCCGGACCTACGAAGATCTTTACGAAACTGCCGCTCTCAAAGCCATGCTGCCTTGGCTCACAGCGCACGTGGAAGATGCGCGCAAAGAGTTTGGCAACGACTGGTGGTCTTATGGTCTCGAGAAAAACATCGATGTGCTCGAAACCTTTACCCGCTATCACCAAGAGCAAGGTCTGTCACCTCGCAAACTCAGTCCGCAAGAGTTGTTTGCGCCCGAGTCGCTTGAAGCTTTCAAAATTTAATCAGCCTTTAGAAACGAGCCTTCAATGGAATTCCTGCTCAGCACCGACACGGTGCTGATCATTGCCTCTTGTGCGGCAGCGATCTTGTTTGGCGGCATCGTCAAAGGCACCTTGGGGGTGGGCCTGCCCTTGTTTGCGGTACCCCTCATGTCGCTCATGATTGGCAGCACGCAGGCCATTGCCTTGGTGGCTGTGCCAGTTTTAGCCTCCAACATTTGGCAAGCTTGGCAAGAGGCCAGTTGGAAAATTACCCTGAAGCGATTTTGGCCCCTCATGCTGACGCAAGCCATCATGACGGTGTTTGCGGTTCATTGGACCTTGAGTTTTACCGTCAAGCAATTGAACATGTTGGTGGCGTTTGCCGTGGTGCTGGCGGTGGTGTCGATGTTGTTCAAACCCAGCTTCAGCATTTCGCCCCAAAAAGAAAAATGGACGGGAGCGCTGGTGGGTACTTTGTCGGGCATGTTGGGCGGCGTGTCTTCGCTCATGGGCCCCATCTTGATCAGCTACATGATGTCGCTCAAGCTCAAGCGCGATGAATTTGTGGGCGCCATCAGCGTGATTTACCTCAATGCAGCATGGCCTTTGTATGCCGCCATGTATGCCTTTGATCGCATGGAGGTGATTGACATTGGGTATTCTTTTTTAGCGCTCATCCCCATGGCCATTGGACTCAGCACGGGCCAAAAATTGCGCCACAAACTGAGCGAAGATGCATTTCGAAAAGTGTTGCTGGGCTTTTTGATTTTTGTGGCCGCCTTGTTGGTCTTAAGGTAAGCCTTGTTGGAAATGAATTGTCGGAAGAGTTGTTGGGCTAAAACACCCAAAGCAGCAAGGAGCTCATCACCACGTAGCGCACAAACTTGCCAATGGCCATGTAAATGGCGCAGGGTAAAAAAGGCATCTTGAGCCAACCAGCCACTGCACACAATGGGTCGCCCACACCGGGTAGCCATGCCAGCAGGCAAGCCTTGGGCCCCAATTTTTCCAACCAGACCAAGGCCCTGTAATGCATTTTGTCGCCCAAGGATGGCGACTGTTGGGGCGAGTCGGAGTTTGCTTGAGCGGGGTAAGTGCGCACTTTGTTCAAGGCTTGGTGAGCGCCATAACCCATCCACCAGCTGACCAAGCCACCCAGGGTATTGCCCACGGTGGCCACCAAAATGGTGGGCCAAAATAAATCGGGATTGAGCTTGATCAAGCCAAACACTGCGGGCTCAGAGCCCAATGGCAGGAGAGTGGCCGAAATAAAAGAGATGACAAACACCGTGCTCAAACCGAACTCTGGCAAGGACAACCAAGCCAGCATTTGGGTGATGTGAGTCGCAAACCATGTTTCCATTTGGTGCACAGTGTAGCCAAAGGTTCGCATGTTGAAATTATTTATAAAATAATTCCCCTGCTCAAAAAATAAGCACTTACAATCGTGCCTCCTTTTTAAGCAATCCCATTGCGAACGATTTCCCCCGTGATCTCCCGTTAATTGCCAGCTTCCTTTTTCAGTCTATTTTTCCCGTCTACTTTTTCTTCCATGCACATCGGACCTTTTGCACTTCCCAATGCTGTTTTTGTGGCGCCCATGGCGGGTGTCACCGATCGGCCTTTCCGCCAACTGTGCAGACAGTTTGGCGCGGGCTACGCTGTGAGTGAAATGGTCACGTCGCGCAAAGACTTGTGGAAGAGTTTAAAAACATCTCGGCGTGCCAATCACGATGGTGAACCCGGTCCCATTGCGGTTCAAATTGCAGGCACCGACGCACCCATGATGGCCGAAGCGGCGGCCTACAACATTGCACATGGCGCCCAGATCATTGACATTAACATGGGATGCCCTGCCAAAAAAGTTTGCAACAAATGGGCCGGTTCTGCGCTCATGCAAAACGAAGCCTTGGCCATTGAAATTGCACAGGCCGTGGTGGCCGCCTGTGCGCCCCACGGTGTACCAGTTAGTTTGAAAATGCGCACGGGTTGGAGCCACACCCAAAAGAACGCCTTGGTGTTGGCCAAAGCCTTTGAAAACGTTGGCATCCAAATGATCACCATCCATGGCCGCACTCGAGAACAAGGCTATACGGGCCTTGCTGAATACGACACGGTGGCCGCTGTGAAAGCTGCATTGAATATTCCGGTGGTGGCCAATGGCGACATTGACTCCCCCGAAAAAGCACGTGATGTGCTGAAGTACACCGGTGCCGACGCCGTCATGGTGGGCCGTGCAGCGCAGGGCCGCCCCTGGATTTTTAGAGAGATCGTGCATTTTTTGGCCACCGGTGAGCACCTGGCGCCGCCCTTGGTGGTCGAGGTGAAGCGGGCCTTGTTGGCCCACCTGCAAGACCATTACAGCTTGTATGGCGAGCTCACTGGCGTGCGGTCTGCGCGCAAACACATTGGTTGGTATGTGAAAGATTTGCCAAGTGGCGACGTCTTTCGAGATCACATGAACACTTTGGAAACTGCAGCGTTGCAGCTGCAGGCGGTGTCTGGTTATTTTGGAGAAATGGCAGAGCGCATGGAGCGCATGCCGCTGGCTGAGTTGTGCAGAGAAGGCAGCAAGGCTTTGGAGACGATGGAATGAGCAAGAAAAAAATTGAAGAATGTATTCGTGACAACCTGAACACGTATTTTGATGACATCGCTGGCCTTGAGCCTAACGGCTTGTACGACATGGTGTTGCTAGCCGTTGAAAAACCACTGTTGGAAGTGGTCATGGAGCGTGCCGAGCAAAACCAATCGCGTGCCGCCGATTGGATGGGCCTGAACCGCAACACCCTGCGCAAAAAATTACTAGAACACAAACTCATAAAGTAAAACATGAAAGCACTTATTTCGGTTTCTGACAAAACGGGCATCCTTGAATTTGCTCAAGCACTTCATGCGCTCAACATCGAACTGGTGTCGACCGGTGGCACCGCCAAGCTCTTGGCCGAACATGGTTTGCCAGTCACAGAAGTGGCGCAAGTGACAGACTTCCCCGAAATGCTGGACGGCCGCGTTAAAACATTGCACCCCAAAGTGCATGGTGGTTTGTTGGCACGCCGCGATTTGCCCGAGCACATGGCCGCTTTGAAAGCACACGGCATTCAAACCATCGATTTGCTCATCGTCAATTTGTACCCCTTTGAAGCCACGGTGGCCAAGCCAGGTTGCACCTTGGAAGACGCCATTGAAAACATCGACATTGGCGGCCCCGCCATGGTTCGCAGTGCAGCCAAGAACTGGAAAGATGTGGCGGTGCTCACCGATGCGTCGCAATATGCGGGTGTTCTTGAAGAGCTCAAAGCCAATGGTCAAGTTTCTGACAAAACTCGCTTTGCCTTGTCGGTCGCAGCCTTTAACCGCATCAGCAATTACGACGCGGCCATCAGCGACTACTTGTCTTCCTACAATTTGGACGACCATACCCGCACAGAATATCCAGCGCAGGCCAACGGCCGCTTTGTGAAATTGCAAGACCTGCGTTATGGCGAGAACCCGCATCAAACTGCAGCGTTCTACCGTGACCTGTACCCAGCGCCTGGCTCTTTGGTCACGGCTGTGCAATTGCAGGGCAAAGAGCTGTCGTACAACAACATTGCCGATGCCGATGCGGCTTGGGAATGTGTGAAAAGCTTTGCAGAATCCGCCTGCGTGATTGTGAAGCACGCCAATCCTTGCGGCGTGGCGGTGGGTGCCAATGCGCTCGAGTGCTACACCAAAGCCTTTCAAACAGATCCGACCTCAGCGTTTGGCGGCATCATTGCCCTGAACCGCACAGTGGACGCAGCGGCTGCGCAGCAAATCAGCAAGCAGTTTGTGGAAGTGCTCATGGCGCCTGCTTACTCGCCTGAAGCGCTGGAAATTTTCAAGGCCAAAGCCAATGTGCGCGTGTTGCAAATTGCACTGCCTGAATTCAAAGCGGGCGGCACGCCTTTTGAACAAGGCCGAAACGCCCAAGACATCAAGCGCGTGGGTTCAGGCCTGCTGATTCAAACTGCCGACAACCACGAATTGCAATTGGCCGACCTCAAAGTGGTCACGCAAGTTCAACCCACACCCGCTCAATTGCAAGACCTGTTGTTCGCTTGGAAAGTGGCCAAGTACGTGAAGAGCAATGCCATTGTGTTCTGCGCCAATGGCATGACCATGGGCGTGGGCGCTGGCCAGATGAGCCGCTTAGACTCTGCGCGCATTGCCAGCATCAAGGCGGGCCATGCCGGCCTGAGCTTGCAAAACACCGTGGTGGCCAGCGATGCGTTCTTTCCGTTCCGCGATGGCCTCGACGTGGTGGTCGATGCGGGCGCCAATTGCGTCATTCAACCAGGCGGCTCTGTGCGCGACCCGGAAGTGATAGCCGCGGCCGATGAGCGCGGTGTGGCCATGGTGTTTTCAGGCGTGCGTCACTTCCGCCACTAAGTGGCCACCAAGCTGTGAAATTTTCTCGAAGGAATGCTTGAGAATTAAAGGCATGATGTCTATCTTTAGAGACTCACGCGAAACTTCGCATCAAGCATCATGACTGTAACTTTTTCTCCTTTGACGGCCGTTTCTTTGGACGTGCCCGTGGTGGACTCTCACAGCCACGTCATTGCCGATGATTCCATTCGTTATCCGCTGGCCCCCATGGGCGGCAAGCAATCCGATTGGTCTAAAGAGCGCCCTGTCAATGGTGCGGGCATGGCCCAAGCCATGAAAGATGCTGGCGTGGCCAAGTCCATTTTGGTTCAGGCGTCTACCTGCTATGGCCACGACAACAGCTACACCCTCGATTGCGTAAAGGCCAACACGGCCCAATTTGTGGGTGTCTTTTCTGTCGATACTTTGCAGCCCGATGCTGTGGCACAAGTGAAGCATTGGAAAAAGGCCGGCATGAGCGGCATGCGTGTTTTCATTGCAGGGCACACAGCGGCCGCAGATCACAGCGTGCGCCTAGACGACCCCCGCAGTTTTCCGGTCTGGGACTATATTTCCCAACACAAGATTCCCATGTGCGTCCAATTGCGCGCCGATGGCTTGCCTCAGCTCGAAACCTTGCTCAAGCAATTTCCCAAAGCCATCGTGCTCTTAGACCACTTTGCACGGCCCTTGTTGGAAGAAGGCGCGCCTTATGTGCAAGCCGCCAGCTTGTTTGCTTTGGCCCAATACGAGAATCTGAATTTCAAATTCACCACCCACAATGTGCGTGAATCCAAAGAAGGCAAGTCCACGCAAGCAGCCTTTGCCAAAGCCGTGGTGGGTGCTTTTGGCGCCCATCGCATTGCTTGGGGTTCTAATTTTCCAGCGTCTGCAGGCGGCCTGACCCAGCATCTGCAAGAAGCCCTTGAGGCCACAGCGTCACTCACGTTGGAAGAGCAGCGTTGGATTTTCTCGGGCACGGCGCATGCGCTTTACCCTGATTTGAACAAAGCGTGAACACCATGACTGTGATGAAACCCGAAAAACTCAAACTCAAAACCTTATTGGGCGATTACCCCAACACACTGGCTTTGAAAAACGGCTTGTTGCGCCCCAAGTTGTTTGACTTTGAATTTGACCCCGTCAAAACACCCAATCGCGCCTTCAAACGTGTGGTGCGTGAATTGGAATTTGACGTCGCCGAGTTGGCATTGGTCACCTACTTGCAAGCCAAGGCCTATGGCAAACCTTTGGCCCTCTTGCCTGCGGTGGTGGGCGAAGGCCGTTTTCAGCATCACTGCTTGGTGTACAACGCTGAGCGCGGAAAAGTGAGTGTGGCCCAACTCAATGGCAAGCGGGTGGGCATTCGTGCCCATGCACAAACCACCGTTACTTGGGTGCGCGGCGTGTTGGCCAACGACTACGGTGTTGAGTTGCCCAAAGTGAAATGGGTCACCTTTGAGCACGGCCACATGGCCGAGTTCCCTGACCCAAAAGGTTTTGAGCGCGCGCCAGAAGGCAGCAAGATGGTCGACATGTTGTTGTCGGGCGAACTGGACGCCGCCATCATCGGCAGTGATTTGCCGGATGATCCGCGCTTGCAAGCGGTGTTGCCCGACCCACATGACGCTGCCCAAGCTTGGAGCCGCCGTTTGCAAATGCTGCCCATTAACCACATGATGGCCATTGACTTAGACCTCTGCAAAGACCGTCCCGATGTGATCCGAGAGGTTTACCAAGTGCTGGCCAAAAGCAAAGCCATGGCCAAACACGAGAATGCCCGCCGCAGCGTGCACGCTGTGAAAGGTGACATGGACCTCACACCTTTTGGCATTGAGCCCAACCGCAAAGCACTTCAAGTGCTAATTCAATACACCTACCAGCAAGGACTCATTCCAAGGCCTTATTCGGTGGACGAATTGTTCGATGAAACCCGTGATTTGTTAGGAAAATAATGAGCACTCAACACAATTTTTTAGGACGTCGCCAACTCATGGTGGCCGCAATGTTGTCTGCAGGCTTGGGCAAAGTGTTTGCACAGTCGGGTGGTGTGTCGCGCATCATCGTGCCCTTTGCGCCCGGTGGCGCACGCGAAATGCCAGCGCGGGCTATCCAACAAGAGTTGTCGCAAGAGACCGGTCAAAACTGGATCATTGAAAGCAAGCCTGGCGCAGGCGGCGCCATTGGCACGGCCTTTGTGTCGAAGGCCGCACCCGATGGCAGAACGTTGCTCATGGCGGCTTCCAGCCACTTTGTGACGTCGGCCATGGGCGCACGGCCGTTCTACGAGCCCGTCAAAGAATTTGCACCCGTGGCCAACATTGGCAACCAAAGCTATGTGCTGATGGTCAATGCCGCTGTGCCCGCCAAAACAGCGGCCGAATTTATTCAATACGCCAAAAGCAAGCCTGGCGTGCTCAATTACAACTCGGCCGGTGTGGGCAGTTCTACGCATTTGGCCATGGCCTACTTTGCCAAGTCCGCCGACCTGGACATGGTGCACGTGCCCTACAAAGGCACTGCTGAAGCCGCAACCGATGTGTCGGGTGGACGCGGCAATGCAGTCATTGTGCCCACGGCTGGCGTGGGTGTGTATTTGCAAGACACACGTTTACGCATCATTGGCATCACGTCCAAAAAACGTTCGCCTTTGCTGCCCAACATTCCCACCTTGGCCGAATCGGGCTTAACAGGCTTTCAGTTTGAATCTTGGTTTGGTTTGCTGGCGCCGGCGGCCACACCTTTGGCGATTCAAGAAAAACTTAACAGCGCTGTGAACAAAATCATTACCCACAAAGACGTTAAAGAACGCTTGATGGCGCTGGGCATGGATTCCCCGCCATGGAACCTTGAAGCCTTCAACAAAGCCTTCCTTGCCGACCGTGATCTGATGACCAAGATCGTCAAGGAAACTGGCATTACGCGCGAGTCTTAATTCCTTCAGCGCAAAGAAGATTCAATTACAGCGCCTTAAAAATCTCGCGCGCAGCGCTCACGGTATCGGCAATGTCTTGCGCGCTGTGGGCGCCGCTCACAAAGCCGGCCTCATAAAGCGCAGGCGCAATGTAAACGCCGCGGTCGAGCAAGCCATGAAACAAAGTGTTGAACCTGGGGCTGTCGGTTTTCATCACTTGCGGGTAGTTGCTGGGCAAGGCGGGCAACAAGAAGAAGCCAAACATGCCGCCTTCAGAGTCGCCTGCAAAGGGCACGCCCTCTGCCGCTGCTGCTGCCGTCAGGCCATCGACCAATGATCGTGTGGTGGCGCTCAGTGCATCAAAGAAACCAGGCTTGCTGATTTCGGTCAAGGTGGCCAAGCCGCAAGCAGTGGCCACAGGATTGCCACTCAAGGTGCCCGCTTGGTACACAGGACCCAAGGGTGCCAGCTGCTCCATGACGGCGCGTTTGCCACCAAAGGCGGCCAAGGGCATGCCGCCCCCAATCACTTTGCCCATGACGGTCACGTCGGGTTCAAAGCCAGGAATGCTTTTGGCGTAAACGCTTTGCGCGCTGCCCAAGGCCACGCGGCAGCCTGTCATCACTTCGTCAAACACCAACAAGGCGCCATGTTGGGTGCACAGCTCACGGCAGCGTTTCATAAATGGCACGCTGGCACGAACAAAGTTCATGTTGCCGGCAATGGGCTCGATCATGATGCAGGCCAAATCAGGACCATGAATTTTGAAAGCATCTTCCAGTTGCTCGATGTTGTTGTACTCCAGCACCAAGGTGTGCTGCACCACTTCGGGCGGCACGCCTGCGCTGGTGGGGTTGCCAAAGGTGGCCAGGCCAGAACCCGCTTTGACCAGCAGGGCATCGGCATGGCCGTGGTAGCAGCCTTCAAACTTGATGAACTTGTTGCGGCCTGTGGCGCCGCGCGCCAAACGCAATGCGCTCATGCCGGCTTCAGTACCCGAACTCACCAAGCGAACCATCTCCATGGACGGCACCAACTTGATCAAGGCCTCAACCAGTTCTACTTCGCGCTCGGTGGGCGCGCCAAACGAAAAACCATCGAGGGCGGCTTTTTGCACGGCCTCTAAAACGGCAGGGTGGCCGTGGCCCAAAATCATGGGGCCCCAAGAGCCAATGTAGTCAATGTATTTTTGGCCGTTGGCGTCCCAAAAATAAGCGCCTTCCGCGCGCTTGACAAAACGCGGTGTGCCGCCCACTGCGCGAAAGGCGCGCACGGGTGAGTTAACGCCACCCGGAATGACTTGGCGGGCGCGTTCGAACAGGGTTTCGTTGAGGTCAGTGCTTGGTTTCATTGATGGACATTTCAAAAAAATCACCGTTCATGTCGGGGCCTTCTGCTTCGGCATCATCGTCCTCGGCATCGGGCAGCGCCCAAAATAATCGGTCAGGGATGACCTTGCCCATGCCAGGGCGAAAGCCCTCGTCTAAGCAGCGGTCTAGGTAGTGAAGGGCTTCGCTGGCGGCAGCCGATAAATCGAGGCCCGTGGCAAGCAGTGCAGCAAGAGCGGCAGACAGCGTTTCGCCAGCGCCGCTGAACACCGCCTCAATGCGCTCAAATTTTTCATGACCCACCACGGTCTCGGGGGTGGCCAAGACATTGTCAATGTTTTGATCGTTGGCGGTCAGGCCAGTGACCAAAGTGTAGGGCACGCCCAACTCGGCGGCGGCTTTGGCAATGTCGCGGGGGCCTGGGTTTTTTTCGCTAGACCAATCGGGCAGGAGCCAACGGCGCAAGGTGCTGTGGTGTCCCACCAGCACACTGGTTTGGGGCAGCAGCAGCTCGCGGAAGGCGTCGAGGTATTGGTCTATTTTGTCGTCGTCCCACCAAGACAAATTGGGCATGTAAGCCACCACCGGCACACCGTCGTAGTCGGCTGTGAGCTCGGCAATGATGCTGATGTTTTCGGGGCTGCCCACAAAGCCCACCTTGATCACTTGGGGCGGCACATCTTCCAAGACGGCGCGGGCTTGGTCGCCCACCGCTTCTTCGTCGAGGGGGAAAAAATCAAAAATTTGGGCTGTGTCGCGGGCGTAAGCGCCGGTTAGAACGGGCAGTGCATGCGCCCCCACCGAAGCAATGGCCAGCACATCGGCGCTAATGCCTGCAGCGCCACTGGGGTCGCTGGAGTTAAACACCAGCACGCAGGCAATGGTGGCTTCTTCTTCGTTGTCCAGTGCCGAGTTTGTTTCTGAATCTGGCGGATCTGACGGCGGTAAAGGAGTGGTCATGAGTTGCTTTGAAGCCCGATACAATCGGCTCATTCTATTCGACACTGGTACTTGCTGTGACTGATACAAAAACTTGGATGTGCTTAATTTGTGGCTGGATTTACGATGAGGCCACCGGCTGTCCTGAAGACGGCATTGCCCCGGGTACCGCCTGGGCCGACGTGCCCATGAACTGGACTTGCCCCGAGTGCGGCGCGCGCAAAGAAGACTTCGAAATGGTGGCCATTTAAGGCCATTAAAGTCGAGTTAAAAAAGCTACTTTAGGCGGCCTTTTTAACCACCGCGTACCGAGCCAAAGTGGTTTCTCGGGCTTGCGCATGGTTCACCACGGGCAGCGGATAGTCTTTGCCCATCACGATGCCTGCCGCTTGCAGTGTCATGGGCTTGGCTTCCCAGGGCGCATGCACATCGGCAGCCGGCAAAGCCGCCAATTGGGGCAAATAACGCTTGATGAATTTGGCCTCGGGGTCAAACTTTTCGCTCTGTGTGGTGGGGTTGAAAATTCTGAAATAAGGCTGGGCATCGCACCCGCTGGAACTGGCCCATTGCCAACCGCCGTTGTTGGCCGACAAATCAAAGTCGATCAGGTGTTCTGCAAAGTATTTTTCGCCCCAGCGCCAATCGACCCCCAGGTCTTTGGTGAGAAACGAGGCCACCACCATGCGCAGGCGGTTGTGCATGTAGCCGGTTTGGTTAATTTGAGCCATGGCCGCATCCACCAAGGGGTAACCCGTGCGCCCCTCACACCATGCCGCAAACAAAGCCTTGCCATGCGGCCCATGGTCCCACTTGATGGCATCGTATTCGGGCTTGAAGCTGCGCTCTGCCACGTGTGGAAAATTGGCCAAAATTTGGGCATAAAAATCACGCCAAATGAGTTCGGCCAGCCACACGCGAGCGCCTTCACTGGTGGCCGATCTGCGCCATGCCTCAGAGGCCAATTGGCGAACCGACACGGTGCCAAAACGCAAATGAACGCTCAAATAACTGGGCCCCTTGATGGCCGGAAAGTTGCGAGTGTCTTCGTAACGGTCGATGCGATGCAAAAAGTCTTGGAGCAAAGCTTGCGCGCCACTGGTGCCGCTTCGGTAGTGAAGTGAAGACAAATTGACGGGCTCAAAATTGAGGTCGGGCAAAGTGGGTACGGCTTGGTTGTAGGCAGCAGGCCGGGGCGCCAAAGCATCGAAATGCGCTTGCACGGGGTGGGGCGCCAAGTCTTCGGCTTTGAGCTTTTTAAGCCAAGCGTTTTTGTAGGGGGTGAAAACAGTGTACGGATTGGCGGCTTGTGTGAGCACCTCTTGGCGTTCAAACACCACATGGTCTTTGTAGGTGTGAAAGGCAATGCCGGCATTGGCCAATGCGCCGCGCACTTGGGCATCGCGGCTGAGGGCTTGGGGCTCGTCGTCATGGTTGGCAAAGACAGCTTGCACTTCCAGGGCATGGGCTAATTGAGGGATGGCTTTGAGTGCGCTGCTATGCAGCACAATGAGGCCGTGGGTTAAAGCGGCGTTGAGCTCGACCAAAGATTCTTGAATAAAGGCCACGCGCCGGTCTTGTCGGGGCAGTGGGTTCAAGATGTCGGAGTCAAAGACAAAAACGCAGTGAACTTTTTGGCAATTTTTGAGGGCGTGAAACAGGGCGGCGTTGTCTGTGGCCCGTAAATCGCGTCGAAACCAGACCAAGCCGGTAGAAAAGGGTTTGTTCATGCTTTGAGAAAGTTAGAATTGCAACATGCCAGCAGATTTTGCCTCCACTCAGCTTTCGCATCATTTTTTGATTGCCATGCCAGGCTTGGAGGATCCTACTTTTGCCAAGAGTGTGGTTTATTTGTGCGAACACTCCGAGCGCGGTGCCATGGGCCTGATCATCAACAAGCCCGGCGACCTGAGTTTGAAGCAATTGTTTGAAAAAGTCGACCTGCCTTTGCATCGTAACGATCTATTGCAAACCAATGTATTGCAAGGCGGTCCAGTCCAAACCGAACGCGGCTTTGTGCTCCACGAGCCCATTTTGGCGCACCCGTCTCAATCGGAAGACAAGCATGAGGGCACAGAACTGGGTGCTGCCATGGGCTCGTCTATTTATGCTTCAACCCTGAGCGTGCCCGGCGGTATGGCCATGACCACCTCCAGAGATGTGTTGGAAGCGCTTGCCAACGGATCTGGCCCGCCGCGCGTTTTGGTCACCCTAGGCTATGCCTCATGGGGAGAAGGTCAGCTTGAATCCGAAATTGTGGAAAACAGTTGGCTCACCGTAGAAGCCGACCTGGCCATTATTTTTGAAACCCCCGTGGCGCAGCGCTACGACAAAGCCCTCAGCCTGTTGGGGCTTCAAGCTTGGATGCTGTTTGGCGAGGCGGGGCACGCATGAGCCAGGGCCAGGCGCTCACAGTGCCTGTCCATGGGGCTGTGTCTGCGCCTGTTTTGGTTCCTCTTTCACAGCAAAGTTTCTTGGCCTTTGATTTTGGTCTGAAGCGCACCGGTGTGGCGGTGGGCAACCGCATGCTGCGCCAGGCCACCCACCAAGCCACTGTGGTGGCCGAAGGCGACGCACGCTTTGCCCACATTGAAAAACGCATTCAAGAGTGGGCGCCCGATGCTTTGGTGGTGGGTGTGCCTTTCCACCCCGATGGGGCCGCCCATGAAAACACCTTGCGCGCGCAAAAATTTGCGCGCCAATTGCGCGGTCGATTTGGCTTGAACGTGTACGAAGTGGACGAGCGCTACAGCACCACCGAAGCCATTGCCAATGGCGCAAAAGATGCCGATGCGGCATCGGCTTGTATTATTTTGGAACAATTTTTAAGGAGTCTGCCTTGAGTGCATTGGCTTTGAATGCAGAGGCGCTGTATGGCGAACTCTTAAACGCAGTGCGAACGATGTGCACGCCCAACACCCGCTTGGTGGGCATTACGTCTGGCGGCGCTTGGCTGGCCGAGCGCTTGCAAAAGGACTTGGGTTTAAGTGGCCAACACGGCAGTATTTCATCGGCCATGCACCGCGACGATTTTGCACAGCGCGGCTTGTCGGCGGGAGGGCAAACCCAACTGCCTTTTGAAATTCAAGACGCCGATGTGCTCATCTTGGACGATGTGCTCTACACCGGCCGCACCATTCGCGCGGTCATCAACGAATTGTTTGACTACGGCCGACCCGCCAGCGTGCGCTTGGCCGTGTTGGTAGACCGGGGTGGTCGGCAGCTGCCCATTCAAGCCGATTTTGCCGCGGCCCGGGTCAGCTTGCCCAGCAACCAATCTTTGGCACTGGTGCGGCTGGCCGGCGGAGAGTTCAGTCTTGAAGTGGAACAGCAAGACGAAAACAGCACAGGGAAAAAATAACAATGCTCTACAAACGCAACCCCCAACTGAATAAAAACGGTGAACTCATTCACCTATTGTCCACCGAAGGTTTGTCGCGCGACATGCTCACGCACATCCTCGACACCGCGGCCAACTTTGTCAGCGTGAGCAACCGCGAAGTCAAAAAAGTGCCCTTGCTGCGCGGCAAAAGCGTGTTCAATTTGTTCTTTGAAAACAGCACGCGCACGCGCACCACCTTTGAAATTGCGGCCACGCGTTTGTCGGCCGATGTGATCAACCTCGACATTGCGCGGTCTTCTGCTTCCAAAGGCGAATCCTTGCTCGACACCATTGCCAATTTGTCTGCCATGGCCGCCGATATTTTTGTGGTGCGCCATTCTGAGTCGGGTGCGCCTTACCTCATTGCACAACACGTGGCACCCCATGTGCACGTGGTGAATGCGGGAGACGGCCGGCACGCTCACCCGACACAGGGTTTGCTCGACATGTACACCATTCGCCACTACAAAAAAGATTTTGCCAACCTCACGGTGGCCATCGTGGGCGATGTGTTGCACTCGCGCGTGGCGCGCTCCGACATTCATGCCCTCACCACCTTGGGCTGTGCCGAAGTGCGCGTGGTGGGTCCGCAAACCTTGGTGCCCGCCGACTTGGCCCAAATGGGCGTGAAGGTGTTTCACAACTTGGAAGACGGCATCAAGGATTGCGATGTGGTCATTACCTTGCGCTTGCAAAACGAGCGCATGAGTGGTGCACTTCTTCCTTCTAGCCAAGAATATTTCAAACGCTTTGGCCTGACCACAGAAAAACTCCAACTGGCCAAACCCGACGCCATCGTGATGCACCCTGGCCCCATTAACCGCGGCGTCGAAATTGACTCGGCCGTGGTGGATGGCCCGCAAAGCGTGATCTCGTCGCAAGTCACCTTTGGCATTGCGGTGCGCATGGCGGTCATGAGCATTGTGGCCGGCAACGAGGCCTGACAAAGTAGAAAAAGAAAGATCAAAGACCATGAAGATTTTGATTCAAGGGGGCCGCGTGATGGACCCCGCCAGTGGCACAGACACTGTGGCCGATGTGGCCATTTCAGCCGGCAAAATTCTGGCCATCGGCAAAGCACCCGAAGGCTTTCAAGCGCAAAAAACCATCGATGCCAAAGGCCTGATTGTGATGCCAGGCTTGGTCGATTTGTCTGTTCGACTCAAAGAGCCAGGCCATGAACACGAAGGCATGCTCGATTCTGAATTGGCCGCTGCGGTGGCCGGTGGTGTGACCAGCTTGGTGTGCCCGCCCGATACCGATCCTGTGCTGGACGAACCCGGTTTGGTAGAAATGCTCCGCTTCAAAGCCGAAAGACTTCACCGCGCGCATGTGATGCCTTTGGGCGCACTCACGCGCGGCCTCAAAGGCGAAGTGCTGACAGAAATGGTTCAACTCACAGAAGCGGGCTGTGTGGGTTTTAGCCAAGCCGAAGTGGCCCTGGAGAACACCCAAGTGCTGCAACGCGCATTGCAATACGCCAACTCCTTTGGCTACACGGTGTGGCTGCGCCCCCAAGAATTGCACTTGGGCAAAGGCGTGGCCGCCAGCGGCCCCTTGGCCACGCGCATGGGCTTGTCGGGCGTACCTGTGGCGGCCGAGACCATTGCCTTGCACACCATTTTTGAATTGCTCAAAAACACCAAAGCACATGTGCATTTGTGCCGCATTAGCAGCGCCGCCGGCGTGGCTTTGGTGCGTCAAGCCAAAGCCGAAGGCTTGCCCATTACTTGCGATGTGAGCATCAACTCATTGCACCTGACGGACGCCGATGTGGGTTACTTCGACAGCCGTGCGCGCGTATCGCCACCGCTGCGCCAACAGCGCGATCGTGATGCATTGCGCGAAGCCTTGGCCGACGGCACCATCGATGCCTTGGTGTCAGACCACAGCCCCGTGAGTGAAGACGAAAAAGCCTTGCCCTTTGCGGAGGCGGAGCCAGGCGCCACTGGCCTTGAGTTGCTACTGAGCTTGACCCTTAAATGGTCGCAAGACAGCAAAGTACCACTGTCTAGGGCCATGGCCGTCGTGACCTCAGAAGCCGCACGCGTGTTGCGCAAAGACATGGGCCAACTCAAGGTGGGCGCCCAAGCCGATGTGTGTGTGTTGGACCCCGAATCCCATTGGCAAGTGACCGCAGACAGCCTGCGCAGCCAAGGCAAGTTCACGCCGTTTTCGGGCTACGACTTGCCTGGCCGGGTGCGCTGCACCTTGGTTCATGGGCAAGTGGCTTACCAAGCTTGAACGCCCTTTAAAAGACCTGATCAAAGCATGAGAGTGGCCCTCAAACTGCTGCGTGGCTTTTGGCACGTGCTCACGGCCTGGGTGGTCATTTACTGGCGCTTTCCGCAATTCAACCCGCAGCAACGTGAAGCCTTTGTGCAGGCTTGGGCCTCGCAGTTGCTTCGAATTTGGCACATTGAATTGGAAGTGCACGGTCAGCCTGTCCTTGAAGGCCCAGCCTTGATGGTGTGCAATCACATCTCGTGGCTAGACATCACGGTCATCCATGCCACGCGCCATTGCCGCTTTGTGTCCAAATCAGAATTGCTCAGCTGGCCCTTGGTGGGTAAATTGGCCAAAGGCGCAGGCACATTGTTCATCGAACGTGCCCAACGCAAAGACGCTTTGCGCATGGTGAAAGAGATGGCGCATTCACTGCAAAACGGCGATGTGTTGGCCGTGTTTCCAGAAGGCACCACCGGCGATGGTGTGGGCGTGCTGCCTTTTCATGCCAACCTCCTTCAATCGGCCATCGAGGCCCAAGCGCCAGTGCAGCCCTTGGGATTGCAACTGATCGATGCGCGCACACAGTCCATTAGCATGGCCGCGCGCTACATTGACGACGACACGCTCTTAGGCTCTATGTGGGGCGTGCTGAATGCCAAAAATCTCAAAGCAGTGGTGTGCTTTGGAGAACCCCAAATGCCCCAAGGCCGAGACCGCAGAGCTTGGGCCAAAGATTTGAGGGAAGAGGTGTTGGTGTTGAAGGGGAGGTGTTTGGCGGGAGGGGCGTGAAGTAACTTTTGATTCCCACACAAGCTGGTGCTCCGACAGGAATCGAAAATTGTCTTGAAAGCCAATAAATAGAAGGACTTTTAATTTTTATAAATTAAAGTACCGACATAAGTACCGACATTTAGTAGTCTCATGCCGTTTTATTGAGCTTTGGGGCAACTTGGTGAGTTTGCGAATGCCTAGTCATCCAACCCATTTTAAGTTGTATCGCCCCCTGCCCCTTTCAATTTCCCGTCCACCGAGACCCCACCCACCCCGTACCCCCACTTTGGGGCGATGGGACTCCCAACAGCATTTACATACTATTTTGCTCAAACGATATGCCTTGAGAAGACCCCCTTCCTTTTTGAAATGCGCTAGCCGAGGGGTGCAAAAATTTTGGGGAAAAGTTTAAAAAGTTCGCATTAGGTCTTCATGTTAAAAATGATTGAGTATCGAAACCTGGGCTCTAATCATCTCTTCAGGAGTTTGGGTACAAAATGCCTAGTAAACTGTCTAAAACACAATGCTTACCCGCCACCCAAACTGCTGCATTTTTTCATGGCCGCATTGCATACGACGACACCTACACGGGGCTGGCATCGTCTTTAGAAGAAGGCGAACGACTGGCTGCTTTGATGGGCGACAAAACAGTTTTGTTTTTGAAAAATCATGGCGTGGTGTCCATTGGCGATACCGTGGCGCAAGCTTATCGCCGCTTGTACAAACTTGAAAAAGCTTGCCAGACTCAAATTTTGGCCATGAGCACTGGCAAAGCCCTGAACATCCTTAGCGATGAAGTGATTCAACGGGTGCACACCCCTTCAGGGTCAGATCGTCACCCCAGAGGTGAACGAGAGCGGCTTTACTTTGAAGCCAACATGCGAATCCTCGATCGCAACAACCCAGGTTATGCCGACTGAAGAAAAAGGGACAAATAAATAATCACTTTTATTTGAAAGCAATTTACGAAAGCAAGGTCAGCGCGGGCACGTACTCATATGACAGAGTTTTGGCGACCGCTTCGTAGCTGACTTGGCCCAGAGCCACGTTAAGCCCTTGGCACAGGTGGATGTCGTCGCGCAGAGCTTGCTTCCAGCCTTTGTTGGCGATGGCCACGGCGTGACCGATTGTGGCGTTGTTCAGCGCAAAAGTAGATGTGCGAGCCACCGCGCCGGGCATGTTGGCCACGCAGTAGTGCACCACGCCATCCACCACAAAGGTGGGTTCGGCATGCGTGGTTGCGTAAGAGGTCTCGAAGCAGCCGCCCTGGTCGATGGCCACATCCACCACCACAGCGCCTTTTTTCATGGACTCCACCATGGCCCGCGTCACCAGCTTAGGCGCCGACGCACCGGGGATGAGCACGCCGCCGATGACCAACTCGGCATCGAGTACCGCGTCCTCCAGGTTTTGCACGCTGCTGTACAGCGTCTGGATGCGATTGCCAAAAACAAGATCGAGTTGGCGCAGGCGGTCTACATTGCGATCGATCACGGTAACGCGCGCGCCCAAGCCAACGGCCATTTGCAAAGCATGGGTGCCGACCACGCCCGCCCCCAGAATGACCACATGCGCTGCAGGCACGCCCGGCACGCCGCCTAGCAATACACCCATGCCACCCTTGGACTTTTCCAAATGCGCAGCGCCCGCTTGAACAGCCATGCGGCCAGCGACCTCGCTCATGGGTGCCAAAAGTGGCAAGCCGCCGTTGACGCCGGTAATGGTCTCGTAGGCGATACATATGGCGCCCGACTGGACCAAGGCAGCGGTCTGAGCCGGGTCCGGGGCAAGGTGTAGGTAGGTGTACAGAATCTGACCGGGGCGCAACATCGCAGATTCCTGGGGCTGCGGCTCCTTGACCTTGACGACCATATCGGCCTGCGCAAACACGCTAGCCGCATCGGGCACCAGCGTGGCGCCAGCGGCTTGATATAGCGCGTCGGACAAACCAATAGCCTGGCCAGCACCGCTTTGCACCAGCACGCTGTGGCCATGGCCGCACAACTCGCGCACGCTAGCTGGCGTCAGACCGACACGATATTCATGATTTTTGATTTCTGTGGGCAGGCCGATTAGCATCAAGTATCTCCGGTAAGTGGTGGTGTCCGGCAGTGTGAGTCAGACCCGAAAGAATTAACAGTTTTATGAAAATTCGACTATATTCATTAGCGTTGCTAATAATTTAAAGCCAATGCAAATCTTTGATTCCAACGCGCTCGAGTGTCTGGCGGTCATCGTCGAAGAAGGTAGTTTTGACCGGGCAGCGACGCGATTGTCCATCACGCAGTCCGCCGTATCGCAGCGCCTGCGCACGCTGGAGATGCAGGCCGGTGCGGTACTCATCGTGCGCACGAGGCCGCTCAAAGCTACCTCTGCAGGGCGCTATTTACTCAAGCACGCCTTGCAACTGCGCCTCTTGCGCGCCGACCTAGACCGCGATTTGCAAGCCCTGGTCCCGCGGGAGTCCCCCAGCGCGCAGGGGCAGGAGCGATTGGCCATCGCCGTCAACGCCGACAGCATTGCCACGTGGGTGTTGCCGGCTTTGCAAGCGCTGGCGCAAGCCGGCATAGCGCTGGAGATCATTACCGATGACCAGGACTTCACTCACGAGTGGCTGCGCGAGGGCCAGGTGCAAGGCTGCGTCACCGCGCTTGCCAAACCGCTACGGGGCTGCCAGGTGGTGCAGCTGGGTGTGATGGACTATGTGGCCGTGGCCAGCCCCGACTATGCGCAAGCACACTGCCCAGCTGGCCTGACCGCACACGCCCTGCGAAACATGAGCTTTTTGGCCTTTAACCGCAAAGACGATTTGCAAGCGCGCTTTGTGCGCAAGGTCTGTGGTCTCAAAACTCCAGGATTGCAACAAAACTTTCTGCCCAGCGCTCATGGCCGCGTGCGTGCAGCCATAGACGGTTGGGGCGCCACTGTGGTGCCACTTTTGCAGGTGCAAGCGCTGCTTCAAAGCGGGCAGCTCTGCGATCTGGCGCCCACGGTGCGCTTACCCGTGGCCTTGTACTGGCATTGCTGGAAACTGGAGTCGGTGCTGCTGCAATCTCTTACAGATGCGCTGCGCCGGGGCGCCACCGCTGCGCTGGCGCATTAGGTGTTCGTTAATTGCTAATTCGAATGTTGACCAGCAGTTGCGCAACAATTTAAAAACTGTAATAGCATAGCATCTGTATTGTTTGACCATCACTTAAGTATGTTCACTTTTATTCACAGAGGTATCCAATGGATGAGCGCAATGTGATCGTTTCCGATGAAGTTGATGTCAATCAGGATGAACCTGTTAGTCCTAGGTTTACCTTCATGATTGCTTGCTTGCTTTTTGCGATTTTTTTTGCTCTTTTTATCGCGGCTTTTTGATGAAATTATTAAAGGTCATCAAAAGATAGGCCGTTCCGGGTCGCGGTGATTTCTCCGGATTCGGCAGTGCACTTGTATTGCTCCATCGCCGTTATGACTGATGCATAAAAAAACGCTCAGTTAAGACAGAATCGTCATCTACTCTAAAGCACACTAATGGACCTGCTTATCTAGCAAAGTCATCAGGACTTCGTGGCGACCCCTCATGTAATCGCGGGTCTCGGGCCACGTACTCTGCGCGGCGACTTCAAGGGCGCTACGCACCTGCGGATCTGCCAACATGTCCCGCATGGGCCACAAGTAGGTCTTCAGGCCGAACGCGATCGCAGCACTGTTGGGCATTTTCACAAGCGTCTGGTGCTCGGAGCGGATGAATCCTTTCTCCAGCAGTCTTTCAGGTGTCATCGGCGGAATAGGGTCTAGCGCATCGGCATGACGAAACAGCCTTGGCGACAGGTGGGGGCCCCAGTTTCGCCTCCAGACCACACGTTCAGGCCGCATGGCATGAAACGCACGGTCTACTGACGTTGCCAGGTGCGCCTCGTATTGCGGCACGTCCCCCTGATGAATCTCCCGCGTCGTCCTACCCAGACGCGCCCGTTGCAGACTTAATTTGCGTTCCTCTTCCCAATGCACGCGCTGTTGCCGCTGCTCTGGACCTGGGTCAGGCAGGTCGAAGCAGCTGCGCAACGACCATCCGTTTGGAAACAGCAGTGCGCCGCTCATCAGTCGATAGATGCCCTGGCCCTGCGAGTCCGTTCCTGAGGGCAGCATGAGCAGGAAATCCTCGGTGGCCAGTGCCGCCACAGCAACCATCGGCTCCGCGCCCTGCTGACCGACATCGACGACCACTCCGGTCAGATGGCAAGTAACGTGATCGCCCTGCCGGCTGAACGCGCGTGGATATTGAGTCGTGAGCCACAGTACAACGCGATCACGCAACTCGGTCTCTGCCAGCAATACAGTCTCCGAGTCAAGCCGGTCGACCACCCAGGTGCGCTTTGTTGCAAGCAGCGCCAAACGCTGCCTGATCTGCTCAGGGTAGGTCGAGTCAATCCGCAGCCAGCTCGGATCACCCGCCGGATAGACATTCATCAACACCGTCTTGGAAGGGGGCAGCAGACACTGCATGTGGTCGCCCGGCAACGCGCGCACCTGTTCAGCATCCACTGGCACCGCATCCAGCTGAATGCCATGCGGGACTTCGGCCGTAAGTGCCGCGGACTCGACGAAATCGAAGCCCATCAGCCCCATCGGGTTGTCAAGCGGTTCGGTCATGCAGTTGCCTGTCCTGATTTGCTATGGAAAAGACAATCAGTACTTGAAGCCGAGCCGAAGTTCGTAGGTCCGCGGCGCACCGTAGCTTTCCACCACACCGCCCCAAATGTAATCGGCGCGCATCGTGCGGTAAAGCTTGTCGGTGGCGTTTCGCACGCCGGCCTGCAGGTACCAGGCGTCCTTCGGAGCCGACCAACGCAGCGATGCATTGACTAGTCCGTAGGCCTCTCCTTTGTTATTAGCCTGGTCCAGCGTCAACGGGAACACCACGCTGCTACGGTAGTTGTACTCGATGTGACTGCGGAGTTGACCTCCAGCCATCGCAACTTTGTGGTCAAGCCAGACCGACCCGCTGCTCTTGGGCGTCAGCGGTAACGGCATACCGCTAAGGTCTCGTTTTGTCGATGGGGACACGTAGTTCAACAGTTCACTGTCGATGTAGGCTGCCGACAGGCCACCACCAAAGCCCGCGCCCAGCGCCATATCGGCGCTCAACTCAAGGCCCTGGACTTTGGCTTTAGAGGCGTTGTTGACGTTGACCACAAATTTGCCCGAAACGGCGTCCAGCACAGCTGTGCGCAACTGCAGGTCCGTGTAGTCGTAATTGAAGGCAGAGGCGTTCAGCGACAGCGCCCCGCCCATCAAAGTGCTGCGCACCCCGACCTCTTTCGCCACAATGCTTTCAGGCTCGAACTTCTCTATGCCTGAAGAACCAAAGTTGAAGCCGCCACTCTTAAAGCCCTTGGACACGCCGGCATATGCCATCAGCCCCTTCGAGGGCGTCCATTGCAGTTGCGCCTTCGGTGTGAACGAAGAGAAGCTGACGTCGCCAATGAAGTTCGCCCCAGATCGCCGGTTGGTTGCATCGCCATCCTTGGTGTCTTTGTTGTAGCGCGCACCCAGCAAGCCAGACCACTCGCTTGTGAAGCGATAGGTCATCTGGCCAAAGACCGCTTCTGAGCGACCGTTGCTCTTTACCGTCTGGCGAGCGAAGGGACAACTGCCAGGCACGCCGCAGTTCAGGGGCCCATACAACAGCCAATCAAGTGTCTCGGTGCCCTTGTCGCGGTAGAGGAAGACGCCCGCCGTCCACTCCAGAGGACCATCCCCTTGGCTGAAGAGCTGGAACTCCTGCGAAGTGGAATTCACGTCGGTGGTAGTGTCCTGAGTTTCCAGCTTGGCACCCGTCCAGTCGACGTCGTTTCGGTCTCCGCTCTTGAAGCTGGTGAATCCGGTGATGGACTTGAACCCTACAGGGCCGAGGTCCCAGTTCACGGTGGCAGCCATGACGTTGGTCTTGCGCGAGCTGGTGACGGGAGAGTCCAGTCGGATGTTACGGGCGTTCGTGCGGTGGTCCGCCGCAGTCAGGCGGTAATCGGGATCACCTAGCGAGTAAGGGTACAGCGGTCCTTTGATCGCGGTGTCGGTGGACACGCCGTAGCCGAGGGTGCCTTTGTCTTCGGAAGCCTGGGCCAGCAGAGTGATATCAGACTTTCCACCCAGCGCCATGCGCAACTGGCCTCGGAAAGCCTTGAAATCGTTGGAGTCCAGACCCGTACCCGTGCTCAGGTTGCGCGTGTAGCCGTCGTCCTTTGTGTAAGCCACCGCGAGGCGTCCGGACACATCTTCCGCGCCGCCACCTACCGCCAGCTGCGTACGGCGCAAGCCCAGCGAGCCAGAGCCAACGAAGCCCTCGGCGCTAGGATTCGCGTTAGGTTTGCGAGTCACCACGTTGATGGCGCCACCCGTCGCATTTCGGCCATACAAGGTTCCCTCCGGGCCTTTCAGAACCTCGACACGCTGAAGATCGAACAGTTCGGTCAGCGCCATGCTGGATCGTGGCAGGTAGACACCGTCAAGGTGCACAGCGTTGGAAGGATCGGCGCCGATGCTGCGCACGTTGTTAGACACGCCGCGAATTGCCAGGTTCGTCTCGCGACCACCAGAGGACAGGCTCAGGCCAGGCACCCTCTCCTGAAGATCTGCTGAATTTACGAGGCCGGCGCGAGCCAGGTCGTCGGCAGTCAGCGCGGTGACTGATGCAGGAACATCTTGCAGTCTGTTGCGTGTTTTCAACGCCGTAACTTCAACACTCTCTAAGACGGTGGCGGCCGATGGCACTTGTCCACTGCCTGACCCAGTTTGCGCCGGTTGACCTTGTTGGGCATGCGCCGACCAGGGGGCCAGCATGGCGATAGCGAGCGCCACTGGGGAGAAACGTAAAAGGGGAGCAAA
>Ga0214921_10001147_pt1 | contig 46028 bp, 33 predicted proteins | sample LL1505_MetaG_FD_177992 | JGI IMG/M metagenome (GOLD analysis project Ga0214921, IMG submission 177992) | Freshwater microbial communities from Lake Lanier, Atlanta, Georgia, United States - LL-1505 | ecosystem: Environmental > Aquatic > Freshwater > Lake | place: USA: Georgia | collected... | reverse complement strand
AATGCGCGCCCGCTGAGTCACTTTTAATTGGTAAGTCACAAGACTCTACACAAACACGCAGCGAGTTATTAAAACAAGTGAGTAGCCTGACCCGCCAAGGTCAGATCTGTCTTTTAACCGGAGACACGCAGGGCTCAACCGAACGTATTGAAGCCGATGTAAAATCTTTAGATCTACCTAAATTCAAACCACAGATTTTATCCGCGCGATTCAGCGGAGGAGTTATCATTAAATCCGGCTCACTCGCAGGAGCGTTGAGCAAAGGATTGGTTTTATTAACTGAGCGAGAACTCTTTGGTAGAAAAAAACGCCCATTGGCGAGTCTTCCACGAAGACGAACCGCAATTCAAGCAGCCGTGGGTCGAGCCTTAGACTTTGGCGAAATCGTCAACGGCGATGCACTCGTTCACGCCACCCAAGGTATTTGTTTATTCCGCGGAATTAAACCTTTCGAAAATCGTGGACGCATTGAGGATTATATTTCCCTTGAATTTGCGAATAAAGCACAGCTCCACCTTCCGCTCCGCGAGTCACATTTAATCTCACGCTACGTAGGCATGGGTAATGCCGCACCGAAACTTTCGAAGTTGGGTGGCGGCAGTTGGGAGCGCTCGCGTAAGGCTGTAGAAAAAGCCACGGCAGATTTAGCGGCCCAACTTCTCGCCCTCCAAGCTGAGCGTTCGACTAAGCCTGGCATTGTTCATCCACGTGATGATGAAAATTCGTGGATGGGTGAGTTTGAACGTTCATTCCCACACCAAGAAACGCCCGATCAATCTAAAGCCATTAAAGAAACTAAGGCCGACATGGAGAAGTCCACACCGATGGATCGATTAATCAGTGGTGATGTAGGGTTTGGTAAAACTGAAGTCGCCTTGCGCGCGGCCTTTAAATGCGTGGTGGGTGGACGACAAGTAGCCATCCTCGCACCGACCACCGTATTAGCACAACAACACTACGAGACATTCCGCGAGCGACTGAGTCGTTGGCCAGTAAGCGTCGAACTCCTCAGTGGATTTAGAACTGCTAAACAAAAAGCTCAGGTTCGCGAGCGAGCTAATTTAGGGCTCGTCGATATCGTCGTCGGCACTCACGCCCTCCTGTCTGATGGTACCAACTTTTCGAAATTAGGATTAGTGATTATCGATGAAGAACATCGCTTTGGTGTAGTTCATAAAGAAAAACTGAAAAGACTGCGTACTGAAGTCGATGTACTCGCCATGAGTGCAACGCCGATTCCACGTACACTTTATTTGGCTTTACTGGGAGCACGGGATTTGAGCGTCATCGAAACACCGCCACGAGAACGTTTACCGATTCGAACACTTGTAAAAAGTTACGATGAAAAAACGGTGCGTGATGCGGTACAGGCAGAGCTCAGTCGAGGCGGACAAGTCTTCTATCTACACAATCGAGTAGAAACTATTCAGGCGGTGGCCGAGCGATTAAAAGCCCTGATTCCAAAGGCTAGAATCATTGTCGGTCACGGTCAAATGGGGGCCGGTCAACTCGAAGAAACCATGGCGGCTTTCGTAGCGGGCGAATTCGACATACTCGTCTGCACCACCATTATTGAAACCGGCTTAGATATTCCCAACTGCAATACTCTCATCATCGAGGGTGCCGATCGATTTGGATTAGCTCAACTTTATCAACTACGCGGACGCATTGGTCGATTCAATCGACAAGCTTATGCCTATTTATTTTTACACCGACATTCTGAATTAGTGGAAAGTGCACGCCGAAGACTATCGGCCATCCGTCAGTACAATCAACTCGGAGCAGGCTTTCGAATCGCTATGCGTGACCTCGAATTACGCGGTGCTGGAAATATTTTAGGGGCGGAACAAAGTGGTCACATCGCCCTCGTGGGTTTCGAACTCTATTGCCAATTACTTCGACGAAGTGTCGCCAAAATAAAAGGCGAGAAAGTTGGCTGGGCCGAGCGTTGTGAAATTAATTGTGATTTTATTTCCCATGCGGATGTCATTCAAAACGAGAACTACGGAAACTCCGATGAGAGCGGCATTCTCACGGCGACTCTGCCCGAGGCCTGGATACCTGAGACACGCCTGAGAATTGAAGCGTTTCGAAAAATTGCCCTCGTCAATCATATCGATGAATTAAAAGAGATCCGAGCACAGCTCATCGATCGCTATGGACGCCTGCCCGCAGAGGCAGATGCATTGCTCAAGATTGCCGAGATTCGTTGCTTAGCCGAAATCAAAGCGGTCACGTCGATTACCACAGAAGACGCCACTCTGCGCTGCAAACAAGTCGTTCTGGGTGGGAAAAGCGATCTGATCTTAATTGGAAATCGCTTTCCCCGCTTGACCGCAAGGGAGCCCCTACGGAAACTGACAGAAATTCGCAGTTTCCTATCGCGACTCCCTTCACCACCTAGTTCATGAAAATTTCTACACTCTTTTTTCTGCTCTCAGTTTTTTGGGTAAACCTTGGCGCGGTTGAAACCAGTCCTGCAGCCACACCGGCTCCGGCGGTTAAAGAAAAAAGCTTAGAAGAAGTTGCCGCCCAGCGTTGGACCGAAATGAATACGGAAAGAATTGCCGCCAGTGCTGACGGACAACCCGTAACTCTTTCAGAAATCCGTCAACAAATCACCCCGTTCCTCAAAGAAATTAGAAACAAAACTAAGAATGATAGTGAGTTTAATAAGGCGATTGATGATCTCGCTGGCGAAATATTAACACAGATTTCTGACCGACAATTAGTGATTGCTGATTTTAAAAATAACATGGGAAAAATCCCTGCCAGTTATGTGGACTCGGATATCGAAGATACTGTGCGTAGAGACTTCGGCGGTGATCGTAATAGATTCGTGGCGGCCTTACGCACCCAAGGCCTCACTCCCTTAAGTTACCGCAAACAAATTGAAGACCGTATCACTTTCGAATACATGGTCGGACAGATTCGTCGAAGTGCCATCAACGTGGGCCCTGGACGTATTTTAGAGTACTTCAATAAACACCAAGCGGAGTTTACTCATAAAGAAGTTATTAATTTTCGCCAAATCACGATTAATCACGGCGCCGCCGAAAGTGCCGCCGAAGCGAAGAGCCGAGCTGAGGCTTGGGCTTTAGCCATCAATGACTCCAGTAAAATTGCGCCGACACTGGCACAATATAAAATTACCACTCGCACGAAAGCAACTCCGAGTACTTTTACCGAGATTGCCGAATTAATTAGCGAAGATGACTATGCGAGCAAAGGTGGAAACGTAGGCTGGAAATCTCTTGATGAATTGAATGAACGTGTCGTCTCTGAATTAAAGAAACTGAAAGACGGTGAAGTTTCAGGTTGCTTACAATTTGATTTACCTGGCGGAAAATCAGTTTGGTTTATTTTAAAACGCGAAGGTTATAAACCAGCCGGTCCTGACACTTTAGACAATCAATCGGTTCGTGATGTGATTGAAGATCGCGTTCGTGCTGAAGCAATGAAAGCAGCGGTTGATGAATGGCTTAAGGAATTAAGAGCTAAAAATCACGTTGAGATAAAATGATGGAGGATTCTCCAGCCTATCGCTGCCGAGCTTTTCCGGAGCGAGCAGCTGGTGTACTTCTCCACCTCACCGCCCTGCCTGGCTCAGGACCCGTCGGGTCACTGGGTGCCGAAGCGAGACACTTTATAGATTTTCTTTCGCAGGCAGGATTTACCTGGTGGCAAATTTGTCCGCTGGGCCCAACGGGTTATGGCGATTCGCCCTATCAAGCCCTCTCGGTATTCGCCGGAAACCCCTATTTATTGGACTTAAATGATCTAGAGAAAAGAGGACTACTCACAGATATTGAAGTCAAAAGTGTTCAACGCGGAGATGAAACTGCTGTTAGTTACGGCAGACTTTGGGAACATCTACGTCCGCTACTCTCACTCGCAGCGGCACGCGGAGTTAAACTTTACCAAAACAATCCTGCGTTCACTTCATTCTGTCAGCGTGAACACCACTGGTTAGCTGATTGGTGTAATTTTTCTGCACTCCGTGAACAAAATCTTTTCACCAACCCCGAGCACTGGAAAATTAAAGATGGCGATTCTTTGCTGGCGCAAGGTGCGGCCGTTCTACAATTTATTTTCTCGGAGCAATGGAATGAACTTAAAAAGTATGCTTCGAAGCACGGAGTGAAATTATTAGGCGATGAGCCGATATATGTTTCGGATGATGGCTGCGATCGCTGGGCCCACCCTGAACTCTTTCAATTAAACGAACACGGAAAACCAGCATTTGTTGCGGGGGTACCGCCTGATTATTTTTCGGAAGACGGACAACTTTGGGGTAATCCACTCTACGATTGGGGACGTCACGCGGCGGATGGATTTCAATGGTGGCGGGCACGCGTGCACCACGACCTAAATTTATTTGAAGCCGTGCGGATTGATCATTTTCGCGGAATACACGATTACTGGCGCGTGCCAGCGGAGGCGAAAAATGCACGCGGCGGACAATGGTGTGCTGGACCTGATATCGACTTCATAAAAGCGCTGGGCGACTTACCACTGGTCGCGGAAGATCTAGGATTACTATCTCCAGGCGTTGAGGTACTACGTCAAAAATCAAAGCTTCCAGGCATGTCGGTGATTCAATTCGGTTTTGGCGAAGTCGAAGGAAATCCTCACCACCCTAAAAATATTACAGCCGATCGCGTGGTTTACACGGGCACACATGATAACGACACTCTCAAAGGTTGGTTGAAAAATTGTTCCGACCAAGAGCGTGAACATTTAAATCCATTCATAGAACACTCCGCTAATCCCATCGCTGCACTTATCACTATTGCCTTAGATTCTGACGCTATTTGTGCCATCATCCCTGCTCAAGATTTATTAGAGTTAGATAGCGAAGGCCGATTTAATACACCGGGTCACGCTCAAGGTAACTGGAGTTGGAGAATGAGTGACCAAGATCTAGTAAACCTCTTTACCCAGGTTGAAAGTTGGCAGTTGCGATTAGCCAAGTCGGAACGTGCTAGCGTGTAAGACGACGATACTTAGGGCGACGAGGTGTATCCGAATCAACACCTAGGCGGCGGCGACGATCTTCTAAGTAGTCACCATAATTACCTTCGTGCCAGACGACTTTTCCATCGTCTTCAAAGGCTAAAATGTGTGTAGCGACACGATCCAAGAACCAGCGATCGTGGGAAATAACCACGACGCATCCAGCAAAACCTTCAAGCGCATCCTCGAGAGCTCGAATGGTATTTACATCTAAATCATTCGTAGGCTCATCGAGTAAAATCACATTAGCTCCCGACTTAATTAAGCGAGCTAGGTGAATACGATTACGTTCACCGCCTGACATTAAACCGACTTTTCTTTGCTGAACATCGCCGGTGAAACCGAAACGAGCAGCGTAAGCGCGAGCAGGAACTAAAACTTTTCCTAAGTGCACCATCTCTTGTCCATCGGAGATTGCTTCCCATAATGGCTTATCAGCAGGCAAAGCATCGCGGGTTTGATCTACGAGGGCTAGTTTTACAGTATCACCCACCGTGATAGTTCCGCGGTCAGGTTTTTCCTGTCCGGTAATTAATCGAAAGAGCGTCGTCTTACCTACGCCATTGGGTCCAATGATTCCAACAATGCCACCAGCGGGTAAAGTGAAATTCAAATCTTCAAATAAAATCCGGTCACCGTAGGATTTCATTAAACCTTTTGCTTCAATGACTGCTCCGCCTAAACGTGGACCAGGAGGGATCCAGATTTCTGCATTCTTTTCAACCTGTACTTGGTCTTGTGTGAGCATCTGTTCGTAGGCGCGTAAACGTGCTTTGTTTTTTGCAACGCGCGCTTTTGGCGAAGAACCGGCCCATTCTCTTTCTCTCTCCATCGTGCGCTGACGGGCGCTGGATGTTTTTTCTTCAGCAGCGAGACGAATGCGTTTTTGTTCAAGCCAGGATGAATAATTCCCCTTCCAGGGCACGCCGCGTCCACGATCCAATTCTAAAATCCAGCCCGCCACATTATCTAAAAAGTATCGATCGTGAGTAATCGCAATCACGGTGCCTTTATAATTTTTTAAATGACGTTCAAGCCATGCAACCGTATCGGCATCTAGGTGATTGGTCGGTTCATCGAGCAACAAAACATCAGGTTCCATTAATAATAAACGACACAAGGCCACACGGCGTTTTTCACCACCAGACAAACTAGAGACAACAGCTTCGGCGGGTGGACAGCGGAGCGCTTCCATAGCCATTTCGATGCGAGCATCTAAATCCCAGCCACCACGCGTATCGAGAATCGCTTGGATCTCCGCTTGGCGCGCGAGAATTTTTTCCTGCTCTTTGGCATCATCGGTTTCCGACACCTTCACAAAAGTATCATCGTATTCTTCGAGTAAGCTTTTCATCTCCGTCACGGCTTCTTTAACATTTTCAGCGACGGTTTTATCTTCTGCGAGACGAGGCTCCTGCGCAAGATAGCCGACGGTGTATCCAGGGACTCGATTAATTTCACCGTCAAATTCCTTATCCTCACCTGCCATAATTTTTAGTAAGGTTGATTTTCCTGAGCCATTTAAACCCAACACACCGATCTTAGCTCCCCAAAAGTAGGAAAGTGAAATATCGCGAAAGACAGGTTTCTTTTCAAAATGCTTGGTCACTCCCGTCATCGTAAAAATTACTTTTTCGTCTGCCATAGACAGATAAGTTCAACCCAAGTGAACCTTGGAGCAAGCGGAACTAGACCAGTCCACCCCTCAAAAGTTGCTAAAAAAGGGGATTTAACATCGCTTGACACTGGGTGCCCTCTTTATAATAAACATAAGACAGTCACCTTTCATTGAGGTGGGTCCATTCGGGCCCGCTTTTTTTGTCCCTAAAATTTCCAACACACCACCACATCCATGAGCGTAGATATCAAACCTTATCTCCAATACCTCGAAAAGGAGAAGCACATCCCTAAGAATGAAGCCTGTGAGTTCATTACCGAGGCGATCAAGGCCTCCGTCGAGAAGTCCAACCTCGCGGGACAAAAGATCGAGGTCGTGGCCAATCCCGACACCGGTAAGCTCGACGCCTACGCGGTTTTCACCGTAACCGACGCTGTCTCCGACCCTCTCCGCGAGATGAATCCTGTCATGGCCATCACGCTCGACGTCTACGCTCGCGTGGGTGACGAAGTGCGCCGCCCGATTGATGTTTCCGAACTCGGACGTATTGCCGCTAAGACCACTCAACAATTATTAAACCAAAAATTCCGTAAAATCGAAAAAGACCAAGTCTTCAAAGAGTATAAGGATAAAGTGGGTGACATTGTTACTGGCGTAGTCCGTCGCACCGAACGTGGTAACGTTGTTGTTGAATTAAGTTCTGCCGAAGCCGTACTGACCCGCGCTGAGCGCTGTCAGGGTGAAGAATTCAGAACCGGTGATCGTATTCGCTGCCTCTTAAAAGAAATCCGCGAAGACTCCCAACGTGGTCGTGAATTTATTCTTTCGCGCGCTGATCCTAATTTCGTTCGTCGCTTACTTGAATTAGAAGTCGCCGAAATTGCTGATAAAACCGTTAAAATCGCTGCAATGGCACGCGATCCTGGTTACCGCACAAAAATTGCCGTTGATTCGTCCGATCCTAAAGTGGATCCCGTCGGTGCTTGCGTCGGTGCCCGTGGGGCCCGCGTTCGTAACATCGTTAAAGAACTTAACGGTGAGAAAATTGATATCATCCGCTGGCACGCTGCTCCATTACAATTATTGGAAGAAGCGATTCGTCCAGCGAAACCAAGAAATGTACACATTGATGAACGCAATAAACTCATCCACTTCGAAGTGAATGAAGACGACATGCGTATCGCGATTGGTAGCAAAGGTCGCAACGCCCGCCTCACCTCTAAATTAATGGGCTGGCGCTTAGACATCACCAAGTCGCTCCACGTGGCTGAAAGCGTGGAAGCACAACTCGGCGACAAAGCTCTTCGTTTAGCTGCTCAACTCCAACTCTCACCTGAGCTCGTGGCTAAGTTCATCGGTCTCGGTATCGAGAGCGTGGGCGCCTTCGAAGGCGTAACGGCTGAAGACTTTGCTGGCACTGATTTAACTCCTGACGAAATCAAACTCGTTCTGGATGCGGTCACTAAAGCTAAAGCTTCCAACTAAAATCTAAAGATTTCCCTAAACCGATTTCACCTAGTTAGCTTATGACCGAGAAGAAAAAACCTGAATCCAAGCGAGCAGCAACGACTCAGCGTTTTAGTGAAGTTGCCAAAGAATTAGGCATAGAGGTTAAGCTCCTTCTACAGCTAACGGATGATTTTATCGCCGCGCGTCCTGACTACAAAGATTACATTTATTCAAACGGTAAAAAGCCGAGTGCTTCTAGTAATCTTCCTAAGCCTTGTCGTGAAGATTTATTAGAATTTGTTCTCAGTAAAATTCCTAAAAAAGCAGAAGAGGAAAAACCTAAAGCGGTCGTGGAGCCGATTGCACCGGTAGTAGCTCCGCAACCTGCACCTGCAGTGAAAGTTGAAGTGCCGAAGCCAGTAACTCCACCCGTTACGAAAGTAACTCCGCCGCCCACTTCTTCGACTCCGCCAAAAATTGTTCCTCCTTTAAGATCGGTAACACCTCCACCACTGCCCCCACGTCCAGTTGCCCCACGAAACGATTTACCGCCAGTTAAAATAGTGCCAAGCACGGCGAGCACTGAACCCAATCGTCCGGCTCCGCTTCCTCCTATTCAGCGCCCACCCATCACACCGGTGGTCTCACGTCCAACATCGACAGCGGCCCAAGTTGCTCCTGGTAGCAGAGGTAATGTGACCGTTCGTCCCCCGATTGTAGTTCGCGACTTCGCCATCGCATTAAATTTAAAACCCTTCCAAGTCATCGGCTCGTTAATGGAATTAGGTAAAGTAGTGAGCTTGACTTCAGTAATTGAAGAAACCGATGCCAAAAAAGTCGCTGAGAAACATGGCTTCGTTTTAGAAATTCGTCACCGCGGCGAAGGTGCGCAGCCGGTTAAAAAAGAAGTTAAGAATACCGATGACGATCCAGCGTTGATGGTTATCCGTCCGCCGGTCGTTTGTGTTCTTGGTCACGTTGACCACGGTAAAACAACTCTTTTAGATTATTTCCGAAAGACTAATGTAGTATCGGGTGAAGCAGGTGGTATCACCCAACACATTGGTGCCTACACCGTAAAATATCTTGGTGATAAACCTGAATACAAAGGTCGCTCCGTTACTTTCTTAGACACACCTGGTCACGCAGCATTTGCTAAAATGCGCGAACGTGGAGCCAGCGTTACCGACGTTGCCGTGCTCGTGGTTGCCGCAGACGACGGATTCATGCCACAAACGGAAGAAGCCTTAAAATTTGCACAAAAACACGCGACGGCTGTAGTTTGTGCGATTAATAAAGTGGATGCGAAAGGTGCCAACATCGACCGCGTCAAACAGCAGATGCAGCAACGCAATATCACTCCCGAAGATTGGGGTGGTGAAACTATTACCAATGCCGTTTCTGCACTTAAAGGAACTGGTATGAACGAACTCATTGAGTCGATTTTACTGCAAGCTGAAGTTCTCGATCTTAAAGCAAATCCTAAATGCGCTGCACAAGGCGTAATCGTTGAATCGCAAATGGAAACTGGTCGCGGACCCACTGCGACCGTTATCGTCCAAAAAGGAACTTTAAAACCAGGCGACACTTTTGTGTGCGGAGAAACTTGGTGTAAGGTTCGTGCTTTAATGGACGACCAAGGTCAGCGCTTAAATAACGCCCCTCCCGGAACCCCTGCCCTCGTTTTAGGTTGGGATGCTGTCCCTGCACCTGGAACTAAATTCCGCACGGTGAAGAATGACCGCGAGGCACGTGAACTCGCTGAGGAAGCCGCGCAAGCCGCACGCAAGGTCAGCGAAAATATCGCTGGTAAGCCTGCGACACCCGCTCGTCCAGGAATGTCGGATCTCGATCGTCTGATGGCTGCTCTGGAAAAAGACAAAGAAAAGATTTTACGAGTTCTGCTTAAAGCCGATGTGAACGGAACTCTCGAAGCCCTCCAAGGATGCTTGGAAGATATCAAGTCGAGCAAAGTTCGCCTTGAAATCGTTGGCGGCTCCGTTGGACCCATCACCCAGAGCGACGTGCAACTCGCTGAAGCAGCTAAATCTATCATTGTTGGCTTTGATACCAAACTTGAAAACGGTGTTCAACCGATGCTTAAACGCACCGGAGTTCGTATCCTCAGTCACGATATTATTTACGAACTCATCACTCTAGTTAAGGAAGCAATGGCTGAATTACTCGATCCCGAATTGCGTGAAAACAAATTGGGTGCAGCTGAAGTTCGTGCAGTTTTCCCATTAGGCAAAGAGCACAAAGTGGCTGGTTGTATGGTGACCGAAGGCTTAATCAAACGCGCTGCCAAAGCTCGTTTATTACGTAAAGGTCAAGTCATCCACCAAGGTCCGGTTGAAACTCTTCGTCGATTCAAGGACGATGCCTCTGAAGTTAAGGCCGGCTTTGAATGTGGTATTAAACTAGGTGGCTATGATGAGTATCTGCCTGGTGACGTGATCGAAGCAGTAGAGATTCTTTCTGTTCGCCCTTCCCTTTAAGCCATGTCGCAACGCCAACTCCGAGTCGCTGAATTAGTTCAGCGGGAAGTTTCTGTCGCTCTGCGACAAAACTGGGGTAGCGAAGCTTCTTTAATTACGATTACACGAGCACGAGTATCGCCTGATCTCCGTCAAGTTTACGTAGGCTATGCAGTCTCAGGTGGAGTGCCTGAGAAAAAAGCTGCACGAAATCTTTTGAAAAGAATCCGTCGCGAACTCCGCGCTTACGTCGGTGGAATTTTACAAATGAAAAGCACACCCGATTTATCCTTTGCTGAGGATGATGTAACGGGCGGAGTAGCGCGTGTTCAAGCGATGCTCGATGAGTTATCGCGCGAAGATATTAAGAAAGATAAAGACGCTTAAGCGGTAGGCTGAGTAATATCAGGCAGACCGGCTAACGCTTCACGAACGGCAATGGCGCGTGAACGATCACGACCATCGCTATCGAGGTCTTTTCCATGACGGGCTTGAATGTGAGCTGGCTGACCTTCGATCATCAGGCGGTCGATAATATGGCGGCTCGTTTCAGGCAGATAGCCTAGATCACACGCCATGCGTAAATGCGAAAGCATGTTCATCGATTCAACACTGGTGAGTAAATGCGCGTAACGTAAAACAGCTAAAGAACGGGCCAGACGATCGGTAAAACGTGGGCCCTCTTCTTCGGCTAATTTTCTACGAGCGTTCCACTCTTGTTCGACGAGATTCTTAATCCAGTTGCCGAGATGTTTCATGATAACCTCTTCGGAAAGTCCGAGGGTTTGCTGATTAGAAATTTGAAAAATATTTCCTAAAGCTTCAGTGCCTTCGCCAAGCCATCCGCGCACGGCGAGGCCATCCTGTCCGAGGGCTCGAGAAACTTTTTCAATGTGTCCGGCTAAGCATAATCCAGGCAAGTGCACCATCGCTGAGACTCTTAAGCCTGTGCCAACATTAGTCGGACAGGCCGTTAAGAAGCCTAGTTTATCGGAGAAAGCGATTTCCAATGAAGAGCCTAAAGCATCATCTAATTGTTCAGCGATATTCCAGGTGCTACGTAAATGCCAACCCGCTTTCACGACCTGAATTCGCAAATGGTCTTCTTCGTTCACCATCACTGAACAAGTTTGGTCGCGACTAATCACGGCCGCTCCACTTTTTCCCGTAATTAATTCTTTAGAAACTAAGTGACGCTCCACTAAAACCGTGCGTTCCAAATCAGTCAGTTCGCTCATCTTAAAAACATGAGCCTTCTTGAATCGAGTTAACTGCGTTAAAGCTTTAATACATTTCTCTGCAATTTCTTTGCGTTGAGCTTCTTTGGCCCATCCGGGAAAAGGATAATTTTGTAAATTACGAGCGAGGCGTACACGCGTACTCAAAACCACGGCCTGCTGGGCGCCCAAGAGGTGAGTTAATTCGTTTTCAGCGGATAAAATATCTTTAACGGACATGAATTTATTCGGCGGGAATTTCGGTTTTTAATTTTGCGATTTCGTCGCGTAACTGAGCGGCCTTTTCGTAGTTCTCCGATTTGATTGCGTGATCCATCTCCGCTTGAGCGGCCGAGATACGTTTACGAATTTGATTAAAGGAAAGTTCACCTACGGGAACGCGACCCATGTGTTGAGAGTCGTGTTGTACCGAATTCAGTAATTGATCTAAGGGAGCAGCAAAAACATCCCAACAGGAAGGACAGCCCAGCCGACCCAAGCGTCGAAAATCGATATCGGTAAATTTGCAGACGGGGCAGACAATGGCAGGTTTTAAGGTGGTAGCCTGGGCTAACTTTTGGAGTTCAAAGAAAGAAGGGTCACCAGCTCCGCCCTTGTTGGCGCAGGCTTCACAATAATGGATTTTACTGACCTTACCTTGGATGATTTGGGTAAGATGAACCGTGGCAATTACGCCACACACTGAACACTCCAGAGGTTTCGACATCGATTACCCATAAAAACAGTGAAGACGGACTTTGCAAGGGGAAGACATTGGCAGGTTTGACATCAAGCCCGTCAACGGCTTGATGGAAGTTCGCCTAATGCCCTCCCCGAGCCGCATCGTTATCACTGGAATTGGCCTTACCGCCCCTAATGGTAACAGCCTTGAGGAATTTCGTGCCAACCTCCTAGCCGGCAAATCACGTATCGCTGAAATCGACGTCCGACACATGGGTCGCCACCCAGCCGGGGTTTGCGATTTCGACGCTACTAAGTATCAGAAAAGAAAAGAGATTCGTAACGGTACCCGCGTGGGATCGGTTTCGATTTACTGTGCACGTGAAGCTTTGGCCGACTGCGGAATCAATTGGGAAACTTTCGATAAGTCGCGCGTCGGCGTTTATCTCGGAATTACCGAGCATGGTAATGTCGAAACCGAAAATGAAATTCATAATATTTCGCAGTTTGGAAACGACACGAAATATTGGACGCACCACCACAACCCGCGCACCGTAGCCAATAATCCGGCGGGCGAAGTGACCATGAACATGGGTATCACTGGACCGCACTATACCATCGGGGCGGCGTGTGCCGCAGGTAATGCAGGGCTTATTCAAGCGGCCCAAATGCTTCAATTGGGCGAAGTAGACTTCGCGTTTGCAGGCGGTGTTTCCGAGTCGATTCACACTTTTGGAATTTTTGCGGGATTTAAAAATCAAGGAGCATTAGGCTCTCACACCGATCCCAATAAAGCGTCACGCCCCTTTGATAAAAACCGAAACGGTATTGTGATTTCTGAAGGTGGCGCAATTTACACTCTCGAAAGACTGGATGATGCACTGGCGCGAGGAGCCAAAATTATTGGTGAGATTGCTGGCTGGTGTATTAATTCCGACGCTACCGATGCCGTCTTACCTAATCCCGAACGCCAAGCTCAATGCATGCGCATGGCACTACAACGCGCTCATTTAAAAGCATCGGACATTGGTATCGTTTCCACGCACGCCACCGCAACGGCGATGGGCGACATCCAAGAATGTATTGCGATCAGAGAAGTCTTTAAGGACTGCCCCGAAACTCATATCAATAATACTAAGAGCTTCATCGGTCACTGCATGGGCGCGGCGGGGGCCTTGGAGCTGGCGGGCAACCTTCCGTCGTTCAATGACGGCTGGGTTCACCCTACCATTAACATTGATGAGCTTGACCCAGAGTGCTCGGTTCCAGGCTTAGTCGTGAATAAACCGCTAAAAGTGCCTCAAATTAACGCTATTTTGAACAATTCCTTCGGTATGTTGGGTATAAATTCAGCCCTCATCATTAAGAAATATGGGGTTGCGTGAACGGTAAGGAATGTTTGAAACATTCCTTACACAAATGACAAAGGAAGACATCAAACAGGTCGTATTAGACATCATTGCCGACATCGCACCCGATGAGGATTTGAGTACGGTTAAATCCGAAGTACGTCTGCGCGATCAACTCTCACTCGATTCGATGGATTTCCTCGATATCGTGATGGAACTTCGCAAAAAGCACGGCATCGAAGTGCCTGAGGCTGATTACGTTCAGCTCGCCTCTTTAGATTCTTGTGCAGAATACTTACTCCCTAAGTTTATCGCTAAAACTGCGAAGTAATCTAGGAAAGTTAAGTATACAAAAAGCCGCAGTCACTGCGGCTTTTTTGTTTTATCGATCAGGGATAAAAACAGACCGACCCTCGGTTAAGAAGGTCGGTCGTGAAAGTGGTGGAGCCTATCGGGCTTGAACCGACGACCTCTTGCATGCCATGCAAGCGCTCTACCAACTGAGCTAAGGCCCCATTAATTGAAGCCTTAAACAAACCTCCGCCCGCTAGCACGGTCAACGCTATTTTCCCTCTAGCGACAATCTCTGGTTGCCAAGATACTCACAGACCTTTCCTTCAATACTCGTGGAAGAATCCGACGATAGTCCAGAAGAAGCAGAAAATGCCCTCCCACCCGCCCAACGCGGTGGGCATCGCGTGGAAAAGGAATTTATCGAGACTTTACCCGTTAGACAATGGGATGGGCCGATTGAGTTAATTGAGAGCGAGCGAGACGCTGAACGGGCGATTCAATTCCTCTACAAAGAGCGCGTTCTCGGTTTTGATACCGAGACCCGACCCTCGCACACCCGGGGCATCACCTATCTTCCTTCCGTCCTTCAACTCGCCGGCGAAGATCGGATATTTGTTTTTCGTCTCGATGTTTGCGGCGGAGTTCCCCTGACCTTCCCTCTTTTGTGTCACCCTCGTAAAGCCAAGGTGGGAGTAGCGGTTCGTGATGACGTCCGCCACTTGCAAACTCGTGCACCTTTTGATGCTCCTGGTTTTATCGATATTGCAGACTTCACAAAAAAAGCAGGCGTTGAAAATACCGGACTGCGTGCACTCGTGGCTCACTACTTAGGATTTCAAATGAAGAAATCTAAAAAGATTCAGACCAGCCACTGGGAGCGCGAACTCTCCAAAGAACAAATTAAGTACGCGGCCAATGATGCCTGGTTCAGTCGCGAATTATTCCTAAAACTGGAAAAAGACGGTATTATTCCATCTTTCGAATAAGTTTAAGTCTGAAATTTAATCAACTAGGGTTGATTTCGCTAAAAAATATTTTTAATAAAAAAGTGTGAAGCCCCTCACACGTATTTTTCTTATTAGTGCATGTTTACTCAGCACTGATGCTTTAGCTTTACATATTAATTTAATCGAAGATGCCGCTGCTCCATTAAACGCGGATCAGCGTAACGGGTTTTCGGAAGCGGCAGGAATTTGGGAAAGTCGAATTAGCAGCAACGTCACCATTAATATTTCAGTAGGCATGGTGAGTCTTGACTCGAACATCATCGGGCAAGCGGGCTCACGCTGGTACAGCACTTCATACTCAGACTTCAGAACATCGGTCTCGCAAAAAGCTACGAGCACAACCGATGCGGCATTTCTCGCCACCCTGCCCACAGGCGACTCATACACACGGTTAATTAATCAGACCAATGACACACCAGGCGCCGACCCTTATGCGACTTGGACGGATGCCCAATCTATGATTTTTATTAATGGCGGAAATGCTAAAGCACTTGGGTTGCTTTCTGCTACAAACGCAGCACTGGATGCTTTAATCCAATTTAATACCGCATTCTCCTTTGATTACAATCGATCCAATGGAATTGCCGGAAATCAAATGGATTTCGTTGGCGCGGCTGCACACGAAATTGGACATGCACTTGGTTTCGTCAGTGTCGTCGATGATGTCGACACCGTAGCCGGCAACGCCGTCGACTTTTTGAATACGCCCATGGACTTTATGCGCTACTCCGCATCAAGCTTTGCTCTCGGTATTTCAGATGTCTCCGCGGGTCCTGAAGCTAAATTTATTTATATTAACGGCGTAGCCATTCCGATGTCTCTTGGGACTAACATCGGCGACGGACAACAGGCATCGCACTTTTACGTAACAGGAAATCTAGGTATCATGGCCCCCACCGCCTCCTATGGTCAAAAACTCTCAGTCACAGGTAATGATTTACTCGTCATGGACGCCATTGGCTGGGAACTCTCGGCCTTGGGACTATCAGAAATACCTGAACCCTCGACCTATGGTCTCATTTTAAGTGCATTATCACTCGCCGTAGCCTGCAGTCGCAGAAAGTCTTTAAAATCTAAACTTACTTCTCGTGGCAGTGCTTAAATAGGAGTACCCTTCATAACATGAATCCTCTACTCAAAAGAATCCTTATCATTATCGGCGTCATTCTCGCCGTACTCGCCATCGGAGCTCTAGTCTTAAAAGGCGTTTCTAAGCGCGGGAAATGGAGTAAGAAATACGATCGATCCAGCGAGAAATCCAACTGCTGTAAGTGCTGCTCTTGTGATGATGACGATGATGACGATGATGACGATGAAGACAATAAAGGTTCGCGCGGTAAAATGATGAAAAAAGATAAGAAAGACTAATTCTCTTAAAGTTGTCTTCGCAAAAAACCCGTAGTTTTTACTACGGGTTTTTTATTTAGCTTAATGAGATGATTCTTCTTTTGAAAAAATCAGCATCACCCAACCTGCGATTAATAAAGTGCCACCGATGGGGGTGATCGCGCCCAACCATTTCGGGCCACCTAAAGCCATCACATAGAGGGTTGAAGAAAAAATAAGCGACCCAGTGAGCCATAGATACATTGAACGAGTTGATTTAATGGCACCCACTGCAATCGCATGAATCAATAAATACTGAGTCGCTGTATTCCACCAACCGGCGGCATCGGGAATTTGTTGGAGAGTCAGCTTCAATCCATGAGCACCAAACGCTCCCAGGGCGACGGCGATAGCGCCCATCAGCCCTGCGATAACGTAGCGTGAGGACATGAATTACGTTCCGGAAGTTTCGCCTGATTTCTTTTGCGTAAAGATCAAACCCTTCTCCCCGACACTCACAATCACGGGCTCTTCTTTATTGTAATCATTACGTAAAATCGCTTCAGCCAGGGGATCTTCGAGCAAACGCTCGACAGCGCGACGAAGCGGACGGGCACCATATTTTTCATCCCAACCATTTTCAACGAGGTAGCCACGAGCTGCTTCATTCACGACCAACTTAACACCGAGATCGAGCAGACGCTTCGCCACCTTGGCGACTTCGATGTCTACAATCTTCGTCATGTGCTCCTTGGCGAGCTGTTGGAAGATCACGATATCAGTCAGACGATTTAAGAACTCAGGCTTAAAGGCACGCTTGGTTTCTTCCATGATACGGTCTTTAAGTTTTTCGTAATCGCGCGTTGCGCTGACGCCGACATCAAAGCCGACGGAGTTGTTACGTTGTAAGACGTCAGCTCCCACGTTCGAAGTCATAATAATAATAGTATTACGGAAATCGACCACGCGACCGAGCGAGTCGGTGAGGCGACCATCTTCGAGTGCCTGTAAAAGCAATTGAATCACATCGGGGTGAGCCTTCTCGATTTCGTCGAAGAGAACGACGGAATACGGCTTGCGACGAACGAGTTCGGTTAATTGTCCGCCTTCATCATGTCCGACATAACCAGGAGGAGATCCGATCAGTCGCGAAACGGTAAACTTTTCCATGTATTCAGACATATCGATCTGAATGACGGCTTCTTTTTCACCGAACATGCGTTCAGCGAGTGTGCGTGCGAGTAAGGTCTTACCCACACCCGTTGGACCGAGGAATAAGAATGAACCAATCGGGCGACGTGGATCTTTTAAATCAGCACGCGAGCGACGGAGTGCACGAGCCACGACTTCGCAAGCGCGGTCTTGTCCAATCACACTGCCTTGTAAATCCACTTCGAGTTCGAGCAGCTTCTTGGACTCTTTGCTTTCCATACGATTAAGCGGAACGCCCGTCCAATCGGCCACGATGTGAAGCATTTCGTCTTCACCCACGATGATTTTCTTTTCATCGCGTTTCTTCTTCCACTCCTCGAGCATCTTCTCGCGTTTAGCGCGGAGTTTTTTCTCGGTATCGCGGAGATTAGCAGCTTCTTCAAACTTTTGGTGACGTGAAGCTTCTTCTTTTTGCAAGACTACGGCATCGATATCGGCCTGGGCCTTATCGAGTTCGGGAGGTAAATTCAGTGAACGAATACGGGCACGGGCACCGGCTTCATCCATTACATCGATGGCTTTGTCAGGCAAGTGACGCGAGGTGATATAGCGATGCGAGAGACGAACAGCCGACTCGATTGCAGCATCAGTGTATTCACACTTGTGGTGTTCTTCGTATTTATGACGAATACCTTTTAAGATCAGAATAGCATCTTCGGGCGTAGGATCATCCACCTTCACTGATTGGAAACGGCGCTCGAGTGCCGCGTCTTTTTCGATGTGCTTACGATACTCGGACAAGGTAGTGGCACCGACGCATTGAATTTCACCACGCGATAAAGCGGGCTTTAAAATATTAGAAGCATCCATTGCACCCTCAGCGGCACCAGCGCCGACGATGGTATGCATTTCATCGATAAAGAGGATAATGTTTTTCGCACGCTTGATTTCATCCATGATACCTTTGATGCGTTCTTCAAATTGACCGCGGTATTTGGTGCCTGCGACCATCAAGGCGAGATCGAGCGTAATGACTTTACGATCGAGTAAAATTTCGGGAACGATGCCAGACGCAATTTCTTGAGCGAGTCCTTCAACAATCGCCGTTTTACCCACGCCGGCTTCGCCAATCAGCACAGGGTTATTTTTTGTGCGACGGCAAAGAATTTGTACAACGCGGCGAATTTCTTCTTTGCGTCCGATAACTGGATCCAATTCGCCTGCACGGGCGAGTTCCGTAAGATCACGACCAAAAGTTTTCAGTAAGGACAAGCGCTCTCCACGACCTGGACGATTAGGATTATCTTCTGAAGATCGACGAGACGGAGGTGGAATATCTTCCGCTGGCTCATCCGACATGCTCTCGGGACTAGAAGGTTTATCCGCCTCGCCTGAAGCATTAGGTTCGATGTCAGCGAGAATTTCTTTTCGGCAACGTTCTAAATCAACATTCAAAGCTTGGAGCACGCGGGCAGCGACGCCTTCACCTTCTTTAAGGAGACCTAATAAAATATGTTCAGTGCCCACATAGGCATGACCCAGTGTGCGACCTTCAGCAATCGCATGAGCCATCACTTTTTGCACACGAGGTGTAAGAGGAATCGTTTCCGGAGCTTTCGCTTCTTCGGGACCAGGGCCGACTTGTTTTTCAACAGCCATGCGCACAGTTTTTAAATCGAGACCCATCCGACCGAGAACATTAACGGCGACGCCCTCGCCTAATTTAATGAGGCCAAGAAGGATGTGTTCGGTGCCGACGTAATTATGGTTAAAGCGGCGAGCTTCGCTGCGCGCGAGTTCCACGACCTTGCGGGCGCGGGGAGTGAAGTTTTGGTTTTTATCCTTATCCATGTGGAGTATTAAGCAGGGAGTATGCCCAGACTTGACCGCCCATCAAGCGTTCCCCCAATTTTGTAAATAACCCGTTCTTTTGCCTTTGCCTCGGGGCCGAGTCAGTGGTTTGTATAATCCTAATAATTATGGCAATAAGCATGCAATTAGCCGGCACGGCTCTAAAAGAGCTAGTTACCAGCCTAAGGGGTCAAAAAGTGGCCGTATTGGGCCATATGAGGCCCGATGGAGACTGTATTGGCTCACAGAGTGCCCTTTGTCGCATGCTCCTGGCTGGAGGCGTAGACGCCATCTGCGTTAACCGCGATCGAGTACCAACCAATTTAACCTCCTATACCCAAGGAATTAAATTCTTAACCGCTGACCAATACACTGCCGATGGGCGCCAAGCCATCGCCGTGGACTGTGCCGATGCGACAAGGATAGGGACAGAATTACTCTCTAAGTTTAATAATCAGATTCTAGCCAACATCGATCACCACTCCTCGAACCCGGACTATGCTAAAATTAATATCGTCGTTAAAGAGGCCGCTGCGACTTGTCATATTTTAGCTTACGGAGCACTGAAGCATGGACTCAACTGCGACGAAGCTACGGCGAAATCATTACACCTCGGAATCATCACCGACACGGGAAGATTTTGCTACGCGAGCGTCACCGCAGGCGTACTCGAGATTGCTGCCGAACTAATTAAGCGCGGGGCCAAACCTGAAGAAGCCAATTTTTACATCTTCGAACAAGAGAGTCGCGGAAAATTAGAACTCACCAAAAGGTTTTTAAATTCCATACTCTTCCATGAGAATGGAAAAATTTGCTCGGGCGAAATTACCCAAGCAGACTATGCGGCAACCGGAACAACTAAGGAAGATAAAGAAGGGCTCGTTGAATTTCCGCGCTCGGTGGTCGGCGTAGACATCGCTGTACTCTTTGAAGAAGGCAAAGATGGTATTCGTGGAAGTTTACGCGGACGTGATCCCAAACTGCGTCTTGATTTACTGGCCGCAAAGCTGAATGGGGGCGGACACATTCTCGCAGCTGGCTTTAATATGATTGGTTGCACGTTGCAAAATGATCGTCAGCGAATTCTCGATATTATCGTCGCCCACTACCGCGAACAAACTCGGGCATGAACACTTTATCCACGGAGCCCGAAGGAATTTTAGTGGTCGATAAACCACAAGGCATTACGTCGCACGATGTCGTAGATAAAATTCGTCGTTTATATCAAACCCGTCGCGTAGGACATGCCGGCACCCTCGATCCCATGGCCACGGGTTTACTGATTATGCTCGTCGGTAAAGCGACCAAGGCCTCGCAATATTTAATGTCTCAGGAAAAAGAATACCTTGGCGAAGCTACCTTAGGTGTGACGACTGATAGCCAAGACGCCGATGGCGAGATTACAGAAACTCATCCCGTACCAAGTCTTTCAGAAACACAAATTACCGACGCCTTGAAATCGATGCTGGGTGATCAGTATCAAACACCCCCGATGCATTCGGCAAAAAAGATTGGTGGTAAAAAACTTTATGAATTAGCCCGTAAGGGTATCGAGATTGAACGCGAGCCACGTTTCATCCGGATCAATCTCTTGGAACTACAAAGCTGGGTTAGTCCCAAATTCACTTTTAAAGTACAGTGCACGAAGGGCACCTACATCCGTACGTTAGCTTTTGATTTAGGTAAGAAACTCGGCCCAGGGGCCCACCTGTCGATGTTACGTCGTACGCATTCAGGAAATCTCAGCATCGAACGCGGAAAAACTCTCGAACAATTAGGTGCGATGAATGCACAACAATTACGGGAGTGCTTAATTCCTGTGAGTGAAGTCGTACCCAGCATTGCGTTAGGATGAGTCAACACCCTCCCCTCCATTTAGCGATTGGTGCCTTCGATGGAGTGCACCTAGGTCATCGTGCCGTTTTACATTCGGCACGTGAACAAGCTCGTCGCGATGGAGGCCTTGTCGGAGTGATGACTTTTGACCCACACCCCAGTCGCGTCCTCCGCCCCGATAAACCGGTGCCACTACTTTTTACTCGAGCGCAAAAAGACGAGCGACTCACTGAAGCCGGAGCTCAGTTCATCCATCACCAAACCTTTAACGCACAATATGCCGCGATTACCGCTCCAGATTTTCCTGCATGGCTGATGCACCAATTTAAAAATCTGCGTAGCATTCATATTGGAAATAATTTTCACTACGGACAAAATCGCCAAGGCAATGCGGAGCGATTGATGCATGACGCTAAACCGCTAGGGCTTTCCGTACACAGCTGCCCAGCCGTTGAATTCGAAGGAGACTCTGTGAGTAGCTCGCGTATTCGCGGCGCGTTGGTGGATGGAAATATTGAATTAGCCAATCGGCTGCTTCTACGACCTTACGAAGCCGTAGGTATTTTAATTGAGGGCCAGAAACTCGGAAGAACCATTGGCTATCCTACCTTAAACATGGCGTGGAGCCCTGAACTGCAACCAGCCTTTGGGGTTTATGCCGTTGAATGTATTAGTGCTGATGGCATCGCAGAGCCCGCGGTAGCTAATTGGGGAGTTCGCCCAACCGTTGAAAAAGATTCGGTTAAACCGTTACTAGAATCTCACCTCTTAAAAGTCAGCGGCACCCTTCCGAAAGTCGGAGACACCGTACGTGTTCGTTGGCTTCATCGAATTCGCGGAGAGAAAAAATTTGAATCGCTGGATGATTTAAAAGCTCAAATTTCGAAAGATGAAATTCAGGCGAAAAAACTCTTAGGCTTAACCTAATCAGTTTTGCTTAAACGTCTGAGCAAACTTTTGGATAATTCCACCAAACGATCCGTTGGAGAAAAAGACGACTAGTCTCGGCTTAGTCGCTGAGCGACAATTCGAAATCAATTTTTCTAAAAGGCCTTCATGAGATTCACAGGCCCAGGCCTGACGACCCTTTTGCTGTAAGGTTTTAGCAATACCAGCGCTATCGAAACTATCAGATCCTAATTTGTCCGCACGATGGGCGGGCGGTAAATAAATGACGTCCGCTAAAGCCAAGGCTTCGCCAAAACTATCCTGCATGACCTTGCGAGCAGCGGTGTTACTTCGTGGTTCAAAACAGGCAACTAACTCGTAGGATGGATAACGATTACGTAATGACTCCAGCGTGCAATGAATAGCGGTGGGGTGATGACCGAAGTCCTCAACACAAACTAAGTTCTTATTCTCGATCAAAACTTCTTGTCGACGCATCACGCCTTTAAACTTCTTAAGAGAATCGAGTTTTAACTGGGTAGGGTTTTGCGGATTTAAAAATAAACCTGCGGAGGCAGCGGCGATGGCTGCATTACGCGCATTAAATAAACCCGTTAACGACCATTCAACTTTACCCCAGAGCATACCCTTCCAGAAGATTGAAAATGTTGAGCCATTCGATGTCTCAGAGAAATTCTTGATTTGCACATCATTGTTTTCACCGACGCCTACCTTCACCACAGGAGCCCAAGTCACTTTATTTACTAAATTCATGACATTGGGATCATCACTATTGGCAATAATGACGCCGTTACCCGGCACAACGCGAAGGCCGTGGGAAAAAGTTCTTAAGACGTCTTCTAAGTCGCGGAAAATATCTGCGTGATCGAACTCAATATTATTTATAGCTAAAATATAAGGGAGGTACTGAATGAATTTACTACGCTTATCAAAAAAAGCTGAGTCATACTCATCACCTTCAATCACGAAGGCCCCGCCCTTTTGGCCCATAAAGGCGCTGTCGGGTAAATCACGCGGCACACCGCCGACCAACCAGCCAGGATTAGTATTGGCCTCCTTAAGTAAAAATGCCGCTAAGCAGGTTGTCGTCGTTTTTCCGTGGGTACCCGCGATGACGATATTCTTTCGGTCATTAAGTAAGTGAGTGCGCAGGAGTTGCGGCAGTGAAATATAATTTTGGGATGACTGTAAGAGGTATTCGACTTCGGGATGACCGCGCGAAGCGACATTTCCAACGACCACTAAGTCGGGTTTTAACGAAGCTAGACGATCGGCATTCCACCCTTCGAGAATTTCAATACCGGCATTTTTCAGGTGATTCGACATCGGCGGATAAATACCCGTGTCTGATCCGATGACTTCATGTCCAAGAGCACGCATTAATAACGCCGCATTACCCATGGCGGTACCACAAATGCCGATGAAATAAATCCGCATAGCCCCACCCTAGAACCAACTCCCTAGCTTGGGCGAGAAAACAAGTGTATAAAATAAAAACCCCTAGGCTATGAACTAGGGGTCTTTAGTGGAACTTAACTTAGTCTATGAATTTTTGCCTAGCGAACCCAAGTCGGTCGAGCCTGGGTGATTGCGCTTTTCTTTTACTAGGCGATGACGGCGACGTAATTGCCGGTCAACTTTGTCGACCAAGATATCAATCGATTTATAGAGGTCTTCTGATTCTTCACGGACGACGATATCAGGGCCGGGTAGCTCTAGACGAATCTGCGCACCAAACTCTCGCGCATGGTCTCGGGTGTGATTAAATACTAATTCAACGAACACTTTCACGATACGGTCATTGTGACGTAGGAGTTTTTCAACTTTGTTACGCACGGTTGCTTTCAGGGCCTCGGTGAGTTCTAGATGAACACCCGAGATAACGATTGCTGTGTTGCTCATTTATTTATTGGGGTTTGGATAAACGAAAAGCTACGCACCATGTCCTCTAAAAAATCCATAGATAATTTTTTGAAATCATTTTCATGTATCATCATCACAGGATCTTCTTCGGGCATCGGGCGCGCACTCCTTTCGCGTATAGAAAAGTCTAGCACCTCCGCCGCGGTGTTCAACCTATCTCGCACCCCTCCCCAAGATGTTTCGAATGGTCTGAACTTTACTCATCTTACCTGCGATCTCTCTCAAACCCTTGAAATTAAGTCAGTTGTAGGTGAATTACAAAAACTAATGCCCCAAGAAGGTACTATTCTATTAATTAATAATAGTGGAATAGGAGCCTATGGCGAATTCCCAGCACCCCATTTAGAGCACACGATGAAGATGGTAGAAATCAATACCTCTGCCCCGGTTTATCTAACCGGCCTATTAATTGAAAAATTAAAATTACGCGGCGGACAGATCGCCAATGTGGCGTCGCTTGCCGGTTATCAGCCCACCCCACTGATGTCTACTTATGCAGCTACCAAAGCATTCCTCCTTCACTGGAGTATCGCGCTGGATGCGGAAATGAAAAAATATGGAGTGCGCAGTGTGGCGATTTGTCCTGGTCCTGTTTCAACCAATTTTTCAAAAGCCGCTGGATTCATTAGTTCAACAGGGCTGGGCGGACAAACCGCTGATGAATGTGCGGATGAAGCGTTAAAGGCTATGGCTAAAAACCGTCCACAAGTAATCACGGGATGGAAAAATAAATTATTGGGAATGTTTAGCGCTCGCCTACCTAAGCCTTGGGCTGCGGCTATTGGATTAAGGATGATTCAGCGACTAAAGCTGGATCGCTTTATCAAAAAATAAACTACTCCGCCGCATCAAGCAACTCACGGGCATGCGTGAGAGCAACTTTGCTTGTCCGATCCCCCAACATACGAGCAATCTCTAGTTCGCGGTCTTTTCTCTTTGTATGAACTGGCTCAATCACCACAGAGGTCGAACGGTCATCCTGAGTTTTAGTTACAACCAAGTGGGCATGACCTAATGCAGCAACCTGAGGTAAGTGAGTAACGCAGAAAACTTGGTGCTTTTTACCTAAAGCAGCGAGTTCACGTCCGACTTGTGCCCCAATTTCTCCACCCACATTAGCATCCACTTCATCAAAAACTAAAACCGGTGTATTATCAACGGCCGCGAGTACAGTTTTTAGGGCGAGCATCACACGTGCTGCTTCACCACTAGAGGCAATTTGATCTAGCGGTAGTAAATCTTGGCCAGCATTAGCACAAAACTGAAATTGAATGCGATCTGCGCCCATCGGACCGAGCTCTGCCGAAGCGACATTGATTTTTAAATCTGCTTTCTTAAATCCGAGAGCACCTAGCATTTTCTTGGCGGTCGTAGCTAACTTTTCCGCGGCCTTAACTCGAGTGGAGTGTAAGACATCCGCTAATTTCTTTAATTCGTTTTCGTCGCGTACCGCATCTCCTTTGAGTTTTTCTACGCGAGCTTCGATATCACCCTGTGACAATAAACGATTCTTTAAACTATCACGCTTTAAACGAACTGATTCAACCGTGGGGCCGTATTTACGACGAAACTCTAACCACAGATTCATTTTTGAATCTAAGTTTTCGATTTCCGATTCATCGGCGGATAGACCTCGAGCTAGGCGGGCGAAGTCGGCCCGGATATCATCAGCCTCAGCAGCTAGGCCTTCTAGTCGCTTGGCCAAAGGGTCCGCATCGGCGTCAATCCGAGCAATCGATTGGGCGACTTTCAAAATCTTCGGTAAATCTTGGGCGATACCTTCAGAGCCGAGCGCTGCATCCATTTGGCTCAACAGTTGCGACAGTTCTTGCGCCCGTGAAGAACGAGCGTGTTCACGTTCTAACTTCTGAATCGCTTCATCGGTTAAATCTAAGGATTCTAGATTTTCTATCTGTGACTTTAAAAAAGATATTTCGTCTTCAGATAATTTTTCCGCCGAAGACATTTCTTGGATGGATTTGAGAATCTCTTGGCGGTGCTTCCAGATTTCACGGTAACGATTTAAAGACACTTCGACTGCTGCATATAAATCTAGCATTTCTAACTGCGTTTCGGCACGCATGAGTTTTTGCGGTTCGCCTGGACCATGAAAATCAATCCATAGTTCACCGAGCTTTTGCAATTGAGCCAAGGTAGCGGCTCCACCGTTAACCGTAATACGTCCGGCCTTCGAAACATGCACCGTTCTTTTAATTAATAAAAGTCCTTCATCGCACGCAGGCAGGTCTAGCTCTTCTAGTGCTTGCGTGAATCGTTTGTCGTTACCGACTTCGAGTTCCGCTTCCACGACACATTCTTCGGCGTCTTTGCGGACGATTGTTTTTCCAGCGCGATTACCTGCTAATAAAGAAAAAGCTCCGAGGAGGACTGATTTACCTGCGCCCGTTTCGCCTGTCACCACGGTGAAACCCTTACCCAAATCGAGCGACGTCCGATCCATCAAAGCCAAATCACGAATGGAGAGGCGGCTAATCATTTCTGGGTGCGGGGGCCGTAAAGAGATGAGCCTAGGCGGACGCAGGTTGAGCCAGCAATCACAGCGGCTTCCATGTCGCCACTCATACCCATAGAAAGCTCAGGGAGTTTTACTTTAAATTTACTCTCTAGATCGTCCCGACAAATTCTTAAATTATCAAACGTGCGCTTAGCGGAATCCATTCCTCCTTCAATGGGTGGAACGGCCATGAGTCCAACGACTCGCAATGATGACTGACCCAGGGCGGCTTCTAAGAGAAGAGGTGCTTCTTCTATTTCACAGCCGAATTTTGCGGGATCGTGACCAGAGTTTACTTGGAAATAAATTTCGGGTTTCACATTGAGCTCTTCGGCAATTCGACCCATGCGCAAAATTAAATCTACCGAATCGACCGTTTGAATGATATCGAAAATTTTTAAGGCCGGCTTCACTTTGTTCGACTGGAGGTGACCAATAAATTCCCACCGTAAATCTGCGGGCGCGAGTGGTTTTTTTTCCTGACCCTCTTGAACTTTGTTTTCACTCACCGAACGCATGCCGTAGCGATAGGCATACAAAGCCGCTTCCACCGGGTTGGTTTTGGTAACTGGTAAAATTCTGATTTCCGACGGATTCCGGCCACACTGATCACAAGCTGACTTTATCCTTTGGCGGACGGCATCACAATTGGCAGCAAATTGTTCGTAGGTAACCACGAGAGACAATGGGAAGCAGATTAAGCCTAGAGTCAACGCCTCCAATCCCCTTTGCGGGAATAAGTAGTAACTGAGTCACGATAAGTAAATCTACACTTGAAATGGCCTGCTATTAGATTTATTAATCATATTGGATTGTGCAACCATCATGCAAATTGAGAACTTAAAGATTTTCCGGGACCTTGTGGACAACGAAAGTTTTTCCAAGGCGGCCAAGTTGAATAACATCACGCAGTCAGCCGTGAGTCAGCAACTACGTTCAATGGAGAAGCATTTTAATGTGCTGATTGTGGATCGGAGTCAGAAACAGTTTCGTTTAACGCGGGAGGGGCGCAGTCTTTATGAAGCGTCTCGTGATATTTTAAACCGCTACGAACAGGTTTCGAGCGAGATGCAGGAAATGCGCAAAGTGGTGAGTGGGACGGTGCATGTTTCGACGATTGTCTCCATCGGCCTGCATGAACTGCCGCCTTATGTAAAACGTTTCATGCAGGAGTTCCCTCATGTGAATGTGCGCATTGAGTATCGCCGATCCAATTTAGTTTATGAGGATGTTTTCTCCAGCACTGCTGACTTCGGACTCGTCGCTTTTCCGCAAAAATATCGGCAAGTAGAAATCATTCCTTTCATGGAAGATCAGTTGGTCGCCATCTGTTCGCCTAAGCATAAGCTAGCGGGTAAAAAGGAAATCGAGTTAGCCGACCTACAGGGCTGTCGCTTCATTGGCTTTGACCAAGATATTCCTACACGCAAAGCGCTTGATCAATTCTTCCGTGAACAACGCATCGAACTAGAACCTTCGATGGAGTTTGATAATATTGAGACCTTAAAGCGTGCCGTGGAAGTCGATGCCGGGGTTGCTTTAGTTCCTGAGGGCACTATCCGTCAGGAAATCGAGCAAGGTACGCTGGTTAAATTGAAATTACGTGACCGACACGTTTCTCGGCCATTAGCTATTTTACATCGCAAAGGACGCGTGATGACTCCGGCGATGAAGCGATTCTTAACTTTAATGTTAAACGGGGTGAACGCTAAAAAAGCCGACCTCGAATAATCAGACGCGAAGCGATTTCTCAGTGCGGCGAGCCAAAGCAAAACTTGGCAGAGCCTGAGCAAAAAACATTCCTAGTCCAATCCAGAGCAAGGCATAGTTATCCTTACTAAGTAATGCATAGCCAGCTAGGGTCCACCAAATCAACGCGCCCACTAAGGGAGGATAAGCATTACGCAGAGCGGCACGAGCGAGTGACCACGTACCGAACATCATACAGGTCAGTGCGGCAGCAGTAATGGCTGAGAAAAGTTTTAAAGCGAAGTGGGCATAAAGAATAAAACCTAATGAAACTAAGATGCCCGTAAAAATAGCGGTCCCTACACGTCGTTGATTAGGAAGAAAATTTATTTTCGACTGATGAGCACGCAGGTAAAGTCCGGTGGCAACCACGGCCATCGAGAGGGTGAGTAACCAAATATAACGCAGCCCACTGATTGGGATAGAAAATTCATTAATCGCCCATTGAGCCAGGAGGCACTTGGCAAGAATCACAGACCAGATTGCACCAAGGCGATCGAGCACGATGACTTCGCGATAAGCACGTTCTACAGAGAGAGCTAATTCTGTATCGGCACCGGAAGGAAGAGACGTGGATGTGGAGCTCATTAACCAGTCCTACATAAAGTCGAAAACCAAAATCTGCAAACCCAAGAACACCTAAATGAAGTCAGTGATTACTTACTCCAAAGTTTTCGGCGGATAATTTCTTTAGCGACCGGGGCGGGTACTTCTTTTTCCCAGCCTTCTACACCGGCCGCTATGCGTTCGGCCAAGGTGCGAGGCTGACAAGCCAAAGCCTGTGGACTCGCGCCAGTGATGGGTACTAAAAATCCGTTAGTTCTTAAGTGCTCAAATAACCCTACCACGGCTGGACGCACCTGGACATCGGCTGCGGTAACCACGGAGTCGACTTCGATTTGATAAGTTTCAGGGAAACAAACCTGACAAGCTACAGGATCTTCAATCAAACGACGCAGCTGATCACCGCGCATCGGGTAAACCATCACTTTGACATTTTCCTTAAAGAGACGACCGCAAGCTTCCAGCACTCCACCCTCAAGGTGTGTGTAGTGCTGTGGGTTAAATAAATCCACCAAGTTATTCATACCCGCAATGAGGGTAATTTCTCCGTCGGTATGCAGACGGAAATAAGCGGGCAAGCGATACCATCCACGGTGACGTGTAATTAAGAGAGGACGGCCCAAGGTGCTGACGAGAGCAATACGGTCGAGAATTTCTTTTAGGTTGGTCGATTCCTGCCCAACACACATTTCAAAAATAGAAACACTTTCTTTCGTCTTTGTTAAGGAACGTTCGGCACAGGCTAACATGTCCTCATTGACCAATGAAATAGGGCGGAAAGTTCCGCGAGCGACTAAGATGGATTTCTTGTAGAAAAACTCGCTGGCGACGGCCGACTGGCCCTTGTCGTCGAACAACACGGCGTCGGTAAGACCTAGTCGAACCAACTGAATTAAAGCAGATTGAGGGGCGAAGTTACTGAATGCAGGACCGCTAAAATAAATAAAATCTATTTCCACGCGCCCCGAGCCCACGTCGTCTACTAAACTAGTTAGGAACTTATTAAGATCGCGATTCGAGTTTAAAGCAGCGTGAACTAAATTAACTCCCACCACTCCGAGAGCGTCTTGTTGGCGACCAGCATCGCGATCCCAAAGTCGTAAGTGTAAAATAATATCACTCGGGGCAGCACCGACTTCATCCTGAAAACGCATACCCATCCAAGAGTGCCCCTGCCCTTTGCCATCGTGGGGCGTGGTTGCCACGGTATCAGCAAAAGCAAAGAAACGTGTCGAGGTTCCACGTTCGGAGGCCAAGCGATCCACGAGGAGTCCGTATTCGTGACCCATCATTTGTTCGAGGCGCTCGCGAGAAACATAACGCTTAGGATGTCCGTAAATCGCGTCACTCACCCGCATGTCATAGGCCGACATACTTTTAGCGACGGTGCCCGACGCACCTCCTGCTTTAAAAAAGTGTCTTACCACTTCTTGCCCGGCACCGATTTCGGCAAAAACTCCGTAGGCCGAACGATCGAGATTAATCGCCAGAGCCTTGCGGGCGGTACCGGCACCAGGGTCTTGAGTCGGGTCGGACATAGCCAAGAGGTTTCATCAAACGGAGAAAAAATCGAGCCGAAACGCTTGGAATAATGTCAATTTGATTGGCGATTCTTGCACACTCGACCAAAATACTCACTTAAACTAACTTTTCTAAAAAAACCCTTATGAAAGAATTTTTTAAAGCCCTCTTAGCTTCTGTCATGGGTACGTTTATTGCAGGAGCCCTCGCCTGCTTTTTATTTTTTGTTTTAATCATCGGGTTAATCAGTGTAGCGAGTAACCATGAAGCCCCAAGCGTTTCCGTAAAATCGAAAACTATGTTGGTGATTGGCAATGGTATGTTAATCAACGACACTCCGCAGCACGGTAATCCTAGTTTATCCATTCTGCTTGAGAGTCAAAAGGCTCCACAAGTAGATTTATTGCGGGCCATCGAAGCGGTCAAACAAGCGACGAAAGATAAAAATATTATAGGCATACTCATCGCCGGAGAAACCGATGCGGGATTAGTGCAACTGAACGAACTCCGCCAAGCGATTAACGAATTTAAAAAATCGAAAAAGCCGGTAATCGCATGGATTGAGAATGGATCGCAGCGTGATTACTATTTAGCTAGTGTGGCGGATAAAATTTATGCCCACCCTGCGGGAGAGGTTGAATTTAAAGGGCTCGCTCGCTACAGCCCGTATATCGGAGAAACCTTAAAATCTCTTGGACTAGGCGTACAAGTAACTAAAGTAGGTAAATACAAGTCGGCAGTAGAGCCGTTTTTAAGTGATAAAATGGGTGAGGCCGATCGCGAACAAACCGAGTTACTACTCGGGGGAGTTTGGAAAAAAATCGTGTCTGATGTCAGTGAATCGAGAAAAATATCGAGCGTCAGCCTAAACCGAATCGCTAATTCTGGCGGAGTCTTCACGCCGGACCTAGCTCTAAAAATTAAATTAGTCGATGAACTTTGTCAGCGCGATCAGCTGGTGACTAAAATCTGTTCGCTTGGAGCAGCCGCCGATGATCATGGCCAATCCTTTAGACAAATCTCACTTACTAAATATGCCAGTAAGGTTAACTTCTCATCGGGTGATGGAAAGATTGCGGTGATTTATGCCGAAGGTGAAATCGTTGATGGCTGGGGCGATAATGACAACGTAGGGGGCGATCGACTCGCGAGAAATTTACGTGATCTGCGGGGTGATAAATCAATCAAAGCAGTCGTTTTGAGAATTAACAGTCCGGGTGGCTCGGCCTTTGCGAGTGATATCGTTGCCCGCGAAGTGGGCTTACTTAAACAGAGCGGCATTCCTGTGGTCGTATCGATGGGTGATGTAGCCGCCAGCGGAGGCTACTATATTGCCGCAAGAGGAAATAGGATTATTGCGAATCCTGCCACGATCACGGGTTCGATTGGCGTCTTCGGACTACATTTCAATTATCAGGAATTAGCTAAAAAAATCAATCTAGGGACCGACGGCGTTAAGACTTCGCGCTACTCTGATTTATTTTCAAGCCATCGAGCGGCTACGGCTGAAGAGCTGGCCATTGTTCAAAAAATAGTCGACCAAGTTTATGAGGATTTCTTGAACGTTGTATCCGAAGGTCGAAAAATAGAACTCGCACAGGTACATGAAATTGCGCAAGGCCGCGTTTGGCTGGGAGTGAATGCCAAAGAAGTGGGACTCGTTGATAAGATGGGCGGGTTGGTGGACGCTATCAATCTCGCAAGAGAATTAGCTAAAAAACCAGACGCATCCATTATACAAATACCCTCGCTCTACTCAGGTCGCGAAAATATTTTGCAGAAATTGTTATCCGATGAAGAAAATGAAAATCCGGTCTTCGTAAAAGCGAAGCATCAAGATCCAGCATTACAAATCCTGAAAGCGCACATGAACTTTCTGAATCGCGTCGGAAATCTGAATGACCCTAAAGGCGTTTATCTACGTTGCCCCGTAGAGATTAATGTACGCTAATTACTGAACTGCGTTAACAGACTTGGGCACTTGAGCCTTAGCTTCCGGCATCCATTTATTTAACTGCTTAATCCGTGTTTCATCCGCAGGGTGAGTGGAGAAAAATTCGGGTGGCTTGGTGCCACCGGCCTTAGAAAAACGACTCCAAAACGCTGGAGCAGCTTCAGGATTGTACCCTGCCCTGGCCATGAAGAGTAAGCCCAAGTGATCGGCTTCAGATTCATGTTCGCGGCTGAAAGGTAAAAGTACGCCGAATTGAGCACCGAGACCAAAGCCTGTCATCCAAGCCTGTCGGGTATGTGCCGATTTATTCTTGGTGGCCTCGTCGACAATGACGGCACCGGCGGCAACTAATAAACCCTGTGAGATTCGCTCATTGCTGTGTTGATTTAAAACGTGCGCCACCTCGTGGCCCAAAATAACCGCGATGTCATCATCGGTCGGTGCGTAAGGAAACATACCGACGTTAAAACCGATTTTTCCTCCAGGCATGGCAAAGGCGTTGGGTGATTTATCGTCAATAATTGCGAACTCCCATTTATTGGCAGGCGGTAAGATTTTGTTTTTATCTTCTTTTCTGGCGACCGCAACAATCGCTAAGCCAATTTTCTTAATCTTCTCTAAGCGAGCATCGTTAGGCAGTTTTTTCATTTTTGCGAACTCCGTAGATGCCATGGTCGACACTTCGGAGTTACTAACCATGAGTAGCTGACTACGGCCTGTACCGGGTGCAGTCTGACATCCCGTGAAGACTATTGGCAGCAAAAGAAATAACCAAACTCGATTCATCGTTAAACCTTAGGATTGTCTTCTGGGTTTTCAGTAGAGGCAACCGACTCTTCATTATCCTTGGCTGCAGCACCCGCGGCGGCGTTATAATACTTCTCGTAGCTCGCATCGAAGGTGTCCGTATAAACTGAAGCCATGCGCATAGACATGCGGTTAAGCACGGCACCTAAAATAGGGACACCCACTTCACGGAGTCGGGTAATACATTCAGCGACGTTCCGCGTGGATACGAAATTATAACGAACTACGAAGATAACACCGTCAACATTGGGAATAAGATTCAGCGCATCGGAGACCGCGCCAATAGGAGGCGAATCGATAAAAATGCGATCATAACGGGAACGCATCTCGGTTAACATTTCGATAAACTTCGCACTACCGATCACCTGGGTTGGATTACGGCAACTCATACCCACAGGTAAAACATCTAAATTAGGTGCTACGTTTTTAACGATGGACTCATCGATGGTGGATTCGTCATTAAACCAACGAGAAATACCTTCTGTGCCCGTTAGACCCAGCGAAGGTCCAACGTTTGGAAGTCGTAAGTCGGCATCAATAACTAATACCCTTTCTCCGTGTTGAGCAAAACCGAGAGCCAAATTAGTGGCCACGAAAGTCTTACCTTCACTGGGGCGAGTTGATGTGATTAAAAAGACGTGGCTGGACATCGATGCGGGATTAACGCGCATGGACGAATAGATAGTACGGACGGCCTCAACAGCGACGACATCCTTTTCATGCAGTGCCAACAGTGCACGTTCGGGTCCGACAGACTTTGCTACCTGCGGAATCGTTCCTAAAATAGGGATACCTAAGGCAACTTCGACTTCTTTGGGCGACTTTATCCGGTCATCAAATGTACCGAGTAAGATGATAAGACCTAAACCAAAAATAGCCCCAATGACCAAGCCAATGATCGCGTTCAAATAAAAGTTCTTGTTGGTAGGCCGATCAGCAACCGAGGGACTATCTAAGACTTTAATGGAAGTAGTTGTACCGGTGGTTGATGAGCGAATTTTTGCTTCTTCGAAGCTTTGTTTTTGACGGGCCAAGAAATCTTCCTGGCTTTTTATTTCTTTGTCGACGCGTTCGAGTTCGTTATTCGCCACAGTCAAACGAGCGATTTCATCATCCTTTTTATCTAAATTGGAAATAATGGCTGCGTAATTGGCATGGGCATTTTGTATCGCCACTTGAATACGGTTTACGGACGTAACAATGGCATTTTGTAATTCGGCTTCGGTTTGCTTCAGCTGCGCGCGAGCCTGAATTAAAGTGGGGTGCTCATCGGTGTATTTTTCTTCCATCGTTCGGACCGCGACACGTAAATCGCTTATTTTCGATCCGAAAGCAGCAACACGCTCATCACTTCTCACCTGGGCAACATCGTATAAGTCCTTACCTGCTTGTTTATATTCACCAATTAAACGCCAAATAATTTCCATTTCATCGATGGTCTTGCGCGTGTCTTCACGTGCACGAACCAAGGCGGCACGTTCAGCAGTCAAAGTATTAGTGTCCTTGGCAATCGAAAGTAATTTCTGGCTCTTGATAAGTTCATTTCGCTTATCATAAAGTTTACGGATTTTGTCTTCGACTGAATCAATATCCATACGATATTTTTCGACTAGAGGATTAGTGATTACCAGGCGTTCATCTTCACTATTCTTTTGAATCGCTTTACAAAAAAGAGTGGTCACTTGGCGGGCTAGTTCGCGATTAGGGTGAGTAAATTCGACGTTCACAACCAGTGTCTGACGTTGGGGAGTGATAGATCTTTGCTTTGAGAAAACTTCTTGCTCGGAAAGTGGTCCACTAAAAATGTTACCAGCTTGATAAGGGGCCAATACCTCCTTTTTTTCTGCGGTGGTTAATTGACGAGAAACAGCTTCGATGATGGTGCTGCTGCGCATCGATTCCACCGCCGTATAAAAGTCGTCACTGGAAGTAATACTGAAATTGCTTTCGGCGGCGGTGTTCGATCCCGAAATATTCGGGGCCAATCGGAATACGCGCAAGCGACCCGACGCCTTAAACTCAGGCATCATATTATATGTATAAACGAGTGACAGGGTGAAACAAATTAGAACCGATAAGACCAACCACCAGATGCGTTCGCGCACCATGTTAACGTACGTTGAAATCGACACACTAGTGTCCTTAGACGAACCCTCGCCATATCCGGCACCGTAACCGTAGCCGTAACCACCGCCATAGCCGCCACGTTGACGACTATAACCACCGCCGTAACCACCGCCATAACCACCGCCGTAACCACCGCCATAGCTACCACCGTAACCACCGCCATAGCTACCACCATAGCCGCCGCCGTAGCCGCCGCCATAACTGCCACCACCACCACCATAACCACGACGTTGAGAACCCCGGCTTGTATTATTACTACCGTTAGCGCTTCCACTAGAGGAGGAGCTATTTGTACTACCGTTATTTGGGTTTTCTTCACTCATGAATTAAAAGCGGCTATCTTCTACATAAACAGCGTCCTCGTCTTGAAGGATGAAGTCGGGCTCCTCGCCCGCATCAATTTTACGCATATCTTTTAAAATTACCTCTGTCTCGCCATCAGGCTTTAGTCGTTTGATTGCAACATCGGATCGACGGCCACGCGCTTGAATACCACCGGCAATCGATAAAGCTTTGCCCAACGTAAGATTCTCCTCTGGTGGAATTGTCACTGGGCCTGCACGACCAACATACCCTGAAATATAAACTCTTCGTTCAGCATACGCGACAATGGCGATAATTAACTGAGGCTGTTTAAAATATCGGCTAAAGCGTTTGGTCAGCAAATCCTGTGCCTCGGTAATCGTTAAACCAGCGACTGGTACGAGTTGCTTTAAAAACGGGACGTCAATGGTGCCATCTGGATTAATTCGACGCTCAATCACTGTATCGGTTTCATTGATAACGCCGACGCGGATAAAATCTCGAGAACGTAGTCGATAGGAAGTCTTGGCAGCAGCGGAGTCTGATTTCACCTCATCTGCAGCCACGGGTTTGGTGGCTACGGGCGTGGTCGCCGCGGTTTCGGTAGCAACGACTGGGGCGGGCGAATTAGACACACGCCCTAATTCTAAAGTTTCAGCTGAGAGATGAATCACGCCCAGTCCGAAAATCAGAACACAAGGAATGACATTGTGTTTTTGAATGAAAAGAAATGAACGATCTAACATAAAAATCTGCTGAGGGGTTGGCCTGCTGGAGATTTTTAATAACGGAAAGTGGCAGAAAGATTAAAGGAATTTGCTTTAAAATTGGATGCTGGCGAATTCTTAAGTTTGGAATCTAAAGCATCAATCGTAGCAGCAAGTCTGATATATTTATTATACTCCCAACTAACACCCGCATTAAAATCTATGGTGTCAATTTGGGTGGTTCCGGAAACGGCTTTGGATTTTAATGCGTGAAAATTGAGTGCAACTTTTTCTAAAATGGCATAAGACGCTGTATAACCGATACTGTCGGTGGTGAGTGATCCGCCTGCAGCCGAAGCCGACACATCGTGAATTAAATTGAATTCTTGGGTAAACTTTTCAGTTAAGTTATGAGCAATTGTCAGATTGTAGGATAAACCGTTATCGGATACGCCATCTAAGTCGGAACTAAAATAACCAAAGCTAGTAGTGATATTAATTTTACCGGAAGAAGTGGGCTTGCCGTTAATAGTTAAACCGATGAAATCTTTAGTAAATTTTTGTTGTCCAGCTGGACGGGGCACAGGATCAACCGTCCCAACTGGGATTGGTAATTTCTTTTGTGATGTACGGAAATAGGGTGCATTCGAGTAGTTGCTTAAATCATGCTGAAATTTTAATCCATAGTCCAACTTTTCGCTCGGAGTTCTATAGTTAATGCTGATTGGAATCGATTTGGTGTTAATTTCACTCAGGCTATTGGTATTGTAGGCAATGTCCTCAAATTCAGTACCTGAAATTAATAATGGAGATGTGTTCGTCGAAGTCTTAATTTTGGTAGGGTTTAAGTAATGATTATAGGAGTTCGTAAAACCTACATTTAATCTCAACTTCTCAGTGAGTTTATAACCCACGCTCAAAGAGTGAGAGTAATTAGCTTGGCGCACCAAAGTAGCGCCGAGAATCTGACCACTATCAGCACCTAAAATAGTCGCTAAATTATCATTTCGGGCGGACTCATTGTAAGAGGTAGAAACTCCAACAGTCAAAGGGCCACCCGTTTCGTAATTAATACTCGCTGCAATACTATCCTGACCTTCTTCTAAATCTTTGTATTCAGATTTATCATAACGTAAGAAAGATCGGGCAGCCTTCAAGTTTGCCGAAAGCGGACTGTCTTTTGCGTAGAGCAAATCAAAACCAGGCGTAAACGTGACTAATGCCGCAGATTTTTTGTCAGCAACGGAGAATAAGTTATCCTTAACATCAAACGAAAGAGTTGAGGTGAAAAAGATGTCCGTGTCGTCACCAATTTGAATTAACGGTGAGGTCGGAAAGATAGTAGCGGCGCTTACAAACGCAGTTGTACCGAGCAAGGTGGCGGCGGCTAAGAAAAACTTCGTTTTGGGCATAAATTCAGGGTAGGTTATAAGTTAAGAATAGTTTCAATTTAAGGGTTAATCTCAACAAGAAAGGGATAAACAAAATAGGCGTACATTTAAGTACGCCTATTTACATAAATCGCTGAATATTAACTACTTAATCTGATTACTCGGCGGTTAATTCGGTCGGGGTTACCTTAATCTTACGATAAATCGGTAATCCGGTACCCGCAGGGACGAGGTGACCCATAATCACATTCTCCTTAAAGCCAGTCAGTGGATCGCGACGAGCCATGGTAGCGGCATCGGTGAGAACACGGGTGGTTTCTTGGAAAGAAGCGGCCGAGATGAAGGACTCAGTCTCAAGCGAAGCTTTGGTGATACCCAGGAGGATAGGTTCGTACTCGGCGATCTGACCACCGCGTTCATGAATCGAACGATTCACTTCCGCGAGCGTGCTGCGATCGACATGTTCACCCCACAAGTAATCGGAATCACCTGGCTCGGTAATGCGCACCTTGCGGAGCATTCGAGCTACGATGATTTCAATGTGCTTGTCGTTAATCACAACACCTTGTGAGCGGTAAACTTTTTGAATTTCAGTGATGAGGTAATCCTGTACACGCGATTGACCGAGAATGTCCAAGATGTCGTGAGGATCGACTGCGCCATCCGTCAACGGTTGACCTTGCTTAACTTTTTCACCGGCAACCACGTTGATGTGTTTACCGTGAGGAATTAAGTGTTCTTCTTCGCGACCAATAGAGTCTTTGATGACCAAGCGTTTCTTACCACGAACGGAAGGTTGGAATTCAACCTCGCCATCGATCTTCGCAATTTCCGCAGCATCCTTTGGAGGACGAGCTTCAAAGAGTTCGGAAATACGTGGTAAACCAGCGGTAATATCTTGAGTCTTCGCAGCTTGACGTGGAATTCTTGCGAGCAAGGTTCCGACTTCAACTTCGGTGCCCTCTTCGACAACGACACGAGCACCTGCAGGAATCGAAAATGTTCCTAGGTTCTCACCCTTCTCATTTACGATTTGAATCTGAGGATTTTGTTCGTCCGAGTGCTCGATGATGCTCTTGATGAATTTATTCGCCGCGGTGTCGCGCTCTTCATTGTAAGTCACACCATTGATCATATCAATGAGGCGAATCTTACCGATTGCGTTAGCGAGAATAGGTGTGTTGTTCGGATCCCAAGCAGCGATGAGTTGGTCTTTCTTGATTGCTTGTCCGTCCTTCACCTTGATCACAGTACCAGCGAGAATACGATATTCTTTAGGGGGCTGATTAGCTTCACCCACGATTCGGATTAAGCCAGTGCCGTTAACTGCAAAAAGAGCATCGTTAAGAGGCACGGTGTTAATATCAACGAACTCAATGCGTCCGTTAATCTCGGTTTTAATTTCAGGAGTTTTTAACTGAGCAACACCTCCAATGTGGAAAGTACGCATGGTTAACTGAGTACCAGGCTCACCGATGGACTGTGCGGCGATAATTCCAACGGCTGTACCACGTTCTACAATACGTCCAGTAGACGGATCGAGACCATAAGACTTAGGCGGAATCGCATTCACATGCATGTGCGTGAGTGGCGAAAGAACTTTTACGCGATCGATACCTGACTTCTCGATAGCTTTAGCGATGTCCTCAGTAATGAGTTCACCCGCAGCGACGATAATTTCGGAAGGATTGAGAGGGTTGACGACGTCATCCGATGGGCAACGACCGATGATACGGTCCGCCAAGGGAACGAGAATTTCGTCACCGTCATAAATCGTGGATTTCCAAACACCATTAGGGAGACGAACGGCAACGCGATCAACACCAGCATCGCGTAACTTAGCTACCATCTCTTCGGTGAGTGTAGTATCAGCTTTGATTAAAGGCTTAGCTGCACCCGATGGATTTAGTACGTCGATTGAAACGTGACGACCAATGGCCGCATCGCTCAATGGAATAACTTCGGAGCCGGATGAAAGATTACGATTGTCGGTAACAATCACATCCATCGCAACGTCACACAACTTACGAGTCATGTAACCTGCGTCAGCGGTTTTTAGCGCTGTATCCGAAAGACCCTTACGAGCACCGTGCGTCGAGATAAAGTACTCGAGAACGGAGAGGCCTTCGCGGAAGGAAGACAAGATTGGGCGTTCGATAATTTCACCTGAAGGTTTAGCCATTAAACCACGCGCACCGCACAACTGCTTAACCTGAGCTTTATTACCACGCGCACCAGAATCCATCATCGCGTAAACTGGATTGATGATCATGCGGTGAGTGTGACGAGGGTCACCCTTACGTACCCCAGCTACTTTCGCAGCTTCGGCGAGTGTGTTATAAACGGATTGAGCAATCGTGTTAGTCGCACTGGACCAAGTATCAACGACCTTGTTTCGGCGTTCATCATTGGTGATGGTACCACTTTCATTTTGCTTTTGGTATTCGCGTACCTTGATGGTGGCTTCTTTGACAACGGCATCTTTTTCGGCCGGATAAATCATGTCCGACACACCGATAGAAATACCAGCTTTAGTAGCGACGCGGAAACCTGTGTCCTTCAGCGCATCAAGAACAGGAATAGAAAGTTCCTTACCAACAGCCTTGTACGTCTTAAGAATTAAATCACCCAACTGACCCTTCTTCACAGTCTCGTTAAAGAAACCGAGTTCGGAAGGCCAAATGGTATTGAAAATAATACGACCGACGGTGGTAACGATAGTACGAGCGTTTTTATCGCCGTGTACAGTATCGCGACCGAAGTCAGGATTCGCATAACGAACCCAATCGTGGAAGTGCAATGCACCTTCTGCTTCAGCGTAATTAGCTTCATCAACCGAGCCAATCACTGGTAAGTGTTGTTCGCTCTTAGGCTTATTCGCAGGTTCAAGCGTGAGGTAGTAAGCACCCAAAACAATATCCTGAGAGGGAGTTAAGATCGGCTTACCGCTCGAAGGTGAGAAGATGTTGTTCGTGGACATCATCAAGAGTTTGCACTCCATGATAGCTTCCAAGGAAAGCGGAACGTGAACGGCCATTTGGTCACCGTCGAAGTCAGCATTGTAAGCCGTACAAACGAGTGGGTGTAAACGGATTGCATCACCTTCAATGAGTACAGGCTCGAAAGCTTGAATCGAAAGACGGTGTAGAGTCGGAGCACGATTTAAGAAGACAGGGTGACCTTTAGTCACTTCTTCTAAAATATCCCAAACCTCAGGCTTCTTTTGTTCAATGTGCTTACGTGCACCGCGAACGGTGTGCGCAAAGCCAAGATCTTTGAGGCGGCGAATGATAAATGGTTCGAATAAAACGAGCGCCATCTTCTTAGGAAGACCGCACTGATTGAGTTTTAATTCAGGACCGATAACGATTACGGAACGACCGGAGTAATCGACGCGCTTACCTAAAAGATTTTGACGGAAACGACCATGCTTACCCTTCAGCATGTCGCTGATGGATTTGAGCTGACGATCGCGATCCTTAACAGGCTTACCGTGACGACCATTGTCTAGGAGAGCGTCAACCGCTTCTTGTAACATGCGCATTTCATTATGGATGATAACGTCAGGCGTTTTCATCTGGATGAGTTGCTTCAATCGGTTGTTACGATTGATGACGCGACGATAGAGATCGTTTAAGTCAGAAGTCGCAAAGCGACCACCTTCTAAAGGAACCAATGGACGTAAGTCTGGAGGGATAACGGGGAGTACCGTTAAAATCATGTGCTCAGGACGTTTTCCAGAGGCTAAGAAGCCTTGGATAATCTTCATACGACGAGCGATCTTCTTCTTGATCTGCTTAGAGCGAGTGGAGCGAAGTTGATCGCGTAAACCTTCAACGGTTGCCGCTAAATCCATCTTCTTCAGTAATTGTTGGAGAGCTTCCGCACCCATGCGCGCTTTGAACGCGTCAGGACCGTGAGTCTCAACCGCTTTACGATAACCTTCTTCGTCTAATAATTCTTTTTCTACCATGCCAGTCTGACCAGGATCTACGACTAAGTATTTTTGGTAGTAGATGACTTGTTCTAACTGACGAGTGGTCATGTCGAGCATCAGCGATAAACGGCTGGGCATGCTCTTTAAGAACCAAATGTGCGAAACGGGAATCGCCATGCGGATGTAACCCATACGTTCGCGACGAACGCGGGAAACAGTGACTTCAACGCCACACTTATCGCAAACGACGTCTTTATATTTAACTTTTTTATATTTTCCGCAATAGCACTCGTAGTCACGGACAGGTCCGAAAATACGCTGACAGAAAAGACCGTTCGGCTCAGGTTTGAATGAGCGGTAGTTAATCGTTTCAGGACTCTTAACTTCTTTGAGTCCTTTTACTTTGCGATTTCCGTGCTCGTCGAGCTCGTCGAGGAATTGCTCGCCGGTCCAGGCAACAATTTCTTCGGGTGATGCAATGGAGATAGAAACGAAATCGAAGGACTGCTCCTTGGCTTCGTTAGCGGTAAACTCAGGGGAATGTTCCGGGTGAATCATGTATGTAAGGTTGTTTGAGTTTTTAGTGATTAGTTACGCTCGGTTGGAGTGGTGGATCCGAGGCGAACATCCAAGCAGAGGGCTTGCATTTCTTTCATCAAAACGTTGAAAGATTGCGGAGTACCACTGACGAGGGTGTTGTCACCTTTAACGAGTTGTTCGTAAATCTTGGTACGTCCTGCGACGTCGTCAGACTTAACGGTAAGAAGCTCTTGGAGAGTGTAAGCAGCACCGTAAGCTTCGAGTGCCCAAACTTCCATTTCACCGAAACGTTGGCCACCGTATTGAGCTTTACCACCGAGAGGCTGTTGAGTGATAAGGCTGTAAGGACCAGTTGCACGAGCGTGAATCTTGTCCGCCACTAAGTGATTGAGCTTCATCATATAGATGTGACCAACCACGACGTCTTGGTCGAAGGCTTCACCCGTGTGACCGTTCACCAACATGGCTTTACCAGTCTCAGGAAGGTTTGCTTGCTTCAAGTATTCACGAATTTGCTTTTCAGGAATACCGTCGAAGATCGGAGTAGCTACTTTTAATCCTAGTTTGGAACAGGCCCAACCTAAGTGAGTTTCTAAAACCTGACCTACGTTCATTCGAGAAGGAACGCCGAGGGGGTTCAGACAGATATCTACGGGAGTACCGTCGGACAAGAAGGGCATGTCTTCGACTGGCACAATGCGAGCGACGACACCTTTATTTCCGTGACGTCCGGCCATCTTGTCACCGACTTGAATCTTACGCTTGGTAGCGATGAAAACTTTGACGTTCTTAATCGCGCCGCCTTCGTCGATACCCTGTTCAATGGAGTCCACTTTACGTGTACGCTCTTGATCGAGTTCGTCGAACTTGCGGTGGTAACCATCAACGATTTGGCGAATCTTCTGCTTCACAGGAGAATCGTTCATCTCGATGGTGCGAGAAACAGAAGCTAAGCGGCGGAGCAAGGTCTTGGTAATCTTGCGATTAGCAGGAATGATGGCTTCACCGGTTTCAGAATTTTTAACGTCGAGAGGAATTTTCTCACCGAGTAAGATGTTGGAGAGCGACTCAGTCATCTCTTCACGAAGACGAGATTCTTGAGTGCGGTACTCTTCGTTAACTTTCTTGAGAGCGCGGCGCTGATCGTTAGGCGAAAGGCGACCGTCATCCTTATCAGTACGTGAAGAGACCTTCACATCCATGATGATACCGGAAATACCCGAAGGTACGCGGAGAGAAGTGTCTTTTACGTCACGAGCTTTTTCACCGAAGATAGCACGGAGAAGTTTTTCTTCCGGAGCTAAGTCCCCTTCGCTCTTAGGTGTGATTTTACCGACGAGAATGTCGTCAGGTTTAACTTCAGCACCAATACGGATTACACCGTCGCGATTCAGATTGCGTAAAGCATCTTCACCGAGATTAGGAATATCGCGTGTAATTTGTTCAGGTCCAAGTTTCGTATCACGAGCAGTGACTTCGAATTCTTCGATGTGAATCGAAGTAAAGACGTCATCTTTCAGTAAACGTTCGGAGAGAAGAATAGCATCTTCGAAGTTGTAACCATTCCAAGGCATGAAGCCGACGAGGACGTTACGACCCAAGGCGAGCTCACCTTTATCAGTGGCAGCACCATCGGCGATAATATCACCAGCTTTAACCTTATCACCACGACGAACGAGCGGACGCTGATTGAAACAGGTCGATGCGTTGGTCTTTAAGAATTTACGGAGATCGTAAACGAAGAGGCCCTTGGCAGGATCGCTCTTGAATTTCTTGTTTTCAAATTGGCCAGCAGGGATTTCGCCATCCTTGGTCGTAACGATACGACGTGCGTCCGCGGCAGCGACGATACCGGCGCCTTCAGCGACAACGACAGTCTTGGAGTCGATTGCCACGCGGCGTTCTAATCCAGTACCGACATAAGGAGATTCTGTAATCACCAAGGGTACGCCTTGGCGTTGCATGTTCGAACCCATCAGTGCACGATTTGCGTCATCATGCTCCAGGAAAGGAATTAATCCGGCAGCCACAGAAACAACCTGTTGCGGAGAAACGTCCATGTAATCCACGGAGTCTGGATCTTCTTCTAAAATATCATCGCGATAACGAACGGTGACTTTTCCTTTTAGATTTCCGTTGGCGTCGAGTTCAGAATTAGCCTGCGCAACCTTGAATTTTTCTTCTTGGTCGGCGGTCATGTACTCAACGGTGTTGGTCACTTTACCGCGAACAACCTTACGATAAGGAGCTTCGATAAAACCAAACTCATTAATACGCGAGTAAGTGGAGAGTGAATTAATTAAACCGATATTGGGACCTTCAGGGGTCTCAATCGGACAGATACGACCGTAGTGCGAAGGGTGAACGTCGCGTACTTCGAAACCAGCACGATCGCGATTTAAACCTCCAGGCCCGAGGGCGGAGAGTCGACGCTTGTGAGTTAACTCGGACAGCGGATTGATTTGATCCATCAACTGGCTGAGCTGACTGCGTTGGAAAAACTCGCGAATTAAATTAGCGAAAGGCTTTGGGTTAACTAATTTTTGCGGAGTGATCGAATCAACGCTCTGATCGTATTCATTGATACGAGCTTTCACGGTCTTAATCACATTCTTAAGACCGGCGCGGCATTGGTTAGCTAATAATTCACCGACGTTACGAACACGACGGCTACCCAAGTGATCGATGTCATCGACTGGACCATCTTTCTTGCGGAGTTCGCAAAGGAGTTTGGTGGCAGCAACGATATCTTCAGGGGTGATGATACGTGTATCGATGGAAGTCTTGAGACTTAATTTCTGATTAAGTTTATAACGACCGACGCGACCCAAATCATAACGCAGAGGATCTTGGAAGAGGCGTTGCATGTGAGCACGCGCGTTCTTCACGTTTACGGGTTCACCGGGACGTAATTTACGGAAGATTTCTTTCAGCGCTTCTTCTTCATTACGAACGGCACTGATGTCCTTACGAAGTGAGAGAATCACAGCACCATCATCGAAGCTCGTGTCAAAGACGCTAAACTTTTGTTTAGGCAGCTGCTTATGGATTTCTTTCAGCGTTTCGCGCGAAAGTTTATCGTACTGTTTAGCGATTACTTTGCTGGTGTTGGTATCAACATCCACGATGTGATCAGCATAAACTAAATTAGCTAATTTCTCAGGTTCTAATTTAAGAGCGCTCTCAGCGGTGTATTCCTTGCTGGCGTAGAAGAGACTGAGGATGTCCTTGTCGTCTTTATAACCAAAAGCACGGAGTAAAGTGGTGACCAAGAATTTACGACGACGGCGGCGACGATCGAGGTAAACCCAGAGTAAATCGTTTTGGTCGAATTGAACTTCGATCCAGGTTCCGCGGTCAGGAATAATCCGGAAAGCGTGTAACTGTTTTCCGCTGGTGTGCTGAGATTCTTCAAAGCAAATACCAGGACTGCGGTGTAATTGTGAAACCACTACACGTTCAGCACCATTAACAATAAAGGAACCACGCTCAGTAATCATCGGGATTTCACCCATCATGATTTCTTCGTCTTTAAAGGTACTCTTTTCAGAAAGACGTAACTTAAGCATGACCGTAACGGCATAACTGATGCCTTCGCGGATACATTCTAGTTCAGTGGTCTTAGGGAAAATTAAGCTGTAACCTTGGTACTCGAGACTGAAATTTCCGTTGTTGCTGGAGATAGGGAAAGCCTCGTGGAAGACCGCATGCAGACCTAACTTGTCGAGCGCACCCGAATTTTTATCAAGCTGGAGAAACTCTCGGTAAGAAGAGATCTGGTTCTCGATAAGATTTGGAGGTGGGATTA
>Ga0214921_10001146_pt1 | contig 46047 bp, 44 predicted proteins | sample LL1505_MetaG_FD_177992 | JGI IMG/M metagenome (GOLD analysis project Ga0214921, IMG submission 177992) | Freshwater microbial communities from Lake Lanier, Atlanta, Georgia, United States - LL-1505 | ecosystem: Environmental > Aquatic > Freshwater > Lake | place: USA: Georgia | collected... | reverse complement strand
TTAACGCACCGATCCTCCCGACGAGCGAGCGATATGCCGCTACTAAGGCCGCACGACGCGCCGCGCAGCACCTTCACTCGTACGTAGCGTTGCACGACGGTTTGTCTACGCCTTCGCATGCGCCGGATGGTAACATGCGCATCGACGTTAACACCCTTAAGGCTGGCCTTCGTATGCTTGAAGCTAACAAAGAGCAGTACGGTGCAGAAGCCGTAGAATGGGTTACGAAGCTTGTAGGCACGTCTACGGCTCTTGACTCGGCAACTGCCGGTGGTATCGCTGAGTGGGTTCCGACCCAGTTGCTTAGCCGAGAGATTTGGGAGGGTATTTGGCTAGATACTCCTATCGTTAACTTCTTCCGAAGAATCACGATGACGGGTCCTACGCTCACCGTACCTATCCATATTAGCGATCCGAAAGCGTTCTTGATGGATCAGGCTACGGTGGTTGCGGACTACCTTGCTTCGGCACAAGCTAACCTTACGGTTAATAACCGATTGCTCGCCTCTAACATTGAGTCGGACAACGTTAAGTTTGACGCTCGTAAGATGGGTATGCTTTCGTTCTACTCGGATGAAGCAACGGATGACGCAGTTGTTGCCGTACTAGACATGCTTAATGAGCGAATGCGCTATGGTATGGCTGTTTCCCTTGAGTCGGCCACCCTTAACGGTTCGCGAGCACTCAACAACCTTGACAACGCTGGTACGGACACTAACCGGTTGTGGGCTAACACGGCTGATGCTGGTGACGGCATTCGACTTGCTACGGGTCTTTCGGATATCCGATACGCCTGGAACGGTATTCGTCGAAACGTCAATGCAAACGCCAAGCTTACGTCTTCGTCCTTTAGCCGAAACGAGCTTCTTTCCCTGTTCAACTTAATGGGCAAATATGCATATAATCAGCAGAACAAGCTGGCTTACATCATGTCCATCAATACATGGGTCAAGATGCTGGCATTTGCGGAAGTCTCCACGTTTGACAAGTTCAGCAGCGGCTTTACGACTCAGACGGGTGCTCTTAGCGCAATCAACGGTGTTAGAGTCCTTATCACGGGCGAACAGGCTACAAACCTGGACGACAATGGTAACTTCACTAACGGTACCGTTGTTAGTGGTTCGGCAGGTGTTGCCAACAAGACGGCGGTTCACCTTGTTCACTCCGACGGTCATGCCTTCGGTACGTACAAGCAGCTTCGAATCGAGTCCAGCCGATCCGTGTTCACGCAGCAGACCGGTGTTGTTGCTTCGGCGCGAATGGACTTTAAGAAAATGTTCAAAGCCGCCGAGAATACTGAAGCGAGCCTCATCAACGTCGCCACCTAATAAGGTGTAAGGGGCCTACCCGGCAAGGGTAGGCATCCTTCAATGTTCATCTACCCTCGAAAGGGGGTAACCCCTCTACGAAAAATATCATCATGTACGTATTTGTTCAAAACATTTCAAAAGAACCTTTTACAAGTTTGTTAATCACAAATCTTAAACCTGGAGAGTATGCTCTAGTAGATGAAGCTGAATTTCAAAAGGTAGTAGAAGAAAATCCCAAACGACTTAAGTTCGCCTATACCCTAGGACCTCTAAATTCTGAAAAAAGCGACGTTTTTGCTAAAACTTCTATTCCTAAGAATCACTACCTTATAGCAGAAGTTAAATGGGTTAAGCCTCCGAAATCCGAGACTGAGTAAAGATGGCTTACGTTAGCAATGAGTATGTAGCGGGTGTATTAGGATGGCCTTGGGCCTCCGGCAACGCTATTGATGCTACGCTTACTGCGCGTATACCCTTAGCCGAAAGCTTCATTGAAAGCTACTGTGGTACTGATTTTGCTGAAGTCACCGGATCGGAAATCTACAACTCTTCGGGCGTGGAAAACCTGATGCTTCGAAAGCATTTAACCGAGTTAACAAAAATAGAGTTTCTGGATGAAGATGGGGCCGTAATAGAAACTCTATTTAGCACGGCTGCTACTAACAAAAGTGTTATAGGTAAACCTACGGAAAAAACGCTAGTGCCAGGACTTAACGCCTACACTTTCTTAACTCGGTTAGACAATCAATACTGGCCTATTGGTAAGAATAGAATAAAAATTACCGGAAAGTGGGGATTTCCAACCGATAATTTTCCGCAACAGCTTAAAGCCGCCATAGCTTACACTGTTCAACACATCTCAAATTTAAGCCGTCTAAACCAGCTTGTGTTATCGGAAAACAACGCGGGAGCGACCATGACGTTCAATACTGATTTTCTTGAGAAAAACCCCTACCCGAACATACCTTCGATAGCCCAGAAGATGGCGGTCCACTACCGTATACACACGGACCTTGACTCATGCCCGTAGCACCAAACAGCAATATCATATTCGACTTAATAAGAAGCGACTATGATGGGACTTCCAAAAACTTTAACAACGAAAGGGTTATTCGTGTGCCTATTCGTACGTTTATTTTTGGCAACCTCGTAACCTCCCTAGCGCAGAACGCTTCGGATCGTTCAAGCACGAGTGAGCGTGGTAGGGCGTATACGCACAAAATTCTGACACAGAACGACGCTCTCATAGACAACGATCTTGCTCAAGGGCTTTATGCTTTAGTGACTTTTAAGTTGGATCGCGATACTAAAGTTTTTCTACCGGCAACTTCTCCGGAAATTTACAAAATAATGTTTGTGGATAGATTTGAGGAGGGCCGAATTACTACGTTAGGGGTCACCCGAGATAGAGCCGTAATCGAGACACCTTAATGAAATTTGCAATAACCGTCAAGGCTATAGGAAAGTACAGCAACGACTCTAGCAAAGTCAATAAAATTATTGAAAATCTTGAAGACGACTCCAGAAAACTAAGAGAAACGGCTTTACAAATTTATGCTAAACGCATAATTAAGTACTCTCGAATGCGTATAGCTACGGAACGTGCGCGTACAAACTCTAGGTACCAAAGCCCTAGACCGGCTGGCGGTGGAATGTGGGACACCCGCTATTCCAATATATCCCTAAAAGATATGTTTGAGTACAGCATTGTAAACGTACGCAAAGTTCCTCACCTAAAAATATCCGTAGGTGGTATGAATGGTCGCGTAGATGCCCGACTGCACGGAGAAAGTAAGAGCACTGTCACACCTATTTATTCCAATAGCAGGTTCATACGTTTCTATTCCTACATGTACAACCGCATGTATTATATCCCTCGTAGCCGACAGCCTATCAGACGTTACGGTGCCGACTTCTTCTTCCCGTCGGTGGACACGGCTAATAAGGAGTGGGATAAGGTTATTAACGAAGCTTCGGGTAAACTAGGCAAGTGAACGAATCTTACCTAATGTCATCTATAGCTAGAGAGTTGCTGGACTTCGCTACCAGCAATCTTAACCCCATAACTCTCAAAGTAGGTAGAGTTCAAGGTAACCTGCTTATAGTGGATACGGCGGATATAACGTATCCGGGACCTTTATCAAACTATACGGGAGGTGTTATAGAGTTTATGTCTGGTAACGCAGAAGGGGTAACTGTAGCGGTAGTGTCAATGAGTTCAGGAGGAACTATTACAACTGATTGTTCTTTCGTAAACAAGTTAAAACCTTCTCCCGGAGATACAATCAAGTTAAGCATGGGTAAACTTAAGGGGGCGCGGGTGTACTTGCGTGAACCTCAATCCGTGGAAGGTAACGACAGCTACTACCTAGTAACGGTAAATCCATTAGCGCGAGAGACTACTCCTGCAACGATTGGCGCAGGTGCGGACAAAACGCTGCGGTGGAAATCTTTAAGTAAGACTTTTAGATTTGAAGTGGTGATAGAGGCTCCGAACGGTACCTACGTGGAAAGTGATATGGATGGAACAGTAGCGCAGCAAAGTAGAGCTAATCTTGCGGATTTAGAAGCATTATCTGACCAGGTTAACGTAGTTCTATTGAATTATAGGTTCGATGGCGTAAACCAGATAAAAGAGTCAACTCCGCTTTCTACCGAATATCTTGTGGTGCAGCGGACTGGCTCCAACTACGTACGAAACGCGGCAATCATAACTTCGGAGTTTACGATACGGTAACAAGAAATTTTTAGTATGGTTTTTGGGGTATAATTACAAAAGATGGAAAGCACAGTACGGTTTGTCGAATATATTGGGGGCGAGTCTGAGACTCTATTCATCCCATTAGCCGATGGAACTCAAAACATTGTACGCGGTGAAGTTTACACCGTATCTCCCCGCGAACTGAAGCGACTCCTCTCTGCTCCTGAAAAGTACCGAGAAGTTGTAAAGGAAGCAACGAAAGCAACGAAAGTTTCTGCTACCGCAAAAACAGAGGATAATAAGTAATGCCTACAACACTAACACTAGTACCGACCGCCGCTTCGGCAGTTAATGACGGCTCAACCGTAACTGCTAACGGTGCGACTATCGTAATTGGCGGTGTCGCCCCCAATACGCATGCCCATCTACGCTTTGACACATCCGCCGTAGCAGCTACGGACTATGTTGTTGAGGCTACCCTAACCGCTAAGATTTCGGCTAAAGGTGCAGGTGCTGCTTTGTCCGTACATGTGTGGGGTTCGGAATTTGGAGCCGCTATCACGATTGCGGATTACGGTCTTACAGCAAATGCTAAAAGTCCAATCCGAGAACAGATTAGCATTAACAGTAATCCTATTCTCGATTTCACGGATGCGGTTGGTTACGTAGGCTCTCAGTGGATTCCAAGTAATTGCATCAAACCGGGAGTTGGAGGCTTCTCTGACTTTGAATTGCGCCCCGAAGTTGCTACCGCTGGTGCGACTAACACAATTACCATTCACGGTCCCGCTGCCGCTACACCGGCTGATAAGCCTACGCTAACCATTGTCACGATGACGGAAGCGGAGTATTTTGACCCCACTAACCCGTATGCAGGTCCGGCCCTTGGTTCGGAGTCTTCGGTGTGTATTGGTCGCGAGACTACGGAAGGTGTTGCTGTTAAGGCTAATATCCAGATTGATGCAACAAACATCAACTTTAACGATGAACCTAACGACTTGTTTTCTGCTGCTCTGTCTAGCCAACGATCCCGCCCGGTTAAGGCCGCTGTCGGTGGTTTGGCGGTTTCGGGGAGCTTCAGCTTAGAGCTAACGCCCGAGAAGTGCTTTGCCCTTTTCCCTGGTGTGTTCGTTAGAACCGGAACGGTTACGAACGGAGACGGTACCTATACGCACACGTTTAAGGTTGCTAAGGCAAAGGAGCTTGCTAGTTACACCATTGTGACTAAGAAGGGGGACCATTACCATGTCTACACCGGTTGTAAGCTTAGTAACTTTAGCTTCTCCATTGGATTAGACCAGGTTGTTACGGTCACGGCGGACATTATGGGCTTAGAGTGCTGGCACTTTGATGGGCGTAGCGCGGGTGTTGACGCGGAATACCTATACCAGCCGACCCTGGCTTCGGATAGCCTTGCAAACGGATTGTGGTCGTTCGTGGATGCCACCGTAAAAATCGGAGGCACTTCTCTCGGAGATGCGCAAAACTTTAACTTATCCGTAAACAACAACCTTACACCGCGTAGAGGTCTTAACGGTCGTAGAGAAGCTGTTTCGCACTTTGCGGGAGATTCCGCAATTTCGGTAACGTTTGATGTGTATTTCCAGAACCAGGAGAATATGCGTAAGGCGTTAGGTAACACTGGCAAAGATTTTCCGTTCAAGGCCCGAAAGTCTCTAGTGTTCGATACGGTAGAGTTTGTACTTGCCCGTGAGGACATCAAAACCGTACTTAGCGTACTTATTCCGAAGACTAAGTATTCCGGCACTACGGCCAACGTGTCTGGTGGAGAGGTTATCTTGCTTAACCTTACTTCGAACGCTATGTACGACACGGCTACCAAGTCCAACATCGTAGTCACGTTGACTACCCTTGAACCGGCTTCGGTATTTAGTGCGCAGACGGACCTGATTACGGTTAAGCCCGCCTACGACAAAATCTAAGTAAGTTAGACCCCTAAAAGCCGCACAGCGTTTGCCGTGCGGCTTTTTTGTGTTTGGGGTATACTATGGGAGATGAGCAATAAAAGACCGCCTAGCCCTGCTGGAGCATCAAAGGTACCACCGCCGCCGAAGCCCACGCCCGCCATTGGGTTGCGTACGTTCGCTAAACAGCTTGTAGAGAAGGTTTACGTATTGAGCGGCCCGGAGATGCTTTACATGCGTACAAACTATGCGGGGGAATTTCTATCTGAAGATGGTGAGATTTGTCCGGTTGTACGAAAACCCGTAATCTTGGACGGCGTAGAGGTTGAGGAAGTTACCGTTAAGCAAAACGCCAATCAAGCATGGCCCGAACTCTTAGACCCAGAAGAGTACCCGACGGAGGGGGCATGGGCCAAGGTGCCCCCGTACCACCCGGAAGTTTTTGCGGTACTTGTCAAACCCTTCACTGCTGCTAACGGTTGGGAATACAAGAATACGTTCGATACAATTGTGCAGAACGATATTCGCAATATTCATTGGGTAATTATCAATCAACATAACCGGGCATTACTCTCTAATGAATATAATCTTAACGACGAAGAAGAGTTAAAAGAATTCTTAAATCAGTGTCAGGTGAAAGGGCTTAATCTTGAACTGGACGAATATGGTCAGATAAAGTGTCCTGATGGTACGACAATTGACCCGGACATTGATGGGGCCATGCTTGATATTGTAGCATTTGTCCTTTCTCGTAACGGTAGAGTAATTGGTAAGGATCGTAGCGGTAAATGGATTACGGAGTTCGTAACTACGGATGAAGTACGTAATCAACTACCTTTTGATGTACTTACAAGTACGCTAGTCGATAGTGAGCAGGGTAGCGTTTGGGACGATGTATTAAGTGTGTCGCGCCTATGGTGCCCCGATATTCCGGCGGAAGACCCTGACCCGGAAGATACCGAACCGCCGGTTGAATGGCCTACGGATGAAGACGCAAAAAACTAACACCTGTTCTGTACAAAATGAAACTGCGTCAAGCAGAACAGGAAGTCGAAAGACGTAAACGCGCCAAAGCTAAGCGCGATAAAGAGAACGCAGGAATAAAAATAGTCACTCAAGATGAGTGGCCTTACAATGAAATATATGGAACGTTAATGGAAACGTTCCATATGTCTATGGTGGATATAGCGGAAACCCCCGAATACTTAATTGATATTTGGTATCGTCAAGCCGTTTACCGCCGAGAGGTTGAGTCTTACCACAGGCAGCTAAGTAGCTTTTGACCGCCTGTGGTATACTATTAGGTAATGGCAAGAACTAGATCGGTACTGAAAGTTGAAGTTGAGTTTGGCACGGATGCCAAGGCTCTACAGTCCGATATTGCCAACATTATCTCTCGCGTAGAATCTCAATTTAAGCGAGCTAAACTCACCGGTAGCATTGACACTTTTGCTAAGGATATTCAGAACGATGTTCTTGACCTAAAAGCACTAAAGACTAAAGTCAATACCGAAATACGTAAGCTTAAAACACAAATACGTAATGCCGGAGAAGGGGTAGACCCCGCGCTAGAGCGGCAGCTTAAAAGTCTCTTAAAGCTGGCAGGAAGTTTTGATAACGCTAGTGCGGCAATCGTCGGATATCGAAATAAGGTAGAAGACCTTCAGGAAGCATTCAAGCGTACGGGTAATGAGGCGGGTAAAACTCTCAAAGGTTTACGTACGGACGTTAAAGATGCGGCGGGGGTTGTAACGGCGGAAGCACGTCGTATTGCGGGCGCACTAAAGGATATGTCTAAACCTGTAGACGTAAACCTTAATCTTGCTTTGTTCAATAACATAAATTCCGCAATAACTAAACTAGAGCGCAGAGCTTTAGAGGCTCGTAATGCTATAGCTAATATTGCTAACGGCACCACTGTGGCATCCGCAAAGCAACTTAGGGAGTTGCAAAGTAACTTAACAGCGGCGGAGAATGCCCTAAAATCCAGCTATAACCGTAGAAATGCTTTAGAGGCACAGCAAGTAGAAAGGGCTAAGAGGGAGGCCCGACAAGCTGCCGTAGCCGAAGCTAGGGCTTTTGAGCTTAGAAATGCGGCGAATAGGCCGGGGTATACCCAGAATACTCAAAATTTAAGAAAAGAGCATAACGCACGAAAGAGGGCATTACGAAATAACTTTGCTTCGGGTGCAGGAGGCCCATTAGACTTGTCGTGGTACGACAACGCCCTAGCCGTTCAAGAAAGAGATATACAAAAAAGTGCTCGTGTTCTTAAGTCGGCGGCGGATAACCCCAACTCCGTTAGCGCGGCTGAGTTGCGAAAACAAAAACGTAATTTAGGCGTTCTTACTACTCGTAGAGACATTGTAGCTAAGGGTAGACAAGAGTTACTTGATTTGCAGGAAGAGGGGGAGCGAAGACTGGCCGAATCGAGGTTAAAGTCTAAAGGCTACACCACCCAGCAGAGCCGTCGTGCGGATACGCGAGACTTGAGAACTCGTACGGCACAAGGATTGCGTCAGATTAGGTTAGATAGGCAAAATAATATTCCTAATATACCTAGCCAAAGTTCCATACTAAATACGCAACTACGTAATGATGCTGAGCAAAAAGTAAAAACACTAACGGCATCTTTACAAGATCATGCCGATGGTAAAATACAGCTAAGTCCCAGAGCATTGTCGCGTCTGAAGACGGACTTAGCCCACTATAATGCGCTTATTGAGTCGGTAGTTAATGCCGAAGAGAAGCTGGAGACTGCCCGCTTAGCGGCGCAAAGAGCCGTATCGGCTAAGCTTGATCGTGAGGCGGCAAAGGGACGCGCAGAGCGCGAAAAAGCCGCCCGTGTGCTAGGTGCGGACGGTACAGGCGTAGACGACTTGCAGTCCCGCTTACGTGCTGAAAATAATGCCCAAAAGCGCAACATTCACGCGGGCGGAGTAACCGCTGGTAGCGTTTTTAACGGTAGCAATTTTGCAAAAATACAGGCGGAAGCTATTGCTCAAGCGGAGGTAGCTCGTAAGAGAATCGAAGCTATCATGCAAGGTTCGTCGGTTAACTACGATGGAGAACTTGCGGATTTAAGAGCCTACTTAGCAAAAGCCAAGGCACTTGCGGATTCCGCGAGGGACCATGAGTTAAACGCGGAGAAAGCCCATGCGGCGGCGTTGCGACGGTTAAACAACAGGCCGAACGGTCCTGACGGTCCCAAGGGTCCTAGACCTCCTCGAACTAACCGCCGAGGCGTAGGTCTAGGAAGTATCGGTAGCGGCCTTAACCACCTGGTAACCAACGTAGCACAGTTAGGAGGTACTTCTTTGTACGGCTTAGGAGTTGCGGGCGGTATCGCTACTATAGCAGGAAGTAGTGTTGCGGGTGCAATGGAAGCGGACCAGACAAAGACGGTCCTTTCCGGTCTTATCAACACGTATACTACCTTTACGGATGTAAGTGGTAAGGCTACGTCTGCACAGGATAACTTTAATCGGTCTATGTACAAGGCGCAATCTTTGTACAAAGAACTGCGTGTCGCCGCCGACAAATCTATTTTAACGACCAAAGAATTGCTAACCTACTTCACTGGGGGTTTCGCTTCTGGAGGTAAGTCCGGGCTGGACACTAAGCAGATTCTCTATGTAGTTGAACGACTTGGTACGCTCGGTAAGGCTACCGGTCTTAGAGAGTTGGACGTGGCTCAGGACATCCGCAACTTGGTTGCTAGGGGTGCTCCTATTCAAGCGTCTAACAAGACCGCTAACTACTTAGGTATTCGAACGCAAGATAGAGAGAAAGCGTTCAAAGAAGGGGGAGCGGAAGGGTTCACGAAGCTTCTTAAGGAAAAACTCAAAGGTATGGATTATGCCTTAGCAGTTTTTGAGAATAGCTTTAGTGCCAAATGGTCTACGTTTGTAGACAAGATTCAACAAGTAGGTATTGTATTTGGGGAAACGATTATCCCGTACGTGATACCCGGCTTAGACGAGATGACTAAGAGTCTTAAGGCATGGGCGGAGTCCGGTAAGGCCCGCGTGTTTGCTAGAGACTTAGGGGTGATGACTGGCAAGATCGCGGAGATGGGTGTAGCGGTTGTAAATTTTGTAGCGTTTACAGCGCAAAATCCGTTGCAAGTTCTTCTTATGGGCGCGGCTGTGGGTATCGGTGCGCTTGTAGCTAAGCTTAAGTTAATGGAGTACGTGCAGGGAGCTGCAGGTGGCCCTATCGGACTGGCTATCGCGGGTATCACCGCATTGATATGGTACATCGGTGAGCTAGGCAAAAACGCTGAAGAAGCGGCAATGCGTAACACGGCGGGTATGTCGGCGGTAGCCGAAGCTTCGGATAGTAGCGTAGCAGGAGCTTCGCGACGTAAAGCCAAGGCTTCGGCGGCCTTGGAAGCGGCATCAACAACAAGCCCTGTCGCGTTTATGCGGGAACTTGAGAAAGACAGGGCCTATGCTGCTACAAATCCGGCTGCTCCGATAAAAGGTGATATAGCCTTAGCCAAGAACGCCTACGAAGCGGCTTTTAGTATATACCCCTCAAATATAGATAAAAGTACCGGGGTTGAACGTGTAGATTTTAGAAGAATATACCCCACTTTTGAAAGTTTTCTAAAAGAACTACAGACTAACCCTAAAAAAGCAGCGGATGCAATAGCAAGCATTAGTGCCGAAGGACGAGATGGAGGATTCCGACCGCTCAAAGGCGGTAGAGGGTTTGAAGAGCAAGAAAAAGACATTGCTCAAGTAAAATCTAGGGCCTCAGAAGCCGAAAGTAAATTCATAGGACCGTTCTATCGCAAGATTATGGGACCAGAAAGTGCTCGGTTTTGGAGCACGGGTACGGAGGCGTCCCCAGAGGTACAACGCTATAGAGAGTTTGTAAACAAGGGTGGTCTTGCTGGTATACGGTTACGCGAAGAAGTAGAAGCGGAAATGGCCGCAACTTTGGCTAAAGCCGGTATTGACGTTAAAGCCGAAAAAGCGGGTACGTTTGCGGACCCTGTTACGGGAGTAACTACGGTTAACACGGGTATAAGCAGTGCTGAGAAATACGCTAGACTTAGTGGTAAAGATGCTAAGTTTGCGGCCAAGATATTCCCTGAGATTATCAAGAGAAAGATTGGGGGTATCCCTAATGACCCTATGCCGGAAGACCCGGCAAAAGCCAAGAAGGTTAACGTTCCCGGCTTTTCTACTCTGGCTATAGAGAAAGATGTAAGTCGTGAAATGGACCGTATAGAGGCTCTACAGGGGCGACTTCAAGCTATTGACACAAGCTTAGCGGCTATTGATGGGGACAATACTTCTTTCGGTATCAATAAGAAGCGCAAACTTATCGAAGCTAAGGGTGAGGTAGGTAGAGCACTAGCGAAAGCTAACGCGAACCTCAAAATAGCGCAGATACCGGATATGGCAATATCGCAAGGCGGTAACGTATTAGGGAACCCTGAAAGCGTATTTGCGGGTATAAACGCGAAAGCGGGTAAGCAACTTATAGGCATGTTGGGTAAAGGACTGGAAGGTTCGGTTAAAAGCACCGAGTTCAAACAGCAATGCGCATTTTTCGCCTCTAAACTACTTCAAGGTACAGGTGTGGCTATATCCACGGAGCCGTCTGTACCAGGGCTTGTACGGGCTGTCCTGGAATCCGGCGGTAAGAAGGTAGCGCGGGGAGATGCAAGACCGGGAGATTTGGTAGTCATTCCGTCTAAATCGGCTAACTCCGGTTTCCATGCGGGCGTATTCGCTGGTGGGGGAATTATGGTGGATACTATGAGTTCCGCCGATCCGGCAAAGCGCGGTGTGCGTACAAATAGAGCCATAGGCAAGGATGCCGAGTTCTACCGACCGGCACGTACCGGAGAAACCTCGCAAGCGTTCAACGACGCGGTTAAGGTCACGGGAGTTCTTTTACAGAAAGCAAAGAACAAGGGCATTAAGGATTCCAATAAAATTGGAGCTATACAACTGCAAGCACAACGAGATATTGCAGAGGTTGCCTTAAACACCAAGAAAGAGTTGGAACGATTAGACTTGGAATCCTTAGAGTACGAATCTACCAAAAATTTTGCTACAACGGAGTATCAACTTAAGTTGCGTAGCATAGAGGAGAGACGAGCGTTTGAACGTGCCCAGGAGAAGGGTGTGTTTGACCCTATGTACAATCAAAAAGCTACCACGTTAGAGGCTAATGAAAGAATGAGACTGCTGGAAGCGGAAGCGCGTAAGCAGGTTCAAGTACTAGACCCGGTTACAAAGAAAATAGACGAAAATCGTACAAATGCAAGATTGTATGCGGCTCTTAATAATGTACCTATGCCGGGAGAGTCCAGAAGTTTTAAGGACCTTCGCACTGAAATATTCCGAAAGAAGGATATTGAAGCTAAGAGCACGGCTAGTGAGATGGAGGCTGCTGCACGAAGAGACAAGGTTGCGTTAGAAGAAGAGAACGCAAAAGCGGAAGAGAACTTGCGTTACGGTAGAGAACAAGCAAGGCTAAGGACTGCTCAAGCCAGAGCCGTTCGATTCCAAAAGAGGCAGGATAACTACTCAGTACGAGGGTTAACCGGAGATGATCGTGAAGTGGCTAACCTTGAGTTAGAAATTTCTAGCTTAAGAAAGCTACAGGAAGACTTAGCTATCAATACGGACGGTAGATACGACCTACCGATGATTCAGGACGACATACAACGACGTATTGACCAAAAGAAAAATACAGTTGCGGCAATACAGCGAAATAGGGTGTACCAGGATTACGGCTTTAATAAAGCGTTTGAGAATACTCAGGCCAATTTCAACGGTACGCCTATTACACAAACCCGTTCTCAAGTTATGCAAGATAGCATAGAAGGGGAAGTTGCGAGATTTACTTCAACGTCTGAAGCTGCGCAACGGTGGAAGCTAGGTTCAATGGGTATTGATACTAGTAAGTATTCTGCTGCCCAACTCCCCAGGCTTTATCAAAGTTCCCTGTATAGTAAGAATGCCGGTAGAGCTAAGGCAGACCGGCAAGCGGATATGCTTGAAAAAGCGGCCCTTGCCGGTCTGACCGGGGAAAATCCTCTAACAGGGTTTGCTTCTGAGTTAGGGTACACTTCGAAGGGCATGATGAGCGCATCCATCGACAAACTTATCAAGGGTAAGTTTAAGGGTACTCCCGCTAGTGGTCGCAGAAACGCAACCACGGCCAATGGCGAGCGTACTGGGGCGTGGGCCGACCTAGGCTCCTCTTACCTTATTGAGCGATTCGCGGATACGCAAAATACGTTTGCGGGAGAAGGGGCAGCTATCGGTTCGTTGGTAGGTGCGGCTTTCCCCGGCCTAGGCGTGTTCGGGGGTGCCGTAGGTAGCCTCGCGGGTGCCGTGTTAGGAGGTATATTCGGTAAGGGCAAAGCACCGGACCCTGAAGCCGAGGCGTACAAGAAGAAAATTGCGGACCTTCTGTCTAAAATTGAAGCAAACAGCCGACCGGTTGCGGATTACTACCGTACTAAGGCCGGTGCGTGGAATGCCGAAAGTGCCCACCTTTCAGGTAGGTCGTTGGGTTATGGGGCAGCGTTAGGTATATAAGATGCTAATAGAGGATACGTTTATAATCAACGGAGTACATTTCGAGTACATGCCGGGAGATAAAGAGGAACTTGGGGGAGATGACTACGGCGTAAGAAGCCAAGGGTATTCTACGGCCAATGGCAGACGAATTATCTCTACGGCGGTACCTGCCTACCGAGCGGACAAACCTTACGCGCATACTCGGTTGATTCACAATCAGGCATGGACCTTTAGTTGGGGAGCGGACTCATGGATGAGCAAAACTATGGGGGATTACTTTGTTAATCTGTATAAAGCTAATAGGCCGTTCTGGATTCAATGCGACTCAATAATGTCACGGGAGTTTGCAAACCTGACGTGCGTTGATCCGGGTACATACACTATATACCACACACCGACCTACCCTATCGTACCGTTCGGACAAACCCCGGTTTCTACTAAAAGTCACTTAAGCAACCTATTTGTAGATGGTGTAGCTCTAGGTAGTCTTTCGGGAGTCACTATTGACGAAGAGTTCGGTATCGTAAGATTCGCTACCCCTTTAACAGCTTCTAACATTGTAAGCATGCGGTACACCTGGAGATGTTATGTGCGAATGAAGGACTTAAAAGTTGCGGAAATTAACACCGCTCCGGTGCAAACAATCTACTTAGGCAACGCTACATTTGAGCAGATAACTCCTGACTACACTAACGATCCGTGGCAGACCTATCTTCCGTCGTATGAAGCCGGGGACCTTGTATAATGTACTACAAACTAAGTGATCCTAGGTTTGGCACCGACTGCTTAGAGGAGTGGTCATACCGTAAAGAAGCTACAACTGTGGAGCAGAGTTGTTACACGGTCAAAAAGACCTACCGTTTCAGATACAACCTATCGGGTAGGCACCATATCCTAGGGTTCGAAATCAAGCCCTTCAAGGTAAAAGCGTCTCAAAATAATCCGACCTTGCCCAATAACGTGCATTATCGCGTCCGTTTGAGGTTAACTGTAGGAACGGAAACATGGACCGCTTCGCGAAATGTTTACGCATCGTCGTTCAACACGTTAGTAGGGCCTTTCGGGGGACCGAACGTGTTATGGGGTTTGCCGTTTGGAGCCTGGAATTGTGAGAACGTTAACCGCTTTCTCGACGTGGAAATTCTAGCCGAAGACCCTGCGGCATGTAATTCGTCGTGCAGTTCTTACGCAGATGTAGAGAACCTAGAGTGTACAATCTATCACCGAGCACCGGAAGCGTTTTTAGCGTTTAACCAGAGTGGGACTTTCACAGGTGGCTCCGCATCGTTGCGGGGAATAAATGGTGGATTGGCAGAATCTAATATAGGTGCAAACAATGCGTTCTCTCTTAACCTTTCTGGATACGATTTCAGCATCGTTCCTTCAGACGCTATTCTTGTCGGCCATCAACTCACCCTGGATGCCCAAATAACCGGAGGTAGCACGTCTGTAGACGTGGATACTTCGGTCGGGTACACGGTGGGGTACACAGCCTCTCAGTTCTTTACTGTTGTTGCAAATGGGCAATGGCAGCGATTTACTTTGGGTTCTGAGTTGGATAGGTGGGGGTGGGACTTGCTCTACACCCCCACCGGGATTAAGACTCCCTTACTTACCGGCGCAGTTGCTAGTAATGTGTATACCGTGCTGGCGGGTACAAATCCTACAGGACAAACCCTCCGGTTTCGGAATGTGAGTCTACAGCTTTTCTGGGTTCCAAAGTGCGGATACCTCGGCACAGGGTACAATGACAACGGTATCCCGGTTCCGTGTCCGGGGTATGCTTCTGGAAGCAACGAGGGTCCGGGTACCGGAAGCGGTTCTGGTTCCGGGTCAGGTTCATCGGGGTGTCCCCCCGGTACGGTATACAACCCTAGAACCGGTATATGCGAAGCCACTTTCGAACCTCCACCATAATATGAAAAGATACTTATTTGACATACGCTATGGCGGTATGGGAGACGCTATGGTGGCCTACTGGATTGCCGAAGGTGCGCAAGGTAAACACCTAGTACGCATAAATTCCGGTAGGTACCGCGAATTAACCGCTACGTTTGCTTTTAGGGAACCTGAAGATGATTACGCGCCTACGAACGTGGTTGCCGTAGGAGGCCACACAGAAGAGTACAGGCATGAAATATCCCAGGTGACACAAAACTGCCCTAGAACGGCAGTGTGGCAAACTCTCCAGGACATTTACGTAGCACCTGTGCGGCCTCAAATCGTTGTTAACGCGGATGAAGCTAAATGGGCGGCGGATTACCTTAAGCAGTTCAATGGGAAGCCGGTTTTGCTACTTGCACCTTTTAGCAATTACGCGACACGTTCATGGCCTAAGATTAAGTTCTTACGACTTTGCGAAAAGATTACGCAAGAAACGGACTATGCGGTAGTTACGGTAGATCAGTTTGCGGAAAGAGCCGTCGGCTTTCCAAACTTGATTACGAGTATAACACTACCTAGATTAGCGCATCTAATACGCGCCGTGGATATCGTAGTAGGCAACGACTCGGGGGTAGCGCATTTAGCCGGAACGGTAGGAAAGCCTACGTTCGCTATAATGGGACCCACACATCCTACTACGGTTTTTGGGCATATACCTAACGTCGTACCGATTCAAATTAGCCTCAAAAAGGTACCATGCGTAGGATGCCATTTTTCTCACGCAAAGGGGTATGTAGCCGCGTGTGATACAATGTGTGTAGCTTTAGACATGCTTACGGTAGACGAGGTATACACTAAGATTTTTCATGGTTAATATAGAAAACATTGTAGATTCTGGGCAAGTGTTCGTTCAGAACAGGGTAAAAGTATACACGTTAGATTGGGAAACTAATCTAAGCTACGCTCGGCACCCGGAGGACTACGAGGCTAGTGATGGTGTACCTCTTACGGCACCTACTAGTATGGGTACTTTTGCAGGAAAGATGCTATCGTACACACCTGTTAACTACTACAGGTTAAACGAGGCATCCGGTACGGTAGCGGTAGAAGAGATTACTCCCGGCTCTTACAATGGCGAATACAACGTAAACGCAAATACAATTATACGTACCGGACCTATCTATACCGAAACTACTTCGGGTAAGACTCTTAGTCACGGCAACTACGTAAGAAGTTTGAACGGATTGAACTTACCTCTTAATACCGTAGTACCTCTTACAATCAACTTCTTTTTCATGTATAGCGGAACTCGTTCAAACGACCTAGATGGGCTAATGGGGTTCTACGACAACACCCAAGGCTTTCGTATAGGCTTCTCCGGCTCTAACTTTGTGCTTATCCGTAGTAACAGTAGCGAACGCTTTACTAGCGAAGGTTACGTGATGCCTAAAGACGAGTGGCATTTATACTCGATCACGATAAGTGCCACTGGTTTACTAAAGTTTTACGTAGACGGTCTACTCGTTAAAACACAACAGTTTACGGATAACTTAGGGATTAAGACTCCCAGCGTAAGCGGCACGGACTTTTTGATAGGTAGGGCACCTTCCTTAGATGACATACCTAATCATGGGTATGCGGAAGTTTCAATATTTAACAAAGTGCTTACGCAATCCGAAATATTTGAAGCCTACATTTTAGCTATAGCGAATAGAGGGGTAACGGTTTACAACGGAGATAGCGTGAATCCAGACATCCCTACGGACTATCAACCAGATTACGTACCAGTAACCGACGCGGGCGTGGATATAACCGAGTACGTAGAGGACTGGACTATTTCAAGAAGCGTAGATGCTCCGGTATCTTCCGCTACCTTAACGTTGGTGGAAGGGTGGACAAGTACTACCATAGCTACATATTTGAAAGCCATGCGCTACGTGACTATAGAGCAACGCTATTATAGTGCCACGGGCCTAGATAGTGGGTACATACACCTAGGTAAGTTTTTTGTAGATGGACCTGTAGCGGATAACATTCAGGCTAATGGGGGTAACGAGAAGTTAGTATCGCTTAAGGGAGTGCTCAAACTTCTAACACACCAAGATGCTAACTATCCCGTAGCCCCAGACATTATTAAGATTCCTAGAGTAGAGGCGGTACAGGTTGCCGCAACGGCGGACATTGTGTCCTACCGAGTAGTAAGGCCGGGAACATCCGAATACTACTATAACTTTACGGATACTCCCGGAGTGCGTATGTGGTCCTCTGAATTCACCACCACGGGGGATATATGGCGTTCAGGGGACGTGTTCCCTATTAAGAGTAACGAGGGGGCTATCCAAGTACTAGGAGGCTTAGGGCAGATAAACATTAGCCGAAGCCTATTTGATGGCAAGATTAAAGAAGGGGGTCTAGGAGCACCTTCTAAGATAGAAATTGAGACGTACAGGTTTGCAAGCCCAGAGGACTTGATATTGGCTACGGTGACCGCTACCGGTACAGCGTCTAACAAGTCCTTTATTACGGCCACAACTTCGTTCGATATAAGCACCGTAAATTTCGCCAATCGCACGGTAGCTATCAAAGATGTAGCCGGTACCAAACAACACTACTTTAAGATTATATCTTCGGAAGTATTAGCACCTACAAGCATTAAGATGTATGTAGTAGACCTAGATGCGTTCTCTTACGCTATAGACTGGACGGAGTATGGTGCAAGCTTAGTAGGAGTTAAGCTGCAAATAACAGACTGTAATTTAGTAGAGGATGCGGTAACTAAGATACTCTCCCGCAGAGGCTTCCAACGTAAAAACAGTTCTACTCCGCTATTCTACGATGTAAGTAAACCGGAGATAAGCGTCTTAGCCCGACCGGCTTACACAACTGCTGATTCTCAGATAAAAGATGACCAGCTTCTAAAAGAGATACTTACGGATGCCCCTCCTAACTACTACGTGTATGATGATGAGAACGGTGTAGTTCAGGGTAAGTCCATAAGACAGAAATCATTAGAAGACCATGATATTACAAACTCCGTAATGAGCGTTACGGTGGACTCTTCTGACTACGGGGTAATCAGTAGACTTAGAGTGATCGGAGAATCGGGACTTAACTACAACGTAGGATTACACTCGGATTACGGGGGCAACCTGGTATCTGGAGCTTTTAAGCTAACTGACGTATACGGGTTAGGTACCGTAAGCCAATCCACTATGGACGGCTACATAAAAAATATTTTTGACTTAGATAGCACCACCCCCAAGATCGGAACTAACTTACCGTTTGACTACGGGGTGCTTTACGAGAAAAAAGACCCGGACATATCGGATGTCAACTTCTTCACATTTGCGGATGAAAACCTTTTTTGGTTTGATATAGGGGAGAACCAGGCCACAGGTAACCCTTGGGTAATTGAGGACATGGAGGTAACTTCATTCTCTAGTTACAGAAACGGAGAGATTATTCCGCAGAGTCTCAGGTTCTACTACCTAACTAAATCGGATTACACCGTATTAACCGGGCATGTGCCCCCCAATGACCCTAGCACGGCTTACTCTACGATAGCCACTAACTTACGTACTCACCAAAACTCAACGCTTTGGAAGCCTTTAGTAGACGAAATTCAAACATCTGAAGGTGTTGCAAAAGTAAATAAGTCGGACTTCTCGTGGCCGCAGAAAGAGAATCCGAGGTTTTTCCGCGTTGCCGTAGGGCAGCCTTGGTTCCGCTATAAGCGCGGTGGGGATGAGAGCAACACGGCTAGAATTATCATCACCAACATAAAGTTGTGGATTGATCGTACTATTGTGCAAACGGCGGAGTTAGGTATTGATAGCGGGTTCGCCAGTGCGGAACTTAAGGCGATAGCGGGTAGACTACGCCCCAGGCATGACTCGCGGGAGCGCAACGTAACGTTAACTACTCCGGGGGCGGTTAAGCAGTATGGGTTACAGGAACTTAAGGAAACCTTTTCGGACTTTGAACCCGTAACCTTTAATTGCATACATACTATGGCTACGTTACACGATACAATACGATACGTAAACCCTAAGACTGCTATCTCTAATAACTATCTAGTTAGAAGTGTACAGCGTAATATGAAGGGAGACGTTACGCTACAGGCTGTGGACTACACCCGCATAGAAGACTAATGCCATCAGTAAGTAAACGTATTCGAAAAAGCGACCTGCCCGTATCTACGATACGGAAACTCGCGCTTCAGGAAATCGCTCGGTCGGGAGCCTCAAGTGAGACAAATACCGCGAACCCTAGTAGCGGTAGCTTTGTAAACATCGGCATATCCGCCGCTTCGGGTACACTCTCGGGAGTAGGCGGCATTGTGGCCTACGCACTCGGTACGGTAGTTACGCCGTCGGTTCCGACCGCTGTAGTTCGGGAGAAAATAAAAGCCGTCGGTATGGTATTCTTACAGGACGACCTTGCGGACGATGCCGTTAAGATCACCGCCGATGTGCTTAACAGCCCAATGTTCTGGTTAAATTAAATGATACAAACAGTCGCCATACAAAAGTTTACACCGCTAACATTGAGTACGTCTGAGCAAACAGTCTACACGGTTCCAGCCTCAAGATTTGCTACTATTCAAAGTTGTTTTCTCTATAACGATAGTGGGGCTACGGTAACGGTATCCGTATGGTTAGTACCTAGTGCCGGAAGTACGGCTTTAGCTAACAAAGTGCTGGAGAAAAAAGTTGCAAGTAAGCATACCCTGAAGATAAGTTTTAAGCACACAATAAATACCGGGGACCGGATTATTGCGCTTGCATCCGCGAATACAGCGGTGTCTATAAACGGTAGTGCTGCGGAGTTCGAAGTAATCTAATGTCAAAATACACGATACACCGTAAGGGTAATAGGGCGCGACTTATTGGGGATGTGCCTAAAAGTTTAGAAGTTGAGCTACAGGAGAGGTTTATGTGGATCAACGCGGATGATATCTCGCAGACAGTACAACTATACGCGGATGGTGTAATGTATTCCGGTTTAGCGGAAGACGTGCGCGACTTCTTACGTGAGAAAGGTTTAGAGGCGGAGTTTGAAGAAAGCTACAACTACCAAAAGACGTACGATTGGAAAAGAACTTCTTCGTACAGAATTTTCCAAGAAGAAGCGGTAAAGGCAGCGATTGAAGCGCGGTATTGTGCAATAACCGCAGGATGCGGTACCGGTAAGACTCACATGATGAGTGGTATCGTCACCGAGTTAGGTAGACCTACAACAATTTTAGTTCCGCAAGATAGGCCGTTTGGTCAGGCCCTAGAGGTTCTTCGAAACCACACAACCATAGGAGATGACCTAGGATGGGCGGGCGGTGGTGAGCGCAACGTACAGCCGTGTACCGTAATGATTATGGACACGCTTCGCTACGACATGCGTAATAACCCCAGGTCACCGGTAGTGCAACACTTTATTAACTCAGGGGTTGTATGTATAGACGAAGCGCATAAGGCTGGTGCGGACTCTTGGTTAGAGGCTATCGACAAGCTGAAGAAAGTTGACTGGCTCGTTGCTTTGAGTGCAACGTACCAACGAGACGACTCCCGGCACGATTTGTTGATGGGAGTGCTAGGTAGAGCGGCTTACTCCATCAGCGGCTACGATGCTATTGAGGGTAAACTGTCCGTACCGATAACGGTATACGTGGAGCATATGCCTCAAAACAGGTTTACCGACCTAGACTTAGAGACACACAGTTTGAGAAAGAAAGCCTACGACCGTGTATACAATGATTATATAGTAAATAACGAACACCGCAACCAGGCGGCGGTAGACTTTATGAACTACGCGAGAGAAACCCACGGCCTAACCGGATGCTTCTCCGTTAAGCGCATTGAACATGCTAAGAACATTATAAAGCTTAGCCCTACTACCGCTTTACTACATGGAAAAACGGACGCACGGAATACAGTGTTTACCAAGCTGTCTTCGCAAGAGATAACCAGTGTAGCGTCTACGCTAATGGATGAAGCGGTAGACATTCCGTCCCTAAGTGTAGTTGCCATGATGGCCGGAGGTAATAGAGACATAAAAATTAAACAACGTATACGATGTAATCGCGTGTTCAACGGTATTACGGTAAACGGACCATTTGCCAAAGAGCGCGGCTACATTTACATACCCTACGACCACGCGCCGTTTCTGGAAAAGCATTCTGCAGACAACATAGCCGCATTAAAAAAGATAGTTAAGGAACACCCATTAAATGAAATCGTTATTATGCAAAGTAAGTCGGTCAACGATAAAAAAGGAAGTTTTTAGTGCTGCTCGGTACTTCTTCAGAATGTATCGCGAGGTTATGGGGCTTGAACCTGTTGAACCTAAAGAAGCTCTACTTCTAGGGATACACAAAACTTTTTGCGAGATAAAAAGGGAGTACAGGATAAGTGACAAAGAGGTTATAGGCCTTGCAACATATGCACTGTATATAAACCCACAAAAGCTACATAGAAGTCAATATTCTAATCCGCGTAGGATTACAAACATAGTAGGGCAGTACGACAAATGGAAGCTTGAGAATGTAGATTCCATCACGGAGCACGGTTTGGTAGAAGCTATAAAAATAACGGCCTCTAAAGGGGATGACACGGATAGCCTTATCAGGGATTTAATGGATGAATAGACTAGTGGAGTTGCAAGCCGAGAAATGCGCAAGGTGCGAACTACTAGATGGAATGCTTTGTTCAGGTATGAAGCTTACCGAGAGTGAGGTACACGGACAGACAATGTATGTACCTTGCAATAAACTAGTAATTAAGTTAGGAGGGTCGCTACAATTGGCAGCGCAAAGAGATACCGGTCTTCCCGAAAAGGTACTATCAGACGCTCCACCGTTTACGGCGGAGCGTGCCCCTTTTAAGGCCGAAGGGTTCCAGCTAAGCGTAGCGAGCATGGATACCACGAAAAGGGTATTATTGGACATGGCCGCGTGGTATCGGGAAGGTATACGAGTGAAGTACCTCTACATGCCCTTCTTCTATAAGAAGCCCTGGGCCGAGCGAGCGGCCTTGCTAGAGGATGTGACCGACCGGCACATTGTCTGTATAGACAGGTTAGATAGTGTCGAAGGTTCCGACCGGGAACACGCTATCGTTCGGGATATGGTAGAATACAGGAAAGCCTTAGACCTACCCACCATCGTCACGGTTTCTGCGGAGACTAACACGGAAAATCTTAAGGACATTGAGTTGATAACAGAATTGGTGAAAACAGATGCAGGATAAAAAACTTTACACTTTGAGCACTTTAATAACTGTTGCGGGTTGCAAATACCACGCCCACGGTCGCAAAGCTTTCGGAGATGCTATCAATTGTAAAATGGGGGAACCGTCTTGGGATACGCGGAGATTCCGGCTAGAGAAGGAACCGGAAAACGTTTACAATCCTTTAGCTGTAGCCGTTTACTTCGATAACTACAAGCTAGGATATATTCCCGATGATAGGTTAGCCGAGCAGACTTCCGCTATAGAAGATATTGAAGAGTTTGTTGAAAGTACTGGCAATACCCTAAATTGGCTGTATACGGTAGACCATGTGAGTTGGGATGGCGACAGAGTAGTGTGGGCCAAGCTACTGGCGACTACGGACGTATGGCTTACAGATGCTGAAGTAGCGACTTTGAATGATTGACGAAGAGAAAGCAAAACTTCTAAGGCACGTAATTGACTTTGACGGTAGCCTTAAGGGGGATAGCTATAGAACGGTATTTCATTCAAGCTGTGCTACGGAGTGGTTTCAACACTACGAGCCTCAAGAGAATGACTTCGTGGATACTTACTACTCCGCGATGTTCTACTACGCCAAAGAACACTTTGTAAAGTACCACAACGCACCGTCCGATGACCTTATCCGGGACGAGCTACTACACAATGAAGACTTAAATCAGGCGCAGAAGTTAGAGATAACAGAAATCTTTCGTGCAATGTCTCGGTTAGAGGCAAGGCCTGGGGACTGCCTAAAGTTGGTTGACGATGTTAAGGAAACGTATATTCGCGCCTACTTAATTCAGACAACAAAGAAGATAGCGAAGCTAGGATCGGAAGCAAAGCCTAGCGGACTTCTTGCGGCCACAATCCGCAACCTTGGTAAGTTATCCCATAGCACAGCCTCTAACGTATCGAGAGAGGCGGCGAAGCCTAAAACGGCGGCGGAATTAGCAGACCTCTACGAGAGTAAGTTTAATTCTCCGCAAGGTATTTCTCCGGTAGCTTTCAGGTTTGGTTTCCCTACGCTAGATTTGCATTTGCGGGGAATATCTTTGGGGGACCGCGTAGCTATAATTGGAGCACCAAACGTGGGTAAGTCCTTCTTTATGGCGCACCTAGGTTATGATGCATTAGTTAACTCCGATAAACGAGTAATCTTTGCAAGCTGTGAAATGGATGAAGCCGGGAACCAGGCCCGGTTGATTAGCTACTTAACCGGTATATCTAGCACTAAGATTTCTTCCGGCCAGAGGGCCTTAGACAGTGAAGAAGTTGAGAAAGTTATCGAAGGTTACAAAATACTTCGAAGCTTTGGGGATCGCGTACTATTTTGTCCCAAAGGCTCTTTCGACAATATGCATACATTGCACGGACTAATAACTGATGCATATGGGAGTGATTATTCCCGCGATACAATAGTGTGCCTAGACTACCTGGACAGGTTAAAAGCTAATCGTAAAGTATTTGGCGGCGACCACGATATGATTAAAGCCGTAAGCATAGACGTTGAAGATTTTACAAATACTACAAATTTTGCACTCGTAACCCCTTCCCAAATGTCTTCGGATAACGTACGTAAAGGTACATCGGATGCAGTACCCGGCTATGTACAAATACAGCGAGACTTCGATATTGTTCTTACGTTAACACAAACTAAAGACAATCCATACATACCCGCTACGGCAACGGAAGCGGCTACACCTGCTGTAATAGAACTTAAAGTTAGCAAATCGCGCAACAGTGTAAAACTACCCTACCCCGTGCATGTTGTGGCAGATTTTGCTACCGCAACACTATCGGAGCTACCAATGTTCAAACCAGCAACTACGCCTCGGTTCACTCAGCCGAAGGGTAAGGAACTTTGAAAAAGTCAATACTACACAAGATAGGGTCTACTAAGATAGACCTAAGCCATTATGATATTCCGAGCTTAGAGGATACTTTAGAGGCTTTAGGTTTAGACCTTATACTACACTCGGAAAACACTAGTCAGCCTTACGCGAACGGTCCCTGCCCTTTTCATTACCACGAAAAGAACCATACTACTTTCGTTTACTACCCTAACATCCAACGATGCCACTGCCTATCTTGTCACCCGGAGTACATGGACAGCGTGGGGTTGTGGATGTACGCGAAAAAGGTCCCATTTCTTCAAGCCGTTGAGGAAATATGTACACCGAAGAGCGCGGAAGAGATATACTTAGCCCTCTTAGACAGCCAAGAAGCCTTGACCTCATGGAGCGACAAAGCGTTCTTGGCAGCACGTATGCGAGCAATTTACCAAAGTACCCCGTTTGAGGTAGCATTTTCGTTGGCCCAAAAGGTAACCTGTGAGGTAGAGGCAGGTAACTATGTTATCGCGGAGAGGTTAATCAGCAAATATGAATATTGAGCAAAAGTACACCGGGTTTACGGACCCAACATGGCAATTAAACGAGATGCAGCAATTGCTAGTGCCGTACATTTCGGAAGATGTGAACGTACTAGTATCTGCGCCTACGGGTAGTGGAAAGAGCACGGCGGCTAATATGTACGGCGCGGATGTGCTTGAAGCGGGAGGTAGGCTGGTTTACGTGGGGTCGTTCAAAGCCCTTACGGAAGAGAAGAAAGATGATTGGAATCGCCCAGGTCACCCGTGGGAGAAGTATTCTAAAACATCTATAAGTGGTGACTATGAGTATGATGCCGCTAAGCTAAAAGAGATACAAGATTCTCAGATCATCACCATAACCCCCGAAAGCTTACTCTCGCTGATTCGCAATAGCACCGGACCTCGGTCGGGATGGTTGAACGAGATCGGAGTAATTATTCTGGATGAAATCCATTTGGTAGCCGAAGAAGGAAGGGGCGCATACTACGAGGTAGCTGTAATGGAGTTGCTAGACGCCCACCCGCATATCCGAGCGATAGCTATCTCGGGAACGCTCAAAAACCATAAGGTATTTGCGGAATGGTTGACTAGGTTAAACAAGAAGAAAACTGAAACCATCATTAGCACTTTTAGGCCGGTACCTATTGAGTACCACTTTCTCCCTTTTACATCCGGTAACGCAACAATAACAGAAGCGCACCGCTACAGGATGATTCAGCAGATTATCACTTCGCCAGAGAAACAAGACCAGAAGTTTATGGTTTGTTTCTTTAAGAAAACTTTCGGTAAAAGCGTAATGCAAAACCTGAAAGAAGACGTAGGTATAGAGACGGAATTCTATTCCGGGGACATTCGGAGCCTAGATGAGCGCAACATGCTCGCGAAGCGATTCAAGTCCGGCAGTTTGCGCGTCATTGGGCATACTACCGCCGTGGGTACAGGAATTAACTGGCCCGCAAGGAATATGATTATTACGGCGGTAACCGCCGGGGGTGCAGACGTACCGGCGTACACCCTACAGCAGATTGCGGGACGTGCCGGACGACCGGGCTACGATGATGCCGGGGATGTATACATCCTAGCGGATCATAGCGATTTTGAGAGACACGTCCGTAGAATCAAAGAAGGGGAGCCGATCAATTCACAAATGGTGAATAAGAACGTCGTGGCTACACACTTCTTAGGTGCGGTGTATATGAACAACATCCGCAACCTTTCTGACTTTAACCGCTGGTACTCAAAGTCGTTGGGAGCCGCACAGGCGGACGCGGATGTATTTAATGATAAGGACTTTCAAGAGCAACTAAGTAAAGATGTGGTGAACGACTTGAAGAAGCGCGGTATGCTACAGGTAGATTCGGATGAAGTTATTTCACTAACACAAACAGGTAAGATAACGGCTCAAATGTTGTTGGACCCTTACGACTTCTTTAGTGTTATCGTAGAGTTTAACAAATACTTTGCTCTTACAAGAAAAAACGATATTGACTTAGCTATTGCTATTGGAAGCAACAATGCGTTCTACAAGTCCTGGATTTCTAAAGAGGCTACACGCCTCATACCCGCCGAGATACGCGCAAAGGTGCCAGGTTCGGGTAATTGGGAAGCCATTGCGTGTGTTTACAAACGGTTGAAGGGGGAGTACCCGGACCCACTGCTACAGAGCGGATGGTGGGCCATAAGCCAGTCTTTGGATAGATACAAAGCAGCATTAGTGCGAGTATGTAATGAGGTATCAAAGTGGGTGGATAGCTCCCCAAGCTTTCGAGGAGCAAAGCCGCAAGTCGTTCCTGCAGATACACATATTGAGTTAGCCTTTCTACGGGTAAAGGAAGGTTTAGCGGATTGGGATAAAGCCCGAATCAGACATGCCGGAGTAAGCACCCGTGGAGCTAAGGCGTTAAAGGCCGGGGGAATCGAAACTCTCTCGGAAGCACGACGCAACCTATCGGAAGCACTGCAGTTCCTTAAGAAGAAGGACTTGGATCAGTTAAAGGAAGTGACAGATGAGCGTTGAGGAACCTGTAGTTATATCGGAGGCATTAGCCGTAGACCTAAGTGTGGTGGATATAAAGGTAGGAGACTACCTCATCCTATTCACCGAGTATGGCAAAACGGAGTATCTGGTTCAGGATATAACGGGTGAAAGGGGGGAAGTACGCGAGCTAAGCGTATGCACGATCACGTCGGGCGAACCGGCTACGGTTAGCGTACGGCTTATTCCTGGATCGCTAAATCCTGTAAAAGGTATCATCATCGGCAAAGAGTCTCACGCGGACTTAAAAGCTAAGATGACTAAATCCCTCGATCCTATCAAGCTAGAAACCGCCATACGTATAGCTCTAATCAAACTACTGCAGGAACGCATAGAGAATGGCTATTGTGCAAAGTGGGATTTCTGTCGAAAGTATCTTGTCGAAATGTCCCTCTTACCGGAAGACGAGGCTTTGTCTAAAAAGACGTTATCAAACTTCTTAGATAGAAACCGAAGTTACTTTAAGGCTATTGGAGGAAACATCCGGTGGCTACAAACTTTTGTACCGAAGGATAACCTCAACCCGCCTAACTCCCTAGCGTCCATCGGCTACCGCGCCCCTATGAAAGTTTCCCGGATAAAACTCGTCCAATTGGTGGATTTGGTAACCGAAATCCTCATTGAAGGGGGTATAATCGAGGTTACCGAATGAAGCTTATTCTTGGAAATCCGAAAGCATCCGTTGTCGTGGTTGGGGATGCAGTCCACCCTAACGATTGGCGCAAAGGTCAGCCTACGCACCCAGACACTTGGGGGTTCCTCCTAGACTTCTTAGCGGTGGTCGGAATAACCGCCGATGAAGTTTGTTACGTACCTTGCTTTTGGATGGCGGAGAAAGCATCTGGAGCGACCCTGACGGCAGCACAGCTACAAGCCGATGCCGAGGTAGGCGTGATTCCTTTCCTCAAAAGCCACCCGCGAAAAGTCGTACTCGCTTTAGGTAACAACGCTATATGTTCATTAGGCGTATCGGCGCAACCAAAAGACATTAACAAGCACCGTGCGCGTAGACTTAGTAGCGATAAGCTTCCGGGGATAGAGATTACAGCATCAATCTCCCCCTACGCTATGGCTAAGGACCCCGACACAAATGCTTCGGATGTTCTAGCCGACTTACGGTTCGCTAAGAGACTTTACGACAAGGATTTTACGGAACAAACACCGCATACCATTGTAGAGCTAGATACCGTTGCAAGCATCAATGAGTTAATTACCGGTGCTAAAAAGTTTCCAAAGTTAGCCTATGATACCGAGACTACAGGCTTAAATCCTCTAAAAGACATAATTGTAACCTACGGTTTCTATCGTGGAGAGAAGAATGCTCTTGGGGAGAAGATAGGTTATTTTTGGGCGGGGTTTGATAAGCTTAGGCAACGCTACGAAGACAATTTGATGACGGAGTTCTACGAGGCTTTCATCGAATTGTTTAGCTCGCAAGGCAATGGTGGTCCAGAGTTGGTGCTATGGAACGCGCCGTTCGATCATGGTATGGTAGAAGCGAATTTACTTACCCGGTTGCCCTTCCCTAAGCATGATGCTATGCTTAAAAAATGGGTAGTGAATAAGCACGGCGACAACAGGCTTAAGACAAATACCACTCGTTACCTAGGGTATAGCGATTACGAAGCCGCAGTCACTGAAGCCGTGGCGGAGATATCCGCAAGGCGCGGACGTATAATGTACCGGACAGGCAACGGTAATGAAGATGACTTTGAAGTACTTGACTGGTACGGTATAACCCCTGAACCAACAACGTCTAAGCCGCATAAGACAAAGGGGCAAGGATACCGATGGCCGGACACTGCCATCATTGATAAGAAAGCGTGTACGTACGCTATGTTGGACTTTGACATATTGACAAAGTACCAGGTATTAGATGCCATATACACTTACGATTTGGACGAAATACTGTCTGAAGAGATAGATGCGTGTGAGAGACTTACGCAGTCTAACAACTTAAGACATAAGATAGCCGAGAACTTGTTTAGAGCCACACAACGCGGGCTGGTGTTAGACACCGAAGTTAACCGGGGATGGTCGGCGGAATTAGAGGGCATCATAGCGGCTACGTCTAAAGAGATTGAAACTCAAATACAGTTAATTAAACCCGGTTTACAAGGCTTCAACCCTAACTCTACGGCACATCTTAGCAGTCTCTTGTATGGTGATCCTGTTAAGGTGCCTTATGTAGACCTAGGTACTTTCGTGGAAGACGGCTACAACAAGTGGTCTACGCGAGATAAGTTGGACGCTCTACATGAGGAGTTTTACGGGGATTGTGAAGAGTTAAAGGGTGCAATTAGGTCGGGGGACTTCGATTATGATTTCGCTAAAACGGAACTAGAGAAACTATTTCGAGAGCACTTTTCTAAGTACAAGAAACCTGTTCCGATTAAGGACAAGCCGATGTGGGTTAAAGGTCTTTACGAACCTGATCCCGAAGGGTTTACCAAAACCGGTAGGCCCGGTTGCGGTCGGGTGCTATTAGAAAATCTGTACAAAGAGAAGCCCTTAGACATTCTTCAATATATTTTGTTGCGCTCAAAGGCGTCTAAGATTAAGTCTACGTTTGTGGATGGAATCTTTACCAAAATTGATGAAAATGATGTGTTGCACGGGCAGTATAAAGCTACAGGGACTAAGACAGGCCGAGTTAGTTCTTGTGTAGATGCCGATACTCTAATAACAACTCAGCGCGGCGAAGTGCGTATTGTGGACCTTATTGTAGGCCAAGACGCCGTATTGACGCACAAGGGAAATTTTAAGACGGTGACGGACCTTATAGACAAAGGACCGGGTGAAATGGTAGAATTGGAATTGGAGAACGGACGCACCGTACAATGCACACTAGCCCACAGAGTACTGACTCTACGAGGGTGGGTAGCGGTAGGTAAATTAGTCGAAGATGACGAAATTGTGATAAACTGTACGGTGTGAAATTAGAGAAGGGAGTGCATTATGACGTTATTAGGCTTGGAAAAGATAGGACTCCCGATCCTAATGGTTGGAGTGCCAAAATATTAAAAGAGGAGTGGTTTGTTGAGCTTTGTATAAACCGTATGGTAGGCTGCGATAACTGCAAAGAGTATGGGCTGCACTCTTCGGATATTTCGGCTAACCGTAAATATTGGAACAAATACGCTGCGGAAATAGCAAGAGTAAAGTCTATAAAGTATTCCTTAGCCTCTAAAGCCAAACGGCACGACTACAAGTATAAGGAAGTACCTGGAGTGCTGCTAGAGGAGCAAGAGTTTAGAAAATTTGCAGAAATAGGCATGCCAGTCGAAACTATGGCAAAGCATTTTGGTACTAGCGTATGGTACGTTTTCAAAAACATTGAATATTACAAGATACCGTATGATGGCAACCCGTATAGTATGAGTAATCTAGCAAAAATAGAATGCTTAGCTAAGGTTAATCCAGGGATTATTGAGGCCGCTAAAAAAGCTTCAGAGGACCCGTTTACGTTCTACGCCGAAGTCCACAAAACATTTTTACAATGTTGGGAGTACTTAGATATGATTGCCGAATTCAAGCAAAAATTTAATCTAATGTGTGAAAAAGGTAAATTAGACAGAAAACATATATGTTTTAATAACAACAAAGGAGAAAGAATATTATCTAGGCTGTTGTTACATAACCAAATTCCCTTCAGAACGCAGTTTCCGCTAGACTATGTAGGGGGCACTTTTTGGTACGACTTCGCATTGGAGGGCACTAACGTTCTCATAGAGGTTGACGGGGATTATCACCGTATAGACGAAAAGACAAAAGCTAGGGATATTGTGAAAACACGCGAAGCAACAGCAGCGGGATATGAGCTTTACCGAATTGACAGGTACGAGCTAGAAAAATCGGAGCATAAGGTATTAGAGGAACTTAAAAAATGGTTAACAAAACATCTAAAATAAAAAAAATAACTCCAATAGGAGTTAAGAATGTATGGGACATTACCGTGGAGCAGGATCACAGTTATGTCGGTAACGGTATTGTACACCATAACAGTGCTCCAAACATGACCAACTATGTTGCAGCTATTAGAGGACAGCACTTACCTAGAGAGGGGTACGTATTCTTACAGTTTGACTTAAGTCAGGCTGAGATGAGGGTAGTTGCGGCTTTGTCGCAAGATGCGAAGCTTATGGAAGCTTTGTACTCCGAAGACTTCCATAAAGCTACCGCCGCACAGGTTTGGGATAAACCTATTGAAGAAGTTACAAAACAGGAACGCCAGATTTGTAAGATTCTCAACTTTGCTATCCTTTACGGTGCTTCTGCTTTCAAGATCGCTAAGTTCATTGGCACTACTGTAGAGGAGGCCGAAGACTTTATTGAGCAGTACATGGCGCGGTTCGAAGGGCTTAAAGCATGGATGGCTAAGACCTTAGAGGACGCACACAGTAATCTCTACGTAGAAACACCCTTCGGTACCCGGTTGCACCTACGGAACCTTAACTCCATAGACATGAAGGTAAGAAGCCACGCCGAGCGCGTAGCGGTTAATGCGCCGGTTCAGGGGGGCGCGGGAGAGTATTGTTTCTGGCTAGTTGAAGAGCAATTACCTATGTTTGAGGACTACGGGTTAACGGACATTCACCTGGTTAACGTTACGCACGACTACGTTTGCTACGAGGTCCCTAAGAAGTACTTTTCTAACCTACAACCGGTTTTGGACCCAGACACGGGCGAGGATACGGGTAAACTAACGGGAGATGGTCTAGCCTATGACATCGTTTTCGCTTCCGTGAATACGATGACGTGCCCCGTCTACCCGTTAAATACGGTTAAGTTTGCCGCAGACGTAGAAATCTCAAGTTACTTTTACGAGAAGCCGAACCTAATGAAAGCGATAGACCCTAAGTTTGGTACGGACAAACAGCTAATGGCGTGGCACTTGCTTAAGGTTAGTGAGGAGCATTTGGACGAGGAGCAGCAGCAAGAGCTAGACGAGATGGAAGAAATGGAGAGCGTATACAATGAGTCAAAACAACGAGCGTAACTTTTTTGAAGAGGATAGTAGGCAGGAGTACGTAGCCGCATGCGTATTCATAGCAAAGTTTCGGGACAGCTTAGTGGAGCGGTCCATAGAAGAAAAGAAAGAATTTGCAAAGGCCGTAGATTTTGTAGAGGAGCATTTTGAGGCTTACTACCAAGCGGTGAGCACTTTGACCCTACAAAACTTGCGGATGCTTGAACCAGAGGGTACAATGTTACGGTGGTCCCAGGTATTGACCAGTCCGAAGTGTACGCCTCCTCGCTTAACCGGGGAGACTCCCACGGAAGAAATGTTCAATAAGCTGGCGTCGGCCCTCTACGAAGGGTATACTACAGTCGCCGGGTGCCACGAAGAATGTGTGGTGTACAATGATAGGGTAGAAGAGACGCTTCAACAACTCTTTGTACACTTCAAAATAGGTATACTGGTTGACAAGGAAGCTACTATGAAAACGCTGTTTGAGGCGACTCTACCGGCGGACTTCATTAAGGTACGCTTTGACTGCAGAACGTACCTAGCGCAATTTCAGAGAAGGGTGAACACATACGATAAAGCTAAACAAATTCTAAACCAAATCAAAGAAACTAACTTCAGTACTCCAAAAGGACCGAACTTAGTAACGCACAACACGGAGACTCCAGCAGCATTAGGTAAAAGCGGTAGAAGCCGATTTTCCTAATTCTTGAGACTACACAAACGCAAAGAAACGAAACAAGCCAAATACAATGAGCACACAAGCAAAGATTCCAACGTACACCGGACGAAGCGCAGATCGCGAGAAGTCCACCGGCCTTAAGGGTAAGTTTGCATCAGACGAAAACCCGGAAAAGGTTGTTCTAAAGCAGTTAGTACCTAAAGTACCTAACACTGCAACTTTCCGTATCCTTGACCTGCATGAAGATGGTGTAGTGACTATTGAAGGATATAAAACCTACCGATATGTTCAACCAAAGGCAACCCCAGCTTTCTACACGGAGCAATTCATTCCCGAAAGCTACACGATGGGTACAAACGAACCGTACCATGTAAATGACCTTGAAGGTCTTTATGGTATGCGGGAAACTGCGCGAGGTTCCGAAGAGTACGAAAGGGTACCGCTTAATGAGTGCTACCGTACGACCCTTTACCGCTTCCCCGTCATTATTCTCGATGCTCCTGGTTCAAATATCGAAAAGGACGAGGTACGCTTCTTGGAGTGCAATGGTTCGTTCCTTAAGCTGTTAAAGGAAGTACAGGCGGATAACAACGTAGATTTCTCAATCAACGAGGACACCGGCACTCCCGAGTATTCGCTACTACTTACCCGACTGGCCGCAAGCGGTTCTAAGACTTACGGTCTTGCGGGCGTTATGCGTAGCAAAGGTAAGGATGGTAAATTCACCAACGATCCTACGTACCGCGTACCTCTGGAGGAAGTTTACGGCGAAGCGTACGAGGCTCTTGCCGCACGGGTAGGTGAGGTCATGCAGTCTGCGATTGCCGAAATCGTGGATAAGCCGAAGATCGTATCACTGCTTAACCAGGCTACCCCGCGTTCCGGCACAATCGGACTCGCGGCTAAGCCAACGGCGGAGGGTGAAACCGAGCTTGAGGACACTAGCGCGGAAGAGGCCGAACAGGAAGCGGAGCCGGTAGCCGAGGTCGCGGAAGACCTTACTACTAGCCAACCGAAAAAGAAGTTTAGCTTCAAGAAGAGCTAAACTTCTGACCTTAAGCCCGCCATATCCCAAGGCGGGCTAGGACCATGTTAGCAGAAATATACGAAATGGCAAAAGCAACCCCTGAAAAGGCACCCCGCGCAAAACTACCGCTTCCGGGGGAGTGGATTGAGAAACAAAACTACCTACCTACCGGATTCCCAGTTTTCGATGCCGAAGTGTTGAAAATGCCAGGAATTCCTTCAGGTAAGATCGTACAGTTATGGGGTGAACCTATAAGCGGTAAGAGCCTGTTCGCTAGAATGCTTTTGGCGCAAGCACAAAAACAGGACCCTACAAAATACCAGTTATACTACTGCACCGAATTTGACGTAATGAAGTCACAATTTTTGGATGCAGGTATAGACCTAAGTAGGGTTACGGTCATTACGGAAAATGTGGCCGACGATGTTTACGAGACTATCCTTAAGTTTTGTAATGACGATTACAACTTCGTTTGCCTAGACTCCATTGGAAACCTCATAACGCAGAAGAAGATGGAAGGGGACAAATCCCCCGCCGACTTTGCGCGAATGACCGCCGCGTTCTCTAAACAGTTTGCGGCTAAGATCGCTAAGCATAATCTGTATGCGGTATTCACTAACCATGTGACTACCAATATTGGTGTGATGTTTGGTGACCCGGATGTTGCTCCCGGTGGAAAAATCTATAGCCATAACTTGAACCTAACTTTGAAACTTAGGCGAAAAAATTGGTTAAAGGACGCAAACGACAACATTGTAGGAATTGAGACGGCAGTAAGGGTAACAAAGAATAAGAGTGCGCCACTCGGATCAACGGGAGACGATACGCATATCAAGATTTACTTTGCCGGTAAAACTCTGGAAGCGGAGATTCTTGATTACTTTGACATGGGTGTACGAGCGGGCTTCCTTATCGTAGCTTCTACGACTAAGCTCGTAAACGCCGAAGGTGTTGAGCTTGCAAAATTCCGAAGTCAGGCGAAAGCCAAGGAAGCTTTTGTGGCTAACGAGAATGGAGTACTTGACACACTCAAGGAATTGTTGAATGAATCCTCAAGAACTAAATCAGAACCTACTAGCGAACGAAGTAGCCATGAACTATCTTTTATCGAGGAAGATAGCACTTCCGACGATTGAGTTCTTGCAGATAGGGTGGCAACCCAAAGTTAAGTTCAACGAGTACAGTGAGCGAATACTTTTCCCCGTGCGTGATATGGCGGGGAGAGTAGTTACGTTCCAAGGTAGAGCGTTATTTGATTGGGAAAAAGCCAAGCGGCCTAAGTATTGGCATAAGAAGTTTTTGGAAGGTTATGGGGAAAACTTTGTAAAAAATCGACATCTTCACGGCTTCTACGAGAATGCGCGGGAAGCTGTACGCCAGGGTGTGTTCTACCTTGTTGAAGGGCAATTTGATGTAGCGGCTCTCCATGCTTGCGGACTTCCCGCCGCTTCCGCAATGGGATCGGCTTTTTCGGAAATGCAGATGCTTATGCTTGCACAAACGGTAGGTCATCTGGTACACTGGAAAGACCCAGACTCCGCTGGGGACAAGTCGAACGCTAAGATCATTACCTTAGCCAAACGTTGGGGGGTAAGTTTAGATACCGTGGTATCGGACATGGACGCAAGTCAGTACTTTCAAATAAACGGAGCAAAGAAAACGAGAGAATATGTTGAAAAATTCAGAAGTAGGTAACATTGTAAACACGGCGGTTCGGGCGTACGACAGTATGTGGGAACATCTTAATGAGGCTAGGCTACAAGGTAAATCTTGGATACCGGAAGTATGGCCTATTAGCTTTTCTTGGGACGGTAAAAACCTTAGCCTTTTGTTTCCGGGATACACGCGGCAGATAGGTAGCACCGAAGACGCAAAAGAAGGGGCGGCTAGATGTATCAATTTCACCCTAGAAAAGTTACCTTTTTACACGGAAGCGGGCGGGTTTGTACCCAGCACTTTAGGGTATCGCAATAAGTTAAATACTTTCTTGGATGCGTACGAAGAAGTGTTAGTGCGCGAAAACGCACCAGATGACGTTCCCGATGATGAGGCATTTGAGGAGACGGAAGAAGATGCTTACGATAGAGAGTACTAATGATTAAGTCCTTACACATCAAGAACATTACGTGCTTCAAGGATCAGCTATTCGAGTTCGGGCCGCTAGTACGTATCGCGGGACCTAATAGTTCGGGTAAGACTTCTGGGATATACGACGTATTACGCGCACTACTTTTACATAAAAAGTTGCCCGTAGACTACATCCGGCACGGTACTAAGTCTGCGTTTGCGGAAATTGAGTGGGAGGATGGTAAGAGGATTACCCGCGAGATTACTAAAAGCAAACAGCTAACCTATCTAACCTACCCGGATGGAACTAAGTCGGAAGTCTATGCGACATATCCCGACTCGGCGGCATCGGTTAGAAACTTCACGGGCTTTCAAGAATTTGAGTTTGAAAAGGGGGTTAAAGAGCACATCCAGTTTGTTTCTCTTGCGGCTCCACAGATAGACTACATCGAAGGTTGTAGTCCTCAAATGCTACTCAACCGGCTTGCTAAAGCTGTAGGCGGTGCGGAGATTCCGGTAGCTAAAATCTCGCTATCTAAAGAAGCTAACAAAACAAAAACGCGCTTAGCATTGTTACGAGAGCAACAGGCCGCAGCTAAGGCGAAACTAGACGAGTTTCCTACACACCTTATCGCGGATATTGAGAATGGGATAAGCGCACTCAAGGCGACTACCGCCGAGCTAGAAACCCTTCGCACATTGACCACGTTGGTCAACGACGCGGTTTCTGTACCAGACCCCTCTCAAGAGGCGGGAGTGCTCATTACGAAGCTAGAATCGGACTACAACGCACTGGAGGCTAAAAAAGCGGATAGGGCCGCTATTGTACAGTCTAAGCTTGCCGCAAGTGTTGCTATCGGTAATTTTGTAGAGTTCGATGAAGAGATAGGACGCCTAGAACAGCAGATTGCGGATGCAGAAAAAACGTACGCAATAGAGCAAGAAAAGATTAAAGCGGAACTAGCCGCAAAGACTAAAGTTTGCGAGGTATGCGGTAAATGAAATTCCTACACTACACGGACATACATATTTACTCCCCAAAGAAAACACCTAGCTGGGTAGTGCAAAACTACAAAGAAACTATTTTAGCGTCTTTGAATTTTGCTTATGCGACGGCAAGAGCACGGGGAGTAACGACGGTGCTACACAGCGGAGATTTCTTCCACACCCCGATACAGCCTCCGCATATTGAGCGAGCGGTAATCGAAATTCTAAACCGTTACCCGGAAATTAGGACTATAGGTATTCCAGGACAGCACGATACTCAGGGGCATATTTCAAGCGAGTGGGCTAAGTACTCTCTAAGCGTAGTAGCGGAGGCATGTAATTTCGAAGTCTTATGTCACGGACAGTACGCGGACGTTGTATCATCCGAAGGGGAAAAGTACCGAGTATACGGTTACTCTTACGGGGATAAGGAACTAGAAGAGCTATACGAAACCGCTAACTACGATGTAGACCAAGCTTATTACAATATAGCCCTAGTACACGATTCCGTAGGCCCTCAAGGGTGGGGCGGGAAATCTCCAGATAGTATTAACATTCGAGGTTTCAAATTAGCACTATTCGGAGATATTCACATAGGATTCCCCCCTACGGAGATGAAGTCCGGGTGTATCGGCTGGAATCCAGGGTCTGTGACCAAGGGTAGCCGCAAAGAGCTAGGGGTAGTGCCTCAGCTATCGTATATCGAAGTAGATGGCCCGCCGAGCAAAGCTACGGTAGACTTAGAGTTTATCCCCGTGCCGTACCCTAGCGACGAAGACCTCTACTTACCGGATGATGCGAAGATTACGGATAGCGAAGGTCGCACCGCCGGGTTTTTGGCGGAGTACGGTAAAATTGCGCGAGGTAAGGATGAATCGGTAATAGACCAGCTTAAGCGAGTTGCCGAAGTGAACAACATACCGACAGGTTCAGTGAAGAGAGTAGTAGGAGCGTTACCAAAATGACAACATTAAGAGACATCGAGAAACTTAAACTAAAGCTTGAAAATAGCCAAGCCGAATATGCAAAAGCAGAAGAGTACCTACAATCTTTGGGTATTGTAGACGACGAAAGTTACGGTGCTTACGTAGCTAAGCTAGATAAGGACATTGAGGAACTAGATGCTCAAATGCGCGAGCAGGAAGAAGCGTTGGATGCGCTTGTAGTTCAAGTTAACCAGGTTCTATAATGCAGAAGTACACCGATGCTTTAGCTGTTATACGTACAAAGCAAGCCGCAATACGGACTAACTTTAAGCGAGCTTCCGACGACGTAGCTACGGAAGAGGAAAACCTTAATGAGACAATGGAAGCAATCAAGCTATGCAACCTATGTCTCGCGGAACAGGTAGACCTTATCACCTACATCGAAGGAATCGTAAACGCTATCCTGGTAGTATTCTTTGAAGGTAGACTTATCTACAAAGTAACACCTATCTTGGATGCGGATGGTGTGATAACCGGGTTAACCCCTAAGTTTATCCGGGATGGTGTAGAGATAGGCATATCGCAAGAGGGCGGCGGAGCTAGAAACCTGGCAACGTTTGGACACCGCTACGGGCTACTACTTTACCTATCTAAGAAGTTAGGTGTTGAGCCTATGATGTTCTTGGATGAACAGCTTATGAATTTGGATGTAGATCGGTGGGAGCTTCTAGTAGAGTTTCTTGCGGAGCTACTAAACGAGTTAGCCGCAAATGAGGGACTGCAGTCCCAGATTTTCTTTATTTTACACACACCTATTAACATGCCTCAAGTCATTACTTTAGTACCGGGTAGGTCAGAAACTAAAGTAGTCACTACCTATAACGAGGTATAATAGGGTATGGCGGAAAAAGCTAAGGCTAAACCAAAGTCAGGTGGGCGTTCCGCCAAGAGTAAAGGTAATCGCGGCGAGGAGCAGATTGTAGAGGCACTTACGGCCCTAGGCTTACCTAGCCAACGTGTGCTAGGGTCTGGGGCTATGCGAGGGGCTGTGAGCGACGTAAAAGTGGGCGTACGCCTCAACCCCGACGGCTCTATGCCTGAAAAAGACGAAGCCCAGGGGGTTATGCGTGTTGAATGCAAAAACCGTAAGGATAACCCTGACTTTCATTCACAGCTAACAATTGATAACATCTTTGCGCTTTTAGTTACTACAAAACAAGGGCAAGAAATACTTTGGAAACATTTAGATCAAGATGCTATAACGAAAGCGGTAATAATGAAACGAGCTAAGACACCTTACGGAGCACTTAAAGCAGGAAAGTACAATGAGTGTTTCGGAGTCTTTATGGGTCTTGCGGACTTTGCTGCTCTTCTTAGAGCCGCATATCCCGATAGGGTAGTCTACGTAGATGAAAAAGTCCCCAAGTAAAAAGCTTCGTCCGACGGCAGACATGCTTGCTAAGGACGTGTGCCTATCTTGCGGTAAGACCTTTTGGGTCTACGAAAGCGAACAAAATTTCCAGTATTGCGACACTTGCAGGAAAATTGCGGAAGAGTTTAAGGTATAATAGACTCATATGAAGGACGGATATCAACTGGCAAAGGTTGCCTTCATAACACGGGGGCTAGGTTATGATGAAGCCCCTCCGCTTGAAGAGCTTGCTGAGGAGTTTGAAGTACCTATCGGAGCCTTGGAGCGTAAAGCAGACAAAGAGGAATGGTTTAAGCTACGCGCAGTACAAGAAGCCGTATTTGCAAAGAAAGCTTTAGCTAAAAACGACGATTCTAATAACCCCGAAGTTTTTGACGCGGTAACAATACGTAATAAAATCAACAAAGAGAGACTTGCTTTAATTGCTACAGCGGAAACTATACGCGACCAGTTGAACGCCGTAATGGATTGTGGCCTGATGAAGCCCGCAGAGATGCTGGGGTACTTGTCGTTAATTGTTAAAGTACAAGATAAGCTTGAGGAGACGTTGAAGACGGTTACCACTGAGGAAGACGACGCTAGAGCTAAGGCTGCGCTTGTGAGCATAGATGAGCAACTGCTTCTATTGCGTATGATACAAGGTGGAAATGCTTCGGTAAGCGAGCTAAACGACAGAAAGACTGAGGTAGCGAACTGGTAATGCTAGACAACGCAAAAACGAAACTGGTAAACTTTGCTAATAAAGAACAAAAACAAGAAAAAGTACTAGAAATAGCAACTAATGGGTTGTCAACCTTAAACGAGAGAGACAAAGAGTTTGCAACGTTCTCTATACGTAAGAAAATCTTAACCGCCGCACCCCCAAAAACAGCTGAGGAGTATCTAGCGGCTATCGAAGGGATATTCGGGTACCGGATACCTTACACGGTTTGCGACGAAAGCCATACACCTCCCGCGTATTGGATGTGGAAAACCTTTACGGGTGAGTGGGAAAAGAGCCTAGCGTGGGCCTCCCGTGAAGGGGCTAAGACCTTATGTATGTCTATCCAGCAATGGATGTTAGGTACCTACTTCCCTGGGCATGATGGCTTACACGCCGCCGGGTCGCTTACTCAGGCGAATGTTGCCCAGCGGTACCTAGAAGGGTTTTACCGTGATCCTATATCCGAAGGTAGCTTAGTCTCTACAGGTGTTACGGCAAACAAAGCGCAATGGCTTAACGGTTCGTTCTGGCGCATCGTTGCCGGTACGTACAAAGGTGTAGACGGTCAGCACCCTAACACGCTCACGGTTGATGAGGTTAAGCACTGGAACATTAAAGCTATTGAGCAAACATGGGACGTTCCTTCCCCAAAACGTGGGTTGCCTAAGAGGCTAATGTTTGGGTCAACTAACCAGGACTCCGGGGGTGCTTTCAACTTCATATTGGAAGAATCTAAAAAGAGACAGGTTCATGTAGCCAAGTGGAATTGTATGGACTGTATGCGGCCATGCAAAACGTGCATAGCAATAGACCAACACCCGCATGCTGGCGCGACGGAAGAGGGGGATAAAGCGCGTGAAAGTGTGTGCGCGTTGTGGAAGTACTGTAGAGGTACAAGAGCTAAAAAGCTTACCGGATGGCGGTCGCGTGAAGAGGTAGCCAATAGTGTTATCTCGAAAGGCGGGTACGATAGTGACACGGCGCAAACCCAGCAGTTCTGCCTTAGACCGTCTACGAATGGTTTGGTTGTTTCTAACTTCCTTGAGGCGGATGCGCGTACCGCAAACGGCAACCTGACCAATCTAGGGTACACTCCCGACCTTGACTGGTTCGTAGGGTACGATCCGTCGGAAGGTTCTCGTTCAATATGTTGGTTCATCCAGTACTATCCGGGTGGTGGGGAATACCCCGACCCGAAGTTGTGGATATTCGATCAGCTATGTTTAGATGATTGCCCTGACGCTACTTACGCAAAGGTGGAGTTCTACAACAAATGTAAGCAAAAAGGATATAAAGACCCTAAAGTAGTGGTTGTGGACCCGCGTAAAACCGATGCCGTTTATCAATGGAGATTAGGTACGGAGCGCGGTGAAGGATTGTACCATAAGTACGATGCGGTTACGCCTAGCATTGTAGGGGCGGATGGTGGTGCTGAGATAACCAACGGTATTGCCGAGCTTTGTAGGGCGGTTTGTGATGGTAGAGGGTACAGAACCTTGTTAGTCAACAAGGAAAATGCTCCAGATTTTGTGAAAGCGGTACTTAACCACGGGTACAAAACTACGCAGAATGGGTCGGTTAAATCGGGGGTACCTAGTGAGATATACAAAGATGAAATTGACGCTATACGTTACTTTATTCGATACTACAATACGGAAATTAGGCCGGGGCAGTATTCCGACTCCTCTGAGGTTCTGTGGTAAAATAGGGGCCTACCTATGGAAACCGTAAGCATTGAATACTACACATCGGAGCTAAGTACCGCAGTAGCCGTTCCCAATTCCACTACCAACATTCCCGCTGGGAATATCAAGAAAATCGTATACACTAACACTAGTACAGGTATTGTAAACTTAGAGATTTACAATGGCGGGGTACTGTACCTAGTTACGGCGATTAACCCTCTAACTACTTTTGTACATGATTTCGAAGGTGTATATTTACACGGTGGGACTACCTTAAGTCACAAAGCCTCGGTGGCGGCTTCTGTAAACTTCACCCTGTTAGTAGGAATATAAAATGTCTGTATTTGACTCAAGAACCAATTTCAAACCATTTGACTACCCCGAAGTAGAAGGTTACCGGGATGCTATAAACAATGCCTTTTGGCTTGTTACAAAATGGGATTTTGCTGCGGATGTGCAAGACTACAAAGTTAACATGACTTTAGCGGAACAAACCGCCCTAAAGAATTCCTTGTTAGCTATCTCTCAAGTGGAGGTAGATGTAAAGAAGTTCTGGGGAAGCTTAGGCACCCGGTTCCCCCGAGCGGAGTTTGACCAGGTAGGTACGACGTTTGCCGAGTCGGAAATTCGCCACGCTAACGCCTATTCGGAACTCCTACAGGTACTTGGCTTCAATGCAGACTTCCAGACTCTTAGCGATAAACCCGCGATTCAGGGAAGGGTAGCGTACCTAAAGAAGCACATTCGAAACTCGGCTACGGCCAGTAACGAAAAGTATGCGTTAACCCTAACCCTGTTCTCGCTACTCGTTGAGAATGTAAGTTTGTTTAGCCAGTTCTTAGTAGTCAAGTCCTTCAATAAGTATAGAAACATACTGAAGGATGTTGATAACGTTATTCAGGATACGGCAAAGGAAGAGCGTGTACACGCCATGTTCGGTACCTACCTAGTTAATCTAATTAAGGCCGAGAGTCCTGAGTGGTTTGATACCGAATTCTACGAAGCGGTAACTAAGGCTGCTAAAGCCGCGTACACGGCGGAATGCGCAATTATTGATTGGATTTTTGAGGAAGGTGATTTACCTTACCTAACAAAAGACCTAGTTAAAGAGTTTGTAAAGTACCGCATAGACGAGAGTATCGTAAGCGTTGGAGGTACCCCTATATTTGGGGAGTACTCAGAAGACCTTGAGGAGCTTCGGTGGTTCGACGAGGAGACGTACGTAAGTGTGCAAGTAGATTTCTTTCACAAGAAATCTGTGGAATACACTAAGCATAGTCGGTCTTACAAAGCCGAGGATTTATTCTAATGGAAAACGAAACAAAATTTACATGGCTAAATGCCGATTCGAAAAAGTTTTTGGTAGATGGAGGGTATGTGCTACCAGGGCAAACCGTTGAAGACCGTATAGATGTTATATGCAATAAAGCGGAGGAGATATTAGGCATACCCGGATTTGCCGCCAAGTTTAAGGCAAATGTAGCTAAAGGGTGGTACTCCCTGGCAACCCCCGTTCTCAGTAACTTTGGTACAAACAGAGGGTTGCCAATCTCTTGCTTTGGTTCCTACATTGACGACAGTACCCAGTCAATAACGGATGCGATAGCTGAAGTTGCTATTATGAGTAAAGAGGGTGGGGGTACATCCGCGTACTTCGGGGCCTTACGCGGTAGGGGAGCACCTATCCGCGACAACGGTAAGAGTTTCGGGGCTGTACATTTTATGAAGTGGTTTGATACCACTATAAATACCATTAGCCAGGGTTCCACCCGACGAGGACAAATTACGGTATGGTTGAACATAGACCACCCGGATATTGATGAATTTTTAACCATTCGAGACGAAGGGCATCCGATCCAAGACCTATCTTTCGGTGTTACGGTACCGGACTATTGGCTTAGAGAGTTGGAAGCGGGTAACCGAGAAAGAGCGGAAACCTGGGTCAAAGTGTTAGAATGCCGAGCGCGTAAGGCGTACCCATTCATTCTTTTCTCGGATAATGTGGATAAAGGTAAGCCGGATGTTTACAAGGACAAGGACATGCGGATTAGCCACTCTAATCTATGTACTGAAATTGCCTTAGCTAATTCAGTGGAGGAATCGTTCGTATGCTGCCTATCGTCTATGAATGTAGCTACGTATGATGAATGGAAAAACGACCCAGAAGCCGTAGAGTTGCTTACGTTCTTTTTGGACGCGGTACTTACGGAGTTTATTGAAAAAGCTAAGTCGGTTAAGTACATGGATCGTGCGGTACGTTTCGCTGAGAACCAGCGAGCGTTGGGTATTGGCTTATTAGGCTATCATACCTACCTACAATCCAAGAGACTACCTTTTGCAAGCCATTTTGCCCGCAGACTTAATGTTGAGATTGCAAAAAATGTTCAGACTAAAGCCTGGGCGGCTTCTAAACGTTTGGCGGACCTCTATGGGGAGCCAGAATTGCTTAAAGGTTACGGTAGACGTAATGTTACTTTAACTGCTATAGCCCCCACAAAAAGCACTTCTTTCATTTTCGGTAAAGTATCTGAGGGTATTGAACCTATAAAAGATAACTACCATATTAAAGACTTAGCTAAAGGCAAGTTCACAATACGTAACCCTTGGTTAAAGAAATGTTTAGAGGAGTATGGTCAAGATACCCCCGCCGTATGGGATAGCATTATGAAGAAGTTTGGTTCGGTACAGCATTTAGACTTCTTAAGCGACTTCGATAAGGATGTGTTCCGCACCTTAGCTGAAATTCCACCTATGGAGCTAATAATTCAGGCTTCCGCTAGACAAAATTTTGTGGACCAGGCGCAGTCGTTGAACCTATGGGTACACCCTAAAGCCCCTACAAAGCAAATAAACGCACTGTACCTAGAGGCGTGGAAGTCGGGCGTGAAAACGTTATACTACCAATACTCCCGAAATGCGGCCCAAGAATTTGCCAACAATTTGTTGGAATGTTCGGCTTGCGAGGCTTGACAAGCGAGGGTCTGGCGTGGTAGCATGTAAAAGATGTTCGAAACGCCAGCCCCGGAATCCGCAGGAGAACCTGTATTTACCCCAAGTCAAGTTGCTTCGGGCACTCTAAACGCTTTTACTCGTGCGGGAGCATCCCGTCAAGTTCACGTAGCTAAACAAGCAGCTTACCAGGCCCATAATGGTCAGGAGTACGGCGCATGGGGCCATATGTCCCATGTAGAGTACGTGGTTCAGAATACCGTGACGCTTGTAAATTTAGCCCGAACCTCCCCTATGCCTGTATATGAGGCTATAGACATTCTCGCGGTTGCGTACCTGCACGATGTACTTGAAGATTCTTCGGAATTTGCCGATACGGACTTTACCCCTTATCTTGGTTCGGAGGTAGACCAGGCGGTAAGGTTGCTTACTAACGATCCGAGTGTAGGGGATAGAGATGCCCAATTCCGAGACACCCACCGACGCATGCGGGAGGTTATGGTTAATAACCCTCGGTCAAACGCGCCGTACATCGCTATACTGGTAAAGTTGGCCGACCGTTTAGCAAATGTATCCACATGCCTACAAAACTTGTACGATGCCGAAATAGCGTTTGATGAAGAGGTTATAACCGAAGCTGAGTACCAGGAACATGCCCGCCAACTTATCCGCTACGTGAGTGGGTATAATAATCATAACCCGGTGTTCTTCACCTTCCTAGAAGGGCTGTACCCGGAGTACGGTATGCGACTTTCCAGGTATTTCGACTACGATGTGGCTACTAAGCTTATCAACAGCTTACAACAGGAAGCTACCACCGTTGCAAAAAAGATAGAGGAAACGTTACTGAAATGAAAAGAAGATGGCTTAAGTTACTTAGATTCAATCCAACCGAGTTAACCCCCGATAACTACGCGGAATACTCCCGTAGGCGGTACAATCTATTTACCGCCGAAGTCTGGAGCAACTTTCTCCCTCGGTACAGCGACATATGGATCACGGGGGATTGGGTAGTTACTTCCGGGATTGACTGGAAGATTTGTTCCAAGGCAAGACAGTTCTGGAAGCAGTTTAAGAGCACGTACGGGTTAGGATTATTTGAAGTATTGTACGGCCATAGAAGCCGGAGGACTATATACGGAATAATCAACCCCCTAACCGGTAAAATGCTGAACCTCAATTATCGTATAGGCACCGGATTAACCGTACGAGAGTGCTTGCGTAAGGAAGGGTATGAGCTTCAAGAGGTTTTTGATGGCGGGAGCTTCTGCAACCCAATAGCCGACGATGACTATGAGCAGTGCTTGAACCTTCTAGGTGCTTTACGTAAGAAGCACAACGAAGACTTAGTGTTCATTGAAGCCTACCCCGACCGGTATACTAAATGGATTCCAAAAAATTTCACCCCATTAGCGATTACTGTAACGGAAACCGTTGCAAATCCCGACCCAGCCTTGGTAAACTAGACACATGAGAAATCTCACCGTTGCCTTCACCCTTCTTGCCGCCGTAACCGTAGCCAGCGCACAGCGTAGCTACACTACCTACTACGAAGATTTTAGTAAGGCGGAGTTCATCTACGCGGAAGTTCCTAAGAGCCCGAACTACTTTACTGTAT